>TARA_R100000306_G_scaffold61421_1_pt1 | contig 50458 bp, 43 predicted proteins | sample TARA_R100000306 | Tara Oceans TARA_R100000306 (sample SAMEA2620824) | marine metagenome | biome: marine biome (ENVO:00000447); feature: mesopelagic zone (ENVO:00000213); material: "saline water (ENVO:00002010), including plankton (ENVO:xxxxxxxx)" | depth 1000 m | reverse complement strand
AGGGTGGGCAAGCCGCAGGAAATGTGATGTCCGGGCAAACCGCTCAGGGCAATGCGGCCGGTACAACGCAGGGCCTCATGGGTACCGCCGTATCTGGGAACAGTTCAGCCGGCAATATGGCGCTAAATCAATGGCGGACACAGGTTCAGGCCCAATCACAGGCCGATGCCGGGCTTGGAAGCTTGCTGGGTACCGTGGGCGGTATTGCGGGGAACCTAGGGTCGGCGTCGATTATAGCGGCGTCATCAGAAGAACTAAAAGAAAGCAAGAAACCAATCAATGACGAAGAAGCTCTGGATGGCCTGAAGAAAGTGCCTGTCGAAAAGTGGAAATACAAAAAAGGCGTTGCCGATGAAGGCGAGCACATGGGCCCCTATTCCGAAGACATGAATAAAGTGTTTGGCGACCAGGTAGCCCCTGGAGGTAAAGGCCTGGACCTGGTTAGCGTTAGTGGTCAACACCATGCCGCCATTCGCGCTCTGGGCAAGGAAGTGGACGGCATCAAGAAGGAAATTGGCCTGAGCAAAGAAAAGGTGCCGCGCGAGAAGAGGGCCAAATCACGCGTTAAGTCTGAATTGATGGACGCAGATTTGGGCGGCGACCTTGTTGGATTAACCAAACTATAAAGGAACGGACATGGCATCAGGTGGATTTGCAGGCGGTCTTGCCCAAGGCTTGCGTAGCGGGTGGAGCATTGGAAACAGTATCCAAGAGAATCATCACAGGGCGCGAGAACGCAATAATCAACGTGAGATCGAGGAACAGAATAAACGTATTGCGGAGGCTATTTCCAAAGGCGCGATGGGGCAGGATGAAGGCCTGCAGAAGGTTGATTTGGAAAACGTGCAAGCGGCGCCGTCGGTTGATCTTGACCAAAACATAGGGCTTACCCCTACTCAACAAAGCGAGCCGAGTCTTGCGCAACCAGCAGACCAGGCCGGACAATCGGCGCAAGCATTCCCTGTCAAAGAGGATCCGTTGATCTCTCAGGTGACTGGCGATATGCCCCGCGCCAATCGTCAACCCGGAATGACGGCAGGGCAGGCCCCGGTCGCGCAAGGACAACCCCCGGCGTCTGGCCAGCCCGCAAACCAGATGGCCAACGAGTCAGAACGATACGCTTTGCCCAAGATTGAATCTGGTGGCCGGCCTGATAACGACATTGGCCGCGCCTTGTCTGGTATTTCTTCCGGCATTGAGGCGGCCTGGAAAGAAAATCGGCCAGACCGTGCGCTTCAACTCATGATCCAGCGCGAGAAGCTGGCCCAAACGAGCCGAGACAAAGCTTATAGCGAGGCTATGAACCAGTTTTCATTGAGCGGTGACCCAAATGCATTCGTGCCACTGGTTAACGACTGGCTAAGCACCGGAGTCAAGCTCGATGGTATTACGCCGGCGGGCGAGACAAAAAATGGCGTACCGATGTACATGGTTGAGGGTAAAGACCTGACAAGCGGGAAGAGTTTTAGTCAGCCGTTTAGCCTGCCAAAGCTGCAGAGCTACATCCAGGGCGTTGCCGACCCCGCGACTCAAAAGGCTTTGGCTGCACAGCAAATGCAACATGCCTACGACGCGCAGAAGGCCATTCTTGAAAGCAACTTGAATATTGAGGAAGAGCGTGCGAAGCCACGTACGGTAGGGAAAGATCAGCGTTTGGTCGATGGCGAAGGGAACATTATCGCGGAAGGTTCGGCGCTTGATTCGCAGAACTTCTACGGCATGAGCGAGGATGACGCGAAAAAGCTGATCGATTCAAACAACGACTTATCAAAGCAGATTTTTAAACTGAACGGCTTGGATAGCAACAATTTCAGCGGGCTTGGGGAAGATGAACGTGCATCTGTCCTGCAACAAACCGCGTTGGCTCAGTTAATCAACTCGAACAACCCAGGCGCGTCGGTGGAATCGTCGGGCGCGATTGCCCAGATTGCCTACGAACTCCAAAAGGGCACAAAGAAGATTTTAGCGGGTCGCGGTAAAGACGGGGGCATTGTCTACTTTGCGCGCGGCATGAACGGTAACGTCTTGATTCCAGAGACGGCCGTGCCAGAAGAGGTCCGCAGTCGTTATGAAAACACCCAAGGCGGGGAGCGCTAATTATGCAGCCCATCCAAGAAGCTGATCAAGAGTTTGCAGGTAATGTTAAGACTCGCCAAAATGTCGCTCGCCAAAGCGCCAAGAACACACAGGTAACCGCTGACGATATCCAGTCGCTTGAGCCGATTGACGAAGGCTTTTCCCCGGCGCCGATCACAAAATCGAGTGGGTTCAAACCCGCCACCAATGCGCCTTTATCTGGACTAAGCCGAGAGGATATTCAGGCCCTTGAGCCAATTGATGAGGGTATGACGCTGGCGCCTTCAAGTGAGCCTGTTCAGCAAGAAGATTCGAGCGGCATAGGCGGGTTCCTAGCAGATGAAGCAAAGGGGCTGGCCGGCAGCGCCATTAGCGCAACAGGCAGCGCGGTACGTCAGGCCGGGAAAATATACGAGGCTGGCGCACCGTTCCGGGCGTCTGCTTTGGGTGAATCTGAAGTCACGACCGGGAACCCGCTTGATTCAGCAGCCGACTGGTTGCAAGATCAGGGCGAAGAGGTATCAGGCTCAACGTCGATTTTGCGCCAACTGGCGAAAATGAACTCGACCCCAGATGGGGATATCACCGATCCGTCGACCTGGACGTTTGGCGATGATCCTTCGATTCGTGGCTACGTAGCACAGGGCACGGATGTGCTCGGTAGCATGATGCCGATTGTGGTTACCGGTATTGTTGGCCGTATCGCCAAGCTGGGTTCAGCGGCGCTATCGGCGTCGACCGCAACAAGCGGTGGTTTGGTGGGTGGCGGTGCGGCCATTGAGGAAGCTCGCAGAACCATTGACCGAATGGATGATGAAACTTTGGAGCAGGAATCCAAGGTTTATCGTGATTTGCTGGCCGATGGTAAGTCGCCCGACGAAGCGCGCCAAGAAGTGCGCACGCAAGCAGAAAATTGGGCATCGGCTATTACCATGCCGGTCTCAACGCTTGGTGGTGGCCTGTTTGGTCGCGCCATATCTCCGGCCGGCAGGGTGCTTGGTTCGGGTGGCGTGGCCGCGCAAACCGCCGGCGGCGCGTTGGCTACCGGGGCGATTGAGGGTTCCCAGGAGCTTGGCGAAGGTGTGGCGACCGCAACCGGCATTAATCGTGGCGCGGGAACTTCGCTTAATCCTCTTGAAGGCTCGTTTGGTAATGCGCTACTTGGGGCAATTGGTGGGGCGGCCCCGGGTGCCGTACAAGGTTTTTCGCAAGGCGTATCGACAAGAAGCATTCCGGTAACCAAATCACTTGAGCCGTCAGACATAACCCAAAATGGTCGACCCTTCATGACCTTGCCGGCAGCGCAACGGGCGGCGATTGAGGCTGGTGATAACGCGCAAATTTACCGACTTGGCAATAGATTCGTTGTTCGCAAGAGTCGTGACGCCGGATCCGAATTTATGGATAGCGTTGAGCGAGAACCAGCCGACTCGGAAACGGCAGACCAGGCGCCACAGGAAAGCGCAGAAGGGCAGCCATTGCAGGGTGACGGCAGCGTTTCTCAAGAGTTTGAGCGCGGCCAGCGAGTCTTTATCAGCCAAAACGGCCGCAGTATGCCTGTTGAGTTTCTTGGCTACGAGAGCAATTCGGCAACGGCCAGCGCTGGCGGCGAACGAATTGCCCGCATTCGCACGCCTGAAGGTCGGGGTTATTTTGTGCGTGTCGGCGATTTGGTGGCACAGCAGCCAGAACCAGAGCAGGCTCCGGCTTTACCGGCCGGACAGCAATCGCAGGCCTTATCAAACGAAAGCGAGTTTCAGGGCGCAGGGGATGGGTTCGTTATGAGTCCAGCCCAGAACTTTGAGATTCCCGAGAACGCCCCGCGTGGGGTGCGCAACAACAACCCTGGCAATATCGAAAAAGGAGTGGGTTTTCAGGGTGAGATTGACGGCAATGATTCGCGATTTGCTACCTTTGATTCGCCTGAATCAGGTATCCGCGCGCTGGCCGTTAATCTGCTTACCTATCAGGAAAAGCACGGCCTTAACGATGTTCGTTCAATCATCAATCGCTGGGCGCCAAGCAACGAGAACAACACTAACGCCTACGTCCAGACCGTTGCTGATGCTGTAGGGGTTTCCCCTGATCAAGAGATCAATTTGCGCGACCCAAACACAATGGAGCGCTTAACGACGGCCATCATCGAGCACGAGAACGGTATGCAACCGTATGAGTTGCCCCGGATTCAGACCGGTATTCGTGCAGCTTTGGCGGGTGAACCGGTTCGCGCTGGCGCATTGCCGGCGCCGACCATAGCGGTCGACTCTGCAGGTCGGGCCAGCACCGCAAATCAACGGAACGAAAACCCTGATCCGGCTCTCGGCCTGTCTCGCGACGTTGCAAATGCGCGTCGCAATCATCCAGGCGCAATGGACGGAGTCTCGCCCGGTGTTGTGGTGGCAACGGGTACCAATGCTGATGCCGTTGACCGGGCCGCGCATGAAGCGCAAACGTCACCAGAAAATGATTTGCCGGAACCAACGCAAGCGCAGATCGAGGCAGGGAACTATAAAAAAGGCCATGTCAACGTCGAAGGCCTGGATGTTTCTATCGAGAATCCACAGGGATCGACTCGCTCAGGCGTGGATCCTGACGGCAATAGCTGGTCGCGCAAATTAGCGTCTCATTACGGGTATATCCGTAAAACCAACAGCGCCGACGGCGAACAGCTTGACGCCTTTATTAAGCCTGGGGTCGATCCTTCAGAAATAACGAAAGCGTATGTGATCGATCAGGTTGACCCTAAAACCGGCAAGTTTGATGAAGCCAAGGTAATGCTTGGCTATGGGTCGCAGGAGGAAGCACAAGCAGCGTACCTTGAGAACTATGAGCCAGACTGGAATGGTTTGGGCGCCATTAACGAAATGGATATGGCCCAACTCAAGAATTGGATTAAGGACGGGGATACTCGCAATCCGGCAGCCGACTTCGCTGCAACGCAGATCGGTCGGCATGCACAACAACCAATTGACCCGGCTTTAGGTTTAATTGCCTCAAACCTGACCAATCCAAGCAACAATAAGCCGTTTGTAACCCGCTCAAAAGCACAGGCCTATGCTGACGAAGTTGGTGGCCATGTGGTTCGATACGGCAATGGATTTCGTGTGCGTAACGAGATACCGGGCATGGATGTGCCCGCTCCTGGTGCGGATCGAGAGTCTGACCCAGAGACGACGGTATACACGCCAAACGGACGGCCAGTTGATGTGCGATATCGAGTTGTTGAGGCCGATTCGCTGCAAGCCTCCCATACCGATGCCGGTCAGCGCAACCCGCGGTATCCCGCGCAACTGCAGCCAAGGGACCGTTCGCGGGGAACGTCTGACCTCCAGATAAATGAAATTGCACAGAATTTGCAACCCGACCTGGTTGGCGTCAGCGCCAATACCTCCGATGGCGCGCCCATCATTTCCTATCGCGGCACCGTTGAAAGCGGCAATGGTCGCGCAATGGGGATTAAACGCGCCTATTCGCAAGACACCGAAGGCGCTAAACGCTATCGCAAGTGGCTTAAAGATCAAGGGTATGACGTTGATAATATGCGTGCGCCTGTATTGGTACGCCAGCGTGACAGCGAGATGTCGCCAAGGGACTTGCAGGCCTACACGCGCGAATCAAACGAGCGCACAACGCTGCAAATGTCGCCAACAGAACAGGCGCAATCTGATGCCAAACAGGTTATGTCCATTGTTGGTGATTATGTTGGCGGGGATATCGCCTCGGCAGCCAATCGGGATTTCGTGCGCAAGTTCATTCGCGACGTGGTTTCATCCGGAGACCGTGGCGCAATGGTGGGTAGTGACGGGATCCTTTCTCAACCAGGCAAGAAACGCATTGAGGCGGCGCTCATGGCGGCGGCCTATGACAGCCCTGAGATCGTAACCGACCTGTTTGAAAGTGCTGACAACGACATTAAGTCAATTGGCGGGGCCCTGCTTGATGTCTCCGGCTTATGGGCCAAAATGCGTGAAGAAGCGCGCACCGACCAGATTCCGGCTGACATGGACACGACGCAACATCTTGTTGACGCAGTGAATATCGTTCGTCGTGCGCGAAGCGAGGGCAAAGGCGTTTACGATCTGGCTAACCAGAACGATATGTTGTCTGGCCCGCTTCATTCGTCCGCGCACCAGTTCTTACGTACCTTCTTCCGTGGTGAGCGATTTACCCGGGCGTATGGGCGGGACCGGGGAAGAGATACATTAAGTAATTATGTAGCGCTTGCCCGTTCGACCGTGCCGGGCGAAAATATGTTCGGTGATCCTGCTCCTACGGGCGACCAAGTTTTAAGGCAAATCAATGAAAGACAGCAAGCAAACGAAACCACAGCAAGACAGCAAGGGCTCCTTACGGGCACGGATGGCAATGCTGCAGGCAATGAAGCAGTCGGCCGACAAACACAACGACCAGGAACTGAAGGATTACGTCGACCAACAAACGACGCCGGCGAACGATCCGAAAATGTAGCACCTAAAAAGTCTTCCGATAACAATAAAAAACCCACCGCATCGAAGATCGATGACTTTGGCGAGAAACTGGAAGGCGCGCGTAAAGATTACGCCACAAGTTACGCCGATGATTTAAACGCGGTCAAAGACGACGACATTGCGTCTGTGCCGCTTTCTCAATCCTGGCCAGCTCCAAATTACGAACAACTGCTGAATGAAGGCAAGGATCCGCTTGCAGTGGGTTTCTTGCGCGCCGTTCGTGACGCAGTGCCGACGAAGCCGCGCACAAGATACAAAGTTAAGTCGTGGGCTAGCAAGGTTAAGGAATTGCGCTCGATGGCCAATACCATTTTGGATATGGACGCCAAGGCCGGCAGGGAATTTATCAATTCGGCCAAAACTGGGCAACTGGCCGACACCGTTATTTTCCAGGCGGAAATGTACGCCGAGCTTGGGCACGACAAGCCACTTACCGGATTAAGCCTGTCCCGTGGCCAATATGGCATGTATGACGGGGTTGAGTACGATCCGCCAAAAGTGCTTTGGACAGTTGAGCGTCCACCGGTCAACTCGTCCTTGGGCAGTTGGCCACGTCAGATCGCTTCTGGCGACACGCGCGAGCAAGCCATAAGCAATTTCAAGAAAGCATACCCGAGGCTGGGGGATAAGAAACAAGAGAAGAAGGGTGTTTCGTTTTCTATTTACAGTCGGCGCGGCCAGCCTGGTTACCATATCGGGAAGAAAGTCGGCAACGATTATATTGATTTAAAGCAGTTTGACGATATTAGCGAGGCGCGAAAATATCTGGCCAACAATCAAGATCAGTTGGTTAAGCTACTTGAGAAGGCGAAATGGGTTCCAGATGTTCGACGTGAGACCAATCAACCAAGGGTTGGTGCAGATCATCGTCAGGGCGTTGACGTTACCCCTGAAATGTTTGATGAAGCGTTTGGTTTTCGTGGCGTTCAGTTTGGTAATTACGTTGAGGGCGGCCGCCGGCAAGAAGACCTGAACGAAGCCTATGACGCGTTGATGGACATGGCCGGTATTCTTGAGGTTCCACCCAGGGCTATTTCCTTGAATGGCGAATTGGGTCTGGCGTTTGGCGCGCGGGGCAAAGGCGGTGCCCGCGCGGCGGCTGCACACTACGAACCAGGTAAGATCGTCATTAACCTGACGAAGAAAAGCGGTGCCGGCAGTCTTGCGCATGAATGGTGGCACGCACTGGATAACTATTTCGCTCGTCAGGATGGTCGGCCGAATGAGTTTATGACGGAAGCCCTGCGGTCAAAGGGTGGCGTTCGTCCCAAAATGACTGTTGCTTTTGACGCGGTAACCAGAACAGTGCGGGGCAATGCCATGTTTGAGCGCTCTAAGAATCTGGATAAGCGCCGCACTAAAGCATATTGGTCCACAAACGTGGAAATGACAGCGCGCGCTTTTGAAAGCTACATAATCAACAAACTGAAAGACCAGGGGCGGTCGAACGATTACCTGGCCAACATTGTTGATGAAGCCCAATTTTCCCTGGAAAACGCTTATCCTTATCCAACGGCAGGAGAAATTAAGGGTGTTCGCGCTGCGTTCGATAATTTCTTCAGAACGGTAGAAAAAAAGGAAACGAGTCGAGGTATAGCGCTCGAAAGCCGCTCACAAAACCAGCCCCCGATAAAACTTAACTCTTTTGCCAGAGAAATAAAGGGCGTCATCGATGAGGTGACAAAAAACCTTCCTGGCGCCGCTGGGTTGAAGGTTGATGTTGTCAATAATACCCAACAGATACCGGAAGAGTATCGTCCTTCGGTGCACGCAGAGGGCGTGTATGTGCCGTCTGGCGGTACCGGTGTTGTGTACTTGGTGGCGGACAATTTGCCCGGCCTGGAAAGAGCAAAGCAGGTTTTGGCGCATGAAATCGTTGGCCATTATGGAATGGAAGCACTGCTCGGTGATAAGTTTTCCGACGTGCTGGCCGATATTGAGCGATTAACCGCGATTCCAGATGGGGTAAAACTGGGTATTCAACGGCCGGGCGACAAGTATTACGCCACGCTTGAAGCGGTTAAGATGGATTATCCCGACTACTCAACCGAGAATCAGGCGCGAGAAGTGTTGGCGCGTATGGCGGAAACCGATGTTCGGCCGTATTTTCTTGAAAGGGTTTACGGTTATATTCGCAAATTCCTTCGTTCAATTGGCCTGGCCGGCCGATATTCCGGTGCAGAAATAAAGAATATGGTTGTGGAATCAGCAAAGCGTTTACGTGACGGAACTCCAGAGCAAAGTCGGGCTGGGGTCTTAAGCGCTGCTGAATCGCTTACAAGCAGAGAGGCTGATGCAACACCGCTTAAAAAGGGCGCAACGGAGATAGAGGTAGATGGGGTAATGCGCCCGGCACTTAACAGCGATGGCCAGCCAATCCACCCAACAACCGAAGGGGTGCGTAATTTCTGGCGCTGGTTTGCTGACAGCAAGGTAGTAGACGAGCAGGGTCGTCCGATGGTCGTTTATCACGGCACCAACGCTAATTTTGCTGAATTTAATCGTGACATGGTCGGTGCAAACACAGGTTGGGATAACGCTCGTCTGGGGTTCTTCTTTATTGGGAATAAGTCGCTTGCGCAAGACTTCCTGGCGCAAACCTCGGGCGGCTCAAACATCATCGACGCTTATCTTTCCATTCAAAAGCCGATTCGTTTAGATCAAGTATTCAATAACGAATCGCAAGCATCCACGCTATATGAAATTTTCACGGGCGATAAGTTGGATGCCAAATCGGCGCTTGATTGGATCAATGAAGAAATCGGCCTTGATAGTTACGGCGATATTGCCGAAGTGGTTTCCACCGACGAGGCGATAGAGATTCTTCGGCGTGACGGGTTTGATGGCGTTATTTCGGATTTTGGCGCCGGCAACCTGGAGTATGTTGCTTTTGATCCCCAGCAGATAAAGTCGGCAACTGGTAATACCGGCAGATTCGATTCGGCCAACCCGAATATTTTGGAATCCCGTGCGGCAACAATGGGGGAAATCCCGACAGGCGCGGAGGATCCTCGCCGCCGTAATCCTGTAGAGCGGCCGGGCGAAAATCTTGGTGAAGTCGAGCGCAAGTTGCGCGAACGGGCGCTCGGAAAAATCGGTGCGTTTGCCGAAGTTAAGCCCATGCGCGAGCGTGCTCAAGAGCTCACCAAAGACATGCCCAAAAAGTTGCAACAGGGCATTTTTGACCAGTTTGCGCCGCTGAAGAACCTAAATATCACGGCTTACATGCAAGCCCGTTTATCCAAGGGGACGGACGGGGCGGCCGAATCGCTGCTCCGATTTGGCAAGGTTTCTTTAAAAGACGGCGCGTATGAGGTCGACAACTCGGGCGGGCTGGCCAAGGTATTGAGCCAGCTTAAAGGCGAGCACAACTATTTCTTTGCCTGGATTGCTGGCAATAGGGCAGAGCGCTTGATGGCCGAAGGGCGCGAAAACCTGTTCACGCCAGAGAATATTCAGCAGCTGAAGAACCTTAGCCGTGGCGATAGGAATTTCCCGGATCGCGCCCAGGTGTATGAGAAGGCGCTCAAAGAGTTCAACGACTTGCAAAAATCCGTTATGGATGTGGCCGAAGAAGCCGGCTTGATTGACCCCGAGTCCCGACACCTTTGGGAGCATGAGTTTTATGTGCCGTTCTATCGGGTGATGGAGGAAGATCAAAGTGGGTTTATGGGGCCTGGCCAGATTAACGGGTTGGTTGGCCAGCGCGCCTTCAAGAAGCTAAAAGGCGGTCAAGAGAAGTTGGGCGATTTGCTGGAAAATACGCTCTCTAACTGGTCGCACCTGCTTTCGGCGTCGATGAAGAACATGGCCGCACAGAAGTCCCTTAAGAGCGCAGAAGAGATCGGGGTAGCAGATCGCATTCCTTCGGCTGAAAAAGGAAGTGTGCGGGTTATGGTCAAGGGCAAAGAACGCCATTACCTGGTTGACGATCCATTTGTGCTGGACGCTTTGACTGCACTAAGTTACATGGGCCCAACGAGCCCGGTAATGAAGGCCATGCAAAAAGCCAAGCGCTACTTGACGACCGGTGTGACGGTAAGCCCGACCTTTAGGGTGCGCAACCTGCTTCGCGATACCATTTCCGCAATTGCAGTCAATGATCTTTCGTACAACCCAATTAGAAACGGCATGGCCGGATGGAAGGGCACAAACTCCGAATCCCCAACATACCGGAAGCTGGTTGCCGGTGGCGGTGCGATTCGGTTTGGTGCGTTCAATGATGGCGATCAAAGCGCCAACATTCAACGGCTGATTGATCGCGGCGTAGATCCTGAACAGGTCCTGGATTCCCAGGCCAAGGTCAAGCGGTTGTTTCGAGGGTTCTTTGACTGGTACCAGGAAACAGGGGACCGGGCCGAAACCATTAACCGGGCTGCTGTTTATGAGCAGGCAATTAAAAACGGCAAAAGCCACTTGGAGGCCAGTTACATTGCACGGGACTTGATGGACTTCAGTTTGGGCGGCAGTTTCGCCTCGATCCGGTTCCTGACGCAGGTCGTACCGTTCTTTAACGCTCGTCTGCAGGGCATGTACAAGCTGGGCCGGGCGGCCAAGAATGATCCTCGCCGATTTGCGGCCGTAACCGGGGCAGTGGCGATGGCCTCGGCCTTGTTCTATTTCATGGGCAAGGACGATGAGGAATACGAGCAGTTGCCTGACTGGGTGCGCAATACGTACTGGGTAGTGCGGATCCCGTCTACCGGCAAATTCGTCTACATACCCAAGCCATTTGAGGTTGGCGCCCTGGGTACCGTCGTTGAGCGCATGACAGAGTTAATGTTCTCCGGCGACGACTACAAGGCCAAAGACTTTGCAAACACAATGACGCACGTCGTCAGCGATCAGTTGGCCATGAACCCGGTGCCGCAATTGTTTAAACCTGTAATGGGCGCATTCTTTAACTACGATGATTTCCGGGGCGTCAATATCGACAGCATGGGACAAATGCGGCTGCCGGCCGAAGATCGGTACCGGGCGAGCACAAGCGCTGGTGCTGTGGCACTTGGTCAAGCCCTAAATATGTCTCCCCAACGTATTGAGTTTCTGGTTCGTGGGTATTTTGGCTGGCTGGGTTCCCAAGCGCTGAATGTGGCCGACTTGGCTGCGAGACCGCTTACGGACATGCCAAGCAACCCAAGGCGCGATACTGCCCGGATCGATAACATGTTCGTTATCGGGGATTTCGTCAAAGAGTCTGATGCTACGAGCAGCAAGTACGTTCAACGCTTTTACGATTCCTACCGCGAGACAGAGCAGCTATATGCCGCCTTCTCTCAAGCACGCAAGATCGGCGATATCGAACGGGCGAAAGAGCTCGCGCAGGATGAAAAATTGCAGCTTCGCCCGCTGTATCAATCTGCCAATAGCCAGTTGAGAAAGATCAATCAGCTTATTAAACAGGTTGATAACAACCGGACGTTGAGCGACGACGAGAAGGCGCAGGCGCGGGAGTTGCTGTACCAGGAGCGCAACCGCATTGCCGCTATGGTTGATGATCGGGCGCGTGCTTTGCGGTAGCGGCACGTTCATCCAGGTAGTCGGACCACCATTGCATAAGCTTGATTCGCTCCTTAAGGTAGACGGCATGGTTATAGGCGCCTTCTACATCATCCTCTTTTTTGTGCGAAAGCTGGGCCTCGATCACCTCTTTTCTGAATAGTCCGGATTCATTCATTAGCGTTGAGGCCAGACCACGAAATCCGTGCCCGGTTTGCTGATCCTTGTAACCCATGATCTTCAGGGCCTTATTCATCGTTTCGGCTGAAATGGGGGCCGTGGCGGGATTAACCGCGCCGGGTAGGATGTAATTGTGACGGCCAGTGAGTTTTTTCAGGTCGGCTAATATCTCGACTGCCTGGCGTGAAAGCGGGATAAGGTGAGACGGTCCGTTGAGTTTGGCCATGATTCGGCCTTTCATACGGGAGGGTGGGATAACCCACATTGCATTCTCAAGGTCAATTTCTGACCATTGAGCAAATCGCATTTCGCTAGTTCTTGGGAAGGTGCGCATCATGATCTTGATGGCGAAGATCGTCTCGGGGCGTCCTGAATAGTTTTCTATTCGTTTTAATAATTCAGGTAAACCGTCTTCGTCGACGTGGGGGAAGTGCCGTACAGGTGGGCGATCCTGTAGGAATTGGGATAAGCCGGCTGTTACATCGGCCTGGGCTCGACCGGTACCGACTGCGTACTTAAATACCATGCCAATTGCATCTAAAACCCGGCTGGCCATTTCCAGCGCGCCGCGTTTCTCGACCTTCTGGACAACATTAAGCACAAGCTTGCCCGGTATTTGGGTGATAGGAAGGTTCCCTATATAGGGGTGGACGTTCGATTTGAGAGCATTTCTTATTCGCTTGTAATAGCCCTCACTCCAACTCGGCTGCTTTAGCACAAGCCATTCTTTTGCTATGGCCTCAAATGTCTCGTTCTGAGACATGACGACGGCCTGCTTGGCCAACTCTCTTTCTATGGCCGGGTTTTTCCCTTCTTCTATTTGTGTCTTTATTTCCCGGCGCTTATCGCGTGCCGATTGCAGGCTGACTGCCGGGTAGTCGCCAAGCGTTAACCGGTTTTCTTTTCCGTCAGGCTGGCGAAACTTCATGCGCCATTTCTTTGTGCCGTTTTTCATCAGCTCAAGATACAGCCCGCCGCCGTCAAACAGTTTCTTGGCCCCGTCCGGTTGATACTTCGCTTGCCTGCATTTAGTGTCCGTTAACGGCGTAACGCTCTTAGCCATGCCCCATGCCCCCAAAATAAAAACTCATGCCCCCATGCATGCCCCCAAAAGTTTAGACTGTATTAAACGTTATTGAAAGCTATGGAGTGCTTTGGAGTGTTAAGGTGGCAAGGAATGGCGGGGCAGAGCGTCACTATTGACGGTTTCTGACGTCTTTGGAGTGCTATGGAAAGTGAGGGGATGGTAGGCAGTACTGGATTCGAACCAGCGACCTCTACGATGTCAACGTAGCGCTCTAACCAACTGAGCTAACCGCCTTTAAGGAAGAACGCAATAATAGCCTGAATTACGGCTTTGTGTCAAAACGGGTTTCAGGTATTCAATGTTACACTAGGTGGGCTAATGTTTTGTTTGGAAACGCGGCAACTGCCGCGTTTTTTGTCGCAATGTATGCAGTATCGATGCGTATCAGTGCGCTTGTTAATGTCAGGAAGCAATATGGTTCAAATTACGCTGCCCGATGGATCTCAGCGTGAGTATCCCGGCCCGGTGTCTGTCAACGACGTTGCCTTTTCCATAGGAACAGGGCTGGGTAAGGCTGCGCTGGCCGGTAAGGTCTCGCTTGAGGGGCAGGAAGCCAAGTTGGTTGATACCAGCTACGTTATCGATCAGAACGCGCAGCTGGCCATCGTTACAGCCAAGGACACAGAGGGCCTGGAGGTTATCCGACATTCCACCGCCCACCTGCTGGCCTATGCTGTGAAAAGCTTGTTTCCCGAGGCGCAAGTTACCATTGGTCCGGTTATCGACAACGGTTTTTATTACGATTTTTCCTACAAGCGGCCGTTCACGCCGGAAGACCTGGAAGCCATTGAAAAGAAAATGGTGGAGTTGGCCAGGAAGGATGAAGCGGTCACTCGCGAAGAATGGAAGCGTGATGACGCTGTTGAGTATTTCAACGGCATTGGTGAGCAATACAAAGCCCAGATCATCGCCTCTATTCCGTCGAATGAGCGCATCAGCCTGTATCGCGAAGGCGATTTCATCGATCTTTGCCGGGGCCCGCACGTGCCCACCACCGGAAAACTCAAGGTTTTCAAGTTAACCAAAGTGGCCGGCGCGTATTGGCGCGGCGACAGCAGCAATGAAATGCTGCAGCGTATTTATGGCACTGCCTGGGCCACCAAGGAAGATCAGGCCGCGTATTTGCATATGCTGGAAGAGGCGGAAAAACGCGATCACCGCAAATTGGGTCGTGAGCTCGATTTCTTCCATTTTCAAGATGAGGCGCCCGGGCTGATTTTCTGGCATCCGAAAGGCTGGACAGTCTGGCAGCAGGTTGAGCAATATATGCGTGCCGTATACCGCGATAACGGTTATCAGGAAGTCAAGGCGCCGCAAATACTGGATCTGTCCCTTTGGAAAAAAACCGGTCATTGGGATAACTACGCCGAAAACATGTTCACCACGGAGTCGGAGAGCCGCACTTATGGTTTGAAGCCCATGAATTGCCCTGGGCATGTGCAGATTTTCAATGCCGGGTTGCATTCATATCGCGAATTGCCCATTCGTTATGGTGAGTTTGGTCAGTGCCACCGAAACGAACCATCCGGGTCTTTGCACGGCATGATGCGTGTACGGGGGTTTACCCAGGACGACGGCCACATTTTTTGTACTGAGGATCAGTTGCAAGACGAATGTGCGGCATTCACGGCTTTGTTGCAGAAAGTGTATGCCGATTTCGGTTTTACGAAAATTCTGTACAAAGTGGCAACCCGACCGGAAAAGCGCATTGGCTCGGACGAGGTATGGGATAAGGCGGAGCAGGCGCTAATGGAAAGCCTTCGGCGTACCGATTGTGAATACGAGGTCAGCGAAGGCGAGGGTGCATTTTATGGCCCGAAAATTGAATACACACTAACCGATGCCATTGGCCGTCATTGGCAGTGCGGCACGATTCAGGTTGATTTTTCGATGCCGGAACGTTTGGGTGCCGAATACGTCGATGCGAACGATCAGCGCAAAACGCCGGTCATGCTGCATCGGGCCATACTGGGTTCCTTCGAGCGTTTTATCGGTATTCTGATCGAAAACCACGCTGGTGCCTTGCCTCCCTGGCTTGCGCCTGAGCAGGCTGTGGTGTGTTGTATTTCCGAAGGTTCTGCCGATTACGCGGCCGAAATTGCTCAAAAGCTGAAAAAACAAGGGTTTAGAGCCAGTGCAGATTTGCGCGGTGAAAAAATCAACCGTAAAATCAGAGAGCATAGTTTGAAAAAAATGCCCTACATCCTGGTGGTTGGCGAAAAGGAACGCGAAGCCGGGACTGTTGCTGTACGCAGCCGGGGTGGCATTGATCTGGGTGTTATGAGCGTGAACGACTTCACAGACCGTTTGCACGAAGACCTCCAGCAGCGCCGCAATGTCGGGCAAAGTCATTAATTATTTATAGGAGTTTTAGATATCGCAACCGATAAATCCCATCGCATCAATGGCGAAATCCGTGCCACAGAGGTACGTTTAATCGGCATCGACGGTGATCAGCTGGGTATCGTCAAGCTGGCTGAAGCACTTGGGCTCGCTGAAGATAATGAAGTAGATTTAGTTGAAATCGCGCCGAATGCTGCGCCGCCTGTTTGTCGTTTAATGGACTATGGCAAATTCAAGTACCAAGAACAGAAAAAACAGGCTGAAGCCAAGGCCAAGCAGAAAGTCATCCAGGTTAAGGAAGTGAAGTTCCGTCCGGGTACCGATGAGGGCGATTATCAGGTTAAATTGCGTAATCTGCGTCGTTTTATTGAAGACGGCGACAAAGCCAAGGTTACGTTGCGCTTCCGCGGTCGCGAAATGGCTCATCAGGAATTGGGCATGCGCGTATTGGAGCGTGTTCGTGACGACCTTAGTGAGCTTGTTCAGGTTGAGGCTATGCCCAAGCTGGAAGGGCGGCAAATGGTAATGGTATTGGCGCCGCGCAAGAAACCTGTGGGTAAGGGCGAGTCGGCCTCCTGATGTTTGTTTTCTTATCTATCCCCACCAGGGTTGCCTGGTGGGGATAGTTTTCGCAGGTCGTTATGCACATACTATTCATTATTGACCCCTTGCCCTCGCTGAAGGCCTATAAAGATTCTTCGGTTGCCATGATGCGTGCCTTGTGCAAACGCGGCCACGCAATCAGTGTGGCCTTGCAAGGCGATTTGTACATTGATGAAGGTAAGGTCAAGGTCGTTGGGCAAGCGATTGATCTGGCTCAGTCTGCCGACCTGCATGAGCAGGGCTGGTGGGAAACGCTTGGTGATCCGCTTGAGACTGCGTTGTCGCACTATGACGCAGTTGTAATGCGCAAAGATCCCCCGTTCGACATGGAGTATGTGTACGCCACTCATTTACTCGATTTTGCGCAGGCACAAGGTGCCCGCGTGTTCAATGCGGGTGAGGCGATTCGGAATCATCCCGAGAAGCTTGCCATTACCGAATTCGCAGAATTTACTTCTCCAACGCTGGTCAGTCGAAACATGGCGCGGTTACGCGCATTTCATGCCCGGTATCAAGAAGTGATTTTCAAACCCCTCGACGGCATGGGTGGAACAGGTATTTTTCATGTTCGCGCCGACGGGGCGAATCTTGGCGCGATCCTGGAAACGCTGACTGATAACGGCACCCGTACAATCATGGCTCAGCGTTATATCCCCGAAATAAAGCAGGGGGATAAACGCATTTTGCTGATTAACGGCGAACCTGTGCCTTACGCGTTGGCGCGTATTCCGCAAGCAGGCGAAACCAGGGGTAACCTGGCCGCAGGCGGTCGGGGCGTGGCACAACCACTAACCGAACAAGACCGCCATATTGCTGAATCAATCGGACCAAAAGTGCGTGAACGAGGGCTTCTGTTGGTGGGTTTGGACGTAATCGGCAACTATCTTACTGAAGTGAACGTCACCAGTCCTACGTGTTTTGTGGAAATTACCGAGCAAACTGATTTTGACGTGGCCGACTGTTTTGCTCAGGCGCTGGAGCAGGCGGTAAGGGGGTAACATGGTGCAAGTTGTTCTGGTCATGCATCAGCCACTGGGGAGCGCTTTTGTGCATTGTGCCGGGCATGTCCTGGGTTGTGAGCCGGATATTGTACTTATGGATATTACGCCGGCCGACTTGCCGGAGGAAAAGGTAACTCAATTGCAGGCAACGCTTGCTCAAGCGCCGGCAACCTTGGTTTTGACAGATATTTTTGGTGCCACGCCCTTTAATATTGCGCGTAAGGCAGTTGAGTCGACGCAGGCGCAAGGCGGTCGGGTGGAGCTGGTAACCGGGACGAATTTGTGTATGATCATCAAGGCCCTTACCGGACCACGTGATAACCTTCAGCAATTGGTGGAGTTGGTGCGCGCAAGTGGCGCCAAGGGGATCGTAAGTGCCTGTTGCACGCCTTAACGCCTTGGATGTTCCTGGGCGTGCTGCAGCCACTTCAAATACAACAAGAAATTAATATGCCTTCAATCGAAATTACTATTACCAACAAACTTGGTTTGCACGCCCGTGCTGCAGCCAAGCTTACGCAGTTGGCCTCTCGTTACACTGATACACAAATTTTTATAGCGCGTGGTTCACAACGCGTTAACGCCAAGAGCATAATGGGCGTCATGATGCTGGCGGCAGGGCTGGGAGTCAACGTTACCGTTGACGCCGAGGGGCCTCAAGCTGAGGTGGCGCTCGAAGAAGTGCGTCAGCTGTTTAATGATAAATTTGGTGAAGCCGAGTAATACGACTCATGACCGTCGCTGCGTCTGCCGTACCTTACAGGTTTAGTTCCATGCTTTGTCTTCGCGGGCAAGGTGTGGTGAAGGGTTATGCCATCGGGCGCGCCGCAGTCATGGGCGCAGCTGCCCTGGAGGTGGTTCACTATCGTATCCAGCCCGACGCGGTTGATGAAGAGTGTGCCAGATTGAAAGCGGCGTTGGCCCAGGCGCGCGATGAACTGCAGTATATGGTGGCGAACTTACCCGACGATGCGCCACGGGAAATGGGTGCGCTGCTTACCGTGCACAGTATGCTGCTTGATGATCGCATGTTGTCGGAGCAGGCCTGCAATCTCATTATCGAGCGTCACTACAACGCCGAGTGGGCGTTGACGACACAGGGTCAAGCGCTGGGCGAGCAGTTCGCTGCCATGGAAGATGAGTATCTGCGTGAGCGCGGCACCGACATTCGCCAGGTCATCGAGCGGGTACTTCGGGTGTTGTCGGGTACGCCGGTGGCTTTGCCCCAGTTTGATTCAGGCTATTCCGGTGAGCTTATTGTCGTGGCCCGGGATATTTCACCGGCCGATATGCTCCGCCTGCGCGGTGCCCGATTTGGCGCATTTCTAACTGATCTGGGCGGCCCCACTTCGCATACGGCGATTGTTGCGCGCAGCATGAATGTGCCGGCTGTTGTCGGTATGGGCAATATCCGCGCGCTTGTTCGCGATGGTGACCTGCTTATTGTCGACGGCATGAGTGGGGCGGTGCTGGTCAATCCACCCGATTTCGTGCTTCAGGAGTATCGTCGGCGCCAGGCTGTTTATGCCGACGACCGGGCAGAACTCGGTCGTTTGAAAGACGCCGAAGCCGTTACGCTTGATGGTGTTCAGGTTAAGCTGGAAGCCAATATCGAGCTGCCTGAAGAGGCCGAGCAGGCCTTGGCTGCCGGTGCCGACGGTATTGGTTTGTTTCGTAGCGAGTTTCTGTTCATGGGTCGGCGTGACCTGCCGGGTGAAGAAGAGCAGTACGAAGCATACGCTACCGTGGTGAAAGCCATGCAAGGGCGTCCGGTTACGATCCGCACTTTGGATATTGGCGCTGATAAAACGCTCGATGGCGATGCGACCGTTGCAACCAACCCGGCCTTAGGCTTGCGCGCCATTCGTTATTGCCTGGCGCATCCGGAAATATTTCAAACACAGTTGCGCGCATTGTTGCGTGCATCGGCGCATGGAAAACTCAGAATTCTGGTTCCCATGATTGCCCATTTGCACGAGGTACGTGCGGTGCGGCAAGCCATTGCCGAGGCCTGCCAGAATCTGGAATCGCGAGACCTTTTCTTCGACCGAAATATTGAAGTGGGGGCAATGGTGGAAATTCCTGCCATCGCCATTGCCATCGAACCGTTTGTCGAGCAGTTGGACTTCCTGTCGATCGGGACCAATGATCTGATTCAATATACGTTGGCTATCGACCGCGGCGACAACGATGTTGCTGATCTTTACGACCCCATGCATCCGGCGGTTTTGCGGTTGATTTCCCACACAATCAATGCGGCGCAGCGTTATGGGAAATCGGTAGCGGTTTGCGGCGAAATGGCGGGCGACGCCCAGGTAACGCGTATGTTGCTTGGTTTGGGTCTACGCGAATTTTCCATGCACCCTCAACAATTGCTCGACGTAAAAAAAGAAGTGCGTCAGTCACACACTAACGCACTTCGGGTTAAGGTTGCGTCGGCCCTGAACCGGGCCGAGCGCATTAATCTGGATGATCTGGCAGGTTAACGCTGATAAGCCGTTTCCCCGTGGGTGCTGATATCCAGACCTTCACGTTCTTCCTCGTTGCTGACGCGCAGTCCGCAAAGCTTGTCTGCAATGAAGTAGGCAACCCATGACACAACCCCGGTCCAGACAATGGTAATCAGGACGCCCTCAACCTGAATCCACAACTGCGGGAAAATTTCGGCGGCACTTGCCAGGCCTGGTCCACCCAGTATTTGAGCGTTGAAGGCGCCGGTCAGGATTGCACCAATGATACCGGCCACGCCATGGATACCAAATACGTCGAGTGAGTCGTCGGCTTTAAGCATGCGTTTCAAGCCATTTACACCCCAAACGCAAACGATACCGGACACAACGCCAATGATGAGTGCCCCGAATGGGCCGACCAGACCGGCTGCGGGTGTCACGCCGACCAGGCCGGCAATAGCGCCAGAAACAGCACCCAGCAGGGATGGTTTGCCTTTGACGCACCATTCTGTAAACAGCCAGGCCATGACAGCAGCGGCGGTTGCAATAAGTGTATTGAAGAATGCCAGGGCAGCGGTTTCATTGGCGCCCAGCGCTGAACCCGCGTTAAAGCCGAACCAGCCTACCCACAGCAGTGACGCACCAATCATGGTCATAGGCAGGTTGTGAGGAGGCATGGCTTCACGGCCGTAACCGAGGCGTGGTCCCAGGTAATAGGCACCGACAAGCCCGGCCACACCGGCATTAATATGTACAACCGTGCCACCTGCAAAATCCAGCGCGCCGCGCTCGAACAGGAAGCCGCCGGGAGCCCATACCATGTGTGCAATGGGCAGGTAGGCAAAGGTCACCCATATCAGCGTGAACACCAACACCGCTGAAAAGCGGACGCGCTCGGCAAAACCGCCCACAATCAGTGCGCAGGTAATCCCGGCAAAAGTTGCCTGAAAAGCGGCAAAACTGATTTCCGGAATACTACCGGACAGCGCATATTCGCCGGTAGCGAAGTTGGCGATACCGCTCAGGAATACGCGGGAGAAGTCACCGAAAAATGCATTGTTGTCTGTAAAGGCCAATGAGTAGCCGTAAACAAACCACACGACGATCGCTAATGAAAAAGTGCACAAGACTTGTGCCAGGACAGACAAAACATTTTTGGATCGAACCAGGCCACCGTAAAATAAGGCAAGGCCCGGAACAACCATCATCAAGACAAGCAGGGTGGATACGGTCACCCAAACAAAATCAGCTGCATTCATTTTTTTGGCTCCTAGATAGCGGCATCGCCGGTTTCGCTGGTACGGATACGAATGACTTGCTCGATCGGCGTAACGAAAATCTTGCCGTCGCCTATTTTTCCTGTATGTGCCGCCTGGCAAAGGGCTTCGATGGCCTGCTCGACCAACGCGTCGGTGACGGCCAGTTCGATTCTGAGTTTTGGTAGAAAGTCGACGGTGTACTCCGCCCCGCGGTAAAGCTCTGTATGGCCTTTTTGCCGGCCGAAACCTTTTACTTCACTTACGGTCATGCCTTGGATGCCCACGCCGGCGAGTGCTTCACGCACTTCATCCAGCTTGAACGGTTTGATGATTGCAGTAACTAGCTTCATGGTGTTTTTCCTTTTAGAGGACAATCACACATCATCAAGCAATAACCATGCCAGGTTTTTAAGTTGCCTTGGTTTGTTGTTCGGCGCGCCTTATATGATCTTGCACCATATTGATAAGGGCGGTGCCCCAGGTTTGCACCGACTTGGAGCGAACCGGTTTTTTTTGGTGCGAACGGGTGGTCCTTTTCCTGAATGCGCAAATAAAAAGTAACCGAAGATGAATGGGACGCAGGATTTGTGTCTGTTTATTGCTTTTCTATTTGCCGTTGATTAAGCCATAGACGCCGATTCATGCGGCTTGCGGCGTATTGTGAACGCTGCGCGACCGTTTTATGTGTAATCAGGGTTTACACTAATTGAGCCTGTGAGGCTTTTGACTCGTTAGACTTGTAACTGCGAACTCATCAGATGAGTTGAGGTTGGAAGGCTCATCAGGCGAGTGGGTTAAACAGAAGTAGGGAGGTAATACCATGAAGACGCAATATAAATCATTTGCTGCGGCATTCTTGTTGATTTCCGCAACCGCTTTAGGCGCCTGCTCCAATGAGGATGAAATGGCTGGACCTCCGCCCGGAGGTGGTGGAGCCATGAGTCAACCCGACGGAGCTGCAACACCTGCGCCGTCACCCGCACCTGCACCTCAGGAAGGTCAATCCTCGTCAGGTAGCAACAGTTATTGATATTAGTGTTTTCCATTTTTGCGGCGTTAAACCCGTTAATAACAACAAGGAGTTTTTATGAAGACGTATAAAACCCGATATGCTGCGTTAGCGTTAGTGGCTTCAGTGTCTGTGCTGGCGGCATGTTCGAATGAAGAAGACACCACTGCGCCAGCGGTATCTTCCTCTGGCAGCACAATGGAGTCGACTCCAATGACGTCGCCTACGCCAACCCAGCCACAAGCTGAGTCGGCGCCGCCTGCTCAAATGGGTTCCTCTTCTGAAATGGACAACGATACCGAATCGACCCAGGACGAGATTGCCGACAAGGCTGCAGAGGTTCGTGACGACGCAGTGGATGCCGCAAATCGTGCCGGTGAAGCGATCAAAGAGGGTGCCCGCGACGCAAATGAAGCGATTCAGGACACACTGGATGAAGGCAAGCCGCCTGAAAATTCCCCTGAGGCTGAGCAGCAGGCAGGACAGTAATCGGGTTAGTACTCGGTAATACCAGATCAAGGGCGCCAATCGGCGCTCTTTTTCATTACACTGACGGGATATCAATATCAGGAGAGGATAATGACCAAGCGTAGCGACTGGATGGAAGATCTGCAGAAGAACATGTCTGACTTAATCAAAAATAGTCCTGCCGCTGATATCGAGCGCAATGTGCGTGCCATGATGACGCAAACGTTTTCGCGCCTGGATCTGGTGACACGAGAAGAGTTCGATACTCAGGCAGCAGTTCTTGAGCGCGCTTTAGTTCGTCTGGGCGAGTTGGAGGCCCGTGTTCGCGAACTTGAGCAAGAACAAGGCTCGTAGTTCTGCGGTTGTTGTTTTTGTCTGCCTGACACGCTTTGTTTGGCGCGTGCAGCGCATACTCCCGCCATGGTTTTTCAGGGGAAGGGTATGTCGCTGGCGATCGTTGAAAGTCGGGCCACGGTGGGTGTGGAGTCGGTAGCCGTTCGGGTGGAGGTTCATGTGGGCAGCGGTTTGCCCACTTTTTCAATTGTGGGGCTTCCCGATACGGGTGTCAGGGAAAGCCGGGAACGTGTTCGTGCGGCGATTGTCAGCAGCGGGTTCGACTTTCCCGCAGGGCGAATTACGGTTAATTTGGCGCCGGCCGATTTGCCCAAGGCGGCATGCTGGTTCGATCTGCCTATTGCCCTGGGTATTTTGATGGCTTCGGGGCAAGTCGCAACCTCCAACGAGCTTGGCCACCCGGACAAGCCGGTGGATATTAAAGGCTGGGTCTTTGTCGGCAACCTCTCTTTAACAGGCGAGGTGCCCCCTATTAATGATCCCCTGTCAGTTGCCTTGTCGATTGCGCGTCAGTACCCCGCAGCGTGTCTGGTTATGGGGGACGATAGTGCCAGGCTTGCTGCCGTTGTCCCCGATGTTCAGATTTACGGTGTGCATTCGCTGAGCCAGGTTGTTGCCTGTCTGGCGGGTGGGCAGCCGTGGATTCCGGTTGCTTCGGCGGCTGCCCCCATCAACATGGGTTCAACGGTTGGTGTCGAGTGTCTTGCCGATGTCAGGGGGCAAACGTTTGCAAAAAGAGCATTGGAAGTGGCGGCGGCAGGCAGTCACAGTTTGCTGATGGTGGGCGCGCCGGGTACAGGTAAAAGCATGTTGGCCAGTCGCCTTCCTGGCTTGTTGCCTGAACTTTCGCGTTACCAGGTACTTGAGGTTGCCGCGCTGCGGGCACGCGATAAGGCCGGACTTTTTTTGAGTACCGTTGCGCCTTTTCGTGCGCCACATCATAGTACGTCTGTGCCGGCATTGATTGGCGGCGGCGCGGTACCGAGGCCCGGGGAGATCACGCGTGCTCATCATGGTGTACTGTTTCTTGATGAGTTGCCTGAGTTCGAGCGTCGCGTTATTGAGTCGCTTCGTGAACCTTTGGAAACGGCCCATGTCACTATATCGCGGGCGCGCTATGCGGTGCGTTTTCCGGCCAGTTTTCAACTGGTGGCGGCCATGAATCCCTGCCCGTGCGGTTGGGCGGGGCATCCATCACATGTTTGTCGTTGCACGCCGGAACGGGTCGAGCAGTATCGTTCAAGATTGTCAGGTCCTTTTCTGGATCGTCTCGATTTGCAGATCAGTGTTGCTCCGGTGCCCAAGGGATGGCTTGACTTGCCCGAAGGGGAGACATCGGAGCAAGTCAAAGCACGCGTGGTCCAGGCTCGTGCCCGCCAATTGCAGCGCCAGGGTGTTGTGAACGCAAAACTGCAGGCGAGTGAGCTGCTCAAATATGTCGATCTCAGCGGCGAGGCCTACGCCATGCTTTCGCAAGGCGCACAGCAGTGGGGATGGTCGGCACGGGTCATGCATCGGCTAATGCGGGTTGCCCGCACTGTGGCTGATTTGGCTGGAAGCCAGCATGTCAATGGGTCGCACGTCGCCGAGGCAGTTCAGTTTCGTCAAGCTTGGTAGACGCAAGCTAAAAAACATTCTATAATCAAGGGCTTTGCAAATTTTTGCAGAAGCAGTTTCCAAGCATTTATTAAATAAATGGCTCGTGGGTTTGCGGTGCCGCCAGTGTGTTCGGCATTCCCGGTATTTTTGGAACCGGGGTCTGTCAGCAGGCAGGGTAGCAGCAAAGAAGTTCGGTTTTTCCGGCACCTGCAGTCATAAATTACAGGGTTTAACATGCCAAAAATGAAAACCAAACGGGGCGCAGCCAAGCGTTTCCAGGTTCGCGGTAGCGGTTCCATCAAGCGCGGTCAGGCGTTCAAACGCCACATCCTTACCAAGAAAACCACTAAGAGCAAGCGCCAATTGCGCGGTTCCACTGCGGTTCACAAGTCTGATGTTGCGTCTGTTCGCAGCATGCTGCCCTACGCTTGAATTAACGGAGATTAACTATGCCACGCGTAAAACGCGGCGTTACCGCCCGCGCTCGTCACAAAAAAGTTCTTAAAGCAGCCAAAGGTTATCGCGGTCGCCGCGGTAATGTATTCCGGGTTGCCAAGCAAGCGGTCATGCGTGCAGGCCAATATGCCTACCGCGACCGTCGCAACAAGAAGCGTACTTTCCGCGCGCTATGGATCACTCGTATCAATGCGGCATGCCGTGAACTTGGTGTATCCTACAGCGTGTTTATCGCCGGTACAAAAAAAGCATCCATCGATCTCGACCGCAAGGTTTTGGCCGACATGGCTGTGAACGACAAAGCGGGTTTTGCCGCTGTGGTTCAACAGGCAAAAGCTGCTTTGGCTTCGTAAGCTTTTACGTCAACGGTATTGCACTAGAACGGGGCTCGGTCGGGCTCCGTTTGCATTTGGAAAAACGATTAACCCATGACTTCGTCCGATGAAGACCTGATCGCTCAGGCAACCGAGGCGTTTCAGCAGGCAACCGATGCCAATGCGCTGGAGAACGCAAAAGCCCGTTTTATTGGCAAGCAAGGCTTGCTCACTTCCATGCTGAAAGGGCTGGCCAAGTTGGAGCCGGCCGAGAAGAAAACCGAAGGCGCGCGTATTAACCAGCTCAAGCAGCAGATTGAATCCTTGCTGACCGAGCGTCGGCAGCAACTGGTGCAGGCGCAACTTCAACGTCGGCTGGCATCGGAAACGATCGATGTCACCTTGCCCGGCCGGGGCTACGCAACAGGCGGGATTCATCCCGTTATTCAAACATGGCAGCGTGTCGAAGCCATTTTTCGCTCCATCGGATTCGATGTGGCCGATGGGCCGGAAATTGAAGATGACTGGACAAACTTCACCGCGCTGAATAACCCGGAGAACCATCCGGCCCGTTCCATGCAGGATACTTTTTATGTCGACATGAACGACAGCAAGGGCTTGCCCATGTTGTTGCGCACGCATACCAGTCCCATGCAGGTGCGTTATGCACGCATGCATAGCCCCCCCATCAAAGTGATCGCGCCTGGCCGCACCTATCGGGTTGACAGCGACGCAACGCATTCACCGATGTTTCACCAGGTGGAAGGGTTATGGGTCGCCGAGAACATTTCTTTTGCCGACCTGAAAGGGGTCTACACCAATTTTCTGCGGGCCTTTTTTGAAACCGACGATCTCTCAGTTCGTTTTCGCCCGTCGTTCTTCCCGTTTACCGAGCCCTCGGCTGAAATCGACATGATGTTTACATCAGGCCCCAATCAGGGCAAGTGGCTGGAAATATCGGGCTCCGGGCAGGTTCATCCTCAGGTTATTCGTAACTTCGGCCTGGATCCTGAACGTTATATTGGCTTTGCGTTTGGCTCAGGTCTTGAGCGCTTGACCATGCTTCGCTACGGCGTGAATGATTTGCGTCAGTTTTTTGAAGGTGATTTGCGTTTCCTGCGTCAGTTTAATCGCTGACATCGCCTTGATTCGTGTCGGGTGCAAAGGCACCCGAACCCGGTTTCCCAGACTCTTTAATCGATTTCAGACATTATTATGCAATTCCCAGAATCGTGGTTGCGCAGCTTTGTGAATCCGAGCATTGATTCCGATGCGTTATCTCATCAACTCACCATGGCGGGCCTCGAGGTTGAAGAGGTTGGCCCGGTGGCTCCGCCGTTCGAGCAGATCGTTGTTGCCCATATCAAGGAAATTTCTGCCCATCCCAACGCCGATAAATTGCGCATATGTCAGGTGGATGATGGCTCCGGGGAATTGCTTCAGGTGGTGTGCGGCGCCCCAAATGCTGCGGCCGGCTTAACCGTGCCGTTTGCGCGCATTGGTGCCAGGCTGCCCGATGGCATGAAAATCGGCAAGGCGAAAATGCGTGGGGTCGAGTCATTCGGCATGTTGTGCTCGGCTCGCGAGCTGGGGTTGTCGGAAGATCATGCCGGCTTGCTCGAGCTCGATCAAGGCCTGCCGGCAGGACAATCGATCCGGGAAGCGCTCAGTCTTGATGACACGGTATTTACGCTGAAACTCACCCCGAACAGGGCCGATTGCCTGTCGATTCTGGGCGTTGCGCGTGAGGTCGCCGCGCTGAACGGCGTTACTTTGCATCTGCCGCGTGCGGAGCCAGTGGCCGTTACCATTAATGATCACTTGCCGGTTGAGGTCAACGCGCCCGACCTCTGCGGTCGATTTGCCGGTCGCGTTATCCGGGGCGTCAATGCCAAAGCCAAAACCCCCGATTGGATGCGCGCACGTCTGGAACGTTGCGGTCAACGCTCTATTTCGGCTTTGGTCGACATTTCCAACTACGTCATGCTCGAGTTGGGGCGCCCGACGCACGTCTTTGATCTGGCCAAGGTGAATCATGGTTTAACAGTGCGCTGGGGCAAAGAGGGTGAGCAGCTCGAGCTGCTGAATGGCCAAACCATTACGCTGCAACCGGATGTCGGTGTTATCGCATCGGGCAGCGAACTTGAGAGCCTGGCTGGCATTATGGGCGGCGAGGCCAGTGCGGTAACGCTTGATACCACCGATATTTACCTTGAGGGCGCCTTTTGGTGGCCTGAGGCAATTATGGGTCGGGCCCGGCGCTTCAAGTTCAGTTCCGAAGCCAGTCATCGTTTTGAACGCGGTGTTGATTTTGCGAATATTCCACAAGATCTCGAACGCATGACGCAATTGATACTGGATATTTGTGGCGGGCAGGCCGGCCCGCTCGACGACCAGATTATTAATTTGCCTGATCGGCCTGTCGTGGATTTGCGTGTCGATCGTTGTCGGCTTGTATTGGGTATCGATGTTTCCGAACAGGAAATTGGCGAAATCTTTACCCGGCTGAGCTTGCCTTATCAACTGGAAAACGGTGTGTTCAAGGTGACCCCGCCAAGCTATCGATTCGATTTGATCATTGAAGAAGATCTGATCGAGGAGGTTGCGCGTGTTTACGGGTTTGAACGCATTCCTGATTTGGCTCCGGTTGCGCCCGCCATCATGACAATGCCTGAGGAAACCTTGAAAGGCCCTCATGCCCTTCGGGCGATCATGGCTTTGCGCGATTATCAGGAAGTGATCAATTTTTCATTCGTTGAGCAAGCGTGGGAAACGAATTATTGTGCGAACAGTGATCCGATTCGCCTGTTGAACCCCATTGCCAGCCAGTTGGCCGTGATGCGTTCCAGTTTGATCGGGGGTTTGCTGGCAAATATCGTACACAACGCCAATCGCAAGCAGTCACGTGTCCGGATTTTCGAGTTGGGCCGGGTATTTGAACGTGATCCTGCGGTCAAGGAAGGCGATCTGGCGGTTCAAGGGGTAAGGCAACCGCAACGCCTGGCGGCAGCGGCCTGGGGGCCGGCCATGTCCGAGCAATGGGGCGTACCCGACCGGGCCGTTGATTTCTACGATGTAAAAAGTGACCTTGAAGCGTTAATGGGAAGCCGGGCACACGAACTGGTTTGCCAGGTGGCGACTCATCCGGCCTTGCATCCGGGGCGCAGTGCCCGCTTGCTGCTGGGCAGCCAGCCAATTGGCTGGCTCGGCGAAGTGCATCCGCAATGGGTTCAACAATTGGAACTGGCACGCGCGCCGGTGGTTTTCGAAGTGGATGTCGACGCAATCTCCCATGTTAACCTGCCTGCGCCAACTGAAATTTCCCGGCAACCTGTCGTGGTTCGCGATCTGGCGATCTGGGTTGATGAAGGTGTGTCTTATCAGGGTTTACTCGATACCTTAAAGCAAAGTATTGCTTCTGATGCTAAGCTAAAGATTGTCAAAGATATTCGCTTGTTTGATGTCTGGCGTGACAAGAACGCCGAAGTGGCATCGGCGCAAACCAGTCTGGCTTTGCGTTTTTGGTTGCAAGACCCGGCGGTCACGCTGGATGATCAGCAGGTGGAAGACTGCATGAAAGTATTGTTGGCGGCCCTGGTCGATCAGCATGGCGTTCGGCAACGAGCATAAGAGAGACATCATGAATCAGGAAGCACGTACACTGACCAAAGCCGAGTTGGCCGAATTGTTGTTTGACCGGGTGGGTTTGAACAAGCGTGAAGCCAAAGATCTGGTTGATACTTTTTTTGAGGAAATCCGAGACTCCCTGGCCAACGGTGTCGAAGTCAAGTTGTCTGGTTTTGGTAATTTCCAGGTTCGCGATAAGCCGCCGCGCCCGGGCCGAAACCCCAAAACGGGTGAAGTCATTCCCATTGATGCTCGTCGGGTCGTTACGTTTCATGCCAGTCAGAAATTGAAAGGCGCCGTTGAACAGGCACCAGACGAATCTGCTCTTTAATGTTTTCATTGACGAAACAAAGCCATGATTTCCAGCCAAACGTCAGTTAATCTGCCCCCTATACCTGCAAAGCGTTATTTCACTATCGGCGAGGTCAGTGAGCTGTGTGCGGTTAAGCCGCATGTTCTGCGCTATTGGGAGCAGGAATTCACGCAACTCAAGCCGGTTAAGCGGCGCGGGAATCGTCGCTATTATCAACATCATGAAGTCTTGCTTATTCGCCGAATCCGCGATTTGCTGTACGAGCAGGGCTTTACCATCAGCGGCGCGCGCAATCGCCTGGGTGATGCTCGTGATGTACCGCACGACGCTGAAGCGGCAGTGCGCCTGACCGGCCAGGAGTTCCAGGCAATGCGCAATGAACTCATTGCCATTCGCGATAACCTCGACCAGGCGCTTGGAGCGCAGTCTGAAACGGCCGGTTGATGCGTTCTGAGGCGTTGCATGCATTGTGCCTGACAGACCCCGGCCAGAAGGTTCAGGCGGTGTGGGCAATTGAAAGCGGGCCCGATTCGCTTGATTCGGAACAAGGCCTGCATGTGCCTGAAGGTGTCGTGATTCCCGGTCGCCCCGATCGACCGGAACTGGTTGGTCCTTTCAAAGTCAAGCAACGGTCGGTGCATACCGAACAAGGTCGGGCGGCACTGATTCATTCGCTGGCACACATTGAATTCAACGCGATCAATCTTGCGCTGGATATTATTTGGCGCTTTCCCGGCATGCCTTCCCGGTTCTATGATGACTGGCTCACGGTCGCCAAGGAAGAGGCCTATCACTTTTCGTTGCTAAGCAACCACTTGCAAGGCATGGGGCATGCCTATGGCGATTTTCCCGCGCATGACGGTTTGTGGGAGATGGCGCAGCGCACTGAGGATAACCTGCTTGCCAGGCTGGCCCTGGTACCGCGCACACTTGAGGCACGCGGCCTGGATGCCTCTCCGGTGGTTCGCACGAAATTGGCAAACGCCAATGATATCGAGGCGGCGCAGATTATCGATATTATTTTGCGGGATGAAATTGGCCATGTGGCAATCGGCAACAAATGGTATCGTCATTTGTGTCTGGAAAACCGGCTTGATCCTGTTGCACATTACGCCGAGATGGCCCGAATTTACAGGGCGCCGCGTTTGAAAGGGCCTTTCAATATCGAGGCCCGGATAGCGGCCGGTTTTACTGAGCGCGAGTTGGAGGCGCTTCAGGCTCAGGATCGGGTACCTGCAACCTGAAGCTTTGTCCTATAAAGGCGATGTCACCTTCGGGCTCCACCAGTTCGGCCGGGTTCTGTTCGATGGTAATTTCGTAAAGCATGGGCTCGACGACTGAAAATCCACTGGTCAGGCGTATCTGGCTGGGCGCGTTATCTTTGATTGTGCCCAGTTTCTGGATTGCCGGTGAGTTGGGTTTTCGGCGCCATAAGACCAGCGTTTCATTGGTGTCCAATTGGCTTTTCAGCAGCGGCTCAAGATGCAATACGCCGGGTTCACGCGAAACAATCAGCCAGCCCGGTGTCGATGTGCTGCCCGGCGGTTGTAAGACAACTGTGTGCAAAGATAACGGTTCCGGTGGCGCATTTTCCGTATTTTCCGCCGTGTTGTGCGAGGCCAGTTCGGGTTGAATGGGTGCCAGCCAGATATAAAGGCCAAATACCAATATCAGCACGAAAATTGCAATGGCCAATATGCGCAATTTGCGGCCTTTTCGTGGTCGCACCGGTTCAGGTTCGGACAATCCTGGGCCAGGATCGGGCACTGCCTGGGCTTGTGGTTTGGGCGTTGCGGGTTGCGTTTCGCGGTCTGTTGTCCCACTGACCGGGTGGATGTTTTTTTCAGGCGTTTTCAACGGCTGAGGAATAATCGTCAGTTGTAATGTTTTTTGAATTTTTTCCCATGTTTGTTCGTCGGGATCAATGACGGGCAGGATCTGTGTTAACCGGAAAAACAATCCTTCCCAGTAGAGTGCCTGCTTTAAGGCATTGTCGTCTTCGGCAATAGCCGACTGGGCAGCACCGGCCTGGTTTGGGTCAAGCAGGCCAAGCACATAGAGCGCAATCAAGGCCTGACCGGCCTGGGATCCCGATTGAGGGACGGTCGGTGTCCGGTTAAATGTGGTGGTCAGGTCTGTGAGTATTTCAGGCGCGTCAATATTCAATACTGATGCAATGTCGGCACTGTTTAAACCTCGGCAATAGGCCAGAACGATACATTGTGCGTTTTGCTCGTTCAAATGCGCCCGAAGTGGTGGCTCGAAGTGATCCAGGCAGGGGCTTATGTTGTCCAGCCAGTGCTGTGCCGCGATAATGCGTTCGGATTCATCCGGCGTGGTTTGCCGCTGCAAAGCCTGCAGGCGATAGCGAAAAATACTGAAAATCCAGGCATAAGCCGGGCCATGAACCGGATTGAAGTGGCTTGCGTGTTGCCAAACCATGACCATACTGTCGTGCAATGCTTGCCGGGCCAAGGCTTCGTCGTTAAGAACATGCAGTGCCAGCGCCTTGATTGAAGGGGCAATTTGCCGGTAAATCTGCTCCAGACCAGTCGTTTCTTTTTTTGCGCAACGTTGCAGGGCTGGGTCAAGGGAGGGTAGCGTAGCGGGCATGCAAGCTCCAGGAGGGCAGACAAAAGCGTTTCTGTCGTGGTTATGTTCAGCTTGTTTATTTTCTCACAGTAAAATGGACCATGCGTCATGGACCGGTTCCTGATGACGGTCAACAGAAGAAGTCAATGAAATTCTCTCATCGGGGCCCTGCGCCTACCAATCGTAACGATCTTCAAACCATTCGTTCCTTGTTGCCTTATGTCTGGCAATTCAAGTGGCGCGTCATGCTGGCCATGGTCTGTCTGGTGGGCGCAAAAGTGGCCAGTGTGATCGCGCCGCTGTATTTGAAAGATATCGTCGATCAACTGGACATGCCGCCAACGGCATTGGTGGTGCCTATTGGCGCGTTGCTTGGTTACGGCCTGGCGCGCTTAAGCACGAGCATATTTGGCGAGCTGCGCGATGCGTTGTTTGCCCGGGTTACCCAGGGCTCGGTGCGCACCATTGCCACACGTGTATTCCGCCACTTGTTTTCCTTGTCGCTGCGTTTTCATTTGCATCGCCAGACGGGCGGGCTGAGCCGCGACATTGAACGGGGCACCAAGGGTATCGGTTTCCTGTTGAACTTTACCGTGTTCAACATTTTGCCGACGCTGCTGGAAATAACCATGGTTGCGGCGATTCTGTTCTGGCGCTACGACTTCTTGTTCGCTGTGATCACGCTTTCGACCATTGCCACGTATATTGCCTTTACGCTGATTGTGACGGAAAAGCGCATGGTGTATCGGCGCAGCATGAACGATCTGGACAGCAAGGCCAATAGTAAGGCAATCGATGCACTGATCAACTATGAAACGGTTAAGTACTTTGGCAATGAAAAGTATGAAATCGACCGCTACGATACCAATCTGGGTAAGTGGGTTGATTCGGCTGTCAAGAATCAGGTTTCGTTGAATTTCCTGAATATGGGCCAAGGCGTCATTATTACCGCGGGTATTACCTTGCTGTTGTGGTTGTCGGCCCTGGGGGTTGTCAATCAAACCATGACGGTGGGCGATGTTGTGCTGGTGTCAGCTTACTTAACTCAGCTTTATGCGCCATTGAACTTCCTCGGTTTTGTCTATCGCGAGATCAAGCATGCGTTGGCCGATATGGAGCGCATGTTCGGTTTGATTTCAGAAAACCGCGAAGTTCAGGATCGACCGGACGCTAAAGGCCTGGACATCCGATCCGCCGATGTTCAGTTTGACGGCATCAGTTTTGCATACGAGTCGAACCGGCAAATTCTGTTCGACGTGAACCTGAACATTCCGGCTGGCAAAACGCTGGCCGTTGTGGGGGCATCGGGTGCGGGAAAGAGCACTTTGTCACGCTTGTTATTTCGGTTTTACGATGTAACGCAAGGTGCAATTCGAATCAACGGGACCGACATTCGCGACTTAACGCAAGACAGTTTGCGTCATCATATTGGTATCGTGCCCCAGGATACCGTTTTATTCAATGATTCGATTCTGCACAATATTGCCTATGGAAATCCCAAGGCGTCTTTCGAGGATATTGTGCAGGCAGCCAAGGCGGCCCGTATTCACGATTTTGTTTCACGCTTGCCCGATGGCTACGATACCCAGGTGGGTGAGCGTGGTTTGAAATTGTCCGGAGGGGAGAAACAGCGGGTGGCCATCGCGCGAACTTTATTGAAAAACCCGCCAATTCTTATTCTGGATGAGGCCACCAGTGCGTTGGATACACGTACGGAAAGGCAGATACAGGAAGAGTTGAATTTAATTGCCCGCAACCGGACCACTTTGATTATCGCACACCGTTTGTCCACGATTGCCGATGCCGACATTATTGCCGTGATGGATCATGGGAAAGTGATCGAGCAGGGTACACACCGGCAATTGTTGCTGCTTAACGGGCGTTACGCGCAAATGTGGCAAATGCAGCAAGTCGCCGAGGACACCGCAGGCTAGTTTCGAGCGTGGTGTAGGTTTGAAAATTGCGTCCCGAGGGACGCAATTCATGCTCGCTGTACTTCTTTGGCCATCATATCGGTGTCAAAGGTATTGTTGGCAAGGCTTGCCCAACCCAGTTTGGCTCCGCGTGAAACGGCAGCATAGACAGCGGCATTGCGATTATGTACGTTCAGGCGCTGGTATAGCGTTTCGGTATGTGCTTTTGCGGTCGCAACGGAAATGTTTAATTTTCGCCCAATCATTTTCATGGGATGGCCTTGGGCCAAAAGCACCAAAACTTCGTATTGACGAGGGGTTAAACCCAGCATTTCATGTTCACGTCGCGATTTTGGCGGGCGCACCGATAGTTCAATGGCGGGGGGCCAGCGTATTGGCGTGTATGCCGTTACGATTGGATCGGATTTTATTTCAACCGGCGTTGCAACTTCAGTTTTCCTTGGAAAGCAGGTTCCACCAGCCAGGACAAGACGCACTGCTGCCTGTAGTACTTCGGAAGGACTTGAGCTGGCAATATAGCCTGCAATGGTGGGTGAGATTTTCGCGACATCATTTGGCAAAGTAGGCGCTTCGCCCATAAGCAAAATGGCATCGGGGGTGAACAATTGCTCAACTTCCTGGATTCGGTTCTGGGTATTTATTTCCCCAATTGACATTAACACAAGGTCATAATGTTCTGCGGGTGTCTCGTTTTCAGTAAGGTTCCCCTGGCTGTGCAGGATGGTATCGGTGCCTAAACCGGACAGAAGTTGAACGAGGCCCAGCCGAAGCAAAGGGTAAGGTTCAAGAATCATGATGCGTGCCATTTGCGATTTCCTTTAAGAAGAAAGAGTTAACGAATCTTCGCGACCGACAGCACAGGCGGCGATTCATACTACCGCCCGGCGTTCGTTTCAGCAAGCTGAATGTGGTATTTTTTGATATAAATCATCCTGTTAGCCTTTGGTAGGGCCGTTATTTTCACATTTGAACGTGAATGTTTTGTGGTGGCCCTTCGAATTCTTGATAGCAATTGTGATGCTGCAATGTTCGCTGTCGGTGCGGGTCAAGACGAGTTGGGCAAGTGCCTGGGTTTCGTTTGCCGCTAAGTGCACGCTTCCCGATTGGGCGGTCCGGCTTGTTCCGGAACGCCCCTGATTGGTGGCTTCGATAAGATATTCAAGCGCCTGGCTCTCGGTGCTTCGGATAAACGGAACGATCACGGCCGGCTTGGCTTGGGAATAGGTACTTAACCAGACATCGAAATTCAGATCAGTATCCATCACATAAACCTTCATACATTGCCTGTTGGCCACAACACCGGCTTATGCCGGTGTTGTGGCGTCCGGCTTGGCTTAATGCTGAATGACATTAGCCTTGTTGAAATGACCAACCTGTGTAACGGTTGCGGTTTGGCCCGAGTTCTTCTGCATCACGTTGGCAACGTTGTAGCTGCCTGCTTGTGATACGGTCGATGTCAGGTCTTTGCCGTATTGGTCGACTGAAGCGAGGTTATGACTGCCCGACTGGGTAATGATGGAGCTGTCGGGGTCGCCGCCGGTGCCGCGCTGCACACTAACGGCTTTGTTGCGATGGCCACTTTGTGTGATGGTGGATGACACGTTATGACCTGTTTGCCCGATATAAGCGTCATGTCCCCAACCGCTTAGCTGGTTTACGACAGCAACCTGGTTGGTGCCATCGACAGTAACGGGATAACTCGGCCCGCAACCGTACCATCCGCAACCACCGCCGGCCATTGCAGTCGTGCCGCCTTGTTCGATAACCACTTTACTGTAGTCGGCGTTTTGAAAGACGTTGGCGCTCGAGTTCTGCACGTCTTCCTGACTGATGTAGTTGTCGTTGTTGCTGCCCCAACTGGTCAGAATATTGGCGGTTGTCGACTGTGTGTCTTGTTGAACCACGACGTTGTCGTTGAAGCTGCCATAGGTTGTCACCGTTGCCGCGGCATTTTGATTGTCGTACTGCTCAATCGATGAGTCATTACCAAAGCCATTTTGGTAAATGGTTGCGGTATTTTCAGCCATGGCCGATGACGCAACGCCGAATGCAAGGGTCAGACCGCAAGCTAACGAAGTTAATTGATATATACGCATTGCTACTCTCCTGAATAAAAGACCGGGTTTGCTGCACCAGGATTCTGCCGGTCTTGGTAGCAGGCCTGGTTTGCCCGAAGGCAAGGTTTATTGCGTTTGCGTGAAATCTGAAGTGGTTGAGGCCGCGTTGGTTACTGCTTCAGCCGTTTGAATGGGCACCGAGTAGTTTGTTTCTTCTCGCAGATAGTCCTGGATAATCGGCAAATTCCAGTCGGTTTCATTCTGTAAAGTCCATTGGCCGTCTTTCAGGCCTTTTACCGTTAAATAAATAACGGCCGACTCAATGGCTTCCTTGACGGCGAGCTGGGCCGGTTCGTTGCGTGTAAGGCCGCCTTCAATTTCCAGCAGGTCTTTGAAATTCACGAACTTGAATACACTGGGTCTTACTTCGTATGAGAAGATGGTTTTTGTGGTTGAAACCGATTGAAGAATTTGTCCGGACCGGATATCGACGCTTCGCAGCGCAATCGTGATCTGGTCAACACGGTATTGCGTCGACAGGCCAACACCCAGGAAACGGGCACCCAGGCCGCCGGTGCGTACATTGCTTTCATAGGCGATCACGCCCCCATCGATGAGAATGGAGGCTGGAACAAGCGGTGGAATCTGGATGGCCGGGGCGTCTTTGTCTTGTGATCCGTCCAGGGCGCGCACAATGCGGCGCTCTGTCAAGAGTTCCTGAAGGCTTTCCCGTTCAACGGGCGTGAACCAGCCTGAGTCTTTCAGTGCTTTAATCAGCATTGCCGCCGCGCCTTGTGTGACGGCGGTCGAGAAAGAGCTGTCTGGTGCCGCTTTGTACTGGCCCGTTTGATCCCTGAAGCCATAAACCGCCACCACAATTTTTCCTTTGGGTGGCGGCAATTTGAACAGGTCATGAGTTGATGGCGTTGCAGGGGTGAGTTCGGCCTGGTTTGCCACTTCAACCGGTTTTTGCAAAGGTGCGCAGGCAGCCAGGGCCAGGCAAAGCAAAGCCAGGCTAATCTTGGTGCCTTTGCGTAAAGGGGCAAGCGCCCGGGCATGATGTGCTTGGGCGTTCATTGCGTCACCTCGAAAGTGGTACTGCTGCCGGTGGTTTTGTCCAGCGTGTTAATGGCTAAAGTGCCGTTGCCTGTATCGCTGATGGTGATGATGAAACTGCCGGTTTCGACAGTACCGGGAACAAGTTGCCCCGTGACAGGATCGAATAAATTCGAGGTTGCAGCCGAAGTGAGCCGCGATAGCACAGCGCGTTCAAGGCTTTCCTGGAACGCCTGCAATGGCGTTTGCTGGCCGTCCAATGGTGACTGGTCATCGACATCGGGATCGGTGTGTTTATTGGTAGCCAATGCGGAATTGAGCAGTACCGAACCGTTTAACGGATTGCCTCCAAAAGACGGGTTAAGAGGGTAGTAAACCAGTTCGCTGGCGTTGCTGCCGATATTTGCGGTACATGTCAGTACGGCGAAGAGGGCAGCGAGATGACGTCGATGGTGGATCTTGGTATTCATGATATTTTCTCCGTGGGTCACAATTCTTCGTCGGCCAGATCCTGACTTTGTGTCAGTGCTTTGCGAATCTCGCTTTCGATAATGTTTCGATGAACAATCTCGGCTGCCTCTTCGCTGACCTTTCTGGCCGCCTGACGTGCAGGCGACAAAAAGATGCGAAACATTTGATTGCGTTGATATTCAATCCAGATTTCGCTTCCCCAACGCGCCGACGGGCGTTCGTATACGGTGAGTGAGTAGCGGTTGTCGCCGTCCTTTTGCCGCCAGGCGGTTACGAAATAGTGATAAAAATCTTTGCCCAGTACGGTGACCGTTCTGTTAATTACAATGCCGGTCAATGGGTCTTCCAGGAGGCGCCGGCTTTCTTTTTCTGCATTAGTGCTCCCATTGATGCCGCCATTACCGTTTTCCGGCGTGTCGTTCGCTGCCCATGAGACGGGTGTCATCAGACACAGTGCTGATGACAGGGCGACTTGCGAGCAAAACAGCATTGCATAGGCGGCTTTCATTTCCATTGTCCTGATTAATCGAATATTTCTGGCGTCGGGCAAACTTACATAAATTCAAGTTTGCGCATGTTTTGATAATTGCTTTTACATTTATGGGTTCATGATAGGGATCTGCAACGCCTTATACATTCGGCAAAAGACCTAGATTGAGGATGTTTTTTTACGTACGCGGATTGAACTAGATCGTTAGTTCAAATGGCCTATGGCCTGTGTTACTAAAGTCAGATCATTAGGCAATCAACCGCATCTTCTCGGGCGATGAGTGGCGTGTCTGTACATGACTGATTTGGCCGTTGTCTTCGTGGTGTATGACGCAAAGAACACTATCTTGCAGGCGGCTTATATCGTGTGCAGAAAGATGAAAGGATGATGACAGGGCGTCCTTGGTGAGGGGTTCGCCCGAGGCTGTTTGACGAGGGCAATACCGACTTTTGTTGTAGAGCGACCAGGACGTCAGTGCGACAACGGTAATTAAAAAGACCTCACCAAACCAAAGAAATGCAGTCGGACTCGACAAGTTCGACAGTGCCTGTGTGGGTATTGCAAAGACATCATTGACACACAGGTATAGAAACCCCGTCCAGCCCAAGCCGGTTAATGTGCTGTCGACGATTCGTGTTGTACGTGAACACCGGGTATGCAATAAAGTAATCATGGTTGCTCCTTGATTCCGCGATCAGGACTGGTCCAGCGGGCACGTTGGCGCCGCATTCTCAGCATGACGCTTGGAAAACTGCAGATAGTGGTGGTGAGGCTGATCAGCCAGTAAACAAAGGGGTACCAGACGATCCAGTAAAGTGAATACGTCAGTCCGGGCTCGTAACGCCGGTCAATCAGGGTACTGATACCAAACTGAAACAGGCAGACAAATGCCAGAATCAGGCCGGTGTAGGTTGGAGGAAGTAGTTCGGCAACGCTTAATTGCGCCGGAAGACCGAATGCTTGTCCCCAAAGCCATAGCAGGGCCAGCAGGGCAAGCGAGAAGGCCCAGAGTGTCGAAAGGGCATACTCAAGCATCAGAAGCCACATACGGTTGTGCCTCCAGCTCAAAAGTACGGGTAGATTTTTAAGAAAGACTTCAGCGCCGCCGCGAGCCCAGCGCAATCGCTGCTTCCACAAGCCGCGCAATGTCTCGGGCATCAGGATCCAGCAAAGGGCGCGGGGCTCATAAAATACGTTCCAGCCGCCCAATTGCAGTTTCCAGGTAATGTCGATGTCTTCAGTGTTCATGTCCAGGCTCCAGTAGCCAACGTCGTGCAGGGCACTGCGTCGAAACGCGGCCACCACGCCCGAGACGCTGAAGAGTCGGCCATAGATGCGCTGGGTTCGTTTTATCAATCCGATGATCGAGGAAAACTCACCGACCTGTATCCTGCCAATCAGGGTGGAGCGTGTTCGGATGCGGGGGTTGCCGGTGACGGCGCCGACGGCGTCGTGTTTGACCAGTGGTGCAATCAGGTATTGGCAGGCGTCAGGCTCAAGCATGGCGTCACCATCAATGCAAACCAGATATTCGCTTCTGGCTGCCAGGGCGCCCATGCGCAGTGCCATCGCCTTGCCCTGGTTGTGGGTTAAACGAATAACGCGGATTCTGGGGTTCAGGCTTGCATAGTGCTCGCATAATTCGCCGGTCTGATCGGTAGAACCGTCGTCAATGACGATGATTTCGATGTTTTTGTAGTGCTGGCCTGTTGCCGCGTCCAGCGTGTCGAGGATGTTTTCGCTCTCGTTGTGGCAGGGAATCAGGATGGAAATGAGCGGCTCGTCATTCAGGACCGGGGGGGGAGTACCAGGCCCCCATTTCCAATGTCGTTCCCACCGCCACCAGAAGAACAGTCCGCCTGCGATCCAGATTCCGGACATGGTCAATGGGTAATAAAAGACGAAACTGCTCAGGTAGTGGCTTGTGGCTGCAAAGATCACGCCTGCGGGTGTGCCCAGCATGACGAGCAGGATGCCAAATGCGATGATGCGTTCTGTCATTTCAGTGGATACCATGCGTTAGAGAAAACGGGACGAATCACCGCCATTTGAGGGCGATCGCCCAGGAAGTCGTCGTAGGTGTAGCCGTAACTCATATGCCCGTGCTGCTGTAGCTGGCGCATGGCTTGCGCCAGGTCAATGCTTTCGCGCTCTGGGCCGACGTTGTTGATGTCCGGCGTACTGCTTACTGGTTGGTTGCCGGTAACAAAGCTGATAATCAGGCGTTGTGCGGCAAAAGGAGGCAGATTCAGTTGCGGGTTGAGGCGTTGAATGCGCCTGGCCGGTTCGTTGTATTGGTTGCCTGCTGATGCCAGTTCCACGACAACCCAGTCGTGCTGGCCAAGCAGTGAAGACAAAGCGATCAATGTGTCAGGCGGGAGTCGTTGTGCGGTGTCGTCATAACCGGCTTCAGCGGTGGCAGCTGTTTTCAGTTCATCTCCCCGGATGAATCGCATTCTTTGCGCAATGGTTTGCGTCAGCGGTGTGTCGCCCTGACTCCTGAAATGAACGCCGGCAAAAATGGCGTTGCGAGCCATGTCTTCAAACAGGGCGACCGCATCACGATCATTCTGAGCGACCTGCCTGACCTTGTCGGGCGAGAGGGAGGCGTAGACATCAACAAACGCGCGGCTGCGCAGTTGCCATGCGGTACGGTTCAGCAGGTCGGCACGCACCGGGAGCAGGCGGTTGGGAAAATAAAATGCATCGGGCAAGCCATCGTGATCTGTGTCGGCATCGGCATCCAGGAAAACGGTCGTGATCTGAAGATCGGCGATACGTTGAATCAAAAGCCCCAGCTTCCGGTTCATCTGGTCTGGATCAATGTCGTATACCTCATCCAGACGGACTTGTGCCACGCGCATGATTTCAGGGTTTTCCTGGGCAAGTACGGCATTGGAAAAACTGGGCAGGACGGGGTCATTGGAAATCAATAATCGGGGAACATGCGTGAAGTTGTTTGTATTGCCAAGTCCGTCTTCTAAAGTCAGCAGCAGGGGATACCCATGATCCTGAATAGTTTGGGCAGCTAATCCGCTGCCGGTTCCGTATGGCCAAACCCATACCCTGGGCGGCCGTCCGGTGGCGCGTGTGATCTTTTCCGTAATGGCGGCGACATCCTGTGAAATACGTGCGCGGTATGTTTTGTCGGATTCGTAGGTTGAAGTCAGGGGGTCGTAAAGGCGGGCGGCGGCGGCGGGCTGAAGATTTCCCTGTGGGTTTGCCTGTATTCCAAAATGCAGGTTGTTGGAGTGGGCCGCCACCTCAACCAGGCCGGAACGCGACATTTCGGTTATTTGGTCCCAGTTTAGAAAGCGTTCCCTGGGTACGACCAGATCGCCGAAGTTCACACTTGCCCCAGGTGGCGGGTCTGTCCATACTCCAACAGGCGCCACCACTGCCGGCCATTGATAGGCTTTTAAAAGCGGGTAGACATGCTGGTAAAAACTTTGATAGCCGTCGTCGAAAGTCAGTAGAACGGCTTTATGGGGCAGTTCGGTTCTGCCCGCCTTTGCATCCAGTATCTGGTCGATGCTTACGGGGACATAGTTGTTTTCGTGCAGCCAGGAAAACTGCTGCCGCAAATGTTCGGTTAGCACGCTAACGAATGTCTGGTCCGGGCTTGCATCTTCAACGTCGTGGTAGGCCAGCACCAGGAAATGATTCTTGGGCCAGGGGGCTTCGGTAATGGCTTTGGTGCGTTGGGCGGGTGAGGTGTATTCGATGCCACCCGAATTTCCCATGTGCTGGCAGCCTGCCAGAAACACCAGCACACATCCCATCAGGAAGCCGTAAGTGGCAGGGTGATAAGTTAAAAACCGTTTCATGATGATGCCCTCTAGAAGCGCAGGCTGATGTTCAACGCCAGGCGCAATTCTTTTTCTTGTTTGCCGTCGTAAGGTCGTCGAATACCCAGAATGCTTGATGAAATCTCAAGGTTGCGGTTGGCGCGCCAACTGATGCCGTATCCAATTGCCGTCATTGGCCCGGTACCGAAGTGTTTCTGGCTGTATGAGCCGGCCAGTAACTGCACGTAGTGTTCCAGTCGCGACTCATATCTTTGGTTAAGCAAGTGGGTGAGCCGCACACCGGCAAGCGCGCCAAAATCGGCCTTGGGGTTGTAGTAGGAGGTGTCTTCTTTTGTATTGGCCGAAGCGGATATTTCTATTTCCCCGTCCAGACGAACGGTGGGCCATTGCTTGATCGGTTCTTTACCGTATATGCGCAGCTCGACCCTGCGGTTTCCATCGCTGAAACGGGCGGGGGCGACGCTGAGCATCCATTCCCGATAGGTATCAGGGGTCCAGCGCACCCAGGCTTGTGCCGCGTTCGCGCTGATGTTGTCTGACAGTGCGCGCAAAGGCGTTGCCGGGCCACGCCATGAAAGGGCGCCACCGACAGTCCAGGTATCGCTCAATGCCTGTTCGACATTTGCGTACGCACCTGTTTTTTGGCCATAACCGTAACGCTGGTTGATTAAAGCGGCCTCAATGGTGGTGTTGCCGGCACGCCATTGAACGCCGCCTTTGACCCATCGGTTACGTAATGGCTCGTCGTTGAACGTTGCGTTGGATTGGCCCGCGCCAACCAAAGCGCGCCAGTTTAATGAGATGGGTGGGCTGTAAAGGGTTGTTTCCAACGCGTGTTCACCGCTGCCGGAAACCGGGCTGTCTGAGCTAAAGGTTTTTTGTGCCCCAATCAGCAATTCCCATTTTTCGTGGGTGCCCCAATCTTTCTGCAGGTGCTGGGTGGTCTTGAGTTCGGGATAATGTGTTTGGGTAAATTCAACCAGTTCTTGTGCCTGCTCCCATTCCTGAAGAGAAAGCGCGGTTTGTGCCTGGGCAGTCAGCAAGTCGGGATTCAAAGGCGCAAGTGCTTCGGCTTGCTTTAACGTAAGTTGGGCGGCTCGAGGATGGCCATATGCACGTTGGGTGTTGGCCAGTTCGATTTTCAGTCCGGCATCGCGGGGTGCGTTCTGGCTTAATGTCTCCAGGCGCTCAAGCGCCAGGCCTGGGTTGTTGTGAAATAACGGCGCAACCGCCCAGGTGCGGGCAACTTCAAGATAGGAATCGTTGGGCAGCGGCTGATTCACCCCGGGTAAGCGACGCCAGGGCGGCTCTTGCGCGTATGTGGTCTCAAGCAATGTGTAGGCTTCGGTCCAGCGGCCTTGCTCCTGAAGCGCGTAATAGCGTCCGATTTGTTCCTTTACGACATCCGAGCGGTCGCGCGGGCTATTGGCATTGGTGGCCAGGCTGTTTTCGTAGAAACTTGCGGCTTTCTCGGGTTGTTCCAGGTAGAGGTAGGCGTCGCCGATTTCATTAAGCAGGTAGGCGGGTATGACGATATTTTCTGCACTTAATTGTTCATACGATTGAACAACCCCCTGCATACGCTTTCTGGCGTGCAAGGCCTGGATCCGGTCAAAATATATCCGGTGGTTTGCCGGTTCAGTGGCCGACAGTTCATTGTTGGCCTCCAGCAGTGTGTCGTAAATTGCCAGAGCGCGATCGGCCAGCAGGTACCGCTCCGATTCGCTTCGCGCAGGTGCCAGTGAGAGCCTTGTCAGCTCCGCAGCATAATCAACGGTCAGTTCGCGCAGCAGGCCGGCGGGAATGGTGTCTTGGTGCTGTTGCGCCAGCACGTAGGCAATGCTGGCAAGACGCGCCTGTCGTAGCGCCGCAATATACGCCAGCAACGCGTTAGTGTCGGCAGGCTGTTGCTGATATGCACTTTGTGCCTGTAACAAAACAGGTACGCCGGGCTGAGCAGGATTTTCCCGCTGTTCGGTTACAGAAACGCCGGTGTTTTGGGCGCTGACGGATTGCGTTATCAGTGCGCCAAGAACAAACCATAATAGGGGGCGGAGCATGCTTTGTTTTCCTCGTTTATGACAATTTGATACAGCTTGTATGAGGCAAACTATAGGTATCAAATGAGCATGCTGAAATGCGCAAGATGGCGTACACCATTGCGCGGTAATGCTTGATATAAAAGGGTTAAGTTGTTTGGCGGAAGGCGAAAAAAGCGGGCTGAAAAGGTCGGGTAAAACTATGCTAAAATCACGTTCTTTCGGGGCGTAGCGCAGCCTGGTAGCGCACTTGCATGGGGTGCAAGGGGTCGAAGGTTCGAATCCTTCCGTTCCGACCAATAAAATCAAGGGCTTACAGATTTATTTCTGTAAGCCCTTGTTCCGTTATGGCCTCAAGGGGTAAACCCAGGGGTAAACGCGCCTACCTACTATGAACTGCACTCTCTGCCGGAAGAAAACACATCATGCCTGAAATCGAGCCCGACTCGTCTGCTTCGTAGCGATGGCCCGCGTTCATTGCCCTGTATGGCGAGTAATGGAAGCGCTATTGAACCGAGGTATGTAGCCAAGCCTCTCAGCAAGACCTTGCACAGGCTAATGACCCGCTGCTGCGGGTATGATGGCAACAGGGCGAACGCGACCTGTTCTTGCTGCGCAGCCAGCAAAAGCCACTAGATTTAGCCAACGTCTGGTTGAATCGCCAACCGTGTGTGCTGACGTTGCAGACCGCTGAACTCTATAGTCGCCCCGCCAGGCAACACCAAGGACTGGGCTGTTTGCTATGGCAGACGGTATTTAAACGACACTCTACCCACGACCGATAAGGCCAGATTTTCGTGCACCGTGGCCTGCTACACAAAGCCGAACCCAAGGCGCTGCGCACATTGGAACGCTTGCGGCTACTGGCTTAATGGCAGTTATAAAGGCGGGCTAAATGTCTGGTGTGATGATGCACCGGCAAAGTGACAAACTCGATGCACACGCCGCGCTTGGTGAGTTTCTGCACCAGGCAGCGCAAGTCATCGAGATTGCGCGCCAAGCCTGACATCAGGTTAGGGTATGCTTCAACCTGACGACTGCGAACCGTCAGGAACAGGCGCAATGCCGGATTCTGTGGCGGCCTTGGCGCGTGCCAGGAAGCGTTCATAGCAATCCAGCCCGCAGAAGTGCTCGACGTATTTCGCGCCTTCCGGGGTGAAGGCGGCATCGAGCGGAATTTCTTTGCAGCATTCGCAGCAGGTGGTGCAACTGGCAGTGTTCGGGAAATTTGCGTTCGTGGTGATACTCCAGATTTGTAGCAAATCTCAAGATGCCTACTCTTGATTGGTAGGGAAGCGGTCATGATCTTCCCTTGAAGGCCCGAAGCAGCCGCATCACGGACAGGACAAACAAGCCGGTCAGCGCGAGGGCTGCAACACCCCAGTGCTCCCCGATGAATGCGCCGGCGGTCGTGCCGGCAAGAACGGCGGCGAGAATCGGCAGATGGCAGGGACAGGTAAGCACGGCCAGTGCGCCCCACAGATAGCCGGTCAACGGCTTGTGCGTCTCGACCGGCATGCGCTCGGGGCTGTTCATGGCAAACTTTCCGCATGTTGTGCCGGCTCGGTTGGCATTGTGGCCAACTGCATTTCGAGGCTGGCCAAGGCCTCGCGCCGGCGTTCGACGAGCTGACGCAACACGGCACAAGCTGCATAGCCGCACCGTCGCCATCCGCAGCATCCAGCGCCCGACACAGCCGCGCCAGTGCGTCTAGGCCGATGCCCGCCTGAAAAGCGGCCCGCACGAAACACAGCCGTTGCAAGGCGGCGGCGTCGAACAAGCCGTAGCCGCCCGCGGTGCAAGCGACCGGCCACAACAATCCACGCAGCATGTAGTCGCGCACGACATGCACACTCACGCCGGCATCAAGGGCCAGATGGGATACCGTGTAGGCGTTCATCGAACACCTCCTTTTCTTCATCCGGCGCAGCAAGAAAGCTGCTTCACGTCCTTACTGAAGGTTTGCGCCGCGAGCTTCAGCCCTTCGACCATCGTCAGGTACGGGAACAACTGGTCGGCCAGTTCCTGCACCGTCATTCGGTTGCGAATCGCCAGCGCGGCCGTCTGGATCAGTTCGCCCGCTTCCGGTGCGACCGCCTGCACGCCAATCAAGCGCCCGCTGCCGGCATCGGCCACCAGCTTGATGAAGCCGCGTGTGTCGAAGTTGGCGAGCGCACGCGGCACGTTGTCCAGCGTCAGCGTGCGGCTGTCGGTCTCGATGCCGTCGTGGTGCGCTTCCGCCTCGCTGTAGCCCACGGTGGCCACTTGCGGGTCGGTGAACACCACGGCTGGCATCGCGGTCAGGTTCAGTGCCGCGTCACCACCTGTCATGTTGATCGCAGCGCGGGTACCGGCCGCTGCCGCTACATAGACGAATTGCGGCTGGTCGGTGCAGTCGCCGGCGGCGTAGATGTCCGGCGTGCTGGTCCGCATGCCGGCGTCGATGACGATAGCGCCTTGCGGGTTGAGCACGACGCCCGCCGCGTCCAGCGCTAGGCTGCGCGTGTTGGGCGAGCGACCAGTGGCGACCAGCAGCTTGTCGGCGCGCAGTTCGCCGAGCGCCGTGGTGAGTACGAACTCGCCATCCACATGGGCAACCTGACTGGCCTGCGTGTGCTCCAGCACCTCGATATCCTCCGCCCGGAACGCGGCCGTGACGGCTTCACCGATGGCCGGGTCTTCGCGGAAGAACAGTGTGCTGCGCGCCAGGATCGTCACCTTGCTACCGAGTCGAGCGAACGCCTGCGCCAGTTCCAGCGCTACCACCGAAGAGCCGATCACGGCCAGCCGCACAGGGATCGTGTCGCTGACCAGCGCTTCGGTGGAAGTCCAATAGGGTGTGTCTTTCAGGCCGGGAATCGGCGGCACGGCCGGACTCGCGCCGGTGGCGACCAGGCAGCGGTCGAACGGCACAACGCGATCGCCGGCGCCATCGAGCTGTACGGTCAGGCTGTGCGCATCCTTGAAACGGGCTTCGCCGTGCAGCACGGAGATGGCGGGATTGTCATCTAGGATGCCTTCGTATTTGGCGTGGCGCAGTTCATCGACGCGCGCCTGCTGCTGGGCCAGCAGCCGCTCGCGCAAGATTGTCGGCGGTGTGGGCTGCATGCCGCCATCGAACGGACTTTCGCGGCGCAAGTGGGCGATGTGCGCGGCGCGGATCATGATCTTGGATGGCACGCAGCCGACATTGACGCAGGTGCCGCCGATGGTGCCGCGCTCGATCAGGGTGACGTGCGCGCCTTGATCGACGGCCTTCAATGCTGCCGCCATCGCCGCGCCGCCGCTGCCGATAACGGCAATATGCAATCCGCCACTCGCCGGAGCCAAGGGTGAGTCGACGAGCGTGGCCCGATAACCCGTTTTTGACAAAGCAGCGGCCGCGGCGGCAGTCAACGCGTCTGGCGACGTGCCGGCCTCAACGGCGAGCTTGGCGCTGCCCTTGGTATAGGAGACATCCGCCGACTGCACGCCGGGGACTTTCTCCAGGGCCTCCTTGACGTGCGTCGCACACGAGTCGCACGTCATGCCGGTGATTTTGAGGGTGGTCATTCATCTTTCCTTTTCTGTGTTGGCCGTTGGCTCACGCCGTCAGCCGTGTTTTGCGGGGAGTTCGCAGCCGTCCGGGCCGCAACGGCCATGCGCTGGCGACACGAAATCCCAGATCGACACGCCAACCATCAAGGCCAGCGCGGCGAATAGCGGTAGCAGACGGCTGATGAACAGGCCCTCATACTGGCTCAAGTAACCCAACCCGATGGCCGCGCCAAAGCTGGCGAGGACCGGAAAACAAGCAGCGCAGCCCATCGCGGAAACGACGCTGCCAAGCGCGCCGGCTTTATCGGCAATGCGTGTCATCAGTCCCATGATCGATCCCGGTTTTAGTCAGTGACTCACTGCTTGACGCTGGACGGGTAGCCGGCGTCTTGGGTGGCCTTGGTCAGCTTCTGCGCGTTGGTCTTGGCATCATCAAAAGTGACGACGGCCTCGCGCTTCTCGAAGCCCACATCTACCTTGCTCACGCCCTCGACCTTGGAGAGCGCCTTCTTGACCGTGATCGGGCACGTGACACAGGTCATTCCAGGCACCGCCAGCGTGACGGTCTGGGTGGCTGCCCATACCGGGGCGGCGAGTGCAGCGAGTACGAGGGCGGCAAACAGCTTGTTCATGGTGAGCTCCTGATTAATAGAAAAAGGGAACGACATAGGGGAATCCAAGCGCGACCAAGACCAGCATGGCCACGATCCAGAAAATCAGCTTGTAGGTGGCGCGCACCTGCGGAATCGCACAGACCTCGCCAGGCTTGCAGGCACTGGCCGGCCGGAAAATGCGCCGCCAGGCGAAAAGCAACGCCACTAGAGCCACACCAATGAACAACGGGCGATACGGTTCCAGCACCGTCAGATTGCCAATCCAGGCACCGGAAAAGCCCAGGGCGACCAGAACCAACGGCCCCAGGCAGCAGGTCGAAGCAAGGATGGCAGACAGCCCGCCAGCGAATAGCGCACCGCGCCCGTTTTGCGAATCAGACATACGTTGGCCCTTTTGAATTTGGATTGGATAGCGTAAGCTTACTTCCGTACCAATGTACGGAGTCAAGCGGTATGGAAAACAATTTGGAGAACCTGACCATTGGCGTTTTTGCCAAGGCGGCCGACGTCAATGTGGAGACAATCCGTTTCTATCAGCGTAAGGGCTTGTTGCCGGAGCCGGACAAGCCTTACGGCAGCATTCGCCGCTATGGCGGCGCGGATGTGGTTCGGGTGAAATTTGTAAAGTCGGCCCAGAGGCTGGGTTTCAGCTTGGACGAGATTGCCGAGCTGTTGCGGCTCGACGATGGCACCCACTGCGAGGAAGCCAGCAGCCTGGCCGAGCACAAGCTCAAGGACGTGCGCGAGAAGATGGCTGACCTGGCGCGCATGGAAGCCGTGCTGTCTGAACTTGTGTGCGCCTGTCGCTCGCGGCAGGGGAATGTTTCGTGCCCACTGATTGCGTCGCTACAGGGCGGAGTAAGCCTGCCAGGGTCGGCGATAGCTTAGCGTGCTTTGTTTTCCGTTTTCTGAGACGACCCCTGTTTGCTTGGCAAAGTCATTCCTGATGACAACGGACGTGCTTCTGGCCAGGATCGATACGCTGACCCAAAAGGTTGAGCGGCAGCGCGGCGCACGCAAGACGGCACATCTGACAATCGACAAGCTCAATTTGGAGCTTGCCTACCTGCGGCACATGCGCTACGGACGCTCCAGCGAACAGTTGAACGCCCAGCAGCTTCTTCGCAGATTCAGCGCCATGCAAACGAGTTTGAGCTCGGCATCGCACTTGGCCAGCCCGCGCATGCTGAACTGGCGAAACGCCAGCACGTTCTTGATCCAGCCATTGGGCGGCTCGCCGATCCACTTGTGATTCCGGTAGCCGCCTTGCCCTCTTCGGTCTGCAGCTTGGCGGCCATCTGGGCAATATACGGATAGTGCTGGCTGTCGATCTTGCCAGCGGCAACCTTATCCTGGCGCCACAGTGCGATGACCAGCTCGGACTGTGCATGATCCTTGGTCGGTTGCGCCATCACCGCTTCGCTGCGGTAGCCCGTATCGGCCAGCAGTTGCTGCGCGCTCGCATCCACATTGGCCTTCACCGATCAGGCGTCAGTCGCCTTGCCACACTGCGCGCAAAACTTCGCGCCGTGCGGTACCGCGGTACCGCACTGGGTGCAGGCCGTGGCAATCAAGGATCCACCGCACTGCTGGCAAAAACGCGCACCCGGCGCGTTGGGAGCGCGGCATGTCGGACACGCCACGCTTGGCACAGCCGGAGGTGGGGGCGGAGCCCCGCCTGGAGGCATGCCGCCGCCGTAGCCATACCCGCCATGGCCGCCGCCATGATGGCCACCGCCATGCCCACCTAAAATTCTGTCCAAAAGTCCCATGAGTCTGCTCCATCAGTTCAACTAATAATACACCCAATCGGGCTGCCTGCAACCTGACCACAGATCGACCAGGGGCTGCGATGAGATGGGTTTCATTGGCTTTTGCGCTGCTTATGGCAGCGGCAATCACTTCAGTGGGTGCCTGCGCGAATGCAGACGCAGCACCAAGCGATGCGGCCGCAAACAGGCACGTTGTGAGCCGCATGGCGCGGCCCTGCCGCTCAAAAGGCGAGTTGATGGTCCTGATGGCTGCGGCCATCGCGCGCGGTCGCAAAGGAAACCACGAGCGACCGTTCGTCCAGCGACTTCAGCCACTCGACAAGCTCGGGGCCGACGCTGCGACGAGGCTTTGATCCAACGAACCGGTTCCATGCAACACGCGCCGATCAAAACCGCTTGCTGATGCCGGCCGACAGAAACAGCCGCGGCGGCGTTTTGCCTGCGACCCGTGACCCGGCACTGAAGTCGAGCTGGACGTCCCGGCCGATGACATAGGCCGCACCGAAATCGACAAGGACGGCGACTTGCCCGTGTCTTGTTTCAGGAGACTGGAGGCCGGCGTCGATGAAGAAATTCGGGTCTTGCTAGGGTTGTAGTTGAGTGTCGCAAGGAACAACCCAGCCGCGTACAAGTGGCTCGCATCGCTCTCGTAGAGGGCGACACCTACGTTCGGGTTCAGGGACCATTGCGGCAAGAAATCCCAATCTGCGACGATCCTGAAGTCGCTAGTGGCCCGAGTGGTCTTGAAATTGCGAGTGCCGGATCGTAGGAAGAAGCGAACAATGGCTCCGACTGAGGGTTGTTGCCAGCCGAGAGAGTCAATGAAGTGGTACTTGAGGCCAACCGACGCAGGCGCGATGCCCTCGGCTCTCGCAGTCCCCTGCGGTCCGAGAATGGTTGCCATCGCTGCTGCGATATGAATCGAACCGGGAATCGCGGAGGCTGTTTGGTTAAAGTAAAAC
>TARA_R100000306_G_scaffold62598_1_pt1 | contig 50686 bp, 40 predicted proteins | sample TARA_R100000306 | Tara Oceans TARA_R100000306 (sample SAMEA2620824) | marine metagenome | biome: marine biome (ENVO:00000447); feature: mesopelagic zone (ENVO:00000213); material: "saline water (ENVO:00002010), including plankton (ENVO:xxxxxxxx)" | depth 1000 m | reverse complement strand
CCGAGGTACCCCGCTACGAGTATCGCCCCGGCCATGGCCACCCTACTCGCCAACAGCTCTGATCGTTCTGATATGTTCGGCATGAAGACCCCCTTGAGCAGGTCGTGGGATATCGACGACGAAATGGCCAATAGCAAGCCCGCCGCGGTCGACAGCGCTGCAGCCAGACCACCGGCAGCTATGAGTGCGATGACCCAGTTCGGCAGCCGTGCGATTTCCGGATTAGCCAATACCATGATGTCGGCGTCAATCGTCGTCATCTCGTTGGTTGCCGGGTCTGCCGTGTACTGGATTCTGCCATCATTATTCTTGTCCTCATGCTTCAGCAGACCAGTCGCTTCCCATTTCTTGAACCAGTTTGGTCGTTCCGCGTACTCAAGGTTTTCAGCCTGCTGTGGCTGATCAATGGTGTTGATGAGGTTTAGGCGCGCCATTGCCGCAACAGCAGGAGCGGTGGTGTAGAGGATCGCGATGAAAACCAGTGCCCAGCCAGCGCTGCTCCGCGCGTCGCTCACCTTCGGCACGGTGAAGAAGCGGATGATGACGTGCGGCAGACCTGCGGTACCGATCATCAGGGACATGGTATAGAAGAACATGTTGGTCAGACTGAGACGGGCCTCAGTAGAGTATTCGGCGAAGCCGAGTTCGGTGACCACCTGATCCAGACGGTCGAGAAGGTAGATGTCGGTACCTGAGATAGTTGAGCCGAGGCCGAGCTGCGGAATCGGGTTGCCAGTCAGGTTCAGCGATATGAAAACTGCTGGAATTGTGTACGCCAGAATCAGTACGACGTACTGGGCTATCTGGGTATAGGTAATGCCCTTCATGCCGCCCATGACCGCATAGATGAAGACGATACCCATACCGATATAGAGTCCTACGTCATAGCGCACTTCCAGGAAGCGCGAGAAGGCGACACCGACACCTTTCATTTGACCGATGACATAGGTGACTGAGGCCAATATAAGACAGATGACCGCGACGATACGCGCGCTTTTGGAATAGTAGCGCTCGCCGATGAACTCGGGGACAGTAAACTTGCCGAACTTCCTCAGGTAGGGCGCAAGGCACATGGCCAGCAGTACGAAACCGCCCGTCCAGCCCATGAGAAATACAGCGCCACCATAACCGTAGAACGAGATGAGGCCCGCCATGGAAATGAAGGACGCGGCTGACATCCAGTCTGCCGCCGTCGCCATGCCGTTGGCTATTGGATGTACACCGCCGCCCGCAATATAGAAATCGGAAGTGGAAGAGGCTCTCGCCCAGAACGCGATGCCAATGTAGAGCAGAAAGGTTGCGCCAACGACCAGATAACTCAGTAACTGCAGCTCAGTCATGATCTATTCTCCGTTCTCGTCACGTTCATGAAGACCTGCTTCGCGATCAATCTTTTTCATTCGATGGGCGTAGTAGAAAATCAGCGCCACGAAGGTGTAGATTGAGCCTTGTTGGGCGAACCAGAAGCCAAGTTTATAGCCACCTAGCTGAATGTTATTGAGTGGTTCGACCAGGATGATGCCGCAGCCAAATGAGACTACGAACCAGACGATGAGCAGCTTGATGACGAGACTGGTATTCTTCTTCCAGTAAGCCGTGCGGCTGTCGGGATGATTGGGATCCATAGAGTTTCTCCGAGATGCATTTTTGCTATTGTTCTGCACCGGAAGATAACAGGCACTGCGAAAAGTCGCTGCACGACTTTGGTCTAAAGCGAGACCCTGCCAGATACCAATGAGAGGCCATGACCGATGTTTGCTGCGCTGCTGATTCTCATGGTTGCCGGATACCTTTGGCTCCTGTTCACCATCGCGCGTCGTGGCGACGATACACATTTCGACAATCGCACACGCTTTGGGCATCCCCTGGTATTCAGCCTCGCCCTGGGCGTTTATTGCACTTCGTGGACCTTCTATGGCCTCGTGGGGACAGCGGCCACCGAGGGCTTGAGTTTCCTGCCTATTCTGTTAGGGCCGGTCCTGCTGTTCGTCTTTGGTTTTCGCCTGCTCCGCAGAACCCTCAAGATCACGAAGCGCGAGAATATCCGTTCACTTGCCGACTTTCTCGCTTCCCGCTATGGCAAGCGCCAGGGCGTTGCGACACTTACTACGCTCATTCTATTGCTGGCAACCGTGCCCTATATCGCGCTGCAGCTAAAGGCTGTTTCGGCAACGCTGGCATTTCTGCTGCCTGAGCACTCGTTGTTGCTCAAGAACGGCACCTTCCTGATTATGCTCAGCATGATGGCGTTCACGCTGGTGTTTGGCACCAGGCGTCTCGATGTCACCAGTTATCATGGCGGGCTCATGGGCACCATTGCCTTCGAGTCGGTGGTCAAACTGGTGGCGTTGATGAGTGTGGCGGTATTTGCGGTGGCCTTGCTGAATGCGGAGCTCATTGACGTTTCGAAGGACAGTAACGTCCTAGAGGGCAGCCTGTTTGCAGTGCCAGGGCGGGAGGAAGGCGTCAATTGGCTGAACTTTCTGACCCAGACTTTGTTGTCAGCCTGCGCCGTGTTTTGTCTGCCACGCATGTTTCACGTCACCTTCGTCGAATGCCTGTCCGAGAACCATCTGCGGATAGCACGGATCATCTTTCCACTGTTCCTGCTCCTGATCGGTCTGGCTGTTCTGGTGATTGCGATCGCTGGCGACTGGCTGTTGCAGGATGTGAATGTGGCCGCTGATCTGTTCGTTATCGCCTTGCCAATGAGGTATGACAGCCCCGGCTTGGCGCTATTCGTGTTCCTGGGTGGTTTTTCGGCCGCCACCGCAATGATCATTGTCTCTACAATCACGCTAAGCCAGATGCTGAGCAACGACGTGATCCTCCCTTTATATCTTCGTGGCGTGGCTGATAGGAACGGGTTGAGGGAAGGCTCAAAGGTCTCATCACCCCTCGTGATCATGCGCCGGGCGACCATTGTCGGCGTGCTGTTGCTGGCCTGGGTCTTTCACCTCACATTCCCTGACACGGCCGGGCTTACGAGTCTCGGTCTGCTCGCCTTTGCTGTCGTCGTGCAACTGGCACCGGCAATTCTCGGGGGGCTGTTGTGGCAGGGCGCCAATGCTTATGGCATGTACGCAGGCCTTGCCGCAGGCCTGAGTATTCTCGGCTACACCCTTGCCCCGCTCGCGATCGGTGCAGGTACAGGCGCCGCTGGTGGCTCCGCAGGGGAGGCTTTCAGTCTCAGTACGCTGCTGGCCCTGTCGGCCAACGTAACCGGCCTTATCGTCGGCTCCATGCTGTTCCGCCCAAAGCTAATCGACCGTGTGCAGGCTCGTAGCTTCACCTCATCGGAAGCCGACGGGGGACGTGCACTCGCGCAGGCTGGTGCATCCGATATCCTGCATGGCGATCTCTCTGGCCTGTTGCGGCAATTCCTCGATGCCGGCACGTTCAGGCGTATCTTCGCGGGCCAGACTGGTGGTGCCGAAGCCCGCCTCAGCTCGGATATCATCGATCATGCCAAGCATGCGCTCTCGGGGGTTGTAGGCGTTGCGTCGGCCCAGCGCCTGGTGGAAGACCTGCGCAGCGAGACAGCGGTTGGCATAGAGGACGTGGTCTCTATTTTCGAACAGACCAGCAAGGCGCTTCAGTTCAATCAGGAGATCCTCTCGGCCTCCTTCGACAACATGTCTTCAGCTATCAGTGTCGTAAATGCCGAGCTTCAGGTTGTGGCCTGGAACAGGCGCTATGAAGAGATGTTTTCCTATCCGAAAGGCATGCTGCGTGTAGGCGTTCCAGTCGCGGAACTCTTCAGGTATAACGCAGAGCAGGACCTCCTTGGCGAAGGGCCGGTGGACCAGCTGGTACACAAGCGGCTGAAGCTGCTGCAGGAGAACCGACCTTACAAGTTCGTGCGGCATTACCCACTGGGCACAGTGCTTGAGATTGAGGGCCGCCCCCTGCCGAATGGCGGCTACGTGACCTCTTATGACGACGTGACTGCACTTGTGCAGGTGCAGACTGCGCTGGAGAAGGCCAATGTCGAGCTTGAGCGTCGAGTAGCGGAGCGTACAGCCACCATCCAGCACATCAATGATGAGCTGATGAAGGCCAAGGGCGAAGCTGAACTGGCCAATCGAAGCAAATCGAAGTTTCTCGCCCTCGCCACACATGACCTGCTGCAGCCTATCAATGCTGCCAGCCTGTATGCTGGCAGCCTTCTGGATATCAGCGCCGGTGAGAACAGACGTGATCTGTCCGAAATCAGGAAGATTCACGGTGCGCTGCAGAGCGCGGAAGGCATCATCAATTCGCTGCTTGAAGTGGCCCGCCTCGATACTGGCTCGCTCAAGCCCGAAATCAGCGATTTCCCCATCGACGACCTGTTGCGCGCAATCGTGGATGAATTCACTGTGCAACTGAAGCCTGGCTGTACCTTACGCTATCATCCCTGCCGCACCTGGGTGCGCTCCGATCCGATCTACCTTCGCCGGATTATCCAGAACCTGGTGTCGAATGCCGTCAAATACACCAGCGCAGGGCGCATAGTTCTGGGCTGTCGGCGCCGCGGCCGTGATCGTCTGGAAGTGCAGGTCATCGACTCGGGCAGCGGTATCGGCCTTGCCGATCAGGCGAAGATCTTCGATGAGTTCTATCGGCAGCCTATGCATCGCAATCTCGAGGGCATTGGTCTCGGACTTCCGGTTGCGACTCGCTTCAGTCAGCTACTGCAGCACCCCTTGCGGCTGCGCTCTGAATCCGGCAAGGGCAGTCTCTTCGCCATTGAACTGCCAAGAGTGAGTGAGGCCGATGTGGCGGCAGCTGTTGCGTCTGATAACGCCAATGACAGCCTGGATTCGGGCAGTCCTGCATCCGCGAGCGCTTCCAGGTCCCTAGGCTTGCGGGTCCTGTGTGTTGATGATGAGCAGCAGAACCTGGATGCGCTCAAGAGTCTGCTCAGACGCTGGAACTGTGAAGTGTCCATGGCGACGACGTCAAGCCAGGCCCGGGCACTGGCCGGGCACAGTCGCCCTGACGTCCTGCTCATCGACTATCAGCTACAGGACGTTGATCAGGCCTCGGAGCAGCATAATGGTCTCGTACTGGCAGAGTCTCTACTTGCGATCTGGGATAAGGGATCACAAGCCAGTGCCCCGGTTATGGTCTGTCTCATAACCGGAGCAGCTGATGATAATTTGCCCAGAATGGCCTCGGTGCGCGGCTTCGATTTCCTCAAGAAGCCTGTGAAACCGGCCAAGTTGAGAGCGCTGATGGACCAATACCAGCGGCGGGCTGGTCGCGAACAGCAATGAGCGCCGTGGGGTTTAAGGGCGGGTCAGGCGAAGCCTGCGTCCACGCTATCGAGCGACATCTTCGATAACATCACGACGGCCTGAGTTCGGTTGTTCACCTGCAGTTTGCGAAATATCGAGGTGATATGGGCCTTCACCGTCGCTTCAGTGACGCCCAACTGGTAGGCGATCTGCTTGTTCAGTCCGCCTTCGCGTAATAGGCAGAGTACCCGGTATTGCTGCGGAGTAAGGTTCGCGATTCTGCCGGCCAGCGTGACTTCTTCACTGTTCAGGGGTTTTAGCCGCTTCCGAGCAAAGGCCGGTATCCATGACTCTCCATTGGTGATGGCGTGGATCGCCTCGAGGATCACAGCTGGACCGGCTGACTTTGGAATATACCCTGACGCACCATGGCCAATGGCGCGGCTGATCGTATCAATATCCTCTCGGGCCGAAACGATAGCGACTGGCGTGGTGGCAAATCGCTCCCGCACAGTCACCAGCCCAAACAGATCCTGACTGCCGGGCATGGTCAAATCCAGCAGGAGCAGGTCGATGTCGTCGCTCGTGCTCAAAGCAGTAAGCGTCGATTCGAGATCGATCGATTCAGTAATCACCGCTTCCGGAAAATGCTGTTCGACGATGCTCACCAGCGCATTGCGGAACAGCGGGTGATCATCGGCGAGATGGAAGTGGTACATCGGCGTTCAGCGGTTCATACGATTGTCGATCAGCTCATCCACCACCTGTGGGTCGGCCAGTGTCGAAGTATCGCCCAGTGCCTCGTGCTCATTCGCAGCAATCTTGCGCAGTATGCGTCGCATGATTTTGCCACTACGGGTTTTCGGCAGTCCGCGGGTCCACTGTATCTGATCTGGTGAAGCCACAGGGCCGAGCTCCTTGCGCACCCAATCTCTCACATCCTTGGTGAGCTGTTCGTCAGGAACCACGCCATCGTTGGGGATAACATACACGTAAATTGCCTCACCCTTGAGCTCATGGGGGAAACCTACGACCGCAGCTTCCGCCACCTTGGGATGTGATACGACTGCACTTTCGATTTCAGCTGTTCCGAGGCGATGGCCAGAGACATTGAGCACGTCATCGACGCGGCCAGTGATCCAGAAATGACCATCTTCATCACGCTTTGCGCCGTCGCCGGTAAAGTACATGCCGTCATGGGTGCTGAAATAGGTATCGATGAAGCGCTCGTGATTGTTCCAGATTGTACGTGCCTGACCCGGCCAGGAATCCAGGATCACCAGGTGGCCATCGGCCTTGCCTTCGAGAATATCGCTCCGCTTGTCGACCAGCTGTGGCTGTATTCCGAAGAATGGCATCATCGCAGCGCCGGGCTTTGGCTTCACGACGTAGGGCAGCGGCGTCATCATGATGCCGCCGGTTTCAGTCTGCCACCAGGTATCCACAACCTGACACTGACCCTTGCCGAACTCATCGTTGAACCACTGCCAGACCCCGGGATTGATCGGCTCGCCGACGGAGCCGAGAACTCGCAGTGAGTCACGCTTGCTGCTGCCAATGGCCTTCTTCTGGTCGGTCATCAGCGTCCTGATGGCCGTGGGGGCGATATAGAAAATGTTGACCTTGTGTTTGTCGATCACCTCGCCGCAACGCCCGACGTCAGGATACGTTGGCACGCCTTCATACATCAGTGTCGTGGCGCCATTGGCCAGAGGCCCGTAGACGATATAGCTGTGTCCGGTCACCCAGCCCACATCGGCAGCGCACCAGAATACTTCCCCAGGCTGATAGTTGAAGGTGTAGCTGAATGTCGTGGCCGTATACACCAGATAGCCGCCGGAACTGTGCTGCAGTCCCTTAGGCTTACCGGTAGACCCGGATGTATAGAGGATAAACAGCGGGTCTTCGGCATTGACTGGCACTGCCTCGTGCACCGCTTCATGTGTCGGTACGAATTCGTCATACCAGAGGTCGTGGTCCTGCCAGTCGACGGCATCGCCGCTGACTTTCGAAACCAGCACAGTCTTGACCTGGTGTCCCTCGGCCTGCTGCTCTGCAATCTTCAGGGCCTCATCAACATTGGGCTTGAGGGGAATGGTCTTGCCGCCACGATGTGAGCCATCCGCCGTGATGATCATCCTGGCCTGGCAGTCCACGATTCGATCGGCCAGCGCGTTCGCGGAGAAGCCACCGAAGACCACACTGTGTACCGCGCCAATGCGAGCGCAGGCCAACATGGCGAACGCAGCCTGAGGCACCATCGGCATATAGAGAATGACACGATCGCCCTTGGTGATGCCGCGTGCTTCCATCGCATTGGCGAGTCGACAGACTTCTTCATAGAGCTCGCTGTAACTGATGGTGCGCTGCTGATCAGGACTGTCACCTTCCCAGATGATGGCAGCCTGGCCCGAGCGGGTCTTCAGATGCCGGTCGACACAATTGACGCAGACGTTCAGTTCACCGTCTTCATACCAGCGAATGTGCAGATCCTTGCGTGCGAACGAGACGTCCTTCACCTTACTGAACGGCTTAATCCAGTCGATTCTGCTGGCCTGTTCAGCCCAGAACCCTTCGTTATCCGAGACCGAAGCCTGGTACAGCTTTTCGTAGGCTGCGGCATCCAGTCGCTTGTTCAACTTTCGGCCATCGACCGCTGTGTTCCCTGCTTGTTCTCTTGATTCGGACATGATCGGCTCCTTTGTATGGCACTCTATTTTCCACTGTAGCATGACGTCAACAATTAGACCTTGGTCGACTGACGGCACTTGCTTTCAAAGCTGTAAATGATAATAATTCTCACCTCTATTCATATTTAAAGCCGATCAGGGAGAAAGCAGATGTACTTCAGTCGCTCGAAAAAGGCGCAGGGACGCAGTAGTCATGCGCTGCTGGCCATCGTCGTTGGCATTGGCCTGGCCGCCTGTCAGACCCAGCCGGAAGAGACCCTCGTAGTGCCCGGCGAAGCGTCTGAATCGTTCGAGAAAGCAGCGCCAGCGCCCAGGCCCGTGGCAACAGATGTGAGCGACGAAGATGAAGGGGCTGCACCACGCCCGGTCACGCCGGATACCGTGGCGGCACACTATCCAGATCTGGCTCTGGCTATCTATGCCGACTCCCTGACGCGCGCCGAAGCTTTGCTGACGGCCAATCAGGCCCTGATCGCTGATCCGAGTGAAGAGACTCTCAACGCGGCCCGTGAGGCCTGGATCGCTGCCCGTGTACCTTATCAGCAGAGCGAAGTGTTCCGCTTCGGTAATCCGCAGGTGGACGAATGGGAGGGCCGCGTCAACGCCTGGCCGCTGGACGAAGGCCTGATCGATTATGTGGCCAGCAGCTACGGCACCGCGTCGGAAGACAATCCCTTCTACACCGCTAATGTGATTGCCAACAAGTCGCTGAAGATCGGTACGGGCAAGGTTGATGCAACGACCATCACCCCCAATCTGCTGCAAAACGAACTGCAGGAGATCGCTGGCAACGAGGCTAATGTAGCGACAGGCTACCACGCCATCGAATTCCTGCTCTGGGGCCAGGACCTCAACGGTACCGGGCCGGGTGCTGGCGAACGTCCGTACACTGATTACTCAACCAGCGACTGTACCAATGGCAACTGTGAGCGTCGTGGCGAGTACCTCATTGCTGCGAGTGAACTGCTCATCAGCGATCTGCGCGACATGGTGACGGCCTGGGGTCCAGACGGCGAAATTCGTCAAGCCCTCGAATCACAGGGCTCCGAAGCCACGCTGGCTGCCATGCTCACAGGCATGGGCTCACTGTCGTATGGTGAGCTGGCAGGTGAAAGAATGCAGCTGGGTCTGATGCTACATGACCCTGAAGAAGAGCATGATTGCTTTTCTGACAACACGCACTTCTCCCACTACTATGACGCCGCTGGTATTCAGAATATTTTTGAAGGGCGATATCGACGCATCGATGGCTCTGTCCTTGCAGGTCCATCATTGGAAGCCTTGCTGAAAAAGCAGGCCCCCAAGGTTGCGCTCGGGCTGGATAATGCGATCAGCCAGACCATGGACGCCATGAGCAGACTGGTAAATCGTGCGGAGAAAACGGAGTCCTACGATCAGATGATCGGCGCTGGTAACGCCGAGGGCAATGCTGTCGTACAGAAGGCGGTGGATACGCTGGTCAACCAGACGCGCTACATTGAACAGGCTGTAGCTGCGCTCAATCTCGGTACACTGACCTTCGAAGGCTCTGACAGCCTCGATCAGCCTGAGGCCGTGTTTGAGTAAAGCCGAGCTGACTTCGAGAAGTCGAGCTGGCACGCTGGCTCGCGATGGTCAGATATGCCTGCTGGCAATCCGCCGCCTGGCATTGTCCACATCAGTGGCTGCACTGGCCGGGCTTGCGGGCTTGGCTGGTGCTGCAGATGATTCGCCTCTGCCCTGGCGGGACGATCTCAGTTCCGTCGACCGTGAGCGCGTGGCCAAAGTTCTCAAGATTACGCCAGCTTCGTTAGCGCCCTTCGAAACCATGCCTGCTGGCAAGGCAACGTTTGCCGGCAGTCTCGACAGTAATGCCTTCTCCCACTTCACCCCCTCGCTCTCCTTCGAGGACGAGCAGCGTTTCAAGATCGGTAACGGTCTGTTCAGGAAAATCTGGGTCTCATCACCTGCCTCGACTCAGGCCTCGGATGGGCTTGGTCCAATCTTCAACGCGCGCGCCTGCCAGCAATGCCACGTCAAGGATGGTCGGGGACGGCCGCCGTTAGCTGACGAGCCAATGCTGTCGATGCTCATGAAAACGGTTATCCGCGATGGCGATGGCGTGCGGCCCGATCCAGAATTCGGTGAGCAGATTCAGAATTTCTCGGTTCCTGGCGTACCAGCCGAAGCCGAAACCGAAATCAGTCATTCCAGTCATTTCGTGACCATCAATGCTGGCAATGGCAAGACACAGCAGGTTGAGCTCCTCAAGCCTGCGTATAAGCTTCGCGCGCCTCGCGATCAGGCTTCCGACGGGCATATTCATGACGTGGACCGGATTCTGGGCCCACGCGTCGCGCCACAGATGATCGGTCTCGGTTTGTTGCAGAGTATCCATGCCGGCGACCTTGAGGCATTGGCCGATGAAGACGATGTTGACGGTGACGGCATCTCCGGACGGGTTCACTATCTACCTCAGCCGACTGTGGAAAATCAGGCGCCGACCGGGCCACTGATCGGCCGCTTTGGTTGGAAAGCGACGACCGCGAATATTCGCCAGCAGTCCGCCGATGCCTTTTTCAATGACATGGGCTTGTCGACGAGCTTGCGGCCGGAGGCCTGGGGGGATTGTCTGCCGAGCCAGGAGACCTGTCGCAGTGCACCTCATGGTGTGGGCGCTTATGGCGATATTCAGGAGCAGTTCGAAGTCTCCGATGAAGCCCTGGACCTTGTCGAGTTCTATTCAGCCAATCTGGCGGTGCCCGAGAGACGCAATGCCGATGATCCTGAAGTCCTCATGGGTAAACAGCAATTCCATGACGCTGGCTGTGCCGCCTGCCATACGCCCAAGTTCGTCACCAGCCGAGCTGCCAAACAGGACGATCATCAATTCCAGCTCATCTGGCCCTATACTGATTTGCTGCTCCACGATATGGGCCCTGAGCTTGCAGATGGTATCGCCGTGGGTGCAGCGTCCGGGCGTGAATGGCGAACAGCACCGCTATGGGGGATCGGCCTGACGGCAACTGTAAACGGGCATACACGCTACCTGCATGATGGCCGAGCCCGTAACCTGCTCGAGGCGATACTCTGGCACGGCGGCGAAGCTGCGGCGTCTGCAGAAAAAGTCGCGGCCATGTCCCCTGAGCACCGCAGTGCGCTCATCAAATTTGTGGAAAGCCTCTAGACGGGACACCGGCCCACACCGCGTTCATTCATTTTTCAAGGTCGATGCCATGGCTCAATTCATTTCACGGCTTGCTGAAAGGCGGCACCATCCTAGGCTCGCCGGCCTGATGCTGCTCTGGCCCATGGTGCTGAACGCTGCAGCTCCACAAAGCATTGCCCAACAGGCGACACCCGTGGCGATGCAGTCGTATCTCGCCAGCGCTTATGGTCAGGTAAAGCAGAGCGCAGCAGCGCTGGACGAAGCCACTGACAAGCACTGTTCCGCAGCCGCTGGTAAGGGCGAGTCAGCAGCTGATGCGCGTGAGGCCATGCTCAGCGCATTCGAGACCTTGGCCCTTGCCTGGTCTCGTGTCAGTTTCATTCGTATCGGCCCCTATCGCGAGGACCATGCCGGCCAGCGCATGCAGTTCTGGCCCGACAAGCGTGGTAGCGGTGAGCGCCAGATACAGCAGGCACTCATCTCTCAGCCCGAGGCACTGACCGCGCCGAACACACTGCGGCAGCAGAGTGTCGCGCTTCAGGGTCTGCCGGCATACGAGGCGGTTCTGAAGGATATGATCCAGCCAGCGTCAGGCAGCGCCAGCACTGCAAGCGCCAACTTCCACTGCGACTATCTGGAAACGCTCGCCGAAAACATGGCAGCCAACAGTAGAGCGCTTGCAGAACGAATGTCAGAAGGCACCGAGGCAATTGAAGCCATCACTTTTGCGCAGTGGATGGAGGTCGTTCGCGGCGGCCTCCAGATTGCTGGCGAGATGAAGTTGAAAGCCGTTGCACAGTCCATGCGCGCCCATCTGGCGAAACCTGCCGATACGGCCACCCCCGAGGCAGTCGAACTGACACGGAAGGTCCCGTTCAGCCGTTCTCATCTCGCAATGGCGAGCATCGGGGCCGAGCTCGAAGGCCTTGCCGCTTTGCTGGAGAGTGCACAGATTGAAAACTTGCTGCAGAGCAGCGATGCCGGCTATCTTGCATCAGTGCGCTTCCAGCTGGCACAGGCTGGAAAAGCTGTCGAATCTCTGGATGATCTGGAAGGAAAGCCCATTTCGGCAGCAGCGCTTAACGATGCGATCGGTGTGGTCGACTATGCTAGTGGCATGCTGGCTCAGACCGGCAGCGATATGATGACTACGCTGTACCCGGCTCTGGGCTTGTCCCGCGGCTTCAACTCGATGGACGGAGACTGATGAACAATTCAAACAACCTGCCCCGCCGTAATTTTGTGCGCAACATGTCGGCCTCGGCACTGACACTGGCCTGCGCGCCTTCGCTGTTGCTACATCAGAAGGCTTCAGCAAGTCCGGCATCTGCTGTGGGGGCTCAGCCGACTGGCCTGGCATCGGCTTTCATGGACGCCGGTTCGAATCCTCCCAGCTATCGACTGAACGTTGCTGGCCGGCAGAGTGCGCCACTTCCTGGACGTGGCCATGGCATCGCGGTGAACGGCGACCGCTCGACGATTGTCAGTTTCGCCAGGCGGCCTGAACGCTGGATGCAGATTTATCGCATGAATGGCGCGGGCGAATACGTGTTGAGCCAGCAACTCTCGACGCCTGATGATCGTCACGGTATGGGGCACGGTGTCTTCTCTGCAGACGGCGCCCGTCTGTACACCACAGAAAACGATGTTGTCCGCGGCAGAGGCGTGATAGGCATCTACGACACTGCCAGCTTTGCCAGAATCGGCGAGCTCGATAGTGGCGGTGTCGGTCCTCATGAGATTGTGCTGCTGCCGTCTTCAGGTTCGGCCAGCGCCAAGGGTGATCTGGTTTGCGTTGCCAACGGCGGCCTGGAAACAGATCCGGATTACCCGCGAATGGTCCTGAACGAAGGTGAGATCGACAGTTCGCTGGCTTTCCTCGAAATCAACGCCGACGCCAGGATCAGTAGCCGGGTTCTGGGTGTGCATCGATTGCCATCATCGGCCAGCAGCTTGTCGATCCGTCATCTGGCTGCAGTCGACAGTGCGACTGTCTGCTTCGGCTGTCAGGATCAGGATGAGCTGGGTAGCAGTGAGTTTTCGGATTTTCTCGTAGGACTCGCCACTATCAGACCCGGACCGGATGCGGCTGTACGGATGCTGTCCGCCATACCACAGGCCTCGGGCTACATCGGCTCGGTTGCGTATGAGCGGGCCAGCAACACGCTGCTGACCTCGGCACCGCGGGGGAACTGTGTAGCGCTGTGGTCGTTGGGCAGCCCGACTTCCGCACCCGTCGTACATGCTATCAAGGATGCCTGTGGCGCTTGCGCGCCGGCGTCACAGCCAGGTCAGTTCCTGGTCAGCACTGGTTTCGGCGAACTCTGGTTGCTGCCTGCCAACGGATCAGCCGCAGAGCTCGTGGCCAGCACTGGCAGCAGGCACTACGACAATCACATGATCATGGTCTGAACGAATGCGCGGAGCCCGAGTTATCGGTGCTCCGCTTGCCTGACTTCCAGGCACCCCACCTGTCAGTGATCCCTCACCGGGCTGCCCACGCCCTTATCCCCAGCGCCATTCTCGCCGCCTATTACCATCGTCTCCTCTGCCGCATCCATCGGCTCAAGCTTCTTGGCTAGCAGTATGTAGAAGGCCGGCAGGACGAAAACGGTAAAGAACGTACCAATGCCCAGGCCAGTTGCTATGGTCAGCCCGATAGCGAAACGCGAGGCCGCGCCGGGGCCAGCGGCAATCAGCAGCGGCACCATGGCGAAAATCAGCGCCAGTGAGGTCATGATGATGGGACGCAAGCGAATGGCTGCGGCTTCTATGACCGCCTCACGCTTCTCCATGCCTCTGCGTTGCAGGGTATTGGCAAACTCCACGATGAGGATGCCGTTTTTCGCGACCACACCGATAAGCGTGATCAGCCCCACCTGGGTGTAGATGTTCATCGAGGCAAAGCCCAGCATGATGAAGGCCATCGCACCAGCAATCGACATCGGCACCGACACCAGAATGATGATCGGATCGCGCCAGCTCTCAAACTGCGCGGCCAGTACCAGATAGATAACCAGCAGCGACAGGAAGAAGGTTACCATCAGGGCGCTGCCGGAACTTTCGAACTGACGCGACTCGCCCTTGAAGTCATAGCTGAAGCCCTGCGGGAAGACCTCTGCAGCCTTCGTCTTCATGAAGTTGACGGCATCGCCCATAGGCACCGGCGGCGCTGGAATGCCCTCGATCGTGATCGAGTTCAGCTGGTTGAACTGTGTTCTCGCTGAAGGTTCCACGCCCTGCTCGAAGCTGACCACTGCGCCGAGTGGCACGAGATCACCCGAATCGGCCCGAACGTAGAATTCATTCAGGGCCTCCTCCTGCATGCGGGCATAGCGCTCAACCTGCGGAATGACCTCGTACGAGCGCCCTTCCATATTGAAGCGGTTGATATAGCCGCCACCAAGCATACTGCCCATGGCCTGACCGATTTCCTGCATGGAGAGACCAAGGTCTGCCACGCGGTCGCGATCGACTTTTACCTTCACCACCGGCTTATCAATATTGATCGACTTCTGCACGAACATGAACTTGCCGCTCTGCATGGCGGCCCCCACCATTTCGTCAGCCACCTGATCGAGCTGTTGGAAGTCGCTGCCAGTGGTGATCACGAACTGGAAGGGCAGGCCTCCGCTGGCGCCAGGCAGGGACGGAATCGGGAACACGGCTGAACTCAGACCGGTTATCTGCGCGACGGAACCCTGCAGCTGAGGCATGATCTCGAACTGTGAAACATCCCGTTCGCTCCACGGCTTCATCTTGAATCCACCGAATACCGCATCAGGACTGGTCACACCCACGAGCATGAAGGTCTCATCATAGCCCGGCACCTGCTCGAACGCTGTCTGCATTTCGGCGCCGTATTTCTGCAGGTACTCCAGCGTAGCCGTCTGAGGTCCTTTACCCTGGAAAAGCACGATCCCGCGGTCTTCGGCCGGCGCCAGTTCGTTCTGGCTGAACATCACCATGAAATAGATCGAGACCAGGATGACGATTGCAAACATGATGACTGGCGACAGCACCTTGATGACGGCTGACAGCGAGCGCTTGTAAGCGGAGGCCAGTTTATCGAACATATGCTCGACGGCGTTTTCGAAACGAGAAGACTCGCCATGGGGCTTGAGCACCTTGCTGGCAAGCATCGGCGATAGCGTCAGCGCGATGACGCCGGATATGACGACGGCACCAGCCAGCGTGAAGGCAAACTCGGTAAACAGGGAGCCAACCAGGCCCCCAAGAAACCCGATAGGTGCATACACAGCTACCAGCGTGATCGTCATTGCGATAACCGGACTGGCCATCTCACGGGCGCCGGCCAGCGCGGCCTCCTTGCGGGGCTTGCCTTCGACGATGTGGCGATGCACGTTCTCCACGATGATGATGGCATCATCCACGACCAGACCGATGGCGAGCACCAGCGACAGCAGCGTCAACAGGTTGAGCGAGAATCCGAGCACCAGCATGATGAAGGCGCCACCAATCAGCGAGAGCGGCACCGCCACCGAAGGAATGATTGCCGCCCGCAGCGATCCAAGGCAGAGGAAGACGATGACCAGAACGATACCGACCGCTTCAAGCAGCGTCTTGATAACCTCATTGATCGAATCATCGATGAATTCCGAGGCGTCGTACGGCAGCTCGACCAATAGACCCTGAGGCAACTGCGACTCGATATCTGGCAGCAGGTCCTTGACCAAGGCTGCTACATCCAGCGGATTGGCTCCAGGCGCCAGGTTGATGGCGACATAGGTCGAAGGCTTGCCCTTGTAGAGTGCGATGTTCTCGTAGGTCTGCGACCCTAGCTCGACTCGGGCGATATCCCTCAGCCGGACAATCGCATCATCCGTGCTCTTGATCACAAGGTTTTCGAACTGTGAGGTGTCCGCCACGTCAGTGTTGCTGGTGAGGTTGACCTTGATGAACTCGGCCTTGGTCTGGCCGACCGCTGAAACATAGTTGTTTCTAAGCAGGGCCTGCGTAACCTCGGTCGAGGTGAGATCTACTGCAGCCAGTTTCTGGGGATCGAGCCAGACGCGCAGCGCAAACCGGCGCCCCAGCAGCTCGGCCTTGCCCACGCCAGCCAGAGCCTGGAGACGTGGCTGAACCTCACGAGCGAGATAGTCAGTAATCTGAGGCACTTCCATTACATCGCTGAAAAACGCGATGTACATCAGTGCCCGACCGTCGCCAGTCGTCGAGCTGATGACAGGATCCTGTGCCTCGGCCGGCAGCACGTTCCGCTGGCTCGCAACCTTCGACTGGATTTCGGCAAGCGCAGCGTTGGCGTCGTAATTCAGTTCCATCTGCGCTTCGATGGTGGACACACCCTGCGTACTCGATGAACTCAGGAAGTCGATGCCCTTCGCTTCGGCGATGGCCTGCTGTAGTGGCTGGGTGATGAAGCCCTGGATGAGTTCGCTGCCTGCACCGGGATAGGCGGTGGTAACCGTGACCTTCGTACTTTCGAGTTCGGGATACTCCCGAATTTCCATCTCCATGATAGCGCGGGCGCCAATGAGGAGAATGAGCAGGCTGACGACGGTCGACAAGACCGGCCGGTGTATGAATATGTCAGTGAAGCGCATGACTATTGTGCTCCAGCGCTGGCGGTCTCGGCCTCAGGCTGGGCCTGTTTGATCTGCACCGGCTGCCCCGCCCGCAAGCGCAGCAGGCCGGTGGACACGACGCGCTCGCCAACCTTCAGGCCTTCGGTCACCTCGGTCATGCCATCACGCATGTTACCAGTCTTGATGGTGCGGCGTTCAGTGACCAGCTGGCCCTTGTCATCCTCCGCCAGTACGTAGGCAAAGTTGCCGTAGGTGTTGAAGGCGATGGCGGTGTTGGGTATCGCCACTACAGCACGCTCGTCTTCTGCCAGCGTCTGTATGGTCGCAAACATGCCTGGCTTCAGGCGCTGATCGGTATTGGGGATTTCGGCCCGCAGCTGTACTGTTCTGCTCTCCGCGGTGACCGAGCTGTTGATGGCACTGACTGTTCCACTGAAGGTCTCGCCAGGCATCGCCGCGACGGTTACTTCAACTGGGTCACCAATGTCGACGTTGGCCAACTCGCGCTCGGATAGCGTGTACTGCACCAGGATCGGGTCGAGCATATTGATTTCGACCACCGGTGTTCCCGCGGGCAGGTATTCACCGAGATCGACCAGTCGTAAACCGAGCACGCCGTCAAATGGCGCCTTGAGAACCTTTTTGCCAAGCTGTGCTTCAGCCTCCTGAACCCTGGCCTTCGCAGTTTCCATGGCAGCCTGGGCCTCATCGACGGCAGATTGCGAGACTGCACGCTTCGAAATCAGATCGGCATTCCGCCTGTATTCCTTCTGCGCAAGATTGGCTTCAGCCCGTCGGGTGGTCAGTGAAGCCTCGTCAATGGCACTGTCCAGGCGGATCAGTTCATCACCCGCCTTGACCCGCTGCCCGGATTCGAACATGAGCTTTTCCACAACACCGGGCAATTCATTGGCAACCTCTATGCCGTTGATGGCGCGAGTACTACCAACGGATTTGATAGCCGGTTGCCAGGTGACTGTGCCGACTTCGGTAGCATCAACTACCGTGAGCGGCTGAGGCTTCGAGAACTGCGCCTGCATCTGGCCAATCTGGTAGAACTTGTAGCCAAAAATTCCACCAAGGATGACGACGAGCAGCACCAGTGCCACAACAAACCGAGAGAAAGTACCCATGCTGCCGACGTCCTTCTAAGTGATTAGAATTTAAATAGGGGCGAAAGTGTACAGTGTATAGTGACGGTCTCGCCAGTCTCAATCAGCACATATCACAAATGTTCACAAGCCGGCGAGGGCGCCGGCCGGCAAATCGACATCAACGGTTTGTGCTGATTTCGTAAAGGCGGTCTGAGCCATCGATACTTTCATACACCAGTCTGGCCTCCGGCCAGGTGCTGATGACCCCGTCAACAGGGTCTTTGCGCCCATTCGAGTTTTCGCCTGTCACGAACCAGACCCTGGTACCGGCATCGACCAGTGCTCTGACTTCATCGTAGTCCGACAGCATCGGGATGCCGGTCCAGAGGTGTTCAGTGCCACGACAGCTGATCGTCTCGCGGTAGCGCACGTCATCCTGGGTGTGGAAGATGTAGCTGATATTTGGAATGTAGTAATCAGCAGCCGGTGAGCTGGATATGATGACGTCTTCGGGTGCTGCCAGTTCACCAACCTTCTGACCCACGGTTTCGAAATCATCCCGCTGATAGTAATGAAACTCGGTATACAGGGGGTAAGCTGATCGAAGGCTGTACTCTGCATGGTCGACGAAAAGCAGGTGGCGCCAGCCGTAGTGTTCTGAACTCAGCGCGTAGCCGCCGAGGCCGAGCAGCAGCAAGGCGCCATGCACTGTCGATGACCGGGCGTTTGCCAACGTGCTGACTCGCCCCGCCAGCCAGTCCACCGCCACGACGATGAACAGCAGCATCAAGGGATACAGGTGAAAGCTGTAGCGCGTGAACGTGAAGCGGGTGTTGAGCAGACAGAACACCGTGAGGCAGCCGAGAAATACCAGCAGCAGCAACTTCAGAGAGTTTTTCTCGGAAGTATCCGCTGTCGTACCTGCGCGGGTACTGCCAATCTGGAAGAGCAGGCCGATCAGCGACACCACGGCAATACCCGCGACGATCCACAGCGTTTCTACCGGCACGGCAGCCAGGTAGGTAGCGACGAAGCCCCAGTAGAATGACGGATAGTTCGCCAACGGGACGGGGCTGCGAAGAATCAGCAGCCAGCCAATGGCCATGGCTGCCACACCTGCCGCATAGGCCAGGAGAGACGGCAGCCTGATCGCCCTGAAATAGCCTAGCAGCATGAACAGAAACACGAGCATGGCGGCCAGTACGAAGAGGTGTAGCAGGCAGAGCCCGATTGCGGCAGCGATCACTGTAGTGCCACGCCAGTCGATAAGTGCGGTGCGGTGATCCTTGACCAGACGCCAGACCAGCATGACAACACCGGCACCGATCAATGCGAGCGCCAAGATTGTAAGCGGGGAGCCAAGACCATTCAGCACAAGCTCGAACTGAAGATCCGGCAGATCAATGCGGCTGTCTGACGGCGGCTTGACATAGTCTGCCGGCGTGCGCACGGGTGCGCCGAGGCTACGCATATCGACCAGCTGAAACGCGAGCGTAACAATAGTCGCCACACCAACGCTCGGCCAATACCACCTGGGCGTGCGCGGCAGATGACGGGCTTCAGTGGGAGACAGCACGAGCGGTACGAAGCACAGCATCAATACGAATATCGCACCCTCGTGTACAAGCACCGCAAGAAGGGCTGTGGCTGGAAGGCGCCAGAACGCTTCTGCATGACCCGCACGCCATTGCAACAGCCACAGTACCTGCAGCGCAAATACGAGCTGGAAGAAGGCATACATCCGCGCAAAGCGGGCGAACTCGATTTCCCACAGCGATAGCAGGAACAACGCTGCCGCCAGAAGTGCGACCGGCTTGGACACGACATATCGGGCAATCACGTAGATGACAGGCGCCGTGAGTAGGTTGGCCACAGCTGTTGGCAAACGACCAGCCAGTTCGGGATCACCTGTAAGGTAGAGCAGTGGGGCGGTGATGTACTGCTGCAGCAGCCCGCGGACGTAATAGCCGCCGCAGGGAAACTCAGGGACGCCCTTGTCCAGGATGAACTGCACAGAGCTCATGAAGTAGTATTCGTCCAGGCTCAGGTTCCACACGCCCAGGCCGACAAAACGGCTCCAGATGCCGCCGAGCACGGCAAAGCCGAGAATCAGCCAGGCGAGCGGTGTGAGCCAGGCTGGCGTGGCGGGTGAGTGCCGGGAGTGTGAATCAACCAAAGCTGGGTGTCTCCGCGAGATACTGGTCCTTCAGGCGCACGTAGTTGGCGGCCGTATACTTGAAGTATTCTGTCTCGCTTGCAGAGAGTGCGCGCACCCGCTTGGCCGGCGATCCGACATACAGGCTGTCACTCTCGAGAATCTTGCCGGGTGGCACTAGCGTGTTCGCGCCAATAACCACGCGTGAAGGCACCACTGCACCATCCATGATAATGGCGCCCATGCCGACCAGGATCTCGTCGCCCAGTGTGCAGCCATGCAGCACCGCCCGGTGTCCAACGGTGACATCGTTGCCGATGATGAGTGGATGGCCGTCACGGGTGAAGGGGCCAGCATGAGTGATATGCAGCACACTGCCATCCTGTATGCTGCAACGGTCGCCGATGCGAATGCTGTGCATGTCGCCGCGGATGATCGTGCCCGGCCACACCGAGCAGTCCTGTCCGAGTACGACATCCCCAATGACTACAGCGGTGGGATCGATGAAGCTTTCGGCCCCGATTAGTGGGTGCTTGCCCTGAAATCCACGTAGATTCATACTGACTATCCAATATCCGTCTGGAGAAATGATGACAGCCTATCAGCCAATTCTTGATCTACCAAGCTTCTCTAAAGTGGACGCGAGCACCCTTGTGGATGAGCTCAAGGCACTGCTGGACGAGTGCCGGGCTGAAATCACACGTGTCATCAATTCCGGTCGTAGCAGCTGGGACGACATCGTGCAGCCTATGGACGAGCTCGCGAATCGTCTCAACCAGTTCTGGGCGCCCGTCAGTCATCTTAACGCGGTGCGCAATAGCGAGCGTCTGCGTGAAGCCTACAATGCTGCGGTCGAACTGTTAAGCGAGTATTACACCGAGCTGGGCCAGAACAAGGGGCTCTATCAGGCCTATCAGGCGCTGGCGGAATCCGCCGAGTTTGAACAGCTGCCGCAAGCCAAGCGCAAGGCCCTCGAAGACGCGCTGCGCAGCTTCAGGCTCAGTGGTGTTTCTCTCGAAGCGGATGCCCAGAAGCGCTATGGCGAAATTTCACGACGCCTGGCGCAGCTCACATCCAAATTCAGCGACAACGTGCTCGATGCGACGCAGGCCTGGAAGAAGCCAGTAGACGACAAGACCTTGCTGTCAGGCTTACCTGAGTCAGCGCTCGACATGCTTCGTTCAGCTGCGAGCAAGGCCGACGACTGCGAAGCGGAGTACCTGTTGTCACTCGAGTTTCCCTGCTATCACGCGATCATGACCTATTGCGACACCCGTGAACTGCGCGAGGAAATGTACGTCGCCTTCAGTACACGCGCGTCTGACCAGGGTCCGCACGCAGGGCAGTTCGATAATACCGAAACCATGCATGAGATCCTCAGTCTGCGCCAGGAGATGGCCCGGCTGCTCGGTTTCGATACCTATGCTGAATACAGCCTTGCCACCAAGATGGCCGAAGATCCGCAAACCGTGACCAGCTTTCTCGAAGAGCTTGCCGAAAAGGCCAAACCCTTCGCTCGACGTGAATTCGACGAGTTGCAGGCCTTCGCCCGTGAAACCGACGGCGAACGAATCACTCAGGCGCAGGGGCTACAGGCCTGGGACGTCGGCTACTATTCGGAGAAGCTGCGAAAGTCGCGCTATGACCTGAGCCAGGAGGCCTTGCGTCCCTATTTTCCCGCCGAGCGTGTGATCAAGGGCATGTTCAGCGTCGTGAGCAAGCTGTTCGGCGTGCAGTTCGAGCAAGCTGAAGCGGATGACTGCTATCACGAAGACGTCACCTTCTATCGGGTGAAGCGCGACGGCGAAGTCATTGCAGCGGTCTACATGGATCTGTTCGCGCGCCAGCAGAAGCGCGGGGGTGCCTGGATGGCCGACTATGCGGTGCGGTATGAGCGCCACGACCATGATGGTGTGCGCCTGCAGCTGCCAGTCGCCTTCATGACCAGTAACTTCACGCCGGCCACCGATAATCAGCCCTCACTGCTCACGCACGATGAAGTCACCACACTCTTTCACGAATTCGGTCATGCCCTGCATCATATGCTCACACAGATCGACTGCTACGATGTGTCGGGAATCAACGGCGTCGCCTGGGATGCGGTGGAGCTGCCGAGTCAGTTCATGGAGAACTGGTGCTGGGAGCCAGAGGCGCTCGAGCTGATTTCAGGTCATTACGAAACTGGTGAGCCTCTGCCGGTCGACCTGCTGGACAAGATGTTGGCGGCCAAGCATTTCAACAGCGGTATGATGATGGTCAGGCAGATCGAGTTTTCGCTGTTCGATTTCCGTCTGCATCAGGACTATGAGACAGGCTTCGACGTCCAGAAGCTGCTCGATGAGGTGCGGTCGAAGGTCGCCGTGGTGAAAGTGCCGGCCTACAACCGTTTCCAGCACAGCTTCTCGCATGTGTTTGCTGGTGGCTATGCCGCAGGCTACTACAGCTACAAATGGGCCGAAGTTCTGGCTGCTGATGCCTTCGATCTGTTCACTGAGAAAGGTATTTTCGACGCCGAGACAGGACAACGCTTCCTCGAGAACATCCTGTCGAAAGGTGGTAGCGAAGAAGCGCTGACGCTGTTCAAGCGCTTTCGAGGTCGCGAGCCCAGTGTCGAGGCTCTACTGAAGCAGTCAGGGCTGCAATAGCATGATCAAGCGATTCATTGCTGGTGCTGTCTGCCCGCGCTGTGCTGCGATGGACAAGATACGCGCCTGGACCAATGAGCAGGGCAAGCAGGTGCGCGACTGTGTGGCCTGTGGCTTTAATGAGGCGCTGAACGATCCGCCAGCGCCAGACCTCCCGGCGAACCGAATGGAGGCTCGAAAACAGCAGGCTGATTCGGCAAAGGCTGCCGTGAAGGAGCAGCCTATCAAGTTCTACAAACTTCCGAAGCGTGACCCGAAGCCGGGTTCGTAGCCCAGACTGAGCGCAATCTTGTGGGCGGTCAGCAGCGTCGCCAGATTGTTCTCCCTCAGACGAAAGCAGCCGCCGGAATGGCGTCGTCTGCACAGGCATTCACAACGATCGTCTGCTTCGGAACAAGGGGCGGATGGCGCAGGGTCTGCTGCATCAGCGAGCGACTGCGCGAAGGCACGACTGTCGAAGCCGCCGGGCCCACACACCTGGTTGATGAGCTGATCGAGATCGTTCTCACAAGCCAGATCGACTTCATTGGCGAAGGGTTCGCCGACAAGCTGGTGGACCAGCAGGTTGGCTTCATCGTTCACGAAATGAAAGGCGTCACTGCGCCCGAGGTCTGGGTAGGTGTCGCGGAACTCCTCGACCAGTCGGTGGCATCGGTAGGCCTTGATGAGCAGCCCGCTGACACCGGATTGTCCGGTCACGGCTTCTGGTAATTCAGTGAAGTAGCGAACGCACTGATCGCAGATGGCGCTGAGAAGACTGTCTGGTTCTGCATCGCGACTGATGCACTGAAGAACCGCCGGCACCAGCGAGATGTACAGGCGCACGAAGGCCCCAAGCGCTGCGCCCGCATCCGTGTCGGCGATGGAGATTCGGCCCGGAAGCTGGCCAAGTCGCCGACCGATCCAGAGCTGCAGACCGCTGGCTTCGAAATCTCTCCGTACGCCGGAATTGATGATCTCGTCTACAACATCGAGCGTCATCCCGTGTTCCTTACCTCATGTGAGCCATGACAGGGTCCGAACAGGAATTGAACTGTTTCTGAGACTCAAGCATGTGCACTTTTGAGTGTAGACTCAAGCCCAGGAAAAAGGTAATTGCTGCCCGCTTCAGAATATGCTTATACTGGCCGCAAATAACCCCGTAGCTATTTGGTCAGTGCCAGTAGTTGTTAAGTTGTCCCCTAAGCGATTGTCTTGCAAAGAGATGATTGGGCGGACGGCCTTGCGATGAGCGGTCGCTGTCGATACTGTCGGCTATGCGGAGTTGGAAGAACAATAATAGATCGCGCAGCGCCGTCTGCTTCGATGATCCCGTGAGTTCATGGTGCGGGTTCACGTGGCTAGCTCATGCTCTTTATTTTGTTCTCTATCCGCAGTCGTGTATCGACGCCAGATACCTGCGTCCGGTTTTCCAGGATTCAGCTATAGACTGTGGAGCTTGCATGACTGTCCTCTCACACCTCCGACGACCCCGTCGGCTCTCGCTTGCCATCGCTACGGCAGTGCTGAGTATGGTTCCCCTGGTCGCCAGTGCCGCCTGGGAGCTCAATATGACCAAGGGCGTCACTGACATCAGCCACAAGGTCTACGACCTGCACATGCTCATTCTCTGGGTCTGCATCGCCATTGGCGTGGTCGTCTTCGGCGTCATGTTCTGGTCGATGTTTGCCTACCGCAAGAGCAGGGGCGCGAAGGCCAGCAAGTTCCACGAAAGCACCACCGTCGAAATAATCTGGACTGCAATTCCCTTCATCATCCTTATCGGCATGGCGATTCCCGCCACCGGCACCCTCATCGAAATGTACGACACCAACGATTCCGAGATCGATATCAAGGTCACCGGCTATCAGTGGAAATGGCGCTACGACTACCTGAAGGAAGACTTCGGCTACTTCAGTGTGATGGAAACGCATCAGGATGAACTCTACAACCGTGCTGAGAAAGGTGAGCACTACCTGCTCGACGTGGATGAGCCAGTCGTTGTGCCCATTGGCAAGAAAATTCGTTTCCTGGTCACGGCTGCCGATGTCATTCACTCCTGGTGGGTGCCGGACATTGCCGTCAAGCGCGACGCAATTCCGGGCTACATCAATGAATCATGGACCCGCATCGACACGCCCGGTATCTACCGCGGTCAGTGCACCGAACTCTGTGGCAAGGACCACGGCTTCATGCCAGTCGTCGTGAAGGCCGTAGAGCAGGCAGAGTATGACGAGTGGGTGCTGGCCAAGCAGGAAAAGGCAAAGGAAGAGTTCGAGCTGCAGAGCAAGGAGTGGACACTTGCTGAGCTGGTAGAGCGCGGTGAAGCGGTGTATGCGAAAAACTGTGCCGGTTGTCACCAGGCCAATGGTCAGGGCTTGCCGCCCACATTCCCATCTCTGGTCGGTAGCGATCTGGTCATGGGTGCCATCGAAGCCCACGCGGAAATCGTGATCAAGGGCAGCCCGGGTACTTCGATGCCGGCTTTCGGTGGTCAGCTGAGCGATGTCGATATCGCTGCGGTAGTCACCTACGAACGAAATGCCTGGGGTAACGACCTCGGCGATATGCTCGAACCAAAAGACGTCAGCGGACTTAAATAAGCGGCCGGTTGGTCTGCAACAGGCTCAGGAGACAGGACATGAGTGCGGTAATAGATTCCCATCACCACGATGATCATCATCACGGCCCTGCAAAGGGATTCACGCGCTGGCTGTATACGACCAACCACAAGGACATCGGTTCGATGTACCTGTGGTTCAGTTTCACCATGTTCCTGCTTGGCGGGTGCATGGCGCTGGTCATCCGCGCGGAGCTGTTCGAGCCAGGCCTGCAGATCGTAGCCCCTGAATTCTTCAACCAGATGACGACCATGCATGGCCTCATCATGGTATTTGGCGCGGTCATGCCGGCTTTTGTCGGTCTGGCCAACTGGTTGATACCGATGATGGTTGGTGCGCCGGACATGGCGCTGCCACGCATGAACAACTGGAGCTTCTGGATTCTTCCGTTCGCCTTCAGCCTGATGGTTTCTACCCTGTTCATGGAAGGCGGCGGCCCCAATTTCGGCTGGACCTTCTACGCACCGCTGTCGACGACTTACGCCCCGCCCAGCGTGACCTTCTTCATCTTCGCCGTGCACATGATGGGTATTTCCTCGATCATGGGTGCCATCAACGTGATCGCGACCATCCTCAACATGCGTGCCCCTGGCATGACCATGATGAAGATGCCGATGTTCGTCTGGTCATGGCTGATCACGGCCTTCCTGCTGATTGCGGTCATGCCGGTTCTGGCAGGTGTGGTCACCATGATGCTGACCGACATCCATTTCGGTACCAGTTTCTTCAAGCCTGAGGGCGGTGGCGACCCGGTCCTGTTCCAGCACGTGTTCTGGTTCTTCGGTCATCCGGAGGTCTATATCATGATCCTGCCGGCTTTCGGTATTGTTTCGCAGATCATTCCGACCTTCAGTCGCAAGCCCCTCTTCGGCTATGCTTCAATGGTTTATGCCACGGCATCCATCGCGGTACTGAGCTTCCTGGTATGGGCACACCACATGTTTACAGTGGGCATGCCGCTGGCGGGTGAGCTGTTCTTCATGTACGCCACCATGCTGATTGCCGTGCCGACAGGTGTGAAGGTCTTCAACTGGGTCAGTACCATGTTCAAGGGCTCGCTCACCTTCGAAACGCCAATGCTGTTCTCGGTGGCTTTCGTCATCCTGTTCACCATCGGCGGCTTCTCTGGCCTTATGCTGGCCATGGCGCCGGCTGACTTCCAGTATCACGATACCTATTTCGTAGTTGCGCACTTCCACTACGTACTGGTGCCAGGTGCCATTTTCAGTATCTTCGCGGCTGCGTATTACTGGCTGCCAAAGTGGACTGGCTTCATGTACGACGAGACCCTGGGCAAGCTGCACTTCTGGCTCTCGTTCATCGGCGTCAACCTGACCTTCTTCCCAATGCACTTCGTAGGTCTCGCAGGCATGCCACGACGGATTCCTGACTACGCGCTGCAGTTCGCAGACTTCAATATGGTCGCGAGTGTCGGTGCCTTCCTATTCGGCACTACACAGCTGCTGTTCCTGTTTATCGTCCTGAAGTGCGTCAAGGGCGGCAAGCGTGCCACAGCTTCCGTCTGGGAAGGTGCAGAAGGCCTCGAGTGGACCATCCCGTCACCAGCGCCTTACCACACCTTTGCGACACCACCGAAGATCAACTGAGGTAGCGGACGTGAGCGAGCATAGCGACCAGCCAGACAACGGCACCCCGACGCGCTCACACGCGGCTACGGTTCGAAAGTTGCTGTTCGTCGTGGTCGCGATGTTCGGCTTTGGCTTTGCGCTCGTGCCGCTCTATGACCTGTTCTGTGATATCACTGGCATCAATGGCAAGACCAATGGCCGTTATGAGGGTGAGATTTCCAGTGCGGAACCAGGCGAAGGCGAGTCGCGCCGGATAGTCAGAGTGCAGTTTACGACGAGTAACAACGCCAACATGCCGTGGATCTTCAATCCACCGGAAAACAAGCAGATGGATGTCGTCGTGGGTGAGCCGGTGCAGGTGGATTTCTTTGCGCGCAATCCGACAGATCGCTTCATAGTCGCCCAAGCCATCCCGAGTGTGGCGCCCTCGAAGGGCGCAGACTACTTTCATAAGACCGAATGCTTCTGTTTTCAGCGGCAGGAACTCGAAGCAGGCGCTGATACCTTGATGGGTCTGCGATTTTTCATCGACAGGGATTTGCCGGAAGACATCAAGACCCTGACCCTGTCGTACACGATGTTCGAGGTTCAGGATCATGCCAGCCGCTAGAGCGATGGTTAAAAACCACATAGTAGACGCAACAACAATCACAGCAATCGTCTGTCGACGAAATCAGGGAGTCACTCACGCATGAGCACCAATTACGAATCCTATTATGTGCCGGAGCAGAGCAAGTGGCCGATTATCGCCACTGTAGGCCTGTTTCTGCTGATGTACGGTCTGGGTTCCGTGCTCGTGGATCAGACTGGCAATGCTGATACGCAGACGTCCTGGATCATCTTCAGCGTCGGCGCAGCGATCATGGTCTTCATGTTCTTCGGCTGGTTCGGCGCAGTGGCTAAGGAAAGCATGTCCGGGCTTTACAGCCAGCAGATGGACCGCAGCTTTCGTTGGGGCATGGCCTGGTTCATCTTCAGTGAGGTGATGTTCTTCAGTGCCTTCTTTGGCGCACTCTTCTACGCCCGCTGGCTGGCGGTCCCATGGCTTGGCGGTGCCGGCGATGGTGCGATGAATACCTTGCTCTGGCCGGAGTTTCAGGCCGCCTGGCCACTGATGAGCAATCCTAATCCAGAGCTGTTTCCGGGGCCAACCGAGACCATCGACCCATGGCACATCCCGCTGCTCAACACTGTGCTGCTGCTCATCTCAAGCGTCACACTCACGATTGCCCACCACGCCATCAAGAAAGACAAGCGCGGGCAGGTGATCATCTGGACCGCGGCGACCATCATCCTGGGCGCCATCTTCATGGGCTACCAGATCCACGAATACGACATCGCCTACAGTGAACTGAACCTGACGATGGAATCAGGCATTTATGGCACCACCTTCTTCCTGCTCACCGGTTTTCACGGTCTGCACGTTACGCTGGGCGCCCTCATTTTGCTGGTTATTCTGATTCGATACATGCGCGGCCATTTTTCGGCGAAGCAGCATTTCGGTTTCGAGGCGGCGTCGTGGTACTGGCACTTTGTCGACGTCGTATGGCTTTGTCTGTTCTTCTTCGTCTACGTTATCTGACCATCCGGCACATCGCCCGCCAGCGCGGGCGAAGTGCTACTCAAGGCTGGGCATTCAGGGTCAGATGACCGGTGTAAACCAGCACGACGATCAGCACCAGCACCGCTATTGAAAAGCCGAGGCGATACCAGAGCGCCTTGATGAGGCGGTCGCCCTCGCCAGCATCCTTGATGAGAAATACCAGCCCGCTGAACAGGCTGATGATTGCTGCTATTACCAATGCACCCAAAAACAGTTTCATGTATCAGACCACCTTTTTTATGGCCAGTGTGGTCGAATTGCCGCGCGGTCACCACCCTTTTATGCTGACGACTCCGGCAAGCGAAAAGCTCTGCCAACCGAACCTGACTCGGATAGAATGATGTCCCTTACCGCCAGGCTACGCCGACACTGGAAGATTCTGGTGTTCACTGCCTGCTTTACACCGCTGTTTCTTTATCTCGGCGTCTGGCAGCTTGAACGTAGTGATGAGAAAGCCGCACTGATGGCGCGGATGAATGCTGCTACAGAGGCCGCGCCACAGGCCTACGACTGGGCCTCGGAAGATCGTCCTGAGAGCTTTGTGAGGCTGCGGGTTCGGGGGCGATTCATGCCTGCGAGCCAGGTGCTCTACGACAACCAGATTTACAATGGCCGGTTTGGCTACAGGGTTTTCACCCCCTTTTGTGAGCCGGGAGGCGAGAACTGTCTATTGGTTGAACGAGGCTGGATAGCGGGCAATGCCGACCGCTCGAAGCTGCCTTCTTCAGAGCTTCTGGCGGTTCCTGAGGGCGTGGTCGAAATCACCGGTCAGGCAGATATTCTGCAGGCTGCACCACTGATCATGGAAAATACCGAGGCGGATGCACGCCGTGCGCAATGGCCGAGACGCGTACAGATGATGGTTGATCCACCGACCTTGCTCGAAGGTTTTGAAGACGTCGCGACCTTGCCCACGGTATCACCGGTCGTGTTGCCGTGGGTCCTGCGCATGGCGCCGTCCTCGCCAGGTGCCTTGCAGCCTTTCTGGACACCGAATGTCATGTCGGCCGAAAAGCACACGGGCTATGCCCTGCAATGGTTTGCCATGGCCTTTGCCCTGTTTGCGCTGACAGTGTGGCAAATTCGCCGCAGCGATGATGAACTCACAACACGGAATCTGGAACAGAACCATGACCAATAGCCGTCAAACGCCCCCCACGAACTCAGACGCCACGCAGGGGCTCCCGCAGCACGAACCAAATCGCCGGCTCGGGCAACTGAAACTGCTCGCCCTCTTCGGTATCGCTATAGCGCCGGTCTTCCTGGCAGCGTTCATGTATTTCGGCAACTTCGGCGTCCCCGACACCTCGACCAACAACGGAACGCTTGTACTACCGCCTTTGCAGGCCGAGACCGTGCCTGAGCTGACGGAGATCTGGCAACGAGAGACCATGAAACAGGCAGACGACAAGCCGAAGTGGCTGCTCAGTGTTGTTGGGGATACACGCTCGCAGCCAGATGAGGCCCTCGAGCGTGATGAGGCCTCTCTGTATCTCGCCCGCCAGGTGACTGTTGCTGTGGGCAAGGACCAGAATCGCATCGGCTACGGCTGGCTTCAGCAAGGTGGCACGCCCGAAAGCAGCAATTCGGTGGTAGACCGTTACGCCGACCTCCAGTTGGTCAGCATCGGGTCCGAGGCCGAGGCTGCCATACAGGTCTGGCTCGATAATGCAGGTATCAGCGCCCAGCCTGGCGATTTTGTGTTGGCGGACCCGAACGGCAACTTTATCATGCACTATCCCAAAGCGACCGACGGCAAGGCCATCCTTGAAGATCTTAAGCGATTGCTGAAGGTCTCCAAGATCGGCTAGTTTAGAAAGTTTTCCGCCTCCAGCATGAGCAGTTCGATGACCTCGCCCAGACATTCTAAAGTCCTTCGCTACCTCAGTGTATTCGCCCTGTGCTTCGCCATGCTGGTGATCATGAAGGGCGCCTATACACGGCTCGTCGACGCTGGCCTTGGCTGTCCGGACTGGCCGGGCTGCTATGGCATGATCGGTGTGCCGGAAGCGCCGGAGGATGTGGCGCGCGCAGAGGCCCTGTTCCCTGAGTCACCCGTAGAAGCGCACAAGGGATGGCCCGAAATGATCCATCGCTACATTGCCGCTACACTCGGTCTGTTCATACTGATCATGGCCGGGCTGGCGCTCAGACAACAGCGGCCGGGGCTTTATGACGGCGTTCCCAACGTTTCCCTGCATGCGCTGGCACTGCTGGCCATGGTGATTCTGCAAGGGCTGTTTGGCATGTGGACTGTGACGCTGAAGCTCTGGCCTCAGGTCGTAACAGCTCATCTCTTGGGCGGCTTCGCCACACTGACATTACTGGCGCTGATGTCATGGCGTCTGTGGGTGCCCACAGTGCCGGCTACGCAGGGGCAGGTGGCCAAGGCACGGAGCCTACGACCGCTGGTTTCGACTGCGATCGTCGTGCTGGTGCTGCAAATCGTGCTGGGCGGGTGGATGAGTGCGAATTATGCTGCCCTGGCCTGCGTTGATCTGCCCACCTGCCATGGCAGCTACTGGCCGGCCATGGATTTCAGCCGGGGTTTTGATCTTACCCAGCACGTCGGCCCGAATTATCTTGGCGGGGTCATGGACAGCGAGGCCCGCGTCGCCATCCATTTCAGTCATCGCGTTGGGGCCATCGTGACAACCCTGGTGTTGCTGTGGCTCATCGTGAGCACCTACAGAAGCGGGCAGCCGATGCTGCAGCGACTGGCACTCGTTGTCAGCGCTTTGCTGGCCATTCAGGTGGCGCTGGGCCTCACCAATGTGCTCGCGTTCGTTCCACTTTGGAGTGCGGTGCTTCATAATGCCGTAGCGGCGCTGCTGCTTGTTGGTCTGGCCTCCATTGCCTACGTCCAGACTGCCATGCTCCGCTTAGCGCCGCAGGACCATAATAACGACAAGATGCCACACCAAACCGGGATATCAGCGACATGACAGTTCACGCCAGTTCAGAACGCATTGACGAGACGCTACAGGGGCCAGTCAATACCCCGGCGACGCCTGCGCGTGCCGTCTGGAAAGACTATCTTGAGCTCTGTAAACCGCGTGTAGTCGCCCTCATGCTGCTGACATCCGTGGTTGGCGTCCTGCTTGCGCCTTTCGAGACCTTTCCCTGGACCGCAATGATTCTGGGCAACCTTGGTATTGCGCTGATGGCTGGTGGTGCTGCCGTCATCAATCATGTCGTAGACCATCGCATCGACTCCATCATGGCGCGTACACGCATGCGTCCGGTCGCACAGGGCAAGATTCCGGTCAATCGTGCCATGACCTTTGCAGCTGTCATCAGCGGCCTCGGCTTTGCCATCCTGATGGGCTTCGTCAACAGTATCACCGCATGGCTGACCTTCGCTTCACTGATAGGCTATGCCGTGGTCTATACCATGTTCCTGAAGCGCGCCACGCCACAGAACATCGTGCTCGGAGGCCTTGCTGGTGCTGCGCCACCACTTCTGGGCTGGACGGCGGTGACCGGCGAAGTCTCCGGGCACGCACTGCTATTGGTGCTCATCATCTTCGCCTGGACACCGCCGCACTTCTGGGCGCTCGCCGTCCATCGAAAGGCCGAGTATGCGCAGGCTGAAATTCCCATGCTTCCGGTCACTCATGGCGACGCCTATACACGGCTCCACATCCTGCTCTACACCTTCATTCTGCTCGCTATCTCCATGCTGCCCTTCATCACCGGCATGAGCGGGTGGTTCTACTGGGTCTGCGCGCTGGTACTGGGCGGACGTTTCATCCAATGGGCCGTATGGTTGCTGCGCGACAGTAAGCCGCGTGCCGCCATACTCACATTCCGATTTTCCATCACCTACCTGATGCTGCTTTTCGTGGCTCTCCTCATGGACCGATATATCTTCGATGCCTTCTATTACTGATCCCTTACAGTTTTATTCCAGCGTCAGCCAGGGACTGGCGCGTAATTCCAACAGCTTTCTCAAGCGACAGCTCAATCTGTTGCAGACCCCTGTCGAGGCTGGTGCACTCGATCACCTGACCGACATCGATCCCGGTGAGATCGATCCCGAGTCAGTAGGGGTCAGCAGGGCTGAAATCGAAGGCATCTGGCAGGCAGTCGAAACGCTGTACCAGAGCGGAACGCAGCCGGCAGTGACACTGTGTATTCGGAAGCAGGGCCAGTTGCTGATGCATCGGGCGATCGGCCATGCCCAACTGCCAGAGTTAGGCAGCAACGAGCGCGCCGAAAGAGCAGGCACTCGGATCAGTCTCGACACGCCTATCTGCATCTTCTCCGCCAGTAAGGCGATTACGGCGGCGCTCATCCACAAATTAGTGGAAGATGGCGAGATCAGCTTGAGCGACCCCGTCAGTTTCTATCGACCAGAATTCGCGGCGCGCGGCAAGGGCGATATCACCATTCATCAGATCCTGTCGCACCGTGGCGGTATACCCGGCTTGCCGGCCCACGAGCCGGTCGAGACCCTGTACGATGATGAGCGTGTGTGGCGGCTGCTCTGCGAGGCCAAACCAATTGCGGTAGATGGTGGCAAGCTGGCTTATCACGCGATAACCGGCGGCTTCGTGCTCGCCAAGGTTCTCGAAAAGGTGACTGGCGACACGATTCAGAACTATCTCGACAAGCATCTCCGGCAGCCGCTCGGGATGAAGTATTTCCAGTATGGTCTCGCTGAGAAATTCAGAGATAGAGGCGCTGACAATGTGGCAGCCGGGCCGGCTACGCCATTTCCCCTGTCCATAGTGGTCAAGCGAGCGCTGGGCGCGAGTTTCTCGGAGGCTGCCAGGATCTCGAACGGTGAAGCCTGGCACAACGCCATCGTGCCTGCTGGTAACATTTACTCAACGGCAGAAGAAACATCACGCTTTTTCCAGATGCTGCTGCAGGGCGGTACCTGGAATGGCAAGCGTATTCTGTCGGAGCGCTCTGTGCAGCGGCTTACGGAGGAAGTTGGTACCTGTAGTATCGATCGGACAATGCTCATTCCAATGCGATATAGCGCTGGTCTCATGCTTGGCGCCGATCCTGTCGGGCTGTTTGGACCATTCTCAAGACAGGCTTTCGGTCATATCGGCCTAATCAACAAGTTCTGCTGGGCAGATCCGCAGCGGGATATTTCGGTTTCGCTCATGACGACGGGGCTGAATCTGGTGAGCCATCATCTCCTGCCGCTTGGCCTGGTGCTCAAGCGCATCAACTCAGCCTGTGACGACTGACGAGACGGGAGACTCAGGGCGCTACTGACCCCAGCTACCGCTCTGCTGGTCCACGATGGCAATTGTGTTTCGGAGTGTCCGGTTCAGGCGCACCTGTGTATTGGTGCGCTCGACCAGCTTTGACACATTGGCCAGCAGGCGATGCAACTTCGGGCTGACCTGACGAATCACGTCGGTGATCATCTCATAGGGGTAGTGGTGATCCTGAATACTCAGTTTGTTGAGTTCGTTCAGTTCGCGATGGAACACGGTAAGGATGTCGTAGATGATATCCTTGCTCTCGAGCGTCGAAGCCTCCCAGTAGGCGTCGTCCAGCACATCGATCAGCGACTGGAACTCGAGACTGGCATCAGTGATTCGGGCGGGTGACGCAGACATACAGACCTCTGGGTGAATGTGGCAAGATCGGGCTGCTTAAAGCATAGCAAAGTTTCCGCGTAACGAGATCAACGCGCTTCGGCAATAGCGGTGACGACGCCTATCCGGTTACCAGTCAGTGTGCCGAGATAGAGCGTGCCGTCCTCACCTTCTTCGACCGAAGTAATTTCCCAGACATGTTCGCCAGTTGGATCCTGGAGGTTCTCGAGCACTTCGCCTTGCTCGTTCAACGCCAGGATCGCGCCGTGCCTGGTTGCCTTCGGTTGCAAGCGCTTTGGCAGGGCAGCAATCAGCTCCTTGATAAACGGGTAAGGATGCGTTTTGTCGAGTGCGGCACTGCGAGGAGCGAAGAGCGCCACCCAGTAGCGCCCATCACTGCCTCTGGAAATGCCGTCCGGGAAGCCCGGTAGCCGGTCGGCGAATACTTCAGACTGCCCGGCCTTTGGGCCCGTGATCCAGTATCGCAGGACCCTGTAGCGAAAAGTTTCGTTGACGAGCACAGACTGCTGGTCCGCTGCGACAGCGACGCCGTTGGCGAAGAACAGCTTGTCGAGCAGCAGGGTGAGCCGCTCACCTTCGGCGGCAGAGGGATCGTAGGCAAACAGCCGACCATGCGGCCGAGCTTCGAGTATCTCGAGCTGTAACTCATCCATTGCGCTGCGTGACGATGCATCCGAGAAATAGATAATTCCGTCGTCAGCAATATCCACATCATCAACGAAACTGAGCGCCATCGGGCCGCCAGCAGGCACCAAGGTCTCCAGCGCCCCGGTGTCGAGGTCGAGTCGCAGCAAGCCCTGTTCTGCATCAGCAATCACCAGGCGCTCGGACTGGTCGAGTGCCAGGCCAAGCGGGTGCCCGCCAGTATTGGCCAGCACCTCAATCTCGTCGTCACGGCTGATTCTGACGATGTCGCCATTGGACTGACCGGTGTACACGAGCCACCGCGGACGATCCGCCTCACGAACTGGGTGGACGTCCTCCGCGCCAGCCAGCTTGCCTCGGGCTATCAGCGGAATATCCTGCAGCCGATCGTTGGCGGAGAGCTGTTGTGCGCGAGCAGGCTGCCAGGCCTTCGCATCGATTGGCGCGTTCAGCCAGAGGGTGGTGACGACCACCACAACACACAGAACGATTGCGAGAACGAAAAAGGCAACAGAACGCATGACACTACTTTCCTTCAATGGCAGGATGAATGAGGCGGATGGTAATCATTGTGCAAGCGACGGGGTAGCGATCATGGAACTTCCACCAGACTTTCTGAACGAACTGGATGACGACGCTAAAGCCAGCTTTCTGCAGGACATGGTGCTCAGAAGCAGCGAAGCCGATGCGTACCTCGGTGAGCTCGAGAAGGACTGTGCACGGCTGGAACGGGATATCAGGACCGGCCGCACGATCGTCAGTTTCGACGCCGAATCAGAGACCTTCGCCTTATTGGCGAAGGCGTGATCCAGCCACGAATGTTCTGACTCAGTTGTTCTTTGCGCTGTCATCCAGCAGGTCGATCAGTGGCTCGTACTGAAAACGCTGCAGCATGACGATTTTCCCGTTTGTAGGCCCCTGAGCTGATGCGTTCGCGGGTATTTCTTCGAGGAAGGCAGCAGTCGGGCGCTCGCCCTCATACTGAAGATGCCAGCACCAGGACGCTGTCAGTGGGCTCTGGTCTGTATTGACTGGACAGCCGAGGTTGGGTCGGCATACCGAAGCAAGCTGATCACCAACATAATTGAAGCTCGCTATTTCCACCGGTGTGACCGCTTCTGCGCCGGCGGGTGCAGCCCCACAGGCTTCTGCGCTGTCATTGAAGATAATGCCGATCGGATTGAAGCCGAACAGATCGCTGAACTGTGGGGCTAGCTGGGCCAGGCCGGCCTGCACACTTTCGGCATCGAGCGTGGGCACTTCAACGATACGCTGGAAACGCTCAGCGGTACCCGCAGGCTCCTCGGCAGGGATCGCGGCTTCGACCTTGCGCGCTGAGACAGTCAGCTCGTCGAGCTTCTCCAGTGGGTCATTGCTCGTAGCCGGTCCACCCAGCAGCTCTGCGCGTACCGACGGGTCAGCCAGCGTCACGCTGCGATCAGCTTGCATACTGATATTCTGCAGTCTCAGCAGAGTGGGCTCGTCACCCTCGGCCGGGTCGTATGCTCGCGTAACCCGGTATACCTTGAATGGTGACAGCTGAACGACGCTTTCGTTGATGATCCGCCCGGCTGCATCGAAGCTGAAGCGCCAGAGATAGTCGAGACACCCGGTGGTGGAGCCGTTCGGATTTTTGCTGGTTTCCTCAGTCTCAACGTAATAGATGCTGTAGGCAACGCAGGATTCGCCCTCACTGCCGATACGTACTTCCCAAATGCTGTCGTCATCCGCGCGGATACCGATATCGGTGTAGTCTTCGAATAAGCGGTTGGCAAACTCTCTGGTGTTGATTGAAACCCGAGCGCCTGAAACGGCTGACTCGACAGCCGGTTGTCCTTCAAGATAGCTTATCTTCACTTCGGGCTCTGGCGCGGGACGGGATAGCTCCGTGGACTCGGGGCGGAAAGTCGTCAGCGGCTGGAAGCCGAACACAGGGTGCGGCACGAACTGCAGTTCAATGGCGCCAAAAATCTTCTGCTGCAGTACCCGACCGAACACGCCATAGGTAAAGTCGGTCTCGGCAAAGCGTTCGCAGGCAAGGTTGGAGCTGTCTTCACAGGTTTCGATAATATCGACGCCGCCTGACGATATCGACGTCAGATTCACCTCGTTACTTTCCAGATCGGTTCGTCCGCTGCTAGTGGCCAGGTTGCCCGCAAACCACTGTATCTTGCTGACCGCGAGCGGGTTCTCCACGCCAAGCGCGAGCCGCATGTGTCGCTCTATGCGCCGAAGCGGCATGCCAAGCAGGTTGCCCGGGGTGAGGACCTTTTCCGCATAGCGATTGGCGACTGGCAGCCATTGCGCCACATCCGCCAGCAGCGCCAGGTGGCTCGACCTGACTATTTCGGGTGGCAGCGCATCAATGACTTCGCGGCTTCCGGGTGTGCTGTTGCCAGCAGCCTCCACCAGCTTCTCGATTTCTGCCTGGAGCGCCACAGTGGTGGCTTTGGCATAGGCATGCACCTTGCGTTCAGATTCGGCAACGTAATCCCGCAGCAAGTTGGTGTTGAGCTTGAGCAAAGCGCTGACAGCCGTGCCAGCGGTTCGGAAATCTGGCGCTACGAATGCCGGGTCTGCTGCGTTGTCGGCCGCCTGCTGCGCGATATAAGCGGCCGTCAGGGTGCTGAACGGCGTGATGAAGCGCACCCCTGGCGGTGCTTTCAATGTGTATGAGCGAAGTACGAGCCCACCTGCCTCTTCTTCCGGGCCCGCTGCATTGAAGGGAATGAGGTCCTCGTCGGTCGCCTTGCCCGCTTCGACGAACGCCAGCAAAGGATAGGCGCCGGGATTTTCGATGCCCGCCAGTTGCTCTTCAGTAAACGAGTACAGGCCAAATTTGCCGGTCTCTGCCGATGGTTCGTTCACCTCATAGGCGTCGTTGGCATTGAGGTCCATCCAGACGAAGGCATTGCGCAGATAGCCATCGATGACACGGCCTGCGAAGATGCTACCTTCAGGCAGCTCGTCTTCAGGGTCGACCAGAGCCGTACCGCCTTTCTTGCTGTCATCGCTACAGGCAGCCAGTACGGCAGTGAAGGCCAGGGCCAGCAGTATGAGTCGTGCCAGTTGACCGGCAAGACGGCTGGGGTGGAACATCGGCTGTTCAGTGATTGTCATGAACTGGGGCTCTGGAGTCGAACGGTAAAAAGGCGTCACGGGGTATGCCAGCCATATCGGCCGGCCAGCAGAATGAACACGGTCAACTATGCTGAAGCAATGGGCTGAAGCAATGGATAGTTATCCGCGTCGAACGCTGTTTCGTAAAAATTTGTATAGCTGCCACGCTATCAACAGAGCATGACGCCTGTCTATGATCGGGTTAACGTATTGATCATCTATTCAGCCAAACCTTCGCCAATTCCTTCGATTCGGAGTTCGACATGCAGACTGAAACCATTCCTCTCTGGTCTCCAGCGCCAGGCACACGTCGCGAGCTGCTGGTGTACCGCTTCGGCAGCGATGCTTCCACGGGGCCTGTGGCTTATCTCCAGGCGGGGCTCCATGCGGATGAATGGCCAGGCCTGCTCGTACTGCAACACCTGATTCCCTTGCTGACGAAAGCGGAGGCGGAGGGTAGGCTGAAGGGGCGGATCATACTGGTGCCGTTCGCCAATCCGGTCGGCATGTCGCAGAACATATTCGGGTATGTGACCGGCCGGTTTGACCTGACCGGGCGCGGCAATTTCAATCGCAATTTTCCCACCTTCAATGTGGGCGAGTTTGAGATCGACGCGCTGCCCGATGATCTCGGACCTGGTTTTCGTGAGTTTCTCAAGCAGTCGCTGCAATCGCGCTATCCTGACAACGAAACCGATTACCTGAAGCAGCTGTTGCTCGGGTTGGCGCTGGAAGCGGATTTTGTCTTCGATCTCCACTGCGATGATTACACGGCAGCCCATGCCTACTGTGCTGATTTTCAGCAAGCCAAGGCGGCGGAGGTGGCTGGCATACTCGGTTTCACCCATCTGTTTACCGAACCGCTGGACGGGGTGATCGCGTTCGACGGTAGCGCGTTGAAGCCCTGGTACGATCTGTTGGCAGCCACCGGCAATACGCAGCTCGCAGCTGAAATGCCGCTGGCGATGACCCTGGAGTACCGAGGCCAGATCGACGTTGATGATGCGCTGGCAGAAGATGATGCTGAGCGCCTTGCAAGCGTTCTACAACACTGTGGTGTTATCGGTGGCGTCCAGCCGGAGCCGAGACTGTGCGAGGTGGAGATCTCTCCATTGCAGGCGGTCGACACTGTGTATGCGCCCGAAACTGGCCTGCTGGTCTTCCGGCGGCAGCTCGGTGAGCGCCTGAAAACAGGCGAGCATTATGCTGATATCGTGCGCATTGACCAGCTGCCACCGCACAACAGGTTGGCGTTACGGGCGAGAACGGATGGCGTGCTGATGGGCTTGAGTCACCGCCGGCTGGTCAGACCTGGCGACCAGATCGCCAAGGTGGCCGGCACCGAAGCCCTGGCACATCGCCGACCGGGTTCGCTGTTACAGATCTGACGATAGCGCAAGTGACTGAAATATCACAAAACCTGCGGCGAAGGCTGTTAGTATGCCGAGTAGACGCATCGTTTATTCCAGAGCGAACTGCTGACACTAGCCATGGTCGAGCTGCTGTAATACAGTTCGGCCTCTTCAAGTACGTATGACCTGTCTTCGGAGCCAGTATGAATCCCCAGACCCTTGATGTCGCTTCCTCCATACTGGCCTCTACTGCCAGGCTCTGGCGCGGCACAATGGCTTCGCCACGACCGCGTGCGGAGAACCCCGAGCTGCAACTCTTCGACCGAGAGGGCTGCATCGAGTGTCGCCTCGTGAGAGAAGCGCTATCGGAACTGAATCTGGACGCTCAGATCTTCCCCTTTCCGCTCCGTGGCCAGCGCTACCTCGAGGACCTCAAGTCCCGTTCCGGCAGTACGCGTGTGCCATTCCTGTTCAACCCGCAGACCAGCAAGGGCTACGCTGGCGCCAGCGAGATCGTTAATTTTCTGTTCGAAACCTATTCGCGTCGCGATGTTCCGCTGCCACTTCGGGAAGGCCTCATCAGCCGATGGATGTCACATGCTGCCACAGTGATCCGTGGCAATCGCGGCGTAACCGCCAGCCCTTCGCGGCCCGCGGACAAGCCGCTGACCCTGTATAGTTTCGAGTCCAGCCCCTATTCGCGTCTGGTTCGGGAGCGGCTGACTGAGCTCGAGTTGGCTTACACCCTTATCAATCTGAGCAAGCAGCAGATCGCTGACCTGGGGCCAGCCACCCAGCGTTTACATGTCGGCAAGTATGAACCCTTGCCTGGTAGCAAGCGTGAAGCCTTCCTGCGCAAGCATGGTCGAGTGCAGGTGCCCTATCTCGAAGACCCCAACACCGGCGTGGCCCTGTTCGAGTCAGCACGCATCCTGCAGTATCTCAACGACCAGTACAGTCGGGGCTGAGATCTTCCGGTTGTCCGGACGAGATTATAATCATCAGGGAGCAGGCATCGTATGACTGAACTTGCATTGAAGCTGGACGATAGCACGCTGGCGCCAGGGGATTGTCATCAGGTGAGTGAAGCGATGCTGCAGCAGATGGACCATCGCTATCGGGCCACGCTGATCAATTCAATCAGCGGATACAAGAGTGCCAACCTGATTGGCACCGTAGACGCGGCAGGACAGACCAATGTTTCCATTATCAGTTCCTGCGTACACCTTGGCGCAGATCCCGCACTGATTGGACTGGTCATACGACCGCACTCGGTTGACCGGCATTCGCTGGAGAACCTGCTGAGTACCGGCTATTACACCATCAATCATGTTCATATCGACATGGTCGAGGCTGCTCATCAGACATCGGCGCGTTACGACAAGACGGCGTCCGAGTTCGAGGCCACGGGTCTGAGCGAGCAATGGCTGGAGGATTTTACAGCGCCATTTGTGGCTGAATCACGGCTGAAGTTCGGGGTTCGGTTCAGACAGCACATTCCGTTGGAGATCAACGGCACTGAGTTCATCATCGGAGAGATCTGTCGCATCATCCTACCAGGTGGCGTGGTCAATGCTGACGGTTATCTCGATCTTGAGGCTGCAGGAACGGCTACGGTGACCGGTCTTGACAGTTATCATCGCGGCCAAAGGCTGGCACGCTATAGCTACGCCAAAACGGATCGCCCGCTGTCTAAGATCGATGTGCCCACCAGTGCGTCGAAAGACTGAGTCAGCGCGGCAGGCAGTTCAGCATCGACCGCACCTGAAAAAACCAGCACCGTCGCAATGATGGCCAGCGTCAGCATGATAATCGCGATGAATAGCGCCGGCGAACGCTTCTTTTCTGATGCCAGCTCAGTCATGGGGTCACGGTCGCCGAGCACAGCATCGAAGTTGATGTCATGTGGTCGCTCCGCTGCTGGTGGCACTGGGTGGGCCGTAGAATGGTGAGTGATTTCCGCAATTTTCTGGGTGCCAGTCTCCCCAGCTGAGTTGTTTTGACCATTTCTCGGCTTGTCCTTGACGTTGCTGACTACTGCCGGAATCGGTCGAATCACCGTTTTGCCATGATCATCATCGGGACCTTCGACAACGAAGGTCACCACGTCGAACTTTAGCTTGTCCCCAGGGCGTGCGCGCCCCTGGGTGATACGTTCCCCATTCAGAAAGGTTCCATTGGTAGAACCGAGATCCTTGACCAGCAGAAACTGACCGGCAACCTGGAGCTGTGCATGCTGTCGCGACAGATGCGACACGGGCACCGCAATGTCGGCGGCTTCGTCACGGCCCACAATAGCAACGCCATGAATGGGATAGAGCGGTTGCTTGGCCCAGCTGGCATTGGTCCTCAATCCCCACAGTGCTTGCCCCTGTCTGCCTGGGCGAGCGCCCTGCTTCTGCAGATTTGGTGAGGTGGCGTCTGCGCTACTGAAAGGCTGGGCATCACTGCCGGCATCGGCTGCCCGCAGTAATTTGATCTTGACGTTCCCAATGACGATCACATCGTCAGGTTTGACGATGACTGCCTTCCTCACCTTCTTGCCATTCAGGCCGGTTCGGTAGTCAGGATTCATGTTGATCAGATAAACGTTGCCATCCTTGAGTCTCATTTCGGCATGGAAGGGCTGGACGCTGTCCTGGCGCAGGCAAATCGAGTTCTGATCGTCAGAGCCGATTGTCATGTGCGCGTTCACTAGCCACACCGGTGGTCTGCTGCCGTCAGTAAAGTGCAGTTTCAACATGCCTGGATCCTGTGTCATGTCGTCGAATTTGAACGTGTGTTCAACAGTATAGAATCAGCTGCCAGTTTTGCAGCGCAGAGGACAGCATTGGCTATACTAATTCCTCTCAACCATAGATACGGATCCAATGTGCTCGTAGCATTTGTCAGTGATCAAGGGGATCGAAGAGCCAATCAGGACAACGCGATCGTTGACATCCGACAGGGGCTCTATGCTGTGCTCGACGGGGTCGGCGGCGGCGACAGCGGTGAGCTGGCGAGCGCGCTGGCGGCCGTGACCTTCCGTGACGAAGTGTGTGGCAGCGGCGCCGGTCTCGAACCGGCCGTACAGGCCGCGCACGAAGCGCTGGTTGATTTCGCCGCCCAAAGCGGGATTGAAACCTATTGTGCCACCACCATAGCGGCCGTGCAGGAGACCAGTCACGGCATGCTCGCGGTCTGGGCTGGCGACAGCCGCATTTACCGGCTCACACAGGATCGGCTGGAGCAGGTCTCTACCGATCACGCCGATGCCGAAGGCGCACTCACCCAGGCGCTGGGCCATCCATCACTGGCTTACATAGCATCAGGCTCATCTTGCTATGCGGCTGAGCCGGGCGCTCGCTGGCTCATCTGTAGCGACGGGCTCTTCAGAGGGCTGGAGTCCGAGGACATTGCGCGTTTGCTAGGTGCCCCGCTCGATGTTGGTCAGATTACCGAGTCGTTGTTGCGCGCTGCGCTCGACGCTGATCCTGGTGACAACATCACGCTGATCGTGCTCGAAGAGGAGGCGGGACCATCAAAGTCGGGCGGTGATGATGAAGAGCCTCTACGTGCGCACCGTGAAATCGAGCAGAAGCGGCCAAAATCGCCGCTGGACTGGCTCCGGACGCTAGGCATGGGGCGGGACGGATAATGGGCCTGCAGGGTTACAAACGCCTCAGCAAGCTGGGCGAAGGCGGCATGGCAACCGTGTACCGCGGTGTGCAGGAGTCTCTGCAGAGACCCGTGGCCATCAAGGTGCTTGCTGCAAATCTGGCGGATGAACCTGAAGTGCTGCAGCGCTTCGAAGCCGAATCCATGATCATCGCGCAGCTGAATCATCCTCACATCATCCACGTCATCGACAAGGGCCTTACGGCGGACGGCCAGCCTTACTTCGTCATGGAGTTCGTCGAGGGGATGACCCTGGAAGATGCCATCAACCGCGACAAGCTGGATAACGCCAAGAAGCTGGAAGTGCTGGTACAGGTCTGCAAGGCGCTGAGCTATGCACACAAGAACGGCGTGATTCATCGTGATATCAAGCCGGCGAACGTATTGCTGGACAAGGCCTGGGAGGTGCGTATTGCCGACTTCGGCATTGCACACTTCTTCACCGACAGCCTGGCCCAGACCCGGCCCGGTGCGAGCAGCCGTTCGTCGGCGGCTGGTGCATCGCTGACAATGGGGACCTCAGCTTATATGGCGCCGGAACTACTGGCCTCAGGGCAGGCGAGCGAGCGCAGCGACCTCTACGCACTCGGCGTTATGATGTATGAACTCTTTACCGGCATCGTGCCTGCACCAGGGGCTCCCGGCGCCCACGAGGTGGTACCGGATATCGAGCTCGGCCTGTCGGAGCTGATCGCAAGCTGCATGGCCGAGGAGGTGGACGACCGACCAATGTCCGCCGATGACGTCCACCGGGACCTGCTCTTCCTCTCTCAGGGGCAGCATCTAAGCCCGCGACAGCGAGTCGACGCTGATCGGAACATCAGTGTCCTCATCGAAACGTATCCTGGAAGCGAGTTTTCTGTACTGGATGTGCTGAAAGACGAGCCCAGCTCGGCAGTTTTCCTGTACGAGGATCAAACCAGGGAGGTCCTGTATATCGTCAAACGCCTGAGCCTGCAGTCAGCAGGCTTACGCGAGCACAAGATTCTCGCACGGCACCCACATCCAAACATTGTAACCGTACATGGCGTGAGTACACACGGTGACAAGGCCAGCATTATCATGGCTTACATGGAGGGCGGCACGCTGGCGGACCAGATCGGTCCGAAAATCGCGCCTTCGAAGGCATTCGAATGGGGCGCAGCCATTGCCCAGGGCCTGAAATTCGCCCATAAGCACAAGGTCTACCACGGTAATCTGAGGCCATCCGCCATTTTCATGGACGACGAGACCGTAGTGAGGCTCAGTGGCTTTGGCATACCATCGGAGAGCGAGAGCCGGCCAGCAGATCAGTCGCGCGGTCGGCCTGATGCCGTAGCTGCTCAGGCTGATATGAAGGCGCTTGGCGCAATACTCTGGCAAGCGCTTACGGGGTCGTCGCCAGAGCTTCGCCACATACCGAAGCCAGAATCTTCAACAGGGAAAGTGGGCAACACTGTGCGGCTGCGGACGACGCGAGGACGGACTGCTGTCGTGTCCGATGGTCTTGGCAATCTACCAGAGTCTTTGAGGCGTGTACTGGACCGCCTGCTGAGCGACGACCCCAAGGAAATCTATCCCACAATTGATGCGGCCGCGATCGACCTGGCCACAGCGAGCAAGGATGCACGCCTGCTGGAAAAACAGGTGAAAGTCGATGCCATCAAGCGAGAAGCGGCAAAGGTGGCGAAAACATCACAGCGGCTCGATCGCGCTCGCACCGGCCGCAAGCTGATATTACCCGCAATTCTGATTCTACTGAGCACCGCAGCTGTTGCACTGGAATTGTACAATGGCTATTTCAGCACCCAAGTGTGGCCAGTCGCCAGACACTACATCGAGGACATGCAGTCGAGTGAGGTCTGGCGCCAGCATGTGACGCCTCTACTGGAGCATGTGGCGCCCGGGAGCTGACTCCGCTCATGCGGCAGAGCGTTAGTCTTCAGAGGCCTCTGAGGCATCAGAGGTCTGTTCGTCCGTAGCTTCTGATACGACCTGATCTGCCACAGCGGCTTTCTGCCGGGGCGCTTTGGCTTCTTTGGGTGCAGCCGCTTCCTCGGGGGTGTCGGCCAGTACAGCATCGGCCAGGTCGAACAGGATTCGACCATTGTCCTTGTCTACGCCGCGAACGATCACGTCGACAGACTGATCAAGCATGAAGCTGATGTGCTGGCCCACCTGCCTGAAGTAGGTGCTGTCGAGCCGGAACTTGGCCTGAGGTAGCGCACCCAGATCGACGAAGCCCTCAACACCATTGTCCTCAATTCGCGCGACGAATCCAGAACCATTCACCTGAACGATCGTGGCCGTGAAACGCTGGCCTGAGAGGCTTTCGGCGAAATGCTGTTGCAGCTTCTGTTCGGCGAGCGCCACTGCGCGACGTCCATTGAGCAAATTAGCGCTCAGTGTGTCGATATCGACCTTGTCTGCCGAAAACCGTCCGTCGCCGATAAGCGCAGAGAGCACCCGCTGTGTGCAGAGATCAGCATACTTTCTCAGTGGCGAGGTCACCGTCAGGTACTGGTCCAGGCCCATCGAGTGATGCGGTGCCGGTGTCGTGCTGAGACGACTCCGCGTCTGCAGACGGCTGAGTATGGCGAACACTGGCAGCTCGGATTCAAGTAACTGAGCGGCCTTCATGATGATGGTATAACCTTCGAGCGTCGACGGATCCGGCGCTGGATCAGCGGCTGCAAGTTCTGGCAGCTGCTCACGAATGATGTGTCTGACCTGCTTGAGACGCTCGGGCTTGAAGCCGGCGTGTTCGGAGAAGATGGCCGTCGAAGACTCAGCAACCAGCCGTCTGGCGGTCTCGAGATTAGTGCGGACCATGCATTCTTCGATCAGGCGCTCAGCCGGCCCTGGTATTTCTTTGCGGACAGACTGAATCTTGCCTTCATCATTGAGCGTGATTCTGTAATCAGGACGATGGTCCATGAGCAGAGCCTGATCACGCCGCCATTGACGTAGCACATCAGCAAGTGCCAGTGCATCAGCGAACTGTGCTGTCACGGCTTCAGGCAGCCCTGTTTCAGAGCCTTCCGGAGACTGCTGCCAGGCGTTCAGCTGGGTATAGCTGACCTTTGCCTGACTGCGTATCACCGCCTGCTCGAACTCGATGCGCGTATCTGCAAGCAGGTTGCCATCCGCACCGATCAACAGTGTGGCCACCATGGCGAGCCGCGCCTGATCCTGCTGCAGTGAGCACCACTGATGCGACAGCGTGCCGGGGAGCATGGCCACGGTCTTGTGCGGAAAGTACCAGCTGCTCGCGAGCTGTGCTGCTTCCGAATCCAGATCGGAGCCCGGGTCAACCCATGCTGCCACATCGGTAATGGCAACCTTGAGTATCCAGTGACCGTCCTCTGCTCTGCGAATGAGCAGCGCATCGTCCATATCCTGAGTACTTTCACCGTCTATGGTGAAAAAGGGCTCTGCCGTGAGATCAGTGCGGCCGGCCGACTTCTGCTCAAAGCGGGCTTCACACGTGGCGTGTTCGGGTCGGGTCTTGCCCGGCCGGATGTTGAACACTTCCTGGGCCAGCTTGGTCTCTATGCCGGAGGTCTGGTCATTACCGAGAACGCGCAGAACTTCAGTCTGCGCACGACCATCAGGGAAGGGGTGCTTGAGCAGGCGTGCCACGATGTAGTCACCCGGCTTCGCCGTCTTGCGCTTTTTCGGCGTGATGAACAGTCTGCGCTCGCTGCCTTCGATGTGCGTCTCTACGAAGTGGCCTTTGCCCTTCTGCACGTAGCGGCCAGTAAAGTAGCGGGCTGAAGATTGCAGAACAGAAATGACTGTTGCGACATCCCGACCCTTGGAGTCCTGGCTGATCTCTGCAAGCACGGTGTCTCCCGGCAGAATCTTCAGCATTTCGGCCGGACTGAGGAAGGCTTCCTTCGGTCGCTTATTCGCGGATTTCTCACCCTGAGCAGCCGACTCTGCAGCGTCCTCGGCAGGCTTGATTGTCAGGAAGCCAAAGCTCCCGTTGCTGCCACGAACGACGCCTTCGAACTGGTTGTTCGACTGCCGAATGGTGCTCTTGAGTTCACGTAACTGACTGAGGGCTGAGATATCGAGCATGAAATCTGTACTGTGATTGATGAATGAAAACGCCAGCGATGGTACCCCTTTCGCGCAGGCAAGGCTATGAAAAGCGCCGCTGCGGTCCGCCGCTGACCACGCCCACGGCAAATACGCGCGCTATCGACCTGTTTTGTGGACTCGGTTACAAGTTTTTACAAACTGGTCCTATACACTATGGGTCCGGATAGACCGGTCGCCCAGAACCGGTTATCTCAATCAGGAAACAGGAAGAATCCTTATGCAACTATCAACTGGCGTGCGGGCCGCAGCCGCTGCCTGTGTAATCGGCTTGGGCGCGAGCCTGCTGGCAACTGCCGCAAGTGCTGCAGAAAAACGCTCTGTATGCATCTTCGATCCACTCGGCGCAACCGGGCCTATCTTTACGCTGACCAAGGCGACCAAGGTCAAGGCGCTGGGCTGGGGCTATGACCTCGAACTCCGTGCCTATACCGATGAAAAGATTGCGTCTGACGACTTTCTGGCCGGCCAGTGCGACGCAGCCCTGCTGACCGACGTGCGGGCTCGCGAATTCAACCGCTTCACCGGCACGCTGGTTGCCGTTGGTGCCATACCTGGCTACGACGAACTGTCGACACTGCTGCAGACACTCAGCTCGCCGAAAGCAGCGCCGTTGATGAAGTCTGAAAACTACGAGATAGCCGGTATCGCACCTGCAGGCGCCATCTACGTGCTGCTGCGCGATCGCGCTATCGACAGCGTCGAGAAGATCCAGGGCAAGAAGATTGCCACACTGGACTACGATCCTGCGGCTGTGGCTATGGTTCGTCACGTCGGCGGCAGTGTCGTCAGCGCCACCACATCGAGCTTCGCCGGCAAGTTCAACAACGGCAGTGTGGACGTAGCCTACGCGCCAGCGGTCGCCTACCAGCCAATGGAGCTGTACAAGGGTGTCGAGCCGAATGGCTCGGTATTCAACTACAACTTCGCGCAGATGACCTTCCAGCTGGTGGTGACTGCAGACAAGTTCTCCGACAGCTTCAAGCAGAACATGCGTGAGTACTACCAGAGCCGTTTCGGCGAGTTCATGGATATCGTGAAGAAGGCTGAGGCTGAAATTCCTGCAAACGTCTGGGTTCAGCCATCCGGCGAACAGGCTGCCGGCTTCGACAGCATGCTGAAGGATGTCCGCATCTCGCTTCGGGATGAAGGCGTCTATCATCCAAAGATGCTTAAGCTCATGCAGAAAGTTCGCTGTCAGTCTGAGGCAACCAAGGCTGAGTGCGTAGACGGTCGCGAATAAGCGCCGTCAGTTCGCTCGATGCGGAGGCTTTAGCAGGTGCACGGAACCAAACTCCGGGCTCAGGCTGAAGGCCTCCCGCCTTGCAAGACCGTTGACGTGCGCATGCAGGCAGCGGATTACACCACTGTGTGTGACAACGATTTCGACTGAAGCGCCCGTCCTGGCCTCAGTTGCCGCGATCAGCGCTTCCAGAAAGGCGCAGGTCCTCTCGAAGAGCTGCGGAAAACTTTCACCATTCGGTGTGGCCTGAGTTTCCCAGTTGTCTCCCCATGTTTCTCCACCTGCGTCGCGGACGCCAAGCCAGGTCTGATTTTCCCAATCCCCAAAGTTCATTTCCCTGAGCCGATCGTCAAAGCTGATGGGCCCCTGAATTTCCAAGGCAAGCTCGCTACTTGAGCCGAGTCGCTGACGAATGTGACTGGCAAGTCTGCTGCATCTGGATAATGGGCTGCTGTGAATATTCACTGATATACGGCCATCATCGACGCCTTTGCCGTGCTCGTTCAGTAGCCTAATGAGACGTTCAACCACGGCTTCAGCCTCTTCTACAAAGCTCGCTGCAAGCTGAACATCACTGTGGCCGTAAATCGTGCCTTGCGGTACCGCCACGCGGGTGTGACGAACGAGGACGATCACAGTTGGCTCATGAAAATAAGCAGAATCGTCAGCTCGGAAAGCTGCTGCAAGCCACCGAGACAATCACCGGTATAACCACCCAGGCGGTTCTGCAGCGCCTGCTGGAAAAAGAACAGCAGCGCGGCAAGCGCAACGATCGCGACCAGTGCCGTGCCGAACGACTCGATGATCACTGCTGATAGCGCTAGGCAGACAAGGCCGGTGGCGAGCAGGCTATTCCTGTTCAACAGGCTCAGCTTGTGGGCGACCGGACGCACTTTCGAGCTGGCATCCTCGCGTGCATAGGGCAGGATGCCGATGAGCAGCGCGGCATTGCAGCGGCTGACGACAGCTGCAGAGATGAAGATTGTCAGAACCTGACCAGCCGGCACCCTGGCCAGCGCACTCAGCAGGCTCACCTTCAACAGTATCGCCAGTATCAGCGCCAGCGCCCCATAGGTGCCGATGCGACTGTCTTTCATGATGCCCAGGCGCTGACTCACGGTCTGGCCGCCGCCTAGACCGTCCACCATGTCGGCCAGTCCATCCTCATGGAAAGCGCCGGTCAGCAGTGCCGAACAAGTGGCAGCGACCACCGCCGCAGCAAAGGCCTGCTGAGGCCCGAGTATCGCGATCATCGACAAAAACACCAGGCCGCTGAGCAGCCCCACTACAAGACCGACTGCTGGAAAGTAGCGTGTGCAGGCACTGAGGTCTGACTCTCTGAAAGCCAGGGGGAGCCGGACTGGCAGGCGCGAGTAGAACTGGAAGGCCATCGCACAGAGGTGGAGTTCGTACTGCAGCCCCTGGCGCGACGTTGGCCCCTCTGGCCTCACGCTGGCCCGGAGACGCTGGCGGTATCGAAACTGGCCATCTGGCTCATGATGGCGCAGGCACTCTGCAGCAGGGGAATGGCCAGTGCACAGCCTGTGCCTTCGCCCAGACGAAGATCAAGGCTCAGGAGTGGCCTAGCCTTCAGCCAGTCCAGAACGGGCTGATGCCCCTGCTCGTTGGAACTGTGACAGAAGACTGCATAGCCGCGAAGGGCGGGCGCCAGGCGCTGTGCAACGAGAAATGCGGCAGTCGCAATGAAACCATCGACGAGGATAACAGCACCATGACGGGCTGTCGTGAGCATGGCACCCACCATCGCGGCGATCTCGAAGCCGCCGAAATACTGTAACAAGCGCAGGGCCGCTTCGGGGTCGCTGTCATCGGTCAGCGGACGGCAGCCAAGGTGGTGCTCGAGGCAGGCCTTAAGCACCGAGTGCTTGTGCGCCATCATGATATCACTCAACCCGGTGCCACGGCCGGTGCAACGCTCGAGATCAATGCCAGTGAACAGGTGACTCAGCATACTTGCCGAGGAGGTATTACCGATGCCCATCTCGCCGAAGCCAAGCACGTTGGCGCCGGCCTGAAGGTGCACCTGACTCTCTGCTATGCCAAGCCCGATTGCGGCAAGGCACTGTTCCGTTGTCATGGCTGGCTGCTTTGAGAAATCGGCCGTGCCGGGACCGATCTTGCGATCCAGCAAGGGTAAGCTTCGTCGTTGCTTAGCATCGAACTCGTGGTCGACGCCGGCATCGACCACTGTGAGGTCAAGATCGTGCTGAGCGCAGAAGACTGAAATTGCCGCACCGCCACTGCAGATATTCTCAACCATCTGCCAGGTCACGTCCTTGGGGTACGCGCTGACACCAGCGGCTGTGATGCCATGATCAGCAGCAAACAGTAGCATGGCAGGCTTGAGCAGATACGGCGACAGCGTCTTCTGAATCATACCAAGCTGCAAAGCCAGGGCTTCAAGCCGCCCGAGCGCGCCGATTGGCTTCGTGAGATGGTCGAGCTTGCGCTGGAGCGCAGCTTCAAAGGCCGGGTCGGCTGTGTCGTGTATGCTGGCAATGATAGCCTCGAGAGTCGCCAGTGCGAGCGGCTCTGAAGATCCGGAGTACTGCATTAAATGACCTATCTCAGCGAATGTCCGGGAAGCCCAAGACGTTTAGCCAGCACTGCCACTTGCCTCAATCCAACACTGCGGCAAGAGAATCTGCATCCAGCACACGATCCAGC
>TARA_R100000306_G_scaffold62558_2_pt1 | contig 50687 bp, 51 predicted proteins | sample TARA_R100000306 | Tara Oceans TARA_R100000306 (sample SAMEA2620824) | marine metagenome | biome: marine biome (ENVO:00000447); feature: mesopelagic zone (ENVO:00000213); material: "saline water (ENVO:00002010), including plankton (ENVO:xxxxxxxx)" | depth 1000 m | reverse complement strand
TCAAGAAAATCATCTTCGTCGGAATGGATATCGAGCCCTAGGGCTTCCAAACCAAAACAACTGAGTGACCTTATGACACACGCTGCACCATCGCTGGCGGGCTTTGCTGCGCCTGGAGTAGATAGCTAATGGCTGCGTTTACCTCCAGTCAGTCTGGAAACTTCAACGATCCCGCCACCTGGGGCGGGGCTGGCGTACCAGGCGCTGCTGACTCGTTCACCATTACGGCGAATATCGTTGTCACAGTTCCGTCTGGCTACTCCGCAACCGGTACAGCCATATTCAGCGGGGGCAGTCTGCAGGCAAAGGCCGCGCTTGTGGTTGCTGCTGGCGGCACATTTACGATGGTCGCCGATTTCAATCAAGCCAGCTGGTACAGGCTCTCAGTATTCGGAACGCTGAACCTGAACGGCTTCTCGATGACGCAAGCGAACAACGCCAGGCACTTCGAGCTGACGATCAAGGGTACGGCTGGTAATCGGGCGCAGGTTATCAGCAACGGCACGAGCACCGGCCCTGATATGGTCTACACGTTTCTGTATAACGAGTGGCCATTAGAAATCGCCTATGCTGACTTTGTTGGGCTTGGCGAGATCCGCATTCCCTCGACGGCAAACTCTCCCTTTCCCTTATACTCGATCACCAATACCGTCTTCAGGAACTGTCGCCAGGTCACGCTCGGCGGGTTCTCGAGCAATGACAGCGTCTGGATTATTGACGGCGTCGATGTGCGGGATAGTAGGGCGGTAGGCACAATGCTGACCGTGACTAGGGACGCTACCGGGGCGGTGGGGGCAGGTAACCCAAGTCGTCTGACTCGCCTGACACTGGCTGGCAGCGCTACAGCCAACGCGGTTCGATGGGAAGTCGAAAACCTCGAAAAGACCCAGATAGTTCTGAAGAATGTCATCGGCACGAATATCAAGCCGACGCCGATGACAAACAGCCTGGTGGCGACAGTAGGCAAGACAGGTCCCGCCGCGCTGGACTATGGCGGCATTACGCTGCTAGCAGACAGCTACGTTTTCACCGATTCCGACAACCCGCATACGCTGATCGGCGTGCCGGTGGTCGATAACATCGTTCTTGAGGCCACGTACACCACAAGCTTCAGCGACAGCGGCGACCATTTTGTCGTCCCGGCAGGTAATGGCTCTTTCACGAACTCGCTTGTTCTTGAGAGCAAGTCAGGTGTGCTGGTAAACGCTATTGGCGTGGCGCGAAGCGGCAATTACTCGGCCACCCACAATACTCTCGTTGGTAACTACAACGCCGCTTATGGCGCGCTTGCACGGACGGAGAGCGGCGGCACGTTCACTGGCACGCTCAGCCTGCAATCAAACCTTGTCGTCAACATTAGCGCCACCTCAACTGCAATCGGCATGAATTTCCAAGGCCCAGCAGACCAGGTTACGACCATGGATTACAACGCCTGGTTCAACTTTGGCAATCGTTATTCTGGCGTAACCAGCGCCACCAAAACGCCAGGCGTCACCGTTGGCTATGGCGGCAACGATCTCGTTCTCGCCTCCCTGCCGGCCTTCACCGACTCGACACGAAACCTCGCCAAGTGGGGCCAGGTTCACCTCGGAACGACGACTGCTCAAGAGGTGGTGGATGCGTTCCTGAGACTGAACGGCTTCAACCCAGCTACCGGCACACAAGACCTGCCAGCGTTCGAGCATGAGCCGGCCGATGTTGTCACATGGACGAAGCAGGGCTTTACGGTAACCGACGCTGCGCTAGTCGCCTCCGGCCATGATGCGCAGAACATCGGCATATTGGATCAGGCAGAAGAGCCAGTAGAACCGCCGCCAGCCAGCGGAGCCACGACATACAACCTGGTCAGCCCAATAACCGGCTCTATCGTCGGCTACTGCGTTCTCGATCTCGTCAGTTAGACCAACCCCGAACCCCATGTATCCGAACCTCGGAGAATATCGAGTGGCTGTAATTCAAGTGGAGGTGATCCAGTGAGCACACCTATCAATCTGGCTGTCTCTGCAATCACCTCAAGCAGCGCAATCCTAAGCTGGGCCATCGGGCAAGTTACTAACCCTGGCGGCGGCGGCGGTGAGCCTTCTGCGGGCGGCTTTGCAGCCTTCTTGGCGCAGTTCCTCCCAGAGCAGACTGTTCCGACCTGGGCTGACCGTACGCACACCGCCAGCCCTACGGCGACAGTTAATGGAAGCGGGACAGATGGCAGTCCGTGGACTATGGAGCAGGCACGAACCCTCGCCGTTGCAGGAAACATCGTGGGCCTAATGCCTGGCCAGTGGTACGGCGGCACACCTCCCCGTCCATTCGGTGATCCGCTCAGAAGGCTTTACCCAGCCTTCCGGCCAGAAAACTCCGGCACCGCTTCTCAGCCCATCTGGTTCGTTGCTCAGAATCCAGCCGCCACGAATACGTCGGGGCGCACAGAGATATACAGCGGAAGTCCTGATGCGTGGGAGGGATGGCCGGCGTTTGGATCTTATGGCAAAAACTATATTCGTTTTTCTGGCATCTATTCAGATCTCAATGACCCGAACGGGCAAAACTATGTAGATACAGGCCTGACAAGCTTCCGCGAAGGCATAGGCTGCAGCATTCATAAGTGCCACTTGATAGGAAAGCAGCATCCCCAGAATAACAACAACGCTGCCGTCCGAATTGAAGGCATCGTTTCTGGTGAGATTGGCGATAACAAGATCGAGGGGTTCAGAGGGAATACGAACAACGCAGGCATAACCCTATACCGCTCTATGGGCGCCAGGATCCATCACAACGACATCACCGATTGTTTCGATGCGTTCCATCCGAAATCAAAAGATAGCAGCTTCCAGTTCTACGGAAACAAGGTGTATAGCTGCAATCAGTTCGCCAGGCTCCTGATACCCAGCTACTCCGGCACAGCCGCTGAAGAGGGGTGGATATTCAACAACACTGGAAACAATCTGAACAAGATTATCGGCATGACGACCTCTGACGGTCCGTTCCGAATCGACAAAGTCAAAGTGTTCAACAACACGTTCAACAACATAGCCACCGCGAATGATCCAGGGGCTATCTACTGGTCTGCGAGTCCCGACAGCCCCAGAGACAATCAGTTCTACAACAACATCATTCACACTGCTTACGCGGTATTCGGTTCATACCGAACCTACCCGGGAACGGCGGCAGAAATGGCTGGCTTCTGGACGTCAGACAGGAACGTGTTTCAGGGGACTACAAAGTTTTTCAACGCTGGCGGCCTGAACGCTGTGACATTGGCGCAATGGCAGGCTGTAGGGCAAGACGTCAATTCGGTGTTTGCGAACCCTTCCTTCACGAACAGAGCCAGCGGTGACTTTACGCTGCAGGCGGGTAGTCCTGCTTTGGGCCTCGGTCGAGACAAGTTAGGCATGTTCGGCCCTGTTGACGGTGTCATCAATGCTGGCGCCAGGCCTACCAACTCAGCCGAAATCATCGGCATCCGGGGGTAGATAACATGTTCAATCTAGAGTGGCGTGACGTCCCTACCCAGACCACTACGGCAGTGCCGAACCTGTCTGGCACAACGCATGAGCTCACCAATCTATCACCTGGCGCTGACTACGAGTTTCGAGTTCAGCAAGTCGATGGCAGCACAGTTTCAGCCTGGTCTGCGTGGAAGAGCTTCCGCACGGATGGGGAAACAGCCGTGATCATAGACGTCGGAGTCATAGTGGGTAATAGCGTGAAAGTTCCAACCCGAGCACGGCGATTCATCGTCAACTACGTCTAGGAGAAATAGGTAATGGCTGTAGTTAGCGCTCAGGTAGTGTTCGACTTCCGCAACGAACCAAACACCACCAACTGGACTCACCCGGATATCACGATCATTGGTGGCTCGCTTAAAGTCGAGAACGGTGTTCTGCGGAAGAATGGCGCCGGCAAGTCAGCGCTGTTTTACAAGAACACTGGCGAGGCCGTCGTGATTGCGTTCGTGGAATCTGAAACAAAAGCGAATTTCGATTACGGCGCGCCTGGTGCTTTTACAGCGCAAGGCGCAGGCTTTGTAGCAGCACCTGTCGGCGGAAGGATCAGGCTGCAGAAAGTCAGCCAAAGCCAGGAGCTTTCGGTCTTAACCGATACCGACATCAACACGGACGGTTATCTAGCTTCCGATATCATCGGCCTCCAGTACAGCGACACGGATGACACTGTTCGCAGTCTGAAGAACAACGCAACAATCATTACTAAGAACAGCGATACATACTCAGGGCTTCTACATCCTGGCGTGCTCATAGCGTGGGGCAACAACAATACCAACGGCGTGCGCTCATTCGGTTTTGATGGCGTGTACGCGATCGGTCTTGGCATTGTCGGTACCGATAACACTTTCCGACAAGGTCAGAAAGACGTCAGGATCAAGATCAACGGCCTTCCATCGAGTTCAGTGACGGCGTTGTCCATTGCTGGCGTTTCAACAGCATTCGTGACGGACGGCCCTGCTCATATCAAGTTCGACGCGCCGTTTGATCTTGCTAACGGCGTTGTGTCTGTGGCGGCTACGATTGACGGTGTGGCTTACAACAGGGACGCCTTCCCGGTCGCTTACGTCCAGACGCACCCTTACCCGGCTGTTGTAGCAGGGACCACGGTACACAGCAGGTCTATCGCGTCCGAAATGGACAACCCCGGCGGGCGATATCTCAAATTTACCATACCGTCGCAGCTGCAGTTCCTGCCACCGTATACGGAGCTCGACGAAGACGCGCAGTCGGTCAGTTTGAACACTGTGCTCGGAGCAAAGGCTGGCACTCCTGAGAACACAGTTCATGTCATCACCGGTACCGCACTGGACCAGGATGGCATCGAGACGCCTTTTGAAATAGAGGTGCTTTCGCGAAGCGTCGACCGCACCCCGGCACCAGTGTCGTTCACCTCGCTTACAGATCAGGCAAGAGACACCGAGTTCACCTCGAATACGGTGCTGATTGAAGATATCGACGACGAGGTCGTGCTGGCAGTCGATACCACTGGTGATCCTGCCACAGTCAAGGTCAACGGTGTCGCTGATGCGCTGACTGCGATGAAAGGCGATTCCATTACGCTGACGCTTCAATCCTCTACTGGGTTCGAGCAGAAGAAAGAAGCGATCCTATTGCTAGACGGTATTGAGGCAGCACGCTACTCGGTCACCACATTGGTCGATCCGGGCGACATTATTCCGCCTGCGCTTGTTTCTCCGATAAGCATTGTCGATGTGTTCTCTACAAGCTTCGGCGTGCTGTTCGAACCTGATGAGACATGCACGTATCGAATCGTCGTCCTGCCCTTCGCTGCAGCCGCACCTACTGCGACAGCGGTCTATGCAGGGGGTATCACAGGATCATTGTACGAAAGCCCGCTGAGCGACGCTCTGGCCAATGTACAGCGCGTGCATAACGTCGTCGCGTTCCCTGCCGATACAGAGTTCACCGCCTACCTGGCCATGCAGGATGCGTCTGGCAATCTCTCAATACTGTATAGCGATTCAGAAGCCACTGTCGCGGTAACACCGATCGACAAGACCACCAAGTTCGTCATCAACGTGCTGGCACCTACAAAGCGCGCAAGACAGACCATTGGTCCACTGGATCACGATGGCATCACACCGCCAACACTGCCAGTCAAAGACCCATCGTCAGAGATCACTGTTGCGCTCAACTTCAAAGAGTTGGTGGCAGCACAACTGATCACTGCTCACGACGTCACAGCTACAGGGGCAACTGCTCTTGTCATCACTGAGACAGAAGTCGAGGGCGACATTGTCTATATCAAGCTGGTGGGTGGACTCAAGAACGAAGAAGTCACAGTTTCAACATCAATCGAAACCGCCAACCTGAAAGACAAGCGGTCATTCGTCATGAAGGTAGATGAGATATGAGCGTTCACAATTACACGGCTGACGGAACAATCAAGTCCGGTACTGCATCTGCTGACATTGTCGTTCAGGTCACAGTGGATAGTGACAGCGTATTCGACGGCGGCATGATCGTGGTTGAAGTTGGGGAAGGTGCAGTAGTCAACCGTCCAGCAAACGCATGCATGATCGCGCCTGGTGTCCTACGTGTGAGCGTCGTCTCAGGTTCGGACTGGGCTGTCAAGCTGGCAAGTGCGGCTAGCAAGACTTCGCTAGCCGTATCCGTGTTGCCATAAACTTGCAAGATCGCTGCACGTTCGCCGAAATTACCAGACGATGCCCCCTATGTTGGGTCCTCCCCGGCGTCTCTTGAATACGGGTGTGCAGCCTCGCGGACTTTTGCTAGATAAATTCTCTCTATAGGTTCCTTCGTCAGTGATTGAAATCACCAGAAAGCAAGTGGCCGAAATGCTGGAGGTCGACGTTCGCTCGATCACGAATTTCCAGAATCAGGATATCGACCCGCTTCCGGTGGCAGTTCCCGCAAAGCGCGGCGGCACGAATATCTATGACGCCATAGCGATTCACAAGTGGGGCATCCGAAAGCGCCTCGCTGAATTGGATATCGGGGATGACGGCAACGTCTACGACTACAACGTCGAACGGGCGCGTCTCGCCCACCACCAGGCGAACAACGAAGCGCTGAAAGAGAAAGAGCTTCGCCGCGAGCTGATGAACGTCGACGAAGTTGAGCGCCTGGTCAGCCAGACGGTGCTGGCGGCTCGATCAAAGTTGCTGAGCCTGCCGACCAAGATGGCCGGAAAGGTTCAGTTCATATCCGAGCTTCCCATCATCGAGGGGCTATTACGAGACAGCGTCGACGAGGCATTGCATGAACTTGCCGCCAGCATCTTCAACATTGAAACAGAGGATGACGGGCTGGATAGCGCCACCTCCGAGACTGCTGGTTAGCGAATGGGCGGACACGTACCGAAGGCTCCCGGCAGAGAGTAGCGCGGAGCCAGGCCGGTGGCAGACTGACAGAGCGCCATACCAGCGCGAAATGATGGATGCGCTATGCGATCCGTCAGTGAACGAAGTCATTATCAAGACCAGCAGTCAGATCGGCAAAACGGAAATACTGCTCTGCATCATCGGTTACTACATACACCACGACCCATGCCCGATATTGCTGGTTCAGCCGACATTGGACATGGCGCAGGCCTTCAGTAAGGACCGGCTGGCGCCAACGATTCGTGATACGCCTGCACTGCAGGAAGTAGTCGGGGACACACGAAGCCGCAAGGCCGAAAGCACGATACTGCAGAAGACGTTCCCCGGTGGACACATCACCATGTCGGGCGCCAACTCTCCTGCAAGCCTTGCGTCAAGACCGATCAGGGTGGTGCTGCAGGACGAGGTCGATCGGTTCCCGGCGTCTGCCGGGAAAGAGGGTGACCCTTGCCGACTGGCCGATAAGCGCTGCACCACCTTCTGGAACCACAAGAAGATCAAGGTCAGCACGCCGACCATTGCCGGTGAGTCCCGAATCGACCTGGCGTACCAGGACAGCACTCAGGAGATCTACAGCCTGCAGTGCCCCGACTGTGAAGAGTTCCAGCAGATCAAGCGCGATGTGCTGGTGCACCGCAAGATTGAAAACAAACTGGTGGGCGTCGACGCCTCCTGTCGTCAGTGTGGATGCGTTCACCCTGAATCGGTATGGCGCACCCAGCCTGCCAAGTGGGTGGCTCAGCAAGAGCATACGAAGCGCGGCTTCCACCTGAATGAATACGTCAGCCCTTGGCGCAAGTGGCTTGAGATCGAACTGGACTTCCTCGAAGCCAAGAAGTCAAAGGAGACACTGAAGACCTTCGTGAACACGGTTCTCGGTGAGTGCTGGGAAGACGATGCGGGCGAGCAGATCGACGCGGACATGCTGTACAACCGCCGTGAACACTACGTCGCTGATGTGCCTGTCGAAGACGTTGTACTCACCGCCTCAGTGGACGTGCAGGATGACCGAGTAGAGCTTCAGGTCGAAGCCTGGCGGGAAGACGAAGAGAACTACAAGATCAGTTACGACAGGTTCTATGGCGACCTGTCGAAGCCTGGCATCTGGGATGTGCTCGAGAAGGCCATCAATCAGCAGTATTCGACGCCTTCGGGCATCTTGCTGGATCTCAGGCTGATCATGATCGACTCGGGCGGACACTACACCGACGAAGTTTATGCATTCTCCAAGCGTATCGGCACCCGTCGCTGTATCCCGATCAAGGGATCAAGCCAGTCGGGCAAGCCTGTTGCAAGCTTTCCGAGGAAGCGGACAGAGAAGGGCGTCTATCTCACGATGATCGGCACCGATACGGCGAAGGAGATCATCACCGCCAGGCTGTCGAACAACGAGCCAGGCCCCGGCTACGTGCATTTCCCGGTCAGCGAGCAGTTCGATCCGACCTACTTCGTGCATCTGACCAACGAGCGGAAGGTGAAGAAGTACGTCAAGGGCCGGCTCACGACGGTATGGGATGCAGGCAAGCGTCGGCAGGAACCATTCGATCTCTCTGTATACAACCTGGCTGCAGTCCGCGTGCTTCAACAGCACATGGGGCTGAAGCTGGACGAGCTCTCAACCTCGACAGAAGTAATCGCCGCGGCATCCGCTACGGCGGCCCCGACTCAGCGCAGAAAGTCAACCTACTGGTAACCCCATGGCATACACAGACACTGATATTCAGGCGGTAGAAGACGCACTGAAGAGCGGAGCCCTGCGCGTGAAATACGCTGACCGCGAAGTGACCTATCGCAGCCAGGCAGAACTGTTCGCCCTTCTGCGCTCGATGAGAGAGTCGCTGCAGACCACTGCGCCCGCGAAGACCCACACATTCAAGTCGTTCAGCCGGGGTTATCAGCAGTGAGCCGAAACACCATCGACAAAATCGTCGCTTATTTCTCCCCTGAAAAGGGATTGAAACGAGATATGGCGCGTCAACGCTCCGATATTCTCGCAAAAAATGGATACGACGCAGCAGGAAAAGGGCGCCGCGGCTCGTGGTTTCAGGTCGATCAAAGCATCAACTCGCTGAATGAGCTGTCTATCCCCGTCCTACGCGCCCGCTCTCGGGAAATGGTTCGCAATAATCCTTACGCGGCCAGAGGCTGTGAGGTGCTGGTCAGTAATACCGTAGGCACCGGCTTCATTCCTACGGCCAAAGGGCCAACCCGCAAGGCTGCACTGGCGAATCAGCTGATGGCTGAATGGATCAAGGCCTGCGACTACTCCGGCAACCTGAATCTGTACGGTATGCAGGCACAGATCATGCGCTCCCTGGTGGAGTCGGGCGAAGTCCTGATGTATAGCCGGCGCAATGGTGACGCCTCTCTGCCGCTACCGATGCAGATCCAGTTACTCGAAGCGGACTACATCGACACCAGTCGCAATGATCTGTTCGGGAATAACTCGCTGGCGCAAAGCGGAATACAGCTCGACGCCTCGGGTCGACGATCAGGCTACTGGCTGTTCCGTGACCACCCAGGAGACCAGCGCGGAGCCTTTGAGGAAAGCCAGCTGGTCCCGGCCCGATACATCTGTCACGTCTACGAAATGCTGCGCCCCGGCCAGCTGCGCGGCGTGCCTCGGGGCGTGTCGGCATTCGCCCGCATGGACGGCCTGCACAGCTTTCAAGATGCCCGAATCGAAGCTCAGAAGATTGCGGCCTGCCTGGTTGGCGTCGTCACCAATGACAACAACGACGGCGCAAAGGGCGACGTGCTCCCAGACCGACTTGAGCCAGGGATGTTCCCGGAACTGGGCTTCGGCAAGAGCGTCAGCTTCAATGCGCCGCCGTCTGTCTCTGGCCATGCTGAGTTTGTCAGCACCGAACTGCATGCCATCGCCGCGGCTTACGGCATCACCTACGAATCAATGACCGGCGACCTTTCCGGCGTCAATTTCTCAAGCGCCCGTATGGGTTGGCTGGAAATGGCTCGCAACATCGAGCGACTGCGCTGGATCGTTCTTGCACCGACCATGCTCAAGCATATCGAGAAGTGTTTCTTCGAAGGCGCTGCCTGGAAGGGTATCGACCTTTCCGGCGTCACCTTCGACTGGACGCCACCGCGACGCGAAATGATCGACCCGACCAAGGAGATCCCGGCTCAGATCAAGGCCATCCGATCAGGCCTGAAGAGTTGGCAGGAAACGGTCAGGGAGAACGGCTACACGCCGGCCAACTCTGCCGCTGAAATGAAGGAAGACTTCGAAATGTTCGACAAGTTCGGCCTCGTGCTGGACTGCGACCCCCGACAAATAACCACGGCAGGGCAGATGCAGTCTGTTCCCGCGGACGTTCCAACCGAAACCGACGAATAGAGGCTGACTACATGCCACAAGACACCATAACTGGCGGTGGGGATTTGCTCGCGTCAAAGAATCGCATCAACAAGTCTGGCGAGCTCCTGCTGTATGGGGAAATCGGCGACTGGTTCGATGGTAACGACGCGCTTTCCATCGTCACAGAACTGGAATCGCTCAACAGCGAAGCCCTCACGGTCCGCATCCATTCCGGTGGCGGCTCGATCATGGAAGGCCTCGCTATCTACAACCGACTGAAGCAGTCCTCTGCCTTCGTCACCGTCCAGATCGACGGCATAGCAGCCTCAATGGCCTCGGTAGTGGCGATGGCGGGCGACAAGGTGACCATGCCATCGAACGGATTCCTCATGGTTCACAAGCCATGGCTGCTGTCTGCAGGCAATGCGGACGAGTTACGCAAGAGCGCTGACACCCTCGACAGCTTCGAAGACTCCCTCATTCACGCCTACACCACGAAAACCGGCATGCCCGAAGCGGAAATCCGCGAAATGCTCAGCGCTGAAACGTGGATCAACGCAGCTCAAGCACTGGAAATGGGCTTCATCGACGAGATCTCAGACGCGATGGAAGCCGCGGCCAGCATTGATCTGAAGGCGTTCAACAATGTACCCGATGCACTGCTCAAAGCAGCACATCAAACCCCTGCGGCACTGCCCGCTAAACATAGTAAGGAGCCAATCATGGCGAAAGAAGTTAAGGCGGCAGAAGTTGAAAATGTCGCAGACGTAGCAGTGGCATCAGCAACAACTGAGGCCCCGAAAGCAGAAGCGAAAGCGGCTGTAAATCCACAGGACGTACAAGCAGCGGAGCGTCAGCGCTTCAGTGCTCTGAACGCAGTACGCGCTCAGGCCAGCAAGCTGAATGTCACTGTGACCGATACCGACTTCGATCGGTTCATTGCATCAGGCTCAACGGCTGACGAGTTCAGGGCTCACCTGTTCAACATCGCTGAGCAGGCCAACAACCAGTATTCACCGACTGGATGCCGGGTCGAAAGCAACATGAATGCAGCGCGCAATCACATCGTGGAAGCGCTGATGCACCGTGCGGATCCTGCGCAGAACAAGCTGAGCGACCAGGCTCGGGAGTTCCGTGGCATGACACTGCTTGAAATGGCGCGTGCGTCATTGAGCGCGAACGGTATGGAGACTCGTGGCAAGGCGAAGCACGAGATCGCGGCAATGGCGATGCATTCGACCAGCGACTTCCCGCTGATCCTGGGCGACACCATCAACAAGTCTCTGCGTCGTGCTTACGAGTACGCGCCGCGGGTCTATCAGCAATTTAGCCGTCGCTCTGACGTCTCTGACTTCAAGCCAGTGACTCGCGCTCTGCTTGGCGAAGCTCCGCTGCTTGAAAAGCTGCCTGAAGGCGCTGAAGTGAAGTACGGCACCATTGGCGAAGAGTCTGGCACATACGCTGCCGCGACTTATGCCAAGGCTGTCGGCGTCACCCGCCAGATGCTCATCAACGATGATCTGGGTGCGTTCACTCGCCTGGCTGCTGCCTTCGGCTCTGCTGCTGGCGAAACCGAGAACGACATTGTCTTCAGCCTGCTGATCGATAACGTGAAGACTGGCGACAACGTGGCGCTGTTCCACGCAACTCACGGCAACGTCGGCACCGCTGGTCCGCTCTCCGAGACAACCCTGTCTGAAGCCCGCAGAAAAATGCGAGTGCAGAAGGGCGTCGACAAGGAGCGACTGATTCGTGTCACGCCTCAGTTCCTGATTATTCCCGCAGCCCTTGAAACCACTGCGCAGAAGATCCTGAGCTCGGTGCTTGCCGCTGACACTGCCAGCGTGAACATCTTCGCCAACTCACTGACGCTGATCGTTGATCCGCGCCTCGACGAGAAGTCAGAGACCGCCTGGTATCTGATTGCTGATCCGGGCCGCATCGACACCATCGAATACGGCTACCTCGACGGCACGAACGGCGTCTACACCGACTCGATGATCGACTTCAGCACCGACTGCATGAAGATCAAGGCGCGACTGGACTTCGCTGCCGGCGTCATCGATTACCGCGGCATGTTCCGGAACCTCGGAGCCTAATCCACCACTACCAAACAGGGCGCACTTAGCGCCCTTTTTCATGTCTTGAGGAAATCAAAATGGCTACAAATTACAAGCATCCTGGCTGCGTGTTCGACCACGTTGCGGCTTCTGATATCGCATCGGGTGACGTTGTCATCATGGGCCAGACCATTGGTGTCGCTATTACCGATATCGCTACTGGCGACACTGGCGCGGTGCAAGTTGACGGTGTGTTCGAGGTGCCGAAAGTATCCGCTGCGGTTATCGCACAGGGCGAGTCCGTCATGTGGGACAACTCGGCAAGCGCGTTCGATGACAACCTGGCTACGCCTGCAACTGGCGACATTAGCGGCTGCTGTGTTGCTGCTGAAGCTGCTGGCAACGGCGCAACGACCGTGAAAGTGAAGCTGAACGTCGGCGTAGGCACGAAAGCCTAATGAAATTCGACGACCTCATCCGGACGACTGACAGGGCTGTGTTCAACACCATGGCGCTGCCTGCAACCCTGAATGGCGCGGCTATCCGTCTCATTCTGGACCGCGCTGTCGTTCGCACGGATGGGGCCGGCGATATCACGGTGAACGATTATGAGGTATCGACCCTCAACACCGAAGTCGACACGATTCCAAAGCTTTCGACGTTCGTTGTCGATGGCATCAGTTACAGCTACATCGGGCGCGTGGTTGATGACGGGTTCATCACCCGAAGCGCGGTGACTCGTGGCTAGTCCTGGCAGCGTCAAGTTTGACGGCCAGATTCGCGCCGCCGTTCAGGAGTTGAAAGGCCTCAACGTCAAGGCAATTCGCCCCGCAGCCGTGCAGGCCCTCAACCGGGTCGCCACTACAGCCGTTGGCCGCACCGTGAAAGCCGTCTCAACGCAGACGCAAGTGCAGCCGAAGGTCATCAAAAAGCGCGCATACGCCAAGAAAGCCAACACCCGGTCACTGCAGTCATTGGTCCGCTTCTACGCCCGCGAGATCAATTACGGCGCACTGCTGACGCCTGCGCAGTCCAGAAAGCTGGTCGCTGAATCTGGCCCGAAGTTCACCAAGACCGGCAAGCGACGAAAGGGCAAAGGGTTTATCACCGTTGGATCGGGCGCCTACAAGCAGCGCGTCGAGCGCGGTTTCGTTGTCCAGGGCAAGAAGAAACCAACCGTCCTGCAGCGCAAAGGCTCGGCCCGTCTGCCGCTCAACGCACCGTCATTCCGCATCTACAAGGACGCCGTCCGACTCACGCCGAAAGTCGTGTTCGAAACGGTGAATGACCGACTCAACAAGGAGTTCGTCGCGGCCATCAACAACAAATTGCAGCGAGCGCTGAACCGATGACCCGCAAACAGATACGTGACAAGGTGCTCGCCGCCGTTCAGGCCATCGACCCGATCAGCACCGTGACCACCGCTCGCCGTCTGGACCTCGAAGACGGCGCCGAAATCATTGTGATCAATCTCAGCCAGGGCGTCGTGAACAGCGAGTCGATGACCACCATGGTCGAGGCCGAAATCACCGTTTCCATTTATTCCAAATCTGCTGATGACGACCAGCTCGATCTGACTGCAGAACCCATACGCGAAGCCCTCGATGCTGAAGATCTCGGTCTCAACTTCGTCGGCTTTGCCTATTCCGACCCGGCTGAAGGCGATGCGTTCAACAGCCTAACCCTGAGTTACACCATTACCTACGCGGAGTAATACACCATGGCATACGCAACCGAACCGAAAGTTGGACGCGGCACCAGAATCGAGTTTCAAGACCCTAACGCTGATCCGGTTGACACCTGGACGCTGCTGACCTGGCTGGAAACACCGCCAGAAGTCGGCACACAGGGCTCGACCATTGAAGTGGCGCCACTGCACGTTGAAGTGCCGTTCAAATATCCATCGGACGAGCAGACTTCAGACATTGAATACGTTGTTTTCGACGTGCCAAGTGACGCCGCTCAGCAGGCCTTTGAAGCATTGAAGAACAGCACCGTCACCATGCGCCACGTCATGAGCAACGGTCGAACGCTGACCTATGACTTCGCCTTCACCGGCATCAAGTACAACGCTCCGACCCGAACTGAGCCCATGAAAATGACTTACTCGGGCAGTCAGTCAGGTGCTGAGATCGCGACGGAGACTGTGTAAATGCATATCGATGAACTATTGAGCGCCGAACCGTTCCGGCGCGAGAAAGTCGTTCGGCTGGAGGGCTTCAAAGCGCCCTTCGTCCTGCATGAACTGCTCGCAAATGAGCAGTGGGCCATCAACCGACAGGAATCCGAAGCCAGCAAGGCCAAGAAACCGGTCGGCAACGAGTTCTACGCCCGGTATGTGCTTATGTCGCTCACCGGCTATGAAGTCGAGCCGACTGACGAAGAAGTCTCCAAGTTCTGCAGCAAGTTCGGGCATTCGGTGATCGAAAGCCTGTACCTGAAGCTGATCGACTGGAGCGACGTCGCGGAGAAGGCCAAGGACGCGAGAAAAAACTCCTAAGCGATCCAGACCTCCTGATGGCTATGCGTTACGCAAACCATTGGGGGTGCTCTCTGCGGGATCTCGGTCGACGAATCCCTGCAGAAGAGTGGCCGTTATGGGTCGCCTATTACTACATCGAGCCGTTCGGCTTCGAGATGCACGACAACATGACCGCCCGCCAGACCTCGATCATCGCGAGCGGCCTGGCCAATGGTTACAAGTCCTTTATCCCCTCGTCTGATATCTCCTTCAAAGCTCCGGAGCTCAAATAATGTCGTTGCGTACCAAAAAGGTTGAAGTGCCTATTGGCGCGTCGACCAAAGAGTTTGATGCCGGAATCAAGAAGGCCAGCGGCGGGTTTGACCAGCTCAAAGGCAAGTCTCAGAGCTTTACCCAGGGTCTGAGCAGTGCAGGCGGGCCGTTGGGTAGCTTTTCATCGTCCCTCGGTGGCCTGACTGGCGCCGTCTCCCTCTCATCAGCCGCCCTCGGTGTCGCTGGCCTTGCCATCGGCGCGTATGCCGCCGCCCTTGCCAAGTCCATCACGGTCACATCAGAGCTTGAGCGCGCTACGTTCAAGACTGAAGCCATCCTGAAGGCTACCGGCACCGCGGCAGGCTTCACTGGCCGACAGCTGGACGGCTTTGCCCGATCCCTGGCTTTTTCAACACTTGCCAGCACGCAGCAGATCCGCGAAGCGCAGAACATTTTGTTGACGTTCAAGCAGATCAAGGGCGACGAGTTCAAGCGGGCTACCGCGGCGGCTCAGGACATGGCGGCAGTGTTCGGTGGCGATGCTACGTCGAAGGCCACGCAGCTCGGTAAGGCGCTGCAGGATCCTATCGCGGGTGTCAGCGCCCTGGCTGAAGTCGGTATCACCTTTACGCAGCAGCAGAAAGAGGTCATCAGGGCGCTGGTCGAAACCGGCGAAGTTGCGGAAGCCCAGCGACTCATCCTGGCTGAGCTTGAGGGCCAGATCGGCGGCGCCGGAACAGCTGAAGCGGGCGGCATCGCTGGTGCGATCGACACTATGTCGCAGTCGATGGAAGAGTTCTTCGAAGCGGTCGGCAAGAGCTCCGGTATCAGCCGGATATTGACCGACGTGCTCGGTGATCTGAGCAAGGCCGTTCAGGAGTTCTCCGAATACCTCGATCCCAAGCCCCAGACCCAGCTGAATGAACTGCTCGCCAAAGAAGTAGAGCTTCGACAGGTGCTCGCTGATGTTCGGCGCAATAAATTCGCTGATGCCACGCCGTTCGAGGCCGAACTGGCCGCGCTTGAGCAGGAAAAAGCCTTTATCGAGGTGATGATCGAGCTCGATGAGACGGCGATCAAAACCGCAGAGCGGAAGGCCACCGAAAGCCGCAAGGCGCTGAACGAAGAGGCGAAGGCAGCAACGGCCAGCATCGCGGCCAAGAAGCAGGCCCTGGCTCTTGAGAAGGAGCTTGCCACAGCCAAAAAAGATTACAGCACGATCCGCACGTCTCTGCTTTCCGACGAAGAGAAGGAAAACGAGAACTACGAATCACGCATTGCCAGCCTGCAGCGCTTCGGAAAACTGAATCTCGACAGCGAGAAAGCGATCAATACCCTGATCGAAGCTGAAGAGACGCGCCACCAGGCCGCGATCAAGGAAATCCGCGACAAGAAGAAAACACCAGGCGGCGGGCTCGACCTCGATCTTGAGCGCAATCAGCTCATCAATGACCGATTCCGCAAGATTGGCGAGGATCTTGACGACGCCAGCTTCAACAAGCGCGAGCGTGAAGACCCTGTAGCCGTTGAAGCGGAGCGATACGAAGCCCGTATTGCGGCCATCGAAGCGTTTGCCGATCTCAACCCTGAACTGCAGGCACAAGCCAATGCGCGGATAGAGCAGGAAGAGCAGCGCCATTCTGACGCCATGGTCGCCATTACCGAGGCTCAGCAGCAGGCCAAGCTGCAGGCCGTCGCCAGTATCTTCGGTGATCTCTCCACGCTGATGAATACCGAAAGCAAAAAGGCTTTCAACATCGGCAAGGCTGCAGCCATTTCTGAGACAGTCATCAGCACCTACCTGTCGGCTCAGAAGGCATACAGTGCAATGGCCGGGATTCCGGTCGTCGGTCCTGCGCTCGGCGCTGCTGCGGCGGCTGCGGCCATCGTTGCCGGTGGCGTTCGCCTGTCCAACATCAAGAACCAGCAATTTGGTGGCGGTGGAACAGTATCAGCCGGCAGCGGTACTGGCGCGCCTCCGAACACCTACCAGCCACCACAGCCAAACATCCCTGCATTCAATGGCGGCGGCTCTCAGCAGTCTGCGCCATCGGTCAACTTCTACGGCGATGTCTACGGCGATCCCCAGGCTATCGCTGAACGAATCTTCGACCCACTGCGCGACATTATCAAGAACAGCGATCGCGTGCTGGTCGAAACCAACTCTCTCAACGGCCAGAACCTCCGAGGCGCAGCATGATCGTTGATTACAAGATCGTCGACCGGGGCCATATCGTCTCCGGCCATCGCGCCGGCCAAAACAAGAAGCTGGAAGTCGAGCTCGAGCAATACGACGCGGCTTGGCCGAAGGATTTAAGCGAGAACCGGTCAATCGGGGGCAGAACGCAGACCCTGTTGCGCCGGATTGACGAGCAGTTCACCTGCCGCACCGTGCCGATCATGCAGGAATCGACGTCCGACAAGATGCTTGAGTTCCTGTCATCCGTGGCCGGTGGTGAGTCATTCGTATTCGACGCCTTCGGTGACATGCGCGGCTCTGACAATCCGTTCCGCGTCATGCTTGTGGGCGACTACACCCGATCCCGCGTCAACCGCTTCGAAAAGTACCGCTACTCCTTCACTGTGAGGAAGATCAATGAGGGTTGATAGCGGCTCCTTTAAAGCAGCGTGGGGCCGTGAAGTCATCGAGCCCCGCTTCGTCCTGCGCCTGACTTTCTCGGCTGATGACGTGGTGTATTTCACCTCGCACAAGATACCGGACATTGAGACGTCGTTTCAGTCGACGATTCAGGTCAGTTCGGCTACGTCTCAGGAGATTTCACCGGACAAGGGCCGCGCCAGTATCGGCAGCATCAGCTTCTCGGTGCTCGACAAGCAAGTAACCGAGGCCCTTCGCTCCCGGCTGGCTGATGAAGTCGGCATCCGGATGCGTGACGTCGAGTTCTTCGTCGGCTCGAAAGATATCCCGTTCACTTCGTACTCGCTCGCCACGACGCAACAGGTCGACGGCATCAGCTTCAAGGAAGGCGTGTACACCATTCGCTGCGCTGACGTTCAGCGGCAGATGAAGAAGGATATCTTTACGAAGGTTCAGACCAGCCTTCGACAGTCCGTTGTTGCGAATGCGCCAGTCATTGAGGGTTACGATACCTCAAAATTCCTTATGGTCTACCAGCCGCCAGAGCTTCAATCGGATGCCCCCGGCCAGCGTGTCGGCTATCTGAAGATGAACAACGGCGTCGTGGTCCGGTATTCCGGGAAAACCGCCAACTCGTTCACCGGCTGCGTCTGGGGCGTGCTTGACACCCGGCACCTGATCGAAGATATCGTGCTCCCTGAAGATGTCGACCAGGAGTCGGCGCCAAAGATCGAAGAATTCGTTTACATGGAAATGCCAGCCGTCATGATGGCCTATTCCATCCTGACCGGTTTCATCTATGGCACTGCAGCCGAAAAACTACCGCCGCATTGGTCGCTTGGCATCTCTCCGCGCTACATCCGGACCAGTTCATTCGTCGGCATCGGCACTGACTGGTTCAATCCGGACAACTTCAGCCAGGGCGTCTATGCCGTAATCCGTGGCCACAAGTCGACTGACGGCAAGAAGTTCATCGAAGAGCAGATCATGCAGATGCTCGGCGCGTTCATGCCGATTCACTCGAACGGTGAGCTCGGGCTGCGTCGTCTCGCTGTTGTTCACTCTTCTGGCTCCTACGTCCGCGAACTGAGCCATTACAACATCGTCGACATTGGCGAACTGGAGCACGACCTCTCAGCTGTTATCAACCTGATCCGCATCCAGTGGAACTACGTCGATGACAAGCCGACTCGGGTCAACGTGCTCGATGACCAGCGCTCGCTGAAGATTCACAAGGAAGCTGAGCCGCTGGATCTCGAACTGAGAACCCTGCACAGCTCCCGCCACTCCTATTCTGTCATCCGTTCGCGCTTCGATTCGCTCCGAGACCGATACGCCGGTCCTCCGCTGCGGATTTCCGTCACGCTCACGCCTGATCAGAACGATCTGGAAGTGGGCGACATTGTACGGCTTCGCACCAACCTGATTCCGGACTTCACCGGTCCGTCGACGCTCGACCGCAACTTCGAAATTCAGCAAGTTGTGACCAACTGGTCGACCGGCGAGGTCACGCTGAAGCTGTTCGGATCAAGTCAGCCTGCAGACGCGCTACCACCAGAGCAATACGGCGGTCCGCTTTCTGATGCCTGGTATTCATCCGAAGGCCGGAACATCGTCACGCTGTTGGGTAATGCCATCGCAAAAGTCGGTGACGTGTACCAGATCGTTCGGAACACCACGATTACCGGTGGTGAAAAGATCGATGACGCCAATTCTATTGTGTACTGCCCTGGTGACCTGACTATCCGTTCAGGCGTGTCGGTCATCATGCGTAACAACATTCAGTTGCGAGTAAAGGGGTTCTTTCAGAATAACGGCCTGATCGTTTCCAGAAGTATCTCATCGCCTACGGTCGTCACTCAGGCGCTGCCACTGCGCTTTCTCGGTCAGACCCAGGCTACCGATGGCGTCATCATCAACATCGGCACCAGCACGATCACACGCGAGTTCAGCGGACGTACAAGATCGCAAACTATCGTCGGCCGGAAGATCATCACCGGCAACAATCGCCAGTTGACCACCGGCACGACCAACGACGCAGCGCCACCGCTCTCGCTTGAAGTGACTGGTGATGGTCGTCTCGTCGGGCTTGTTGGTGACATGCGCGGCTCGGATGGTCCAATCGGTGGTGCGGCAGAGGTCTACACCAACGGCACCCGAACTGCATACCAGCCAGGCAGAGACGGCGGCAACGGTGGTGGCGCGCTGGTGGTTATCTCCCGCGGTGCGGCGATCGGTCCAAGCGGTGCGGTCAACACCTCCGGCGAACATGGGAAGGCAGCTGAGCCCCTGACTGGCATCCAAGGCCTTGAGTATGGCCCTGGACAACTTCAGCCAGGTTCATCCGGTGGCGGCGCGCCCGGTCCGGTGTATTACATCATGGACGGTATCGGCGTAAATGCGCCGTTCCTGACTCAGCAAAACTCAATCGCTCAGTATGGCGCCTGTCCCGTTCCCCGAATTGGACGCTGGACTGTCAACGAAGAGTCGAACATCGAGCACAGCTTTGCGGTCGCGCTGTCGTTTCACCCTCGCGTGCCTGAGCAGTATGGTCCTGTCGGCTCACTGAATCTCGGTTCATACATCGGCAGCGTGCGAGAGTACGACAACGGCGCGCTGCGTGGCGTGCAGACCGAGTTCAGCCCGAATACGTTCTCGGTCAATCACCGCGTTCAATACCTGGCCGGCTCATTCGATACCGGTCTCGATACTGGCTTTTCGAAGCCTGGCCTGCAGGTCGTGTTGACCGAGGCGACAAACACCCCGCCAAGCCCGCTCGGCAACATTTCGACTATCGAATACTCAGTTGTTCCTCCTGCAGACAAGCGCTACCTGTATTCGAAGATCGAGTATCGGGTGAAGGGTAGCGGCCGGGCGTTCATTGAGGCGCCACCAGCTGCCCCTGAGAGCTTCGTTCGGGTGGTATCGGATGGTACTACTTACGAGTTCAGAGCCTATCCTGTCTCCGTCTCGCGTGAGGTCTCGAAAGACTTCATCAGCGGCGAGATCAAAACCACCGATATCAGCATTCCGGTCAACCGTGACAACGTCCTGCCTTTGGCCAGACCGGTTATATCGCTGAAGGGCGGTGGCACGACGTTCGACGGTACGGACGCGCACTTTACATGGGTCGACGACAACAACGAGCGTCAACATTTTGACTATTATTATGTCGAGGTGCTGCACGGAGCGACTGTAGTCCGAGACGAGCAAATCCGCTCAAACTCCTATAGCTACACCGGGCAGATGAATTTCGAAGACGGCCTGAGCCGGACCTTCACACTCCGCGTTACCGCTGTTGGCCTGCAGCTGCAGGAAAGCGTTGTAGGTTCGCTGACCGTCACCAATCCAGCGCCGACACAGCCTGATGGACTCTCGATCACCGGTGGTTTCAACAGCATCAAGATTCACCACGAGCCGTTTACTGATCCTGACTACCTCGAAACCCATATCTACTATTCGAGCTCGCCAACATTCAGCACCTCCGGCCCTGGTCATCAGGTCATCACGCAGCCCAGCCACCAGATCATCGATCTGCAAAACGATACGACCTACTACGTCAAGCTTGCCTTTCATGATGCCTTCGGGCGCGGCGCGATAACGGGCAGCTTTCAGGTCAAGACGATTCGGCAGTTCAGCGGGGCTTCTGCGTGGGCGTTCGTCGACCAGGCTGATCGAGACTTCATCAATCTGCACCTGACAGACAACGCCATCCCCAGCACCAAGATAGAGAAGCTGGTCGCGTCCAAGATCGTAACCGGCATCCTGGCATCGACCGAGACTATTACATGTGAGGGGATAATCGAGGCGATCGGCTACAACGGCGATGTTCGCATGGGTCCGCGCCAGATCGGCGCTACGCTGTACATGCTATCGGTCATGACGGCCGGCCAGCTTCGCTTCGGCGTGGCCTTCAATGGCGACATCATCATAGGCAATCCTGCTGGCGGGCAGGGTATTCGATGGGTCCAGGCGAGTGGATTGCTGCAGATCGAAGGCGATATCACGGCCAACAAGGTCACGGCCAGAAGTATTGTCGCTGAGAGCATCGCCACAAAGCAGGTCAACAGCTTCTTTCCTGGCAGCATCGATGGCCTGTACAGTTCCAACGACTTCGGCTTCAGCGGATACACCGAGATCTACAACAGCCCGGTCGTGAACGATACGCCCTACAATCTGACCTCAGCGCTCAATATGAGTATTGAAGTTGGCATCGCGGGGCAGGTGAACGCGAACGATGACACTATCGACCTGCAGATTCACTACAACGGCACTCAGATGATGTTCATGGCTGGCCCGAGGGTAGGTGATCGTGTTGCCAGCAAGGCAAAGACTCAGATTATCGTGGTCCCACCTGGAACAACGTATGTTCGTGTCTACGCCCGGCAGAACGATGCGACGATCAACCGGACGTATGATATCGAGGTCGACTATTACGTCCACCTCGCGAAAGACACCCGGGTTTGATTACGACTGCTTACGACGCAACCACAGCCCAGCCAGGCCAGCAGCCAGAAGCGGGAGAGTCGGGCCGACAGGCACTTCCTGAGCGGAGCCATCAAAGAACGATACCTGCACGCTTTCATTGACAGTGCCGGATGCGCCTTCTGCGCAGAGCCCATACCAAGTATCGCATGGGATCAGTTCATGGTAGTTGAACCAAACAGTGTAGGTGTATACCTGGTCAAGCAGCGGCCCCATGATGGTTTCTTTACCTACAGCCTCAGCCACCGAGAAAGGCACCTGAGCAGCGAACATTGTCCGCAAGCCGAAGTTGATAGTACCGTCGCTGTAGTCGACCTCGTCATAGCGTGAATAGTAGATGTCGTTTTCCAGAGTATAAATGACAGTCGGCACATTGATACCATTACTGAATCCCTCCCTCGGATCGCCGGTAAAAGGAATGGAAAACGTCATAGGATCTGCGTTGATATCGAACGATACGGATTCTGGAAAGGTTATTACACCGGCCTGGGCCGACATGGAGCCGACGAGAAGCCCCGCTATTGAAAGCGCTTTGAAGTTGTTCATAAGTAAACCTGCTGTAGTTTTTTGATTATGGGTAGTGCAGGCGCAGAGTAACCCTTTTGGATGACAGGGTTCTGTACGTAGATTGGGCAGAGTTCACATATCCGGAAATTCCGGATTACTGAAGTCCAGTCTCTCCCGGTGTCAGCACCACTTGCGGCAGGTGTCGCAGCCGTAAGGCAATCCTTGCGTACAGCTATGCGGTCGCCGTCACTGGCTGTTGCACGGGGCGTACTGTATCGAAATCAATCTGAGCGGTATGCAGGCTTTCTCTGATAACCTTGTAGGTTAAAACTTACACAGGAGAAAGCTTATGAAATGGTTCCACTGTCGGGAATGCCGCGAAGTCAACGTGCTGACGGGGTCGGAAGAGGTCTGCCCATCATGCGGATCGATAAGCGGTCACGTCGAGAGCAACGATAAGGTTATGGATCTGCTTGAAAAAGGTGTTTATTACAGCCTCGGCCCGAACGGAAAGCCGTTGAAACCAAAGAAATAGGCTGCGCAGATTTCAGCCAGCAGCGCGGAAATATTCCGAAACAGTATTCCGAAAATAATCTGAATACTGGAGAGGGCTTCGTAAGCACCTGAAAAATGGTGCCCAGACCCGGAATCGAACCAGGGACACGAGGATTTTCAATCCTCTGCTCTACCAACTGAGCTATCTGGGCAAATCGTTTGAGCCTCTGGTGCTGCGCATTTGCGCGGTATCAGCTGACTAACGATGGGGGCGTATTTAATCGCCTCGAGCGGCGGGTGTCAAGAGTCCGGTGTGGCTTTTAGGAAATTCAGCACATCGGCTAGTACTTTCGAGTCGCCAGCGTAGGGCCAGGCGAAGGCTGCAGCGAGATCGGTATGGTTCAGATCGTCATACAGCGCAGTGCGGTAGGGCACGCCTTCAGCCTCCAGTGCGCCAACCAGTCGACGCAGGTTGTGTTCACCAACCAGCTCATCCTGCAGGCCATAGGCCAACAGCATCGGCGGCTCGCTGCCGTCGATATAATTGGTCACTTTCATTTCATAGTAGTCGGTGGTCGTCGAGAAGATTTTCTTGTAGGTCTCATCCTTGGGCTCGAAATCGTAAGGACCCGCCAGGCCGATCAGCCCCTTGAGTGGTGCCATTGAAGCATTGGCAGCGCTCAAATAGCTTTTGTCGGCCAGAAGCAGCGCGGCAATGTGCGCCCCGGAAGAGTGCCCCATGAGCACGATATCTTTAGGGTCGCCCTGGTAGTCGCCGATGTTGGCCTGCACCCACGCCACCGCATCGGCGGCATCATGCATGAAAGCTGGAAACAGTACCTCAGGATAGCGGCGGGTATCGGGTACCACCGCCACATATCCAGACTGGGCCAGTCGCGCACCAACGTAAGCATACTGCGAGCGGTTGCCGTTCTCCCAACCGCCACCGTGAAAGAAGACCACAGTTTTCACCGTAGCCCCGGTCTTGAGCGCGTCAGCGGGTGGGCGATAGACGTCGAGAGCGAGGTCATGCTGCTTGTTGAACATGATGCCTCTTGTCACGTTCACATCGCTGAACAACAACGGAGTATTCACGATCGCGAATTTGGCACTGCTGCAACCAGCCAGGAACAGCGACAGGCTCGCCGTCTTGGCGAGGCTGCCAAGCCTGAAAATAGAAGACCGCATAGTTGCCTACTGCGTCATGTCGCGAATCACGTAATGAAGGATGCCGCCATGACGGAAGTAGGTCCATTCCGTCTCGGTGTCGATCCTGATATCCACCTTGAACGTGGTTTCCTTGCCGGATTCATCTGTCGCGGTCACATCGACTTCTTTCGGCGAGTCGCTCATCGAACTTATGGTGAAACGCTCCTTGCCAGTCAGCCCCAGCGATTCCGCTGACTCGCCAGATTTAAACTGCAGTGGAGCTACTCCGAAACCGACCAGGTTGGATCGGTGAATCCGCTCGTAGCTCTCGGCAATGACGGCTTTGACGCCAAGCAGCTGCGTGCCTTTGGCCGCCCAGTCACGACTTGAACCAGTGCCGTACTCCTTGCCAGCCAGCACGAGCAGCGGTGTGTTGTCACGCTTGTAGCGTGTGGAGGCTTCGAAGATATCGACGACGTCTTCCGACGGCCAGTAGGTCGTCCAGCTGCCTTCTGTGCCAGGTGCAAGCTGATTGCGCAGTCGAACGTTTGCGAAGGTGCCACGCATCATCACTTCATGATTGCCGCGTCGGCTGCCAAGGCTGTTGAAGTCCGCAGGTAGCACTGACTGTTCCTGAAGATATTGACCAGCCGGGCTGTCAGGCCCGATTGCGCCTGCAGGTGAGATATGATCGGTCGTGATCGAGTCGCCAACTTTCACCAGCACACGCGCGTCACGAATGGGCGCAAGCTCTGCGGGCTCAGGCCGCATGCCTTCGAAGTAGGGTGGTTTGCGCACATAGGTCGAGTCTGGCCATTCGTAGCGTTCAGTCGCTGCCACTTCGAGCTTCTGCCAGCTTTCGGTACCCTTGAACACGTCTGCATACTTGGTGTTGAAGGTGTCTGACGAGACAGTCGTGCGCACCAGCTCATCGATTTCCTCACGCTTCGGCCAGATGTCCTTCAGGTAAACCGGATTACCGTTGGTGTCTTCCCCCAGCGCGTCATTGTACAGGTCAACCTTCATCGAGCCGGCCAGTGCATAGGCGACAACGAGTGGCGGGGATGCGAGATAATTAGCGCGCACATCAGAGTGAATGCGGCCTTCGAAGTTGCGATTACCAGACAGTACGGCGGTAACGGTCAGATCCTTGGCCTTGATCGCCTCGCTGATGGCCTCTGGGAGCGGGCCTGAGTTGCCGATACAGGTCGTGCAACCAAAGCCGACGATATTGAAGCCGAGCTGCTGCAGGTCATCCAGTACGCCTGCCTGTTCGAGGTAGGCGGGCACCACCTGGGAGCCAGGTGCGAGCGATGTCTTCACCCATGGCTTCGCCTTCAGGCCCAGACGGACCGCATTTCGAGCCACCAGGCCCGCAGCGATCATGACATCAGGGTTCGATGTGTTGGTGCAGGAGGTAATGGCTGCAATCACGACATCGCCATGATTGAGCTCAAAACTCTTGTCATCCATTGAAACCGATGCCGCAGCGTCCACATCGGCCTTGTCGCCACTACGCTCGTCGAGGCTGCGTGACAGGTAGTCCTTGAAGGCTTGGCTGGCCTGGGTGAGTGCAATCCTGTCCTGAGGCCGCTTCGGCCCGGCAATACTAGGTACGACATCAGCGAGGTCGAGCTGCAGCGTATCCGAGAAAGAGTCCTTGTCCAGCGCAACTGCCGGCGCGAGATCTCCACCGATCTGCGGCTTGGATTCACTTGCGCTGTAACGCCATAGCCCCTGTGCCTTTGCATATTTCTCCACGATAGCGAGTTGCTGCGCGGAGCGGCCGGAGAGCTTCAGATACTGCATGGTTTGCTGGTCGATTGGGAAGATGCCGCAGGTGGCGCCATATTCAGGTGCCATATTGGCAATGGTCGCTCTGTCGGCCAGCGGCAGACTGTCGAGACCGTCGCCGAAGAACTCGACGAACTTCCCGACTACACCCTTCTTGCGCAGCATCTGCGTCACAGTAAGCACGAGGTCAGTGGCAGTCGCACCTTCTGGCAGCCTGCCGAACAGTTCGAAGCCGATAACCGCTGGGGCGACCATGGTGACTGGCTGACCGAGCATGGCGGCTTCGGCCTCCAAACCGCCTACGCCCCAGCCGAGAATGCCCAGGCCATTGATCATGGTTGTGTGTGAATCGGTACCAACCAGCGTGTCAGGGTAGAGCAGGTTGCCGTCGTCTGACTTGCTTTGCATCACCACCTGGCCAAGGTATTCGAGATTGACCTGGTGAACGATGCCTGTCCCCGGCGGCACCACCCGGAAGTTATCAAACGACAGCTGGCCCCAGCGCAGGAAGCGGTAGCGCTCTTCATTGCGCTGGAACTCGATTTTGGTGTTCAGATCGAGTGAATTCTTGGAGCCGAAGTAATCCACCATCACGCTATGATCGATAACCAGATCGACCGGTACCCGCGGGTTGATCTGCTTCGGATCTCCGCCAAGGTCGGCAACGGCATCGCGCATCGCAGCAAGATCCACGACAGCAGGAACGCCGGTGAAATCCTGCAACACTACCCTGGAAGGAATGAACTGCACTGGAATATTGGCAAGATCCTGCGGTCCTGCTGTGGGTGACCAGCGGCACAGCGCCTCGATATCTGCATGGGTGATGGCTTGTCCATCTTCATTGCGCAGCAGATTCTCGATCAGGATTCGGACTGAAAATGGCAGCTTGCTGATGGCGAACTTGCTCTCGAGCACTTTGAGGTCGTGATAGCGATAGCCGACCCCGTCGACATCAAGCTGTTTGAGCGTATTGAAGGTGTTCGAGTCTGCGCTGGTCATGCTGTAGCTCCGAGTCGCTGGATGAATGGCGGAAGTGTTATGTCTGTTACGAAAGATCCTGGCTGGCAGACTGAGAAGTCACTATGGACCGTATATTGCGTAATACGTCATTCAACATGACGAGGTATGCGCGGCGACAAGGTCACCGCGGTCTCATCAACCAAGGAGTAGTACTATGGATATCATTCGCATCATTCTGTCTATCCTGTTGCCCCCACTGGGTGTTTTCCTGCAGGTCGGTATAGGCAAGCACTTCTGGATCAACATCATACTCACCATTCTCGGCTACATCCCAGGCATCGTTCACGCCGTCTGGATCATCGCGAAGCGCTAATGAATTTTGTCAGACTTACAAGCTGACTGGCTTGCTCAGGATTCGACAGGGGGCACGTAGCCCTCTGCAGTATCCACGCCCTCATTTGAAAAGAATTTTTGCATCTGCTCCTGAAGATACTTGCGGTTCTCAGGATCCATCAGGTTGAGATGTTTTTCGTTGATAAGCAGCGTCTGATGCTGAAGCCATTCCAGCCAGGCTTTTAGCGAGACGTGCTCATATAGATCCTGACCGATTTTGCCGGGCATCGGCGGCTGGTCCAGACCTGGCAATTCCTTCTGATACTTTCTACAGAACACTGTGCGCGTCATTATGCGTTCTCCGTGAATAAGACCTGTTGCTCACCAGCAGAGAAGTCGAGCGATAGCTGCCCGACGCCAGTTCTGGCGAAGGTTTTCAATAAAGTGGTGATTGGCGCTGGCAGGGCAAGCGAGTCGAGACCCCTCAACTCATGCCATTGATAAATGCCGTTGGCCAGTCCCTGAGGGTGTACGGTTCCGGCACCAGCTTCATCCACCGCAAGATACACCGGCGTCATCAGCAGCCGGTAGTGGGTAAAATCATGTTGTATCGTGGAGCCGGTATAGCTGTCGAGTCCCGGATGCAATGGCAGCCCCAGTATGCGGGCGAAGGCATCGCCAGCGACTTCGAGCGGCGCATCTGGCTGTGTTTCAGGTAGCGACCATAACCCGCCCCAGATGCCGGTAGAGGGGCGCTTTTCCAGCAGAACCCGTCGTCGGTCATGGGCCACCAATACGAAGCGATGGCGGATTGGTCGCACCTGCCGCGGTTTCGGTGCGGGAATGACATTTGTGAGACCCTTTGCACGTGCTATGCAGTCTGCCGCTACAGGACAACGCTCGCAGGCAGGCCTGCGACGGGTGCACAGGGTCGCCCCGATATCCATCATCGCCTGATTGTAGGCCGCGGTGGATGCTGTAGGGGTGAGGCTCGTGGCCAGCGACCACAAGGATTTCTGCACGCCGCTTTGGCCTGGCCATTCCCGGATGCCTGCACAGCGGCAGAGCACGCGTTTGACATTGCCGTCGAGGATAACACCGAAGGAACCCTGGCCCAGCGACCGTATCGCGCCAGCGGTCGAGCGACCTATGCCGGGTAACTCCATCAGCGCTTCAAGTGACTCGGGCAGCGCACCTGTAGCAGATGCGTTCACGATGCCGGCGGCCTTGTGCAGATTTCTGGCCCGGGCATAATAGCCGAGGCCTGCCCAGTAAGGCATGACTTCAGCTTCTGTTGCGGCGGCCAGGCTGGCGATGTCGGGGAAGCGCTGCATGAAGCGCTCGAAGAAATATTTCACGCGCTCGACCTGGGTCTGTTGCAGCATGATTTCCGAGACCCATACGCGGTAGGGTGTTCTCGGATTTTGCCAGGGCAGGTCATGGCGGCCATGTTCAGCTGCCCAGGCGAGTACGGCAGTGGCAAAGTCAGTCAAAGTCATATCCGGAAAAAAGTGTCGACGAAATAGAAACAATCAAAGCCAATACCTAGCAGAGTAACAGACCATGGCAGTAAGCATCACCACTGAAATTCAAAGGGACTTCCGCATCGAGGCGCCCCTGGGCAAGGTCTTTGACATACTGGCCGACGTACCCAGCTCGGCTACATACTTTCCCAAGCTGGAGCAGCTGTCCGATCTCGGCAACAATAGCTATCGCTGGGCGCTCAAGCGCATAGGCGTCGACAAACATTCCCTGCAGACCGTATACGCCTGCCGTTATATCAGTGATCGAAGCGCAGGAACCGTCCGCTGGGAGCCCCTTGAAGAGCCAGCGACCGGGGACGATAACAGCCTCGTAAAAGGTCAATGGACGCTCGAGGAGGAACGTGACGGTGCGGGGAATGAGGGTACGCGCTGTCGTTTCAGCAATACCGGTACTATCACATTGCCCCTGCCTGGGATCATGAAGCTTGCGGCCAGCCCGCTGGTGAAACATGAATTCAACACGCTCATCGACGACTACATCGAAAATCTTCAGCAGGGCATACCGTCTAGTTGAGACAGGCGCCTTCAGGTATACTGCGGCGCATATATACAGCTGGAATCGAAGTATGTCCAAGACGCCCATGAACGACAGCAGCGGAGTTTCGACCACCTCCTTTGGCGAAGCCCGCACGGCCGAAGTGATCCGCAACACTAATGAAACCCAGATCGCCTGTAGCATCAACCTCGATGGCACCGGAAAGGGCGACTTCGACACGGGTGTTCCGTTCCTCGAACACATGCTTGATCAGGTGGCACGGCATGGCATGATCGATATTCGAATTCATGCCAAAGGCGACCTGCATATCGACGCGCACCATACCGTCGAAGACGTAGGTATCACGCTTGGACAGGCTTTCACGAAAGCACTCGGTGACAAGACAGGCATTCGTCGATACGGCCATGCCTACGTGCCGCTCGACGAAGCGCTGTCACGGGTGGTGCTGGACTGCTCCGGTAGACCAGGGCTAGAGATGGACGTCGAGTTCACTCGTGCGAGTATCGGTCAGTTCGATGTCGACCTGTTCTACGAATTCTTTCAGGGCTTCGTTAACCACGCTCTGGTATCACTGCATATCGACAATCTCAAAGGTCGTAATGCGCATCATCAGGCCGAAACGATATTCAAGGCCTTCGGCAGGGCGCTGAGAATGGCGATCGAGCCCGACCTGCGTATGGCGGGTATCATGCCATCCACGAAGGGGTGTCTGTAACACAATGGCAGGTACGATCGGCGTTATCGACTATGGCATGGGCAATCTTCACAGTGTGGTCAAGGCGCTGCAACGGGTGTCGCCCGACAGCAAGGTCTCTTTGCTCACAGATCCAGAGCAGCTTGACGCAGCGGACCGGATTGTTCTCCCTGGCGTCGGCGCCATTCGCGACTGTATGGCTGAAATCCGCCATCTTTGCTTCGATGAGGCCATCAGGAACTGGTTGCCGCTCGGCAGGCCCATGCTTGGCGTTTGCGTTGGCATGCAGGTGTTGCTCGATCATAGTGACGAGAACGGTGGCGTGGAAGGTATGGGGCTGATCCCTGGTCGCCTGCACAAGTTTCCAGCACGAATGCTCGAGAAGGGACTGAAGATTCCACACATGGGCTGGTCTGCAGTGTCCCAACTGGTGCAGTCAGATGAGATGGCTGCGCATCCACTGTTCGAAGGCATCGCTGATGGTACCCGATTCTACTTCGTGCACTCCTATTATGCCGATGTGAACGAAACGGAGGCGGTCTGCGCGACGGCCTCCTATGAGGTGGATGTCACCGCAGCATTGGCGAGAGATAATATTTTCGCCACCCAGTTCCACCCCGAGAAAAGTCATGACGCCGGTCTGAAGTTGCTGCAGAACTTTTCACGCTGGTCTTGCTGACCAGTCTGCGCCTTATCCAGATCTGCATATCGAATTCATTTATCAGAGGTCACACTCATGTTAGTCATCCCGGCAATCGACCTGAAAGATGGTCAATGCGTGCGCCTGCGTCAGGGTCGTATGGACGAATCCACGGTTTTCTCTACCGATCCACTCAAGGTCGCTGCGCGATGGATCGATGCCGGTGCGCGCCGCATCCACCTCGTCGATCTGAACGGGGCTTTTGCTGGTGAGCCGGTCAATGGCGGCATCGTGAGGGATATCGTGCAGGAATATCCTGATCTCGAATCGCAGATCGGTGGTGGTATTCGTGATCTCAAGACAGTCGAGCACTATCTCAATCTGGGTGTCGACTATGTGATCATTGGTACAATGGCCGTAAAGAATCCTGATTTCGTTCGTGAAGCCTGCCAGGCCTTTCCCGGCAAGATCATTGTCGGCATCGATGCCAAAGACGGCTGGGTTGCTGTCGAAGGCTGGGCTGAAGTCAGCAACGTCAGGGCTGAGACATTGGCCAAAGCCTTTGCGGACTCCGGCGTGAATAGCATCATCTACACCGATATCGACCGCGACGGCATGATGCAGGGCGTGAATGTTGCGGCCACGGAAGCATTGGCTGGTGCCTGTGAACTGCCGATCATTGCTTCAGGCGGCATCACCTCAATGGAAGATATCGTGCGTCTGCAGTCAGCCTGTCTGCGCGGCACCAAGAGCGGGAAGGGCGGCATCGTAGGCGCGATTTCAGGCCGGGCGATCTATGAAGGTACGCTGGACTTCGCTGAAGCGCAGGCCTATTGCGACCGTATGCGCGAAGAGCACGGCTGAGAGAGGACGTCCTGATGGGACTCGCAAAGCGTATTATTCCCTGTCTCGATGTCGACAATGGTCGCGTCGTGAAAGGTGTGAAGTTCGAAGGCATACGTGACGCCGGGGATCCGGTCGAGATTGCACGGCGTTATAACGAAGAAGGTGCTGACGAGATCACTTTCCTCGACATTACCGCGAGCCATGAAGACCGCGACACGACCTATCACATTGTCGAGCGCATGGCTGGCAGTGTGTTTATCCCGCTAACGGTTGGCGGCGGCGTACGCAAGCTCATGGATATCCGGAACCTGCTGAATGCCGGTGCGGACAAAGTGAGTATCAATACCGCGGCGGTCTTCAATCCCGAATTCGTATCGGAGGCGTCCCAGCGCTTTGGCAGCCAGTGTATCGTGGTTGCTATCGACGCGAAACAGGTCTCCCAACCAGGGGAGGCGCCGCGCTGGGAGATTTTCACACATGGCGGTCGCAAGCCGACCGGTCTGGACGCCATAGAGTGGTCTCGGAAGATGGTGGGGCTGGGTGCGGGTGAAATACTGCTCACCAGTATGGACCGTGACGGTACCCGCGATGGCTTCGATCTTGCCCTGACGCGGGCAGTGAGTGAAGCCGTCAGTGTGCCCGTTATCGCTTCGGGTGGTGTGGGCAAACTGCAGCATCTCGCTGATGGAGTCATCGACGGACGAGCCGATGCCGTATTGGCTGCAAGCATCTTTCACTTTGCCGAGTACAGCATTGACGAAGCCAAGCGGTACATGGCAGAACGCGGTATAGAAATGCGTCTGTAATTTTCAGAGGGCAGTGCAGATGGTGGAAGTGGAGACGAGCGGGTTTCCCGGTTGTGCCAGATTGACACTGTCGCCAAACAACGCGCTTGGCTGGCACAATAATGTCAGGATTATCGCGTGTCTGTCCGTCGTCTCGCTCATGACGGCGCTTTACCTCTTTTCCCTGGGTGCGACCCTGGTTCTGCTATTCACCGTGGCAGAGCTCTCACTATTCACCTACCTCACGTATAGAATCTGTCGGCGATGTGCGAGCCGGGAAATCATTGAGCTTTCGGAGAACGCGGTCACGCTCGAGCGTGGATACCGCCGACTCGAATTCCGCTGTTCAATGGAGAGAATGGCTACGCGTATCGAGGTGGAGCGCGATCGCTGGAAGAACCTGCAGCTGTTTCTGGTCTGCCGTCAGGTGAGGGTGCCCATAGGTGCAGAGCTTAACGAAGCAGACAGAGAACATCTACTCAAACAGCTGCGTGCGCTGGTTGAGAGCTATCAGAATCGTTTTGCCATCCTGTCGTAGTCGACCTTTGCCGGCTCATTATCTTCCGCGATCTGCATGAGGCCGCTAACGCTTGCGACAGTCACACCCGCTTCTCCGAGCAGAGCTAGCTCTTCGCGTAGCACATCAATCGTCTCACGATAAGGATGACCTATGGCGATCGCTGTACCATTCTTTCGCGCCAGACTGATCAATCGTTTGAACTGAAAGCGAATCTGCTCCCGGTCCACGACGTGGTCGAGAAACACATCCCGCTTCATTGCCGGAATATCATGATCCAGCGCGGTCTCCAGCGCCACCGTCTGAGCTGTAGTGCGACTGTCGATGAAGTAGAGTGGGGGTATGCGTGCCTCCCGGATGATGGTCATCACGGCTGACATCGCGCGGCGATCCTGTGTCAGCTGGCTGCCCATATGGTTATTGACGCCCGATACGAAGGGAATATTGTCTATCGCGTTCTGCAGCGTCGATTTGATCTGCAGATCGCTCATGTCGTCGGTCAATGCGCCTTCGCCAAGCGCCATGCTGTAGATATTCTGCATGGGCATGTGCAACATGATTTCCTTGCCCTGCCGGTGCGCCTCAATGGCGTGGCGGCCGGTAGCGGCCCTATATGGCAGGAACGCCAGCGTGAGGGGGGCGTCAAGCGCGATGACATCGAGGCCGTTGCTGTTGTCATGACCCATGTCGTCGATGATGATAGCGATCGCGGGCAGCCGAGCCTCGTCATCGCCAGGGGCCTTCATTTCCAGTGCTGGCGGCGTCTTCGCTGCGACGATCGACGACAAGGCCAGCAACATCAGCCGTGGCGCCCAGAAGCAGCTCAGCCGCGCTGGCAGGCGCCGGTATAGCGATGGCCTTGATAGCTTCATGGACGCTTACTTGAGAATTGTCAGCCCACGCAGCACGTTAATGCCTTCGCGGAGCTGAAAATCCTTGGAGATCATTTCGCTGGCCGCCTTTACATCCTCCTCGCTCATGGCCGAATTCTTGCCCTTCTTGCTGCCGCCGTTTACCAGGTGGCCAGCCAGATCAGCTTCCTTGAAAATCGGTGATGACTGTAGTTCGGTGACCTTGGCTCTGTTCACCAGGATGTCCGGCTCGATGCCCAGTGCCTGTATGGAGCGACCGCTTGGCGTATAGTAACGGGCAGTCGTAAGCTTCAGACCATGGGTATCGTCCAGCTGGAGCACGGTTTGCACGCTGCCCTTGCCGAAGGTGTCGGTGCCCAGGATGATCGCGCGGCGGTTATCCTGCAGCGCTCCGGCCACAATCTCCGAAGCGGAGGCCGAGCCCCCATTGATCAGAACCACCACCGGCACGCCTTCCAGAATATCGCCAGGCGTCGCATTGAATCGCAGCTTGGAACTGCGGATTCGACCATCGGTGTAAACGATCAAGCCATCTTCGAGCAGCGCATCTGAAACTTCGACAGCCGCCTGCAACACGCCACCAGGATTGTTTCGCAAGTCGAGAATGAGGCCCTTGAGCGCTTCCTTTTCGCCCAACGCCTTTTTCAGTCGTTGTACGGCCTTGACGAAGTCGCCACCGGTCTGCGCCTGGAACTGCGTAATCCGGACGTAGCCGACGCCACCGCCCAGCAGCATACGCTTGACGCTGTTTACGGAAATTACGGCACGTTCCACTGCAATCTCAAGTGGACCTTCTTCGCCGTCACGAATGATGGTGAGCTTTACTTCGGAGCCCGGCGCACCGCGCATGGCATCTACCGCCTGGTCGAGGGTCATGCCTTTGACGCTCTGTTCATCCAGCTTGATGATGAGGTCCCCGGCCTCGACGCCCGCTTTCTGCGCTGGCGTGTCGTCGATAGGGGTGATGACCTTGATGAAGCCATCCTCCATGCCAACTTCTATACCGAGGCCACCAAACTCACCGGTAGTACTCTCCTGCAGGCTTTCGAAAGCACTGGGTTCCAGATAGGCGGAGTGAGGGTCGAGGCCCGAGAGCATACCGCGGATCGCGCTGTTGATAAGCGTAGCGTCGTCGACTTCTTCGACGTAGGTCTTCTTGATGCGATCAAAGACTTCGGCGAACTTGCGGATATCATCGACCGGCACAGGGGATGGCGCTGCTCCAACGGTCAATTCGCTATCTGCGGCTGGTGCCTCGGCTGCTGGTACTTCTGCGCCCTCCGATGCCTCTTCGGCGGCATGGGCGATCGGCAGAAGGCAAAAGGCAGCCGAGAGAAGCCATGGGTATACAGTGCGTGAACTGCATCGTGCAGCCATGACCCGTTGAGCGAATAGCATAGTAATCTTCCTGATATAAGGCTGGACGTGTGCTGCGGGTGGGCGTGATGGAATCATCTCAACCACGGCAGCGGATTCTGGGCTTGGCCATCTTTGCGAATTTCAAAGTATAGACCTGCTTCGGGCCGCCCACCGCTGCTTCCAGAGCTCGCGACGATGTCGCCACTGCGAACCTGACTGCCGGTTTCGGCATACAGCGCCTGGTTATTGCCATAGAGCGTCATAAAACCATCCCCGTGGTCAATAATCAACAGAAGGCCAAAGCCTCGAAGCCAATCGGCAAACACGATACGTCCCTGATGGACGGCATGGACCGGCGAGCTTGGCGGCAAGGTGATGAAAAGCCCATTGCCTTCGCGAAGTGAGGTGCGAAACGCAGGTAGTTTCCAGGCGCTGCCTCTCGAGCCGGTTCTAGCGCCGATGCTGGCCAGTGCCGCGTCGTCCAGCGGCCAGCGGAGACTGCCCTTTCGCTTGGCAAAATCCTCAGACTCGTAAGCCATATCGATTCGCGCCAGTGTCTCATTCATTTCCTTGACGAGAGCACTCAGGGACTTCTGGTCAGCTTTGAGCCGGGCCAGCCGGGACTGCTCACTGCCGACTTCTTTCTTCAGCGTAGCTACCAGCTTCTCACGACGCTGTTGCTCACGCTGCAGTTCCAGGCGCTCACTGGCGAGCTGGGCCCGCGTAGCCTCGAGCTTCGCTGCGGTGCTTTCGACAGCCTTCTGGTTTTGACGGAGTGCTTCAAGCTGATCCTTGTAGTCCAGGAGTTTTTCACGTTCAGCACGGGAATAGTAATTCAGATAGGTCAGCTTTCGCTGAGCAGCGGTGGGATCCTCACTGCCCAGGAGCAGCGCGAGCGCGGGAACCTGACCGGCACGGTGGGCAGCGCGGAGCAGTTCCTCTATACGCGATCGACCGTCCTCAAGGCTTGCCTGTATCTGCGCGCCACTAGCCTGCAGAACATCCATTTCAGTGCGCGAATCTCGCAGTCTTGCATCGAGTTCGCGTAGCGCAACGATCTTGTTGTCTACTGACTTTTCGACAGCTCGCAAGGCCGCTTCATTCGAACTCAGTTTCGACGTGCTGTCTTTCAGTGTGGCCTGGGTCCGCTGAATGGCAGCCTTGAGCGCCTTGAGCTTTTCGGCATCCCTGGCTTGGATCTGCTTGTTGATGGTTTTGACTTCATCAGCATTGAGTGACGCATTCTGAGCGGCCAACGCCGGTGACAAGGGCGTTAGACCGAGAAGGCCGATCACCAGCGCTGAAAAAGCCAGGCGCAAGCGGCCATAAGCGACGCGGCGAAGCCGCGCCTTGCTTGCTGTCAATCGCGGTTTACGCAAGCGGGCGGATAAGCGAATGACCTGACATTTCCTCAGGTTGATCAAGGCCCATGAGCGCAAGCAGAGTAGGTGCGATGTCACTCAGGCTGCCTTCGTTCAGACTGACCTTCGCGTCGCCGACATACACCAGGGGAACGGGTCCCGTCGTATGCTGTGTGTGGGCTTCCCCGCTATGGTCGATCATTTCCTCGAGGTTGCCGTGGTCGGCTGTGATGAGACAGTGGCCGTGCATCCGCTCGACCGCAGCGCACACCCGCTGGACGCAGACATCGACACACTCGGCGGCCTTCACAGCTGCTTCGAAATTGCCCGTGTGTCCCACCATGTCCCCATTGGCATAGTTGCAGATAATCAGATCGTACTTGCCGGAAACGATGGCGTCACATAGCCGATCAGTCACTTCCGGCGCACTCATCTCGGGTTCGAGGTCATAGGTGGCCACCTGTGGCGAGGGCACAAGGACGCGGTCTTCACCCTTGTACTCATCCTCACGTCCACCGCTGAAAAAGAATGTGACATGAGCGTACTTTTCAGTTTCGGCAATTCGCAATTGGGTCTTGCCCAGCTTCTCCATATATTCGCCGATACCCATATGAATGGCAGAAGGTGGGTAGGCGCATTCGGCATCTATGTCATCAGCGTATTCGGTCAGCGTCACAAAGGTGCCAAGCTTCGGAATCCGGGCTTTCTCGAAGTCTGTCTGCTCCGGGTGCACGAAGGCGCGGCTGAGCTGACGTGCACGGTCTGCCCTGAAGTTCATGAAGATGATGACATCACCGTCCTCTATCCGGCCGTCGGCATCGTTTATGGCCGTAGCTTTGACGAATTCGTCATTCTCGCCCCGCTCGTAGGCAGCTTCGAGGCCAGCCAGCGCATCGGCCGCAGCGTATTCGGCCTTGGCATCCGTGAGCAGGTCATACGCACTCTTGACGCGATCCCAACGGTTGTCACGGTCCATGGCATAGTAGCGGCCAATGATGGTCGCGATACGACCGTCAAACTGCTTGTCGGACGACAGCGTGGCGAGTCTGGACTGCAGCTTTTCGAGCGAGACATCAGCACTGCGTGGCGGGGTGTCGCGGCCATCGAGGAAGGCGTGGGCTCTTAGACGCTTGACGCCTGCAGCTTTGGCTGCATCACACAAGGCAAGGATATGGTCCTCGCTACTGTGCACGCCGCCTGAAGACACCAGGCCGAAGACATGCAGCCTGGAATTGTTCGCCACGGCTTTCTGCAGCGCCTTTCCAATGACGGGATTCTCTGCAAAACCGCCCTCTCTCACATCCTTGTCTATCCGCGTGAGGCTCTGGTACACGGTGCGGCCAGCGCCGAGGTTCATGTGGCCAACCTCGGAATTACCCATCTGACCTTCCGGCAGGCCAACGGCTTCGCCAGAGGTCTGGATCAGCGTGTGGGGACGTTCGTGCCAGATCTTGTCCCAGTAAGGCGTGTAGGCATGAAATATGGCGTTATTGTCAGCTTCATCACGATGACCCCATCCATCCAGTATCAGTAAGACGGCCGGTGTTTTACGAGATTGGGTGTCGGCATGTGTGCTGGAGCCTTGCATGTGAGTCCTTCCTGTGAGGGCTGATCGGCCAATAAGTGTAACGGCCTCGTGGCTGCAGTCAAAGTGACATCAGTGACAGGTCGCCAAGCGGCCGTGGCAGTAAGTTCAGCCAGTATACAACAGACAGCTGCTTCAGCTTGCCGCCAGCTGTGTGTATAATGCCGTCCCTTCGCTTTTCAAAGCTTTTTCTCGTTCGTCTCTTCGAGCCCCGGCCAGGAATATACATGTCCCAGTTTATCGAATTCGTTACCAATAACTGGATACTCTGTTCAGTATTCGTCGGACTGCTGATCGCGTTACTCTTTACTGAAAAGAAGCGCTCAGGCAAAACCCTGTCGCCACAGCAGACCGTCATGCTGTTGAATCGTGACCAGGCGGTTGTCCTGGATGTGCGAGACAAGAAAGAAACTTCGAAGGGTGTCATTACCGGTTCGCATGTCATTCCCTTCACCGCTCTGAAGGACCGTGCAGCTGAACTCAAGAAATTCGGCGAAAAGACCATTGTAGTCGTGGACAAGATGGGCCAGCATTCGGGCAGTGCCGTGAAACTACTGAAAACTGCCGGTTTCACAAATGTTGTGCGGATGGGTGGTGGTATCGTTGAGTGGCAGTCGGCCAATCTACCCCTTGTCCAGGCGAACGGTGGCAAGACCGGCAGTGGCAAGGCCGTTGCCAAGAGCAAGAACAAGTCCTGAATCAGTCTCTGCGGCAGAATTTCCGCGGAGGGCAGTAAACCAGCTATTGGGAGACCATGACATGTCCGCTGAAGTCGTCATTTATACCACGACCTTCTGCCCCTATTGTGTTCGTGCAAAGCAGTTGCTCAAGAGCAAGGGCGCCGAATTCAACGAGATCAAGGTCGACTCCGATGCTGCATTGCGTCGTGAAATGTCAGCTAAGGCTGGTGGCCGCACCAGCGTCCCGCAAATCTGGATCGGCGACAGGCACATCGGTGGCTGTGATGAACTCCATGAGCTGGCCAGAGCAGGGGAGCTAGACGCTCTGCTGGCTGGCCGCTAACCATAAAAAACCACGAGTACAGTAGATAAGGAAACAATGATATGGCAGATGAACAGGGCCAGGCAGCTGCGAACGCCAGTGGCAAGAAGCAGCCTTCATTCGCGCTGCAGCGAATCTATCTGAAGGATCTCTCCTTCGAATCGCCCAGCTCGCCCGGCGTTTTCGGTCAGGACTGGAAGCCAGCGGTCAATCTCGATCTGAATACTGAAAACAAACAGTTGAATGACAGTCAGTGGGAAGTCGTGCTGACACTCACCGTCACAGCCAAGGTTGGTGACAACACTGCATTCCTGGTGGAGATCCAGCAAGGCGGTGTGTTCATGATCGAAGGTCTCGAGCCTCAGCAGCTTGCACAGACGCTCGGCGCGTTCTGTCCGAATATTCTCTTCCCGTATGCGCGTGAGACCATCGATTCACTCGTCGTGAAGGGCAGCTTTCCGGCCCTCATGTTGCAGCCTGTCAACTTCGATGCCATTTTTGCTGATGCCGTTCGTCGCAAGCAGGCAGAAGCTCAGGGTGCCGCATCGGGCAATGGTGCTGAAGGCGGTACCCACTAAGGGCTACAGCCATCTGGCGCTTTCAGGGCTGCTTGTGCCCTGGGGGCGCCCATTAACTTCTAGAACAATTGTCAAGTCCAGTTTACCAAAGATAACAGCATTTTTTGTGCCTTTTCTCGCCGTAGATAGTAAAGCCTTAATTATCAATAGCTTGTACAGCGTTGCCCCGGCCCTTTAACGGCTGTTTCGGCCTGAGCTCATTTGACATGTGCTGCTAAAACCTGTTTCATACGTCGCGTTCTGAAAATGTAGCAATCGGACAGGAGCAGGATGACAGTTACTGAGCGTTTAAAAAGTAATGCCCCAGAGCAGTCGGACATCACGCTCCGGGAACCTCGCGCAGAGGATGGTTCCTCTGTATTCGACTTGATAAGTCTGTGTCCCCCTCTTGATACGAACTCGATGTACTGCAATCTTCTGCAGGCCTCGCATTTTGCCGGCACGTCCGTTGCCGCAGTTCGTAATGACGTTTTGTGCGGATTCATATCCGGGTATTTGATACCGAACCGACCCAACGTGCTGTTCATCTGGCAGGTTGCAGTCCACGAAAGCGCCCGCGGCCAGAAGCTGGCCAGTCGCATGCTCGAAGAGATTCTTGGCCGCCCTCAGTGCCGCCAGGTCACCGAGCTGCAAACCACGATCACTAAAAACAACGAAGCGTCCTGGAGCCTTTTTCAGCGGCTCGCAAAGACACTCGACGCCCCGTTAAACACCACGGTGATGTTTGATCGTCAGAAACACTTCGATGATCGCCATGACACCGAGATGCTGGTAAGCATCGGACCTTTCGCGCTTTAGTCGCACCTCAAGTCGGCAGGCCTCCACTGGCCTGCAGGATCATCTTTGATCCGTTCATGAAGAAGCTGCGAATAATAGAGCCAGCACTTTCATGAGCGACAGAATGAATGGATAGGAGTTCTTTATGAAAATTTTCGAAGAAATCGAATCAGAAGTCAGATCGTACGGACGATCCTTCCCGCGCCTTTTCAACCGCGCCAAAGCAGAATTTCTCTACGATAACGAAAACAACGAGTACCTCGACTTTCTCGCAGGTGCCGGCACACTGAACTACGGCCACAACAACGATATCCTGAAAGAGAAGCTGGTCGAGTACATCCTCGCGGATGGCATCACTCACAGCCTGGATCTTTACACAGTAGCCAAGGCCGAGTTTCTCAAGACCTTCAACGAAAAGATCCTCAAGCCGCGTGGCCTGGACTATGTAGTTCAGTTTACTGGACCTACTGGTACCAATGCCGTTGAAGCAGCGATGAAGCTGGCTCGTACCGTGACTGGCCGTCAAAATATCATTTCCTTCACCAATGGCTTTCATGGCGTAAGTCTTGGTGCACTGGCGGTGACCGGCAATTCTCACCATCGTGGTGCAGCCGGTATCGGCCTTGGCGGGACCAGCCGCGTGCCTTACGACGAGTACCTCGGGGAAGGTTTCGACACCACTGAATATCTCGACAAGGTACTGTCAGATTCCAGCAGCGGTATCGACAAGCCCGCTGCGGTCATTGTTGAAACTGTTCAGGGTGAAGGCGGTATCAACGCTGCCAGTGCTGACTGGCTTCGCAGTCTGCAGGCAGTCTGCCGCAAGCATGACGTGCTTATGATCGTCGATGACATCCAGGCGGGCTGTGGTCGAACGGGCACCTTCTTCAGCTTCGAGGAAGCCGGTCTTGATCCTGATATGGTCACCATGTCCAAGTCACTCTCAGGCTATGGGCTGCCATTTGCCGTCGTACTGTTCCGACCAGAGCTCGACCAGTGGAAGCCAGGTGAGCACAATGGCACTTTCCGTGGAAACAACCTTGCTTTCGTTACGGCGAAGGCTGCGATCGACCACTACTGGTCTGATGACAAGTTCTCCAAGGAATGTGTTCGCAAGGGCGAGTACATGACCAAGCGTCTGAACGCCATTGTGGCCAAGTATGGTGAAGGCAACTTCACGGCCTGTGGACGCGGCATGTTCCAGGGCATCAACTGCGTGAACGGCGAAATCGCCGGCAAGATTACGAAGCGCTCGTTCCAGAAAGGTCTGATGATCGAAACCAGTGGTGCCGATGATCACGTCGTCAAGCTGCTTTGCCCCTTGGTCATCACCGATGAAAACCTTGCCAAGGGCATCGATATCCTTGAAGAGTCTGTGAAGGAAATATGTCACGCTGAAGATTCCATTCCGGAAGAGGAAGTCTTCTTCGAGTCGCAGCAGCAGGATAAGCCAGATACCCTCAAAGCAGTTAGCTGAGTGCCGCACTCACTAATGGGAGAATCAGTATGATCGTTAGAAATCTAGAAGACGCCGAGAAGAGCAATCGTCGCATAGTGTCGCCCGATGGCAACTGGGAAAGCACCCGTATGCTGCTCAAGGGTGACAAGATGGGCTTTTCCTTCCACATCACGACTATCTATGCGGGTGCCGACTTCGGCATCCACTATCAGAATCATCTGGAATCGGTGTATTGCATTTCAGGTGAGGGCGAGGTGGAAACGGTAGAAGATGGCGTGGTTCATCCAATCAAGCCTGGCACACTGTATATCCTGGACAAGAACGACAAGCATATCCTGCGCGCGTTCAAGGAAATGAAGATGGCCTGCGTCTTCAACCCACCTTTGTCCGGTAAGGAAGTTCATAACGCTGAAGGCGCTTATGAGCTTGAAGCAGAAGCCGTAGAAGGCTGAAGCTTGTCAGCTGGCGCCAGCGAAATCGAGCTGGCGCCAGGCCTCATAGCTGACGATGGCCACGGCATTGGAGAGATTCAGGCTGCGGTTATTCGGCATCATGGGGATTCGCAAGCGCTGCTCTTCGGGTTGCGCTTGCAATATCTCTGGTGGAAGGCCACTGGTTTCCGATCCGAACAGTAGAATATCCCCCGCACGATAGCTCACACTACTGTGTGATCGCATGCCCTTCGTAGTAATCGCGAACAATCGCCGTTCCCCCAAGGCTGCCCCAAAGGCTTCGAAATCGCGATGTACCGTCAGGTTGTCGAGATCTCTATAATCCAGGCCTGCCCGGCGCAACTTGCGTTCTTCCAGCACAAAGCCCATACGGCCTATGATATGCAGTTTGCAGCCATTGTTGGCCGCGAGCCGCATGATGTTGCCTGTGTTCGGCGCGATCTGCGGCTCGTATAGGGCTATATGAAACATTGTGCCTACTTGCCGTGCTCCATGGCACGCTCGATGGCGAGGGCAACGCCCATGCCACCGCCGATGCAGAGGGTGGCGAGACCTTTTTTCGCATCCCGTCGCAGCATCTCATGAATGAGAGTCACGGTGATGCGGCAGCCAGACGCGCCAATAGGATGGCCAAGCGCTATTGCGCCACCGTTGACGTTGATGCGGTCCACATCCCAACCCAAGGTCTTGTTCACAGCCATGGCCTGCGCAGCGAATGCTTCATTGGCTTCAACGAGATCGAGTTCATCCAGTGTCCATCCAGCACGTGATAAACAGCGCCTGGTGGCCGGAATCGGTCCGGTGCCCATGATGGATGGATCAACACCGGCGCTGCTGAAGGCGGCTATCTTCACCAGTGGCTTCAGGCCCAGCTCGGCAGCTTTGTCAGCGCTCATCATGAGTACGACAGCCGCGCCGTCGTTCAAAGAGGACGCGTTGCCAGCGGTAACCAGGCCTTCTTTCTTGAACGCCGCTTTCAGGCGCGCAAGGCTGAGTGCATCGGCGTCAGCGCGTGGCCCCTCATCTCTATTCACTGTGAGCGGATCGCCCTTGCGCTGCGGAATTTCTATGCCGACGATCTCGTCGTCAAATCGTCCGGCTTCCTGTGCCGCGACCGCTTTTCGGTGCGAAGCCTCGGCAAAAGCATCCAGCTCTTCACGATTGAACTGGTATTGCTCTGCCACATTTTCTGCAGTGATGCCCATATGGTACTGGTTGAAGGCATCCCACAACCCATCCTTGATCATGGAGTCGACGAGCTCCCAGTTGCCAAGGCGCTGTCCCTGGCGTGACTTCGGCAGGAGGTGAGGGGACAGGCTCATGTTTTCCTGGCCGCCGGCGAATACGATGTCCGCTTCGCCAGTTGCAATGGCCTGGGACGCCAGGCCGATGGCCTTGAGTCCGCTGCCGCAAACCTTATTGATGGTCATTGCCGAAACTGTGTCGGGTAGTCCGGCCACCAAGGCCGCCTGTCGTGCAGGATTCTGACCGCAGCCGGCGGTGAGGACCTGACCGAGGATCACCTCATCCACACTCTCTGGCTTTAGGGCGGTGGACTTCAGGATATCACGAAGCACGGCAGCGCCCAGCTCGTGCGCGGGCACGCTTGAGAGGGCACCGTTGAAGGCACCGATCGCTGTTCGTTTGGCCGCTACGATTACGACCTCTCTGTATTGGCTCATGATCCTGTCTCCTGACCTGGCTGGAATGCTGCTGGCGCTGTGCGCAATGAGTACGGCAGTCTACTGCAGCCATCGAGCGAGGCCAATGGCGACGGCAGCAAATTGCCACATCTGGTGTACTTCAATCCGGAGCTCTGATCAAGCTTCTGATTTCAAAGGTGTTTGCAACGCCTTGCGTGTGTGGCATGAATCTTTCATGCACTTGGTTCTGCGTCAAAGCTCTGGCGAACATACTGGAAGTGTACTTATGAAAAGATGCCCGACTCTCCTAGGCTCATGTGCCATATTGGCCGCACTGTTACTTAGCGCTTGCGAAAGTGGCCCAGGCTGGCTGTATCACACACATGATTCAGGCAACGGCAATGTTCAGGTCAGGCCTGAAGGCGTCGCTGCACCCGAAACGCTCGAACCAATCATCATCAGGGCCAGTGGCTATGGCACCTATGAGCATGCGTCCGATGCAAGGTCGCAGCGCAAGCGCCTGTTAGCCATGCGAGCGTCCAAGCTTGACGCCTATCGTGCCTTGGCTGAGCGTATCTATGGCACATCAATTACAGGATCATCGAGCGTCAATGATCTGGTGCTGCAACACGATAGCTTTCGCACACTGGTTGATTCGGTCGTACGCGGAGCGAGAGTCCTGGGCACAACCGAACTGTCTGGTGGCGGCTATGAGACCCTTATGGAAGTTTCGCTGGACGGCCGCTTTCAGCGCTGCCTCACCAGCCTCAACTACTTCCGATACGACGCCGACTGTCGTCTGCCTCTACCGGCAGCAGATCCAGGATTGACGAGTTATAGCACCGTTACCGTCCCAGGCGAAGACTGGCGTTTTGCCGATAGCAGTACTTCGTTGGATGCGAATCTGCCTGTGCAGGCGAGAAACGTTCAAGAGCCGCAAATTGCTCAAGAGCCACAGGCTAGCCGAAGTGTCCGGCCGGCTACAGCAGAAGGTAGGAAGCGACTGGTTGAATCCGCGCGCAAGGGCAGCGGGCTCTATGCGCCGGCAGCAGACAGACAACAGGGCGAGTAGGCCATGCATTTCAGTAAGCGATCTCTTTGCGTTGGTGCAACTGCGTTTGGGCTTGTACTCGGTGCTGTGCCAGTCATGGCCGGGCAGGCCGAGCGTCAGGCTGCAAGCCGTGAGACATCGGCACCCGCTCTGGTGACTGAAGCGTCCAGTGTCCAACTCCCGTTGCAGCAGAAACTCGCCAGAGGCCAGCTTAAAACCGGCGTCCTGCAGTGGCAGGGTAATGGTGCCTGGGTGCGCGCTATCGGCGAGGCGGCGGTAATCGGCGGTGACGTGCAGGCTGCAAGAGCTGCCGCGCAAAAAGATGCGCTGCGAAATGCGGCATTGTCCTATGAAGCGGATATTACAAGTTCAGAGACCGTTGAGGCCGGTCGACTGCTGTCGTCCAAGACGACGCTGTCGACCAGAGCTCGTGCCACGCAAGTGGTCTGGAATGATGAGCAGCTTGTTAATGACACCATACTGATGGCAGTGGAAGCCTTTATGCAACCGCTGCCGCTATGCCCTGCCGAGGCGAGTCAGAGCGCGCATCTGCGACGTTCAGTGGCTGTCACGGGTTTTCAGATCGATGATCTGCCAGATGCCGGTCTGGGCCGCCTGGACGATCTTCAGCGCAGTTTTCCTGCTCGCATAGGCCAGTTCCTGAAGAGTTCCGAGCGGCTCGATCCTGTGTTGGTTACCGACATCAATGTGCTTGGAGACCTGCGCAATGCGCCTGCTACCAATGAGCATGGCATTGGCCCCCAGCAAAGTCTTGGACTGGCAGAGGACTTTGGCACACAGTTCATAGTCTCCGGCCTGATCCGACGCATGGATGTCGAATCAGCTGATGCCTATAGCAACTCCGTCTATACCAATGTACGCGATCTGCTCGGCAAGACTAACAAGCAGCGCTGGTTCGAAGCCGATCTGTTCATTCACGACGGGTTCAGTGGTGCGCTGATCTTTCAGCAGCGGTATCAGGTTCAGGGACGCTACGATGCGGACGCAGAAGTTGCGCTGCAGATGGATGATGCCGCCTTCCTCAAGATGCCCTATGGTCAGGCCGTGCTCAGTGTGGCGCGTCAGATGGCTGCAGATGTCGAAGCCAATACAGCCTGTCAGCCCTTCATGGCGCGAATTGCCGGTCTCGACGACAAGCGTGTGATTCTGAAGAAGGGGAGTGTGACCGGCATTCGTCCAGGGGACCGTTTTCAGGTCTATCGCTCCCGAGAGCTCTACATGGATGGTGAGATGCTGGGGCGTGAGCTACTGGACCTGAAGCTTGTGGCCAATGTGTCGCATGTTCAGCCCCAGTTTTCATTAGCCACTCTACCGGCCGACCCTGGCCGGTATAACGTGCAGAAAGGTGACGTACTGATCTTCTGGTAAGCGGACTTACATGATCTGCTTGGAAACGACTTCAGACAGATCGCTTTCTTCGCCATTGAGATCCACCGTTGCGACAGCAAAATGATGCTCGCCGCTCGGGAGTCCGTTAAGCTCATAGCTCAGTAGCGACGATTCTACCTTGTAATCGCGACCTATACTGCCATCTGCGTTGCTGTGGTAAATCCTGTATGCAGCAATATCAGTAGCTGACAAGGCGCTGCCATCAACTCGCTTGGCTGGCGCGGTCCAGGATAATCTGGCGCTACGGTCCACAGCGACTGTCAGGTTCGCCGCATGAGTTGTTGCTGAGGCCTTGCCGCTGGTGATTACCACATCATAACTGCCGCTATCAGCCATAACGGCGTTGTTGATAGTGAAGCTTGAGCGTACCGCATTCGCGATAGGCTTGCCGTCCTTGCGCCACTGATACTTGATAATGCCTTTCGACGTGGCGCTTGTATTCATGGTCACGCTTTTATCAAGGAATACAGTCTGCGAGACGGGGTGGAGTGATATGTCCACCTTGCCACCGATATTCTTCTTGCTGGCCGTGTCGCCAACGGAATGTTGGGAACCAGAACCCGCCACCGAGCTTTCTGAATCCTTCGTAGACTGCTCATAGCAGCCCTGCAGGCCCAGTACAGCAACTAACATGCTGCCGGTGAATAGTCTGTTGAATGATATGAAAGTCATAACTGCCACCCTAAAACTGTTCTCGATAACGTTGAGATCAGTCTATGTTCAGGTGCTGGCTTTCACTGGAATGCCGTCACTTTTAGGGCATCAAAACCGTCAACTAATTGTCATCTGACTATTAAGTGCTCGATAATTTGCGCTGGTTCACAAAAAGTCGCTTAGAGTATGCGTTTCGTGACTACTGCTGAGAGTGTGCTCTCCATGCCATTTATATCGACGGTGGCGATGGCGAAGTGGTGGGCGCCACGGGGCAGGTTGTCCAGTTCGAATCGCTGCTGGCTCGGATCGACTTCGTAGTCTCGTCCAATGCTGCCATCGTCGTTGCTGTGATAGATACGATAGGCAGCAATTTCCTCCTCAGATAGCGGTGTGCCGTCAGCACGCTTGGCCGGCGGGGCCCATGAGAGGCTCGCGCTGCGGTCCGCTTCGATAGTGATATGGGCAGTGCGCGACATGACGATTCGCTGGCCACTGATGACAATGACCTCATACCTACCAGCATCTGCTGCAGTAGCGCTCGCCACGGTATAGCTTGCGCGTACAGCGTTGCGGATCACTCGACCATTTTTTCGCCACCGGTAGCGAAGCGTTTTGTTGCCAGTCGCGCTGACATTGAGCGTAAAGCTCGTTGTAGGTGCCACTGCCTGCGACATGGGGTGAAGCGAGATCGTCACCGAATCGCGTTGCGAGATAGCAGTGGGGCTATTCGTATTGCTGGCTGTAGCCGCAGAGTCAGTGCTGGTTGAGGCGCCTGCGCCACTGTTGCTTGTATGACCGGGAGCGGTGTTGCTTTGCTGACCTGAGCTCGTGGTGGCCGTGTTACCTGAACCCGCCTCAGTATGATTAGCTGGGCTCGTGTTAGCTGTGTTGTCTGAGTCATCGCTGGGCTGATTGCTTGAGCCCGCGCTGCTTGCATCATCCGGCCCAGCACCGGTGTTATTGCCAGAATCGGTGATGGCGTCATTAGCGCCCGGCGTAGTCTGCTCATAGCAACCCTGGAGGCTGAAAAGCGCAATAAAGACGAGTGCGGAGAAGAATCGGGTGAGTGATATGAGGTTCATACTGCCATCCTTGATTACATTTCCTTAACAGGCGGGCAGTCTACGATGAGCAGAAATTCGTATAGCGACGGGCGTCACTTTTATGGATATAAAATCAGCGGGATTACGTCAAAATACGTATGAATGTATGAAACTGAGAGACGTCTCACACTTCTGGTTTGGCGGGGATTAGACAGCTTAAAAATCATGAACTACCGCGGAGCGGATAACGGAGATATGAGCGGCAGCGGGCCTGTCGCATCTGCCCGCTAATACCGTCGCCGCCTCTTCTGCTAATTGCGTGCGATAGTCTGTATAGTGCCGATCATGGCTCTAAGGCCATTGCCTCGAGTAGGGCTCAGATGATTCAGTAGCCCAAGCTCGTCAAAGACAGCGTGAAGATCAGCATCGGCCACTTGCTTGGCTTTCTGCTCATTGGTAGCCAGCATGACGATAGCAGCGAGACCTTTGACGATATGCGCGTCGCTATCAATCAATACTCGTAATATATCGGACTGCTCGTCCCGAGTAGCGAGGTACCAGACCTGACTCTGGCAGCCAAAAATCTGATTGGCCTCCGTGCGTGCTACTTCAGGAATGGCTGGCGATTTTCGACCAAGCTCGATGATGTAGCCGTAGCGATCCTCCCAGTCTTCGAGAAACTCAAAGTTTTCCTTCACTTCAGCCAGGGTCAGCTCGGAACCGAGCGGGTTCTTCGCCAGTAACTCATTCAGTTGCGCTTTCTCGAGACTCATCAAAGCATTCCAAGTTCAAGCTTGGCCACTTCAGACATGCGATCATTGTCCCATGGCGGATCGAAGATCATCTTCACGTCGACTCTGTCGACATTGGGCACCATCGACACCTTGGATTTTACATCGTCAGCGATCACAGGTCCCATGCCGCAGCCTGGGGCGGTAAGCGTCATATCAATTTCGACAATGTTTTCATCGCCTGTCTGCTGAATCTCCATCCGGTAGATCAGACCAAGGTCGACAATATTTACAGGGATTTCAGGATCGTATACGGCGGCGAGAGCGTCCCAGACATGAGCTTCGCTGACTTCGCCTTCAACAGGTTCTGAAAACTCAAAATCAAACACGCTCTTGCCAAGCGCGTCCGCATCTTTCGCTTCGATTCGGGCCATGTTGCCGTTGTAGACGATGGTGAAACTACCGCCGAGCGCCTGTGTAATCGTCACGAATACATCGGCAGGCACTTCGATTTCAGTACCATCAGGCACCTGCCTTGCGATACAGGGCCGCTTGGTAAGAACGACTTCACGCTCCAGTGCCATCCGTTTACTCCGTTACAAGGGTGTCGGTGGTGAAGCTTTCACCGCAGCCACAAGAAGCGCCTGCATTGGGGTTGTGGAAGCGAAACATTGAGTTCAGCCCCTGCTTGACGAAATCGACGGTGGTGCCGCTGAGCACCGGGAGCGCCTGCCGGCTGACGACGACGCGTGTGCCTTCGAAGTCGAAAACCTCATCCTCGTCATTGATCGAATCCGCAACATCGACCACGTACATGTAGCCGGAGCAGCCACTCATCTTCACGCCAATCCTGAAAGCCGCAGCCGTGGGGTGCTGCTGCATCTGCGAGGCGATATGCCGTCTGGCGCTGTCGGTCAACTCGAGGGCGGCCCCGCGGGCGCTGGGCTCAACCGTATTTACCTGTGCAGTCATGGCGTTACCTTCCCGATTGTCGAGTGCTGCGCAAAGCTGTCTGGTGCATCACGCATAGATTTTTACAATTTTCCGTAGTCCATTGAACAGCGCGTCTACTTCTTCAACAGTGTTATAAAAGGCGAAGGACGCTCTGGCAGTGCCTGTCATGCCGAAGTGATTCATCAAGGGCTGTGTGCAGTGATGGCCGCTGCGGATGGCGATGCCCTGCTGGTCGAGCAGTGTACCGATATCGTTGGAGTGAATACCTTCAACGTTGAACGACAACACGCTGACTTTGGTTGGCGCAGTACCCACGAGCTGAAGGCCGGGGATATCGCGCGAGGCCTCTGTCGCCCTGGCAAGCAAGGCCTGCTCGTGGGCTTCAGCGGCTTTACGATCCATAAGCCCGAGATAATCCAGCGCCGCAGTCAGACCAACCGCCTGAGCGATGGCAGGTGTGCCAGCTTCGAATTTGAAGGGCAGCTGATTGAAGGTGGTGCCATCAAAGGACACGCGCTCAATCATCTCGCCACCAGTTTGCCAGGGCGGCATGGCCTCCAGCAAAAATTGCTTGCCGTAGAGTGCGCCAATGCCAGTAGGTCCGAAAACCTTGTGCGAAGAGAACACGTAAAAGTCGCAGTCGAGCGCCTGTACATCGACCGACAGGTGCGGCGTGGCCTGGGCACCGTCGACGAGCACCTTTGCATCAACTTTGCGGGCCAGTCGAATCATCTCCGCAACAGGATTGATGGTGCCGAGCGCATTGCTGACATGGCTCACGGCCACCAACCTGACCTTGTCCGTCAATTTGCTGCGATAGTCATCCAGATCGATTTCGCCTTCTGGTGTAACCAGCACAGGCTGGACTTCTGCGCCGGTCTGCAAGGCGACCTGCTGCCAGGGCACGATGTTGGCGTGATGTTCCAGCATCGAC
>TARA_R100000306_G_scaffold8677_2_pt1 | contig 51052 bp, 42 predicted proteins | sample TARA_R100000306 | Tara Oceans TARA_R100000306 (sample SAMEA2620824) | marine metagenome | biome: marine biome (ENVO:00000447); feature: mesopelagic zone (ENVO:00000213); material: "saline water (ENVO:00002010), including plankton (ENVO:xxxxxxxx)" | depth 1000 m | reverse complement strand
TAGAACCTATCTACCGGCTATTTTCAGCTTTGTGATGTTGATAGCCGGAATCGCTATTGATTACTTTGATGCGTTTCCTTTCTTCAAAGGATGGATTCGCGTAGTATGGTACACGGTAGCCTATATCCCTGTAGGTTTTCCGGTGATAAGAGAAGGCTGGAAAAGTATTAAAAATGGTGATTTTTTTACGGAATTCTTCTTAATGTCCATAGCCACTTTAGGTGCATTTGCCATTGGCGAATATCCCGAAGGTGTTGCAGTAATGCTATTTTATGCAGTAGGAGAATTATTTCAAAACGCAGCAGTTAACAGAGCAAAAGGAAATATTAAAGCCTTATTAGATGTTCGACCAAAAGAAGCTAATGTATTTCGTGATGGTGATTATATAAGTGTGTCACCAGAAGCTGTAAATATTGGCGAGAAAATACAAATTCGAGTAGGTGAAAAAATTCCATTGGATGGTATTTTATTATCCGAAAAAGCATCTCTAAACACCGCAGCATTAACAGGCGAAAGCAAACCAGATTCTATTCAGAAAGATGCAAAGGTTTACGCAGGTAGTATCAATTTAGAAAGTGTTATTGAAGTTGAGGTAACCAACACTTTTGAAGATAGTTCTATTGCGAGAATATTAGACTTGGTTCAAAATGCTACAGCTCGTAAGTCTAAAACAGAATTATTTATTAGACAATTTGCTCGTATCTACACACCAATTGTTGTGTTTTTAGCTATTGGTGTAACTTTTATACCCTACTTTTTTGTAGATGATTATGTGTTTAGAGATTGGTTATACAGAGCATTAATATTCTTGGTAATATCTTGTCCTTGTGCGTTAGTGATTTCAATTCCATTAGGTTATTTCGGTGGATTGGGAGCAGCTTCCAAAAATGGAATATTATTTAAAGGTGCTTCATTTTTAGATGCAATGACCAAGATAAATACTTTGGTAATGGACAAAACTGGAACAGTAACTAAAGGTGTTTTTAAAATCAAAGAAGTAAAAGCAATCGGTTGGAATGAAACCGAATTTATGCAATACCTAATGGCGATGGAAGAACAATCCACGCACCCAATTGCTAAAGCCATTTTAGAGTATAAAGCTGAAGGTGAGGATTTTGAAGCTACCGATGTTTCTGAAATTGCAGGTAAAGGATTAAAAGGCAATGTTAAAGGTAAAATTGTTTTAGTTGGAAATAAAGCCTTAATGACCAATAATAATATTGATGTTCCATCTGAAACGGAATCTATTGTAGAATCGATAGTATTAGTTGCAATCGATAATCAATTTGCAGGTTATGTAGTGATAGCAGATGAATTAAAGGAAGATGCAAAAGAAACTATTACAGCATTACACAAAGTAGGTATCAAAAATATTATGATGCTTTCCGGTGATAAAGATTCCATTACCCAACAAGTTGCAAAAGAACTAAATATTGAAAATGCTAAAGGTGGTTTACTACCAGAAGATAAGTTAAACGAAGTTGAGATTTTAAAGAAAAACCCTGAAAACAAAATAGCTTTTATAGGTGATGGTATAAACGATGCACCTGTTTTAGCAGCAAGTAACGTTGGTATTGCAATGGGTGGTTTAGGTAGTGATGTCGCAATAGAAACCGCAGACGTTATTATTCAAACAGACCAACCTTCAAAAGTTGTTAGAGCCATTAAAATAAGTCGTTCTACACGAAAAATAGTTTGGCAGAATATCATTTTAGCTTTTGGTGTTAAAGTCATTGTCTTAATATTAGGAGCAGGTGGTTTAGCTACAATGTGGGAAGCTGTTTTTGCAGATGTAGGAGTAGCATTATTAGCAATCTTAAATGCAGTTCGATTACAACGAATGAGTTGGTCATAACTGCATAAAAGTTGACTTATTGTCAACTATTCTGTCAACTAATAAAATAAAACCCTATAAACATTGAGCTTATAGGGTTTTTTGCGGAGAAAGAGGGGTTATTCGTTACACTCATGATCCCAAAATGGCTATCCTGGGCAAACATAAAACCCTTCACCAAGCTGCGCTTTGTGAGTTTTGTATTTTCTTGCGCGAGCCGAAGCAAGCTTCACTCACTCCATAAAACACAAAACCCGCAACGTTTCCGTTGCGGGTTTCTTTTGCGGAGAAAGAGGGATTCGAACCCCCGGAGGTGTGACCCTCAACAGTTTTCAAGACTGCCGCATTCGACCACTCTGCCATTTCTCCTGAGTGCTTCATCATCCCGAAAGCTATCCGGGTTCCTGAATGCGGTTGCAAATATAATATGTTTTTAAGTTTCTGTAAACTTTTTTAGTTGAAAATTTTTGAGCCTAAAATAATGTTAAGCTGGTATGCAACTTTCGGCACTCCTTGTATTTTTATAACTACTAACCTGAACCGTATGTCTGAGATACTCCGTCGAATCGTTAAAGCCAAAAATCTTGAAGAAAACCCATTCTTTAAAGACCCAGACAGCCGTATCATAGAAATTACATCAGATAAAGGTGAAGTGTTTACTGGCTATTACCAGGCCGATGACGGAACTTACTACACAGAAAAAGATTGGCTCGACCACCAACGGCAACTCGAATTAGAACAATTGGCCGAACAAGAATACCAAGCACAACAAGAAAAACTTGCTGCCGAACGGGAAGCCAGAGCCCTTAAAATCGCTGCCCTGGAAGCAATGAACAAAAAGAACAAATCAACTGGCACTACCAAATGGATTAAATTTTTCGGAATCGCCAGTATACTTATAGCTGTAATCGCCATTACCTATTCCTTTTGGCCCCGCGCTACTAACATTCAAAAAACAACTCCAAATACTGTTGCAGTAGACACATTAAAAACTTCTACTAAAGTCAATAAATTTGGAAATGCCACTATCACCGGTACCGATGTACGCATGCGGGCAGAACCCGATTTAAAGGGGAAAATTGTTACTTTTTTTCCTGATGAAGGAGAACGTATCGAAATGCTCCAAGCTGCCAATGACTCGGTAAACTGGGCCCAAGTACGACGTGAGAACGGAATCACAGGCTGGGTATATGGACAATATGTAAAGGCAGATACACTTCAAGACTAATGGTTTGTAGCATTAAAATCGACTACTGTTTTGATGAAATCTGTAACATCAGAACTTAAAATGGGTCTTTTAGATATCAATCAACAACCCATCAATGAAAATCCTTCTCTCATCAATCGCAATCCTATGCTTATTTTTTAATAGTTACGCACAGGAAAAAAAATCACTTCAAATTACCAGAACCGATACCTCTCCTAAAATTGATGGTATCCTGGACGAACCCATTTGGGAAACAGCAGAAGAAGCTAAAGATTTTATACAGTTTAGGCCAGATATGGGCGTAAAAGATACCCAGGCTAATAAAACCATCGTAAAAATGACCTACGATGATCAGGCATTGTACGTCGGGGCCTATCTCTATGACGACCCCACACTTATCGCAAAACAACTTTCAAGTCGTGATAATTTTGGGCAATCAGACTTTTTCGGATTTGTGCTTAACCCAAATAACGACGGTCAAAATGATGCAGAGTTTTTTGTGTTTGCATCTGGTACCCAGGCAGACGCAATTGCCAATCCTAGTATTGGTGAAGATTTTGGATGGAATGCAGTTTGGAGCAGCGCCGTAAAAATAAACGACGACGGATGGGTGGTAGAAATGAAAATTCCATATCGTTGCCTTCGGTTTGACAACAGCAACCTTGACACTTGGGGAATTCAATTCCACAGACGTTTCCGAAGAGATGATTCACAATACACCTGGAACCCCATAGATATCACCAAAGGGAATATTGGTTTGTACCATGGTGAGCTAAACGGTCTCTCAAACTTGGAACCTCCAGTCCGACTCGCCTTCTACCCTTTTGTCTCTACAGTGCAACGACAATTTGACGGGGAACATGAATCTAATTTTAATGCCGGACTCGATGTAAAATATGGTCTCACCGAAAATTTTACGCTAGATGCTACGCTTATACCAGATTTTAGCCAAGCTGGTTTCGACAATGTATCACTCAACTTGGGACCGTTTGAGCAAACATTTTCAGAACGTCGCCAATTTTTTACTGAAGGCGTCGATCTTTTCAACAAAGGAAACCTGTTTTTTTCAAGAAGAATTGGGAGTGCCCCGAGAGCCGACCCTACCTTACGTGAAAATGAAGTGATAGAAGAATATCCTGAAACCGTAAAAGTTCTCAATGCCGTTAAAGTATCGGGACGTACCAAAAAAGGGCTTGGCCTAGGCATCTTTAACTCAATTACTGAAAGTACCAAAGCGACACTGAGAGACACCCTTACCGGGACATTTCGAAAAGAAGAGGTTGAACCGTTTACCAACTATAACATTCTTGTGGCAGACCAGCAATTTAATGGGAACTCTTCTGTCGGGATTATCAACACTAATGTATTTAGAACGGGTTCGTTTCGCGATGCAAATGTAACGGGGCTTGTTTCAAATATTTTCAACAAACGGAATACTTATAATATTCGGGCAGAAGTGAAGATGAGTAACGTCAATAAAATGACCGGAACCGAAACGGGATATAGCTCATTCTTCTTTATTCGAAAAGCACATGGAAAATTCAGATATAGTTTCGACCATAGTTATGCCGATACCAAGTACGATATTAATGACATCGGCCTCCAGTTTCGGAACAATTTCAACAATTTCGGAATTGATGCCAGCTACCGTATTTTTGAACCTACGGAAACATGGAACCGCTATTCGGTAGGAACCTACGTGAACTACACCAGATTGGCGAATCCGAGTACGTTTACAGGCTTCGGATTTGGAGGTTGGGCAAACGGAACCACTCGAAAACTGAACAGTATGGGAGTAAATCTTAACCTTAATCCGGGTGAACAATTCGATTATTTCGAACCGAGAAAAGAAGGTGCTTTTTTCGTGACCAAGAACAGGGTTAATACCAATGGTTGGTTCGAGTCGAATAGCAACAAGCGCCTCGCAATTAATTTCTACACCGGTATTGAGACCTTTCTAGATGAAGAACGTGATTATGTGAATTATTGGTTTGGTGTAAGACCTAGATTTCGGTACAATGATAAATTTTCTATTTCCTACGGTTTCGATCGTGAATATTATACAGGAGATCGAGGTTATGTAACCCAAGAAGGCGACGATGTCATTTTTGGTGATCGTCAACGCATTGAAATAGAACACACCTTTAATACGAGCTATAATTTCAATCCGTATCACACGCTTGCACTTACGCTAAGAAACTACTGGGGAACGGTGAAGTATGACACACAATTGTTTTCATTAGAACCAGATGGCTCGGTAACCAGCGCGACGGGCTATACTACTGAAAATATTTCAGACAATCCCGATATCAATTTTACCACATGGAATTTCGATTTGAGTTATTCTTGGCAATTTGCACCGGGTAGTTTCCTTACCGCACTTTATAGAAACCAATTATTTAATGTAGATAATGCAGCACGTGATTCGTACTTAAACACCATCAATACATTGTTCGACCAACCCATAACCCACATATTTTCAGTAAAAGTGCAATACTTCTTAGATTATAACCAAATACCCGCTTTATTCAAGAAAAAAAATAGAGAAACAGGAGCTGATGAATCGTAACAACATCAGTGTTTGTTGAAAATATCACCTTAACAATCACGCAATCACGTTTGTATAAAGAGAATATTAAGGCTACGTTATGTTAGTAACTATCGTATAGAATTTCACTTCAAAAAAAGTACTTTTGCAGCAGTAAAAAACTACCGCTTCGTTTAAAAAATAGGAGGTAGTAATGGTACTTATTATTTAACTGAATTGAAATTCGCATGATGAGAAAACAACTCCCTTTTATTTATTTAGCAACCCTCCTTTTGTGCATACCATTCGCGTATGGACAAACCACTTTAGGGTTTGAAGATTTTGACGGAAACGCCGTCAACTTAAATGCCACAGCAAATGTGTCAGACTACCTCTCGGGTGGTGGCACAGGCGGCGACGTATTTGGGCGTGTAGACGGCCAACTTGGTGGTAACGGAATGCCATTTGATGTGGCAGACGATACCGCTGCCGATGTGAGTGGCGCAATGACCGGTTCTAATTTTCCAGCTGATACAAGAGGTATTGCTGGTCAAAACACCACAGCATTTTTCGCTCTTAACGATATGGATGGCGTAGGTGTGAACAATGCCACTTGGACCTTCAATGGCTTCGGAAGTGCTACCTTAACAAGCATCGCCATAGACATTGCTGCCATGGGCGATTTTGAAACTTCCTCTTCTGATGGTTTTCTTATCGAAGCATCTTTAGACGGTGGTCTCTTTCAAGAAATTTTCCGCGCAGAAACTGACGAAGCTGCTTCAAAAACCTATCGTCCATTAGATTCAGGTACGATTTCTACGGAAAATGACCCGCTAGAGTTATTTATCGATGGAAGTGGTACTGCTATAGGAGTGCTGGACAAATGTGATCCTACTACTGGAAATTTTGACACCTACACCTCTACCCTTCTAAACGGACAAGCTGCAACTTCTGTTACCATTCGCTTGAGCTGGGCAGGAACACCGAGTGGTTCTGAACCTATGGGTATAGACAACATTACTATCAGCGGAACAACAGGCGCACCACTATTGGTGATTTCTGAAATCATGTACAACCCGAACAGTAACGAAGACGATTGGGAATGGATTGAAATTTATAACGCAGGGGCAACCACTGCAGACCTTTCTGGATTTGTGGTAGACGATTTTAACTCCGTAGCACTTGGTGCAGCAAATATCGCATCAGGAACTATTCCTGCGGGAGGTTCTGCCATACTCTACAATGCAGACGATATAACAGCGGCCGATTTCATGGCAGCTTGGGGAACGGTAAATTTAATTGCCGTGACCAACTGGAGTGCCATGTCACTTAATAACGGAGGTGATACGGTAGGTATCTGGGAAGATTTTGCTTCGTATTCGGGAGATAACCAAACACAAGCAAACGTGATCGACAACGTTGCTTTTGACGATGCTGGAGTTTGGCCTGTAGATAACAATTCAGCTTCTATATACCTAACCGATCTTTCTGCATCTAACGATGATGGCGCCAATTGGGCACTTTCAACCGATGGTGGTACAACTCCTTTAAATAATGGATATACCAGTACAACAGGTGGCGGAAACTCTGGAAATGACGTTGGTTCTCCAGGAATTCCAACTGGTGGCCTGATGCCATTGCTAATTAGCGAAGTGGTAGTAACGCCTACCGCTGGCGAGTTTATCGAAATTTACAACCCGAATGCAGCCGCAGTAGACCTCACCGATGTGTACATTACAGATGCTACCTTCGCTGGAGGGGGTACATATTACTATAATATTGTTACCGGAACCAATGCTGGTGGCGGCGGATTTGGAGACTTTTTAGCACGTTTTCCGAATGGAGCAAGCATCGCAGCAGGCGAATATCAAACCGTTGCAATTAATGGTTCAGACAATTATACGACCACCTATGGAACAGCACCTACCTACGAATTGTACGAAGACGGTGGTGCGGCAGATGCTATCCCTGATATGGTCGAAGGACTTCCTGGATCTATTAACGGTCAGGGCGGACTTACAAACAGCGGAGAAGTTGCTATCTTGTTTTATTGGGATGGACAAACAGACCTTGTAACCGATCTTGACTACGTAGTTTGGGGTGATAAGGCAGAAGCTGTAGACAAAACAGGCGTGAGTGTAGATGGTCCAGATGCCGATGCCATTGCGAGTACCTATGCAAATGACACTCCTATTGCGAACCAAGAAGTGGTAGCAGCTGGTGGCCATAGCGGTGGAGATTCGTTTCAGCGTGAAGACTTAACCGAAGGTGCCGAAACAACGGGTGCTGGAAATGGTTTGAATGGCGATGACGAAACTTCTGAAGATTTGAGTAATACATGGTGTAATTCGGCGCAAACCGCAGGAATTGCCAATGTGTGTGGCCCAGTAATCATACCGCTATCATTAGTGAGTGAAGTGCAAGGCTCAGGAACTACATCACCTGAAGACGGCAACACAGTACGCGTACAAGCCATTGTTGTTGGTGAATATCAGGCTGACGACCAACTAAGTGGTTTCTTTATTCAAGAAGAAGATGCCGATGCCGATGCAGATAGCATGACTTCAGAAGGAGTTTTTGTGTATTGCGATACCTGCCCAACAGCTGTTGCTCTTGGCGATTTAGTGGAAGTAACTGGTTTGGCTGAAGAATTCTTCGGAATGACACAAATTGATGTTTCCGGAGGTGGGACGATTACCGTAGTAAGTTCAGGAAACAGCTTACCAACTCCTGCAACTATTACACTTCCAGCTCCTGCGCCAACCGATGCTGAAGGCACTTTTGAAGCGGTTGAAGGAATGCTCATTACTGTAACAACAGATCTTGTTGTGAGTGAGTACTTTGAACTAGCTCGTTACGGCCAATTGGTATTGAACGCTAACAATCGTGTAAAGCAATTTACAGACACCAACGACCCTGATGTAGCTGGATATGCTGCTTACCTTACACAACTAGAGCAATCTCGTATAATTTTAGACGACGATACTAATATTCAGAATGACGCTACGAATGTAGGTCCAGACGAACCTTATTTCTATCCAAGACCAGGATTGAGCACCACTAATTTTATACGTGGTGGCGACCAAATTAGCAACCTTACGGGAGTAATGCATTGGTCTTTTGCTGGACAGAGCGGGACAGATGCATGGCGCATTAGACCTGTAGAGCCAGCATTTACATACAATTTTACCAGTGTGAATCCGCGCCCTGCTGCTCCTGAAGCGGTTGGTGGTGACGTAAAAGTGGCGAGTTTTAATGTGTTGAACTATTTCACCACACTAAATGAAAGAGGAGCTAACTCGATTGCCGAATTAGACCGTCAGCGTGAAAAAATTGCTGCGGCAATTTGCGGGCTCGATGCTGATATTGTTGGCTTGATAGAAATTGAAAACAATGGTACTACAGCTATTAACGACCTTTTAAACGGTACCAACGGAATCAACTCGCTCTGCGGAAGCACCTATGCTGCGGTAAACACAGGAGTAATTGGAACTGATGAAATTGCAGTTGCTTTTATTTACAATACGGCTACCATAAGTCTTCAAGGCGCGTTTGCCCTTTTAGATAAATCGGTAGACCCACGTTTTAACGACGACAGAAACCGTCCGGCACTGGCACAAACTTTTACTGAAATTGCTTCTGGTGGTGCACTCACCGTAGTGGTAAATCACTTAAAGTCGAAAGGTTCGCCATGCGATTCAGATGGAGATCCAGATTTGAATGATGGTGCGGGAAATTGTAATATCATTAGAGCCGAAGCCGCCGCTGCTATGGTAGATTGGTTGGCTACAGACCCAACGGGAAGTGGTGATGCCGATTTCTTAATCATTGGTGACCTAAACTCGTATAGCAAAGAAGATCCAATAGATAACATTTTGCAAGGAGCAGATGATACATTGGGAACTGCCGATGATTATGCAGACCTTATCCAAGACTATCAAGGACCAAGTGCCTACAGTTTTGTGTTTGATGGACAATTGGGGTATTTAGACTATGCCTTGGCGAATACAACCTTAGCAAATCAAGTTACTGGAACTACGGTATGGCATATTAATGCAGATGAAATCAATATTTTCGATTATAATGACGACATCCAAGACCCTACAGAGCCTTCATTCCAAAGAAAATCGAGTGCGTTGCCGGTATACGAGCCAAATGCTTACAGAGCTTCAGATCACGATGCGGTACTTGTAGGAATCAACCTGGCTGCACCTCCAACAATTACATGCCCAGCAGATATTTTGTTGAACAATACACCTGGGGCTTGTAGTGGTATTGCGAATTTCTCAGACCCAATTGCTACAGATCCAGATGGAGACCTCGTTTCAGTAATGCAAACACAAGGCTTACCTTCAGGTAGTATGTTCCCAGTAGGGACTAACCTTATCGAGTTTACCGCAACCGATGCAGCTGGAAATACTGCGACTTGTACGTTCAACGTGATTGTAACCGACAACGAAATGCCAATGGCGGTTTGCCAGGACATTACTATTCAGCTAGATGCTTCAGGTAACGCAACCATTGTAGCTTCCGATGTTGATGGTGGTTCTACAGATAACTGTGGTGTCGCTTCGATTTCAGTAGATAACGACACATTCGACTGTAGTAATGTCGGTACTACTAATAATGTAGTGTTAAGCGTAACCGACGTAAATGGAAATGTGGGCACTTGTACCGCCGTTGTTACTGTTGAAGACGTAACGGCACCAACAGCAGTTTGCCAAGACATTACGGTGGCTTTAGATGCTTCAGGTATGGTAACGATTACCGCAGCACAAGTAGATGGTGGAAGTTCAGACCTTTGTGGAATCGCAGATCTTTCGATTGATATAGACACCTTCGATTGTACCAACTTAGGAACCAATGACGTAATCTTAACCGTGACCGATGTAGATGGAAACACCGATAGCTGTATGGCTGTGGTAACGGTAATTGACGATATTGACCCAGTGGTTCAATGCATGGATATTACGGTTTCGCTAGATGAAAATGGAGAAGCTACCATAACAGCTGCAGATATTTTCGACAGCGCAACAGATAATTGTGGTGTTGCAACAACAGGAGTAGATATTACCGATTTCGATTGTAGTGATATCGGAACACCTGTAGAAGTGACTGTTTTTGCTGCAGACGCAAGTGGCAACACTTCGGCTTGTACCGCCTTTGTAACCGTGGTAGACGGCCTTGCACCTGTACTTACATGCCCAGCAGACCAAACAGTTCTAGCCGATCCTGTTACTGGTACGTACGAAGTACCAGATTATTTTGCAACCGGCGAAGCAACAGCAGTAGATAATTGTACCGATCCGGTTACGATTACCACTCAAGATCCGGCAGCAGGAACGTTGGTGACTGATGGTGATACAACGGTAACCATAACTGCTACAGATGCCTTTGGAAATGAAGCAACTTGCTCTTTTGAGCTATCAGTCGATCTGGTATTAGGAGTTGGTGAAACTAATTTTGACAATGGTATCATCGTTTATCCGAATCCGGCAAACAACCAAATCACGTTGCTTAACAGAACCAACAGCCCGTTAACTTTGGTGCAGTTATTTGACGTAAGCGGAAAATTGATTCGAACAATCAATGTATCAAATATGGGAGCGCAAGCAACCATCGACCTCTCAGAACTAGCGTCTGGAGTGTATTTGCTACAAATTGAAGGAGTTTCAAACAGTACAGTTAAACGTATTGTAAAGAAGTAACCCTTCTAACTTCATATTAGAGAATCCGCTCAAGCAATTGGGCGGATTTTTTTTATGTAGCCTTAATAAAATGTTGATTCTTCAGCCAATAGTTCACTTTTACATTATAGTTCTTAATACTTCAACTTACTACCATCCTCCATTCCGCTTTTTACCTCCGTAAGCCTAGACACTCCAATTAGATTCTTATATCTTTGCTGAGCTAATGAATGCTACCATTTCCCCTAAATTAACTATGTTTTTTATTAGATTAATGAAAAAAATATTTCTCCTACTGATCATCCTAACTTCATATATTGCTGAAGCACAATTCATCAAAGAAAAATCAATAAATGCCCAAATTGGATACGGGCTGACTGCTCCTTATAATAGCGAAGACGATATTATTGACGAAGGCTTTTTCGCACAAGGTGAATTCGTTTTAAAAATCGCATCGTGGGTCGACCTTAGACCCTATGCTGGATTCGTGATTACAAATTCGTCAGGAAAAGACCTTAACAACAATCCCACCAATGAAAAGGCTGAAACAAAAGCTGTTTTATTGGGCGGAAAAACAAGAATTAAAGCACCTATTCCTTGGGTTGCCCCGTATTTAGAAATCGGAATAGGAACATCTATCGGATCATTCGAAACATTTACAGCGTTTGATGCTATTAGCAAAAGTGGAATTATATACCATATTCCTGTATCTCTCGGTTTAGAACTGGGACGAAACAAAAATATTGATGTAGGTCTTGCGTATTATTTTCAACCTTCGGTCGAGCAATTAGCCGGTGCCATTGCTGTGGGAGTAAGATTTCCTCTAAAATAACCGTTAGGTAAGAATGCGCCTTTGTGCCGAATTCCGTAGATAACTCAACCCCTAAAGTTTCTATTTTAACCTAAATCGCGTTCAATACAGACAATCGTCTCTCCTCTCACTGCTAAGGCTCGCTACCACTTTTATTCCACACAAATTTCTAACCCATTCCCTTCTTTGTATCTTTACAGCCTAACTATTTAATCAATACATTTCCATGCTAAAAGCAGTACTCTTCGATATGGACGGCGTTATTGTAGACACCGAGCCCCTACACAGAAAAGCCTATTTTATGATGTTTTCAGACACGAACATAGACGTCCCTGAGGCTATGTACACTGGCTTCACAGGCCAATCTACCATCAATATTTGCAAACAGTTGGTAGACCATTTCAGTTTAGAGGTTTCTGCGGAAAGTTTAGTGGCATTAAAACGGAAGCATTTTAAGAAACTGTTCGATACAGATACTTCACTGCAGTTATTAGATGGCGTTCTGGATCTTATAAAAGACTATTATCAAAACGGACTCACTCTGGTACTCGCCTCCTCGGCATCCATGCCCAACATTAACCGAATCTTCGACAGGTTTGACCTCAATAAATACTTTGTGGCTAAAATTAGTGGTGCCGACCTAAAAGCCAGCAAGCCCCATCCCGAAATTTTTGTCAAAGCTGCAGAAGCTGCGGGACAGCCAAGAGAAAACTGTATGGTAATAGAAGATGCCACCAATGGTATTAAGGCTGCAAAAGCCGCAGGAATCTACTGCGTAGCCTACAACAGCAAGCACTCTACCGAACAAGATTACAGCCAAGCCGATAAGGTGGTGAATAGTTTTGGGGAGATTGGGTATGAGAAAGTGACAGGTTATTTTTAAACCAATACACATCTGCTTCTGAAGTTAAATGTTCTAACTTATTAGAGCTCTCATAGAGGTATTACAACACCCCTTTTCGCCTCTAATCCAACACCACCACTTCGCTCTCTAAAACCCATGTACCATTGCGATTGGCACTTCGGGTGACCGTAATTTTCTTGGGTCCAGACTTTTTTAACACGTCAATCAATTTTAAATTTTTGTGAACGGCGGTATTGATGACCACCGGTAGCGTAAGCAAACTGCTGTTTGCCGCATCAAAAATATACAAGCTTTTAGTCGTAGGCTTTATATTCCAAAAACCAATTTCATCTGCGCCATCTCCGTTGAGGTCTCTTAGATTTTCGAGATTAGATTTATAAGCGTTTTCTATGGTAAAAGAGCTTAGGTCTGGAGCGCTAAAAATAATAACGCTTGTACAATCACCTTTGCAGATCGCTGTAGTGTCTGATACGTTGCTCTGAGCAGTATCTAACAGTAATGTAGGACCATTTATATATGCATAATCTGAAAGTCCATCACCATTAAAGTCACCAAAAAGTTGTCGGTTTCTTGTTTTGGCAATGACGGTTTCTCGAAATTTTGGTAAAATAATAGCATTCTCATTCTTAGAGTCGTCTGCAACCCCTTCCCTCACAATTTTATAATCTCCATTTTTCAATAGAATGGAAAGGTACGACTCATATTTTTCTGTTACCCCGCCGTATTTTACGTTCTTGGTAAAAACAACTAAATACAGTCCGTCTTCCTTAATGATAGACATTTCGCCATCTAAAATTTCTTGGGTATAATTTGGAAACTGCTCGAATAAAACCAATTTGTCTTGAGCCACTTCTCTTTTAGTGCGCTCTTTTCCGTAGTAAGCTACCCTATCCATATAGTACCGCTGTAAAAATGGAGCTTTTAATTGCGTATGGTTTTCGTTCCATCGTTTCACAAAGGCACGAACGTCATCTTCATTTTTAGGGTCTACCTCATTACAAGCAGTGAATAATACTACTAAAATGCAAGCAATTACGTAAACATATTTCATTAAAAAGAAGGTAAATTGATTATCTATAAAGATAAAGGAATTTAACGGTTATTCTATGGCTGAACAGAACTTCTGAAAATAAAGAAATATAAAAAAACCCACAGTATCCTGTGGGCTTCAATGCTTTTATGTCTAGTAAATCTATGTATCATCCCGCTGCCCCGATGGGCTCTCCTTCACATTCCCGCGTTCGCTATAACCAGCTGGATCATTCGATTCTGGTACTTTTTTTGGATTTTCTTTGATTGGCTTCTCAGCCTGATCGGGCTTAGAATTCGGTTCGCCAGGATAGTCTTGATTTGTAATATCCTGCGCGTTCTTCTTGTCTTTGTGTAACATCGGGGTTTTATCGTTCTTTTCCATGCTTTCAAGTTTAATTTATTCTTAAAAATACATCAGACTATCCTTTGTTTCACAAAAATTTAGAACGATTAACACAAGCGTTAACAACAATTTATTAACCATAAAAAAAACCCGCGGTTTCCCACGGGCTTAATTCAAAATAAATAATTATCAAAAAATTACTCTTTGATAAACTTTTGAGCACTTACCACACGATTATTATCGATCAAATTTAAAACATACAATCCTTGTGATAAAGATGCTATATTAATTGTATTTCTTGCGAATAAGTCGCCATCTTTTACCACGCGGCCTTGCATATCGACCATAGTAAACCTAAGGTTTTGTGTATCCACACCATTAACAGTGAGCATGTTGGTAGTTGGATTTGGGTAAATACTAAACGTATTGTTGGTTACCCCGTTAATTCCTAACGTACCTTCTGGCAACTCAATCATTGGCCCTCCGGCTGGAGTTGTTACCCACAAACCGAACGCCGGACCGTTACTATTTTGCGACGGATCTAAAAATCCAGATGCATACACGGTAATTGAAGCCCCTTCAAGACCCAATGTAGCCAGCGGAGCACTATATCCTGCCACTTGTGTCACACCGTCGGCCAGACGAATTTCGAGATTATAATCTGCTTCAGGCACTGACAAATATCCTTGAAACTCGGTTGGAGAAATATCATCTACCAATGTTCCTGCCCCCACTCCTGTTTCAACAACATCAACTGTAGGTGCATCTGTTGCACCGTGGTGCACTAAAATGTCTACCAATGCAGGGTCTGCAGCAGCTTCCCTAGCTCCAGAAAAAATTTCTAAAGATAATGGTGGTGCAGGGTTATAACCTGTTGGACTTACAATACCATACGCAACTACAATGTATGTTTCACCATCCATTAAGGTCACGGGCACTGTTAAAAGAGCATCTGCCACACTCGTACTATTGCCAGGTGCCACAGAGAGTTCAATCTCGGTGCCTGCGGGCAAATCTACGAATGGCGAGGCCGTTCTAAATTCAAAATCGTCTAACGTATTTACATCGTCAACGTACACATCAACAGTTGCAGCAGCCAAATCTGCACTATTGTGAACCACTTGTACACGGGCTGTTTGCGAAATGGCAGTAATTCCAATTAATATGAAACTTGCACTTAGTAATAACTTTTTCATAGGTTTTATTTTTAGTTTGGATAAAGATACATTTCAAATTTTTTGTTTAATTATTTTTAAAATAAGTTTAACAAAATAATTTAGCTATCTGAAAACCTGCTATTTACATAAATAAAAAAACCACTTCTTTACAAAGTGGTCTTTTCAATTTATTTGGCTGCTATTATTGCACCCGGGTCGCATCATCCTGGTCGCCATACTGATTGGTATGTTCAGGTTTTTGTGGACCTTTATGTGTTTCTGGATTTAAGCTTTCTGTTAGTTCACCCTTTTTTTTCTTTTTCTCATCGGTTTTATCTGTACTCATAGTAAGAAAATTATGCGGTATCCCGCGGTTGATGTTTTTCTCTTTTATCTTTCACTTGGTGATTAATTTCACGTCCATCGGCTTCATTCGCTTTTTCATCAATGGCGCTATCTTTAATACTTGTTTTGTGGTTCTCCTGGCCTGGTATTTTTTTGTCGTCTTGCATAATATCATCTTTAGTTTACCTAAATATACGTGTATCTCTTCGGAAACTTTAATGCATTAATATAATTTAACACCACATGTTAAACCCTTCTGAATTAGCATACCACTAAGAAAATTTTCGCTGGGCTATTCGTAATTTAGAACTATTAAAAAAATAAGATAATCGCTGAGAATTTCAGCAATAAAAATTGAAATATGAAAACTACGAAAGAAAAAGCCGACGAGCAAATCCATGACAAATTAGTAAACAACTTACAGGAACTCTTAGAAAAAAATTATGATGCAGAGAAAGGGTTCACAAAAGCTATGGAAGATGCTAAAAATCCGCAACTAAAAAATTTCATGAAACATCAGGCCGCACAGCGCAGTCGTTTTGTGAACGAACTAGACCAAGAAATCAGAAACCTGAACGAAACACCCAAAGAAAAAGGAAGTTTTACTGGTGATCTGCACAGAACTTGGATTGACATTAAAACAGCACTAACTGGTGAAGACGACGAAGCCGTATTGGAAGAGTGCATCAGAGGCGAAAAAGCAAGCGTAGAAGAATACGAAGATCGCTTACAAAACAACAATTTCCCTCCTCAGGTCCAAAACGTACTCAACAATCAGCTTACCGAAATAAGAGGTACACTATCTAGAGTAAAAACGTTAGAAGACATTGCAGACGCTAATGGATAAACTCCAGTAACTATTCAAATCGTACTAAAACCACTTTAGGCATAATTCCTAGGGTGGTTTTTTTTTGAGCAACTGAGCAACTGAGCAACTGAGCGACTGAGCAACTGAGCACATGCAAACTACGCTACCTCAATACCCGCTTCTTTTATTGCTTTAAATCCGCCAGCTACGTCAATGACGTTATGATAACCGCGCGCCTTTAAAATGGATGCAGCAATTACCGATCTATATCCACCGGCGCAATGCACGTAGAATGGTTTTTCTTTTGGAAATTTCGAAAGATGCTGATTAATAAACTCTAGGGATGCGTGTTTTGCTGAAGGGATATGAGCTCCTTCCCATTCGCCATCTTTTCGAACATCAAATACTTCGGCATCTTGTTCTAATTTATCTTTTAATGTAGAAGCCGGAACAGACTCCATACTATCAGTTTCTTTACCAGCGGCAATCCATGCATCGATCCCTCCTTTTAAATACCCCAAGGTATTGTCGAATCCAACCCGCGAGAGTCGCGTAACAGTTTCCTCTTCCCTACCTTCTGGTGTAATAAGCAAAATGGGCTGTCTTACATCTGCTATCATGGCACCTACCCATGGTGCAAATCCGCCATCTATCCCAATAAAAATAGATTGTGGAATATGTGATTCCATAAAGTCTTTTTGGTGCCTTACATCGAGTACTAAAGCAGCAGTAGCATTGGCCAATTCTTCAAATTCCTGGGCGTTTAAGGGTTTGGTTCCTCTGTCTAGCACATCATTAATATCATCATATCCTTCCTTATTCATCTTCACATTCAGCGGGAAATACAAAGGCGGCGGTAACAGTCCGTCGGTCACTTCGGTGATAAACTCGTCTTTAGTCATGTCTGCGCGTAAGGCATAGTTCATTTTTTTCTGATTGCCCAATGTATCTACGGTTTCTTTCATCATGTTTTTTCCACAGGCCGAACCAGCACCATGTGCAGGATATACAATCACATCATCTGGAAGTGGCATTATCTTATTTCGAAGGCTTTCATATAAATAACCAGCAAGGTCTTCTTGGGTAAGGTCGGCTCCTTTTTGGGCAAGATCTGGCCTGCCTACATCCCCTAGAAATAAAGTATCTCCACTAAAAATACAATGCTCTTTCCCGTGTTCGTCTCTTAGTAAATAGGTGGTACTCTCCATGGTATGCCCAGGAGTATGCAATACCTTTATCGTCACCTTTCCAACCGAAAATTCTTGTCCGTCATTGGCAATCAACGCATCAAATGAAGGGTTTGCATTTGGGCCAAACACAATTGTCGCACCCGTAGCCTTGCTGAGTGAAACATGGCCGCTCACAAAATCGGCATGAAAATGTGTTTCAAAAATATACTTGATGATCGCTCCGTCACGTGTCGCTCGATCTGTATATGGTTTTGTTTCTCGCAACGGATCGATAATTGCTGCGACACCATCGCTTTCAACGTAATAGGCTCCTTGACTCAAGCAACCTGTATATATTTGTTCTACCGTCATTTTTTAGAGTTTCAGCAAAGATACAAAGTAGGAACGAGGTGTATATTTTGAAAATTGGAATTGTGCTCCTTAAGATGGTGTTTAAAACCATTACACTCCCCACAGCATTAATTTAAATAGTTTATTTTCTTAATTATTTCTGAAAGTTATCGGTTGAAAAACAACAAAATGTATCTTTACCCGCTTGAACCAATACCTAGAAGATGAAACTATTCCTTATTTCAAGTTTTGCATTGCTTGCAGTTGCCTGTAATTCTACCAAAAACACCGAAAGCAAGAAAATGACCCAGGCAGAATATGCCAGTACAATTACCGCAGACGACCTTAAAGAACATCTGTACATTTTTGCTGACGACAAGATGCAAGGGCGAATGACGGGGACGCAAGGTCAAAAATTGGCAGCCGAGTACTTGCGTAATTTTTATATGGACCAAGGTATAACTTCTCCTATTGAGCCAAACAACTACTACCAAAACATACCCGCTGAATATTTCAGCAGAATGAAAGAACCAGCACCCTCAGAAAATGTGGTGGCGTTTATTAAAGGAAGCGAAAAGCCAGATGAAGTTATTGTTCTTTCTGCACATTATGACCACGTAGGTGTGGAGAATGGCGAAGTTTTTAACGGAGCTGACGATGATGGTAGCGGGACGGTTTCTATGCTAGAAATGGCCGAAGCATTCCAACAAGCGGTGAAAAATGGTCAAGGCCCAAAACGTTCCATTCTGTTCTTGCATGTAACCGGTGAGGAGATTGGTCTTTATGGCTCTAGATACTACACTGAAAACCCGCTATTTCCGTTAGAAAACACGGTGGCGAACCTCAATACCGACATGATCGGACGTATAGACCCAGACAAAAAAGACAACCCAAACTATATCTACCTCATTGGAAGTGATAAATTAAGCCAAGGCTTACACGACCTTTCTGAACAAGTAGCGGCACAGTACAGCGACCTTGAGTTAGATTACACCTATAACGATGAGAACGACCCGAATCGTTTCTACTACAGAAGTGACCACTATAATTTTGCAAAAAACAATGTGCCGATTATCTTCTATTTTAATGGTACACACGAAGATTACCACCAGCCTACCGATACGCCAGACAAAATTGAGTATGAGCTTATGGCAAAACGAGCGCAGTTAATTTTTCATACAGCGTGGCAATTGGCAAACCAAGAAGAGCGTATCACAGCAGATAAGCTATAAGAATTTTTATATTTTATATTCTGAAAAAGCCAAATGTTAGCGCATTCGGCATTTTTTGTGGATTGATTAATTCCAAAAAAATGAAGCCGGCATTCCTTACAAATCTTGTAGCTAAAAAATAAAAATGCTCATTTACAGTACTTGAAAAACTTCAAATTTTTAGTTGTTTCGGTATTTTTCTTACTTTTAAGCAACTAACAAGGAAATCCAAATGAAACATCCACTATTGCTGCTGGTGATCGTCGCACTTATATTCAGTTCTTGCCAGACTGATGAATACGTAGCTGCACCCACCGAACTCGACCAAGAACTTACCGCACTTTTGAATGAACGTTCTAACGGACAAGGACTTTCGTTTTTTGTACTACCCGATGAAAACGACTACGCTAGCATTCCGCAAGATCCTCTAAACCCAATCACCCAAGAAAAAGTACGTTTGGGTAGATTGCTCGTTCACGAAACAGCCACAGGCGGAAATCCGAAAATGCCAGATAACCAATATACCTACGCATGCGCAAGCTGTCATCCCGCTGCTTCTGGATTTTCAGCAGGAATTAGACAAGGAATTGGTGAAGGAGGTATTGGTTTCGGACTAAAAGGTGAAGGAAGAATACCTATGGACGAAGGTGCGATGCCGAGAGACAGTATAGATGTACAACCTATAAAACCACCCACACTTATCAATGTTGCGTATCAGACCGTAGCACTCTGGAACGGCGCTTTGGGCGCACAGGGCATTAATGCACCGTATGTACAACAAAATGCCGATATCATACCTGAAAATCTATTAGGGTTCCAAGGCCTTGAAACACAAGGTGTAGCTGGGCAGACTATGCATCGATTAAAAATAGACACCGAATTTGTAGAAACTTTTGGTTATAAAAGCTTGTTCGATGAAGCGTTTCCGACTTCTCCTGAAGACGAACGATATACCCCAGTAAATGGTGCCTTGGCCATAGCGGCGTTTAATCGAACTATTTTGGCGAATAAAGCACCTTGGCAAGAGTGGTTGCGTGGAAATACGACTGCGTTAACCCCAGAACAGAAACAAGGTGCCCTGCTCTTTTTTGGCAAGGGAAAGTGCTATGAATGCCATACAGGGCCCGCCTTAAAATCGGAAGGATTTTACGCATGGGGACTCTACGATTTCAGCCCTGAGGAAACAATTTTATTTAACGATAATATGCTTTCGTTTAATATTTCAGTACAACGCGGTAGAGGAGAGTTTACAGGACGTGCTGAAGATAATTTTAAGTTTAAAGTCCCCACCTTGTACAATTTAAAAATGAATTCGTTTTACGGTCATGGCGGTTCGGTAAACAGTATTCGCGAGGTGGTTGCTTATAAAAATGCAGGGGTAAAACAAAATACTGAAATTCCCGACAGTCAATTGGCACCGCAATTTGGAACTACCAACTTGAGTGCTGCAGAAATAGATTTGATTACAGATTTCTTAGAAAATGGGCTGTATGATGCTACCATTGAGCGTTACGCGCCCACCGCAGTGCTTTCTGGGAATTGCATACCGAATAACGATCCGCAATCGCGTATTGACTTAGGATGTGATTAATCGCCGTCTGGATCGGGAAATACAGTCGCTTCATATGCGCCGGCGTCAGGATTGTTAGTATCTCTTGGCGTACCATTTAAATCAACTGGTGGTGCAATTCCTCCAGCTCCAATACCTTCAGCGGCAGATGTTCCTTGTTCAATATTGAAATTGTTATTTTCTGTGTCTTGAAAAACAGGGTCTTCATTTCTAACAATTGCCGTATACAATTCGTTATTACCAAATTGGTATTCGGGTATTTCAGTAAATTCATTGTTAGGGTCATCAAACCGTATCAAACTATTCTGAAAGTTAAAGTTGAAAATAGAACCGCCTGGCTGATTTAGAATCCCTAATTCGCGCTGTTCGTTTCCGTAGATAATACAATTGTTGAAATTGGCTTGAAGTACATCGGCCACCAAAACTTCATCAGGACCTACTTGGAAAACATTGTCGATCTGTACACTTGGGAAATTTCTAAAACTGTTGGTCCAATAATTTACAAATGTGCAATGGTTAAATTCATAACGCCCACCAAAAGAACACGCCAAGGAGGCCTGCCCGCTATTATTTATGACAACGTTTTCGCCATACACATCGCCCGTAAAGGCAATTAAGCCTGAAACTGCACTATTGTAGATTTGTACATTTCGCAGCTCTAACGTTCGAGGTCCTGTGTTGTTATCCATTCTAATACCTGCTATCCCATTCTTGATGGTAGTATAGTTAAATTCGTGGTCTACACTGCCATCAGTAAGCCAAATAAATCCCCATTGGCCTGGAATATCGCTAAAGCTAGGTTCTAAACGATCTCCTTCAAAAATGACCTCATTTTCTAGTGCTACGGGGTCAGTACTTGGTGCGCCCATCACTTTCATAGAAGCATTGTTGGCCACCAAAATACCGCTGTTTTCATGAAAATGCACGCGGGCACCTGCTTCTACAGTTAATGTTTTTTCTGGCGGAACTGCCGCAAAACCATAGATCACGTAGGGTTTCTCGTTCGTAAAGGTAAGTTCGTTGTCATCAAGAAAGAACCCTTCTATCTCAAAGGCTTCTTCACCCGAACCAATGGTAAGCGTTTCAAAAATTCCATTGCCTAAATCGGCTGGAAACAAAAATACAGCATCCTGAACTAAAGTTACCAGCTCTACCTGTTGTTGATTTCCACCGCCATCAAACACGAGTTGGTCTGTATATAAAAACTGCATCTCGTTACTCGGAGCGCTGTTTATATCGAAGGTAGTTTCAATAAAAATAAAAATACTATCCTGAGCAAGCACTTGTACATCTGTAAAGCTCTTTCCTGGCAACCCGTCTACATTTAAACGATAATTAGAAGCTTCTCCCTGAGCCAGTGCCACAGTTGGAATGCTAATATCCTCATCGGTACGATTGTACACTTTTAAGTTATATGTGCTAGAACCTATATTGCTAAAAACGGTGTCTAAAAAAACGGTGTCTCTCGAAAACTCTAGATTTCCTGAGCTTGCAACCGTTTCAAAATCGTTTCTACAAGAACTCCATGTGATTACACAGGCCAGCAGGGCAAGAGTGTACAAATACTTCATTAAGCTTTAATTTTCAGTAAAAATATAACTTTTTTATAAGGGGAATATTGTTTGTCGGGCAAAGTTTCGGTTGGCCCCTACTCCCCTACTACTTCTCTATTCTGATTTTAAAAAGTTTGTCCCAATTTTTTCCGGTTACGTATAAAATATTGGGCTCGCCTTTATAAGCAATACCGTTCAACACGTCGATTTCAGCATGTTTGGTGACTTGGTCTTTCAATCCTTTTAAGTTCACTACGCCTTCTACCGCACCATTTTCAGGATTTACGATGGCGATAGCATCTTTTCTGTAAACATTTGCATAGATTCTATTGTCTACCCATTCTAGCTCGTTAATGGTGTCTATTTTACTTTTATTGGTATACACCTCTATATAGCTTTTCTCTGCGAGAGTTTCTTTGTCGAGCTTCCATATTTTTTCAGTACCATCGCTTTTATATATGGTGGTACCATCGTTGCAAAGGCCCCAACCCTCTTCACTTTCGCCATAGACAAAGGTCCCCATTTTCTGGAAGGTATTTTTATTGTAGATAAAGCCATTGCCACTTTTCCAAGTGAGTTGATAGATTTTATTTCCGACAATGGTCATTCCTTCGCCAAAGTATCGATCTCCTATCGCTTCAGAAGCCAACACTTCGCCCGTGGTATAATCTGTTTTACGAAGCGTAGATTGCTTGTATTGCCCAGTGCTTTCGTACAAGGTGTCGTTGCTAAATTCGAGTCCTTGTGTATACGCCTTCGGGTCATGCGGATAGGTTTCCAGAATGGTGTATGAGTAAATTTCAGGCTTTTTTGGAGCTACGATAGTAATATTTTTTTCTACGGAATATTCTTTTCCATCAACCATCACCACAGCTACTATGGTATGCTTCCCCATTTTTTGTGCTGCCAAGGGGAATGAACTACCAGTGACTTCAGTTCCATCGAAGGTATAATTGGTGGAGGCAATTTCAACATTTTTCTTATTCTGAAGCGATACAGAAAGTACATCAGACGGACTGTACATTTTCTTCTCGTCGGCTATTTCAATAGAAAAATATGTATCTGGATTCTTAATTTCATCTTCGCAGCTTACAAACAAAGCTGCTAAAAACATGAAGATGATCGTGTTATAAAATTTCATGGTATTGTTCAATTTTAACGCAAGATAGCCAATAATAATTGATGGTAAAAATGCTTGTAGAAGCATGAAAAGTGCCGTATATTTGCATCGGCAAGTCCTACACAACCAGCTCCTGCTTAATCCCCCAGGGCGGGAACGCAGCAAGGGTACGCGGTCGTAGCGGTGTGATGTAGGTAGCTTGCCATTTTTTGTGCGCTAAAGTGTCGTTTCTATTTGGAATACTTAACACAACACCGCATCTTTGTGCTTTCCTCAAACCTATGCCAAAAGTTATATTTATTACAGGAGCCTCTTCAGGAATTGGAAAAGCCATTGGCTTATTTCTACACGAGAAAGGATATTCGGTCTATGGCACCAGTAGAAATCCGTCGAACTACCAAGATGTTGTTCCCTTTCCTCTGTTGAAACTTGATGTAACAAAACCAGATACCATTGAAGATACCGTAGCGCAGATTATTGCTGAAACGGGACAAATTGATGTCTTGATAAATAATGCGGGTGTTGGTATTACGGGCCCAATTGAAGAAACACCAATAGACGAAATCCGAAATGCTTTTGAAACCAACTTCTACGGACCATTACACGTGATAAAAGCGGTGATGCCGCAAATGCGGAAACAGAAAAAAGGACATATAATTAACATCACTTCAATTGCTGGGTATATGGGATTGCCATATCGGGGAATCTACAGTGCTACCAAGGCTGCGTTAGAAATCACCGCAGAAGCCTACCGAATGGAAATCAAGCAATTTGGAATACACATGACCAATGTTGCTCCTGGCGATTTTGCCACGAATATTGCCTCTGGGCGCTACCACGCACCGGTTTTAGAATGTTCTCCGTACAAACAGGCCTATAGTGCAACGCTGAAAACCATGAATGAGCACGTAGACGCAGGTAACAATCCGAATGAAATGGCAATGGCAATTCATCGCATTATTGAAACTGAGCAGCCTAAAATTCATTATAAAGTGGGAGCCTTCCTGCAAAAATTTTCAGTTGTGCTAAAACGGGTACTCCCCGATAAAACGTACGAAAAAATGCTGATGAAGCATTATGATCTATAATATAACCCTAGCTTCCAACCCGCCCAAACTCCGTTCGGTACGGGCAAGCTTCCAACTTCTAGCTCCCAGCAATCTACTTTTTATCACAAGTTATCGACATTGCTTTTTAGCCGTTGCTATCTTCCTTATTTTTACCAAAAATTAAACACAACATCTCATGAAATTCTTCATTGATACCGCAAACTTAGAACAGATACGTGAAGCTCAAGACTTGGGCGTATTAGATGGCGTAACCACCAATCCTTCGCTCATGGCAAAAGAAGGAATAACAGGTCGTGACAACATCCTGAAACACTATGTAGATATCTGCAAGATTGTAGATGGTGATGTTTCTGCGGAAGTCATTGCTACAGATTTTGAAGGAATGGTACGTGAAGGTGAACAATTGGCTGAACTGCACGAGCAAATTGTTGTGAAAGTCCCTATGATTAAAGAAGGGGTAAAAGCCATCAAATATTTTACCGACAATGGTATTCGAACCAATTGCACGTTGGTATTTTCTGCAGGACAAGCACTATTGGCAGCAAAAGCAGGTGCTACGTATGTTTCGCCGTTTATTGGAAGACTGGACGATATTTCTACCGATGGTCTTAATCTGATTGCTGAAATTCGGTTGATTTATGATAATTATGGTTTTGAAACACAAATCTTGGCAGCCTCAGTACGACACACCATGCACGTATTAGAATGTGCTAAAATTGGTAGCGATGTAATGACGGGCCCACTTTCATCTATTGAAGGCTTACTAAAGCACCCGTTGACCGATATCGGACTCGCAAAATTCTTAGAAGATTATAAAAAAGGAAATTAGTATCTGGCAAATTAGTACTAAAAAATTTAATCTAAGTGGGCTTCGGCCCACTTTTTAGTTTTTATCTGTTTCCCTAGACATTAAAAACCCAAAAGGTTTTAAACTCGGAACGTGCAAGAAAATAACGTTGATGATTCCCAAAACAGGAATCGCCACCACCATACCAATTATACCCCAAATCATATTTCCTAAAATAACTGCGAGGATAACAAACAACGGATTTAAATCTACGTCTTTGCCCACAACATAGGGTTGCAGAATATAACTTTCAACAAATTGACTTACTACAAAGGTGATAGTTACACCTATTAAAATACCCAACTCGCCATCAATGAGATATCCGAAAATCAGCGCTAGGCTATACCCCATAATATTTCCCAAATAAGGAATAATGGTGAGTGCCGCAGCAATTAAAGCAATCAGAATAAAATTACTCACCCCCGAAATACCCAAGCCAATACCATAAATAAGTGCGAGTATTGCAATTAATTTTAGCTTTCCGAGTAGGTAACCTTGTGCCACAGAAATAGTTTGGCGTATGGTTTTCTTTACCTCCTTATTTTTTTCTTTGGAAAAAAACTTCAACAGAAATTTTTTGAACTTTGTTCTGAACCTCAACATAAAAAACACATAAATAAAAACCAGTAGGTACATGCCTAGAAAACCGATGAGCTTACCCAAGTAGGTAAGAGCGCCAGAACCACCATTGGCTGTACCGATAAATTTAAAGTTTGTGATTTTCGATTTGTATCCCTCTAATTTCTTTTCTGTAACGGGTGTATTCTGGGTGATGAATTGGGTTGCCATCTCAACTTTAGGCTTTATAACATCCTTCATGGCTCCCCATTTCTCGACCATTTCATTCATTTGTGCTGTAACTAGTACAAAAAAGCCACAAGAAATGATAAACAAAATTAGTGTACTGGATAAACTGGCTAGCGTTCTGTTCAGTTTAAAGTGTTCTAGCTTCTGGGCTACTGGGAGGATAAGCAAAGACAAAATTGCCGCCAATGTGAGCGGTGCTAAAAACGACTTGCCTTCGACCAGTAACAAAAGACTTATCGCAATAAACAAAACGAAGGCTACGGCCCTATACAAATAGTTTTTTTCTGCCATGATAGGTTGTTTCCCTCAAAATAAAATAATTTATCAGAGTTCTGTTCGTGTTTAACACGAATTTATACCATCTTCATCACCGTAGCTAGGTTTGCTATTCAGTACTCAACATCTTTATGGCTTGTTCTTTCCAATTGTCGCTATCAAATTCGTTCATACTAGTATATACTTCAAAAGGTGAAAGTTCTGCAACATCGATGGTCGTAGACGCAACTCCACCTAGGTAGGTGGCGTCGTCATCTTCAAACGAAAACGAATAAATAAAATACTGCTGTTCTTCGTGCTCTATTTCGCCTACCACCGTGATGGTATTCGGGTAATAATCGAAACTCGTATCACCCACAGCATTGTACAACGATAATCTACCATATTCGATTGGTGCTAAAAAGCTTTCTGGAACCTGGTCTGGTAAACCGGCATCTATCAAGGCTTCCATGATTTCGTAGCGATTATACAGATTTTCCATCTTTTGGGATAAAAATTCTGGTGCAATTTCAACTTCTTTTTCAATCGCAGCAAGCAATGCCCTTAGGGCAATCCACGAGTCAGACTCTGGACTATCGGCCAATGTCAATAAAGCACGTTCAGTAGTAGGGCTTAGTGTTTGTTGTGCCTTAGCGATGTCGATATAACTTGAAATTAATGTATAACCAAGGTATGAAAACTGCTTGCGCTGTATGGTATCGTTGTATTTTTTTGCATCTGTTTCAAAATACGTGAGCAGTTGTTCGCTATACTGGTTTAATTTAGGTCCATACAGAGAGTCTTTCATATGGTTACTAAACAAATCTACAATACCATCTCGATAAGGTTCATACGTTAATACAGATAATAATCGGGCACTTTCAGCCACCACGACTTCTGGCTTGTCTTTCAGGCCATTAAAGATATCAAAGTCGACATCCTCTTGTATGGTTAAGTCTTTCTCTTGCAAGAACTCGAAAAAGGCAGGAAGTGCATTTTTATCGGTCAACTTAGGAAGCCAACCCATTATTTGGGTTTTATGGTTGTTCGACGCTTTTGTTGATTTATAAAATTTCAAAAGGGTTTTTAAAGACTTTTTACTATCCAACGTAGCGATTTCATCGATGATTTTATTTTTAACCGAATAGGTTTCGCCTTCATCCATAAATTGAACATTCAATAATTTTGAAAGTGCTTTTTCTTCAGATTTGTCGAATATATAGTAGCTGAAGGCCCCTTTAGCCGATTCAAACACCAACGAATCTTTACTTTTCAGGTTCTTTACAAGCAAATTCATTTTCGAATTTGTTAAATTAAAATTTGAAGACGTACCATTAATCTCAAATGTGTTGAAGTAGGTATCTACCCTATCCAATTCGTCTTCACCCACATAACTTAATAGCAATATGATATCCCTTCCATCAAGCAATAATTCAATTTTTTGTTTAATATGGCTATTTCCATTCTGAAGGAGGAGTTGTCTAGATGGCAATCCTCCCAATGTACTTGGTTTCGAACCGATAATCGTATCATTGTATTCAAGTATGTCTTCGGTATAATCGTCATAAAATTTTTCGAGTGACTCAGACCTCAAATAAGGTGTTGCCGTTATCTTCTGAATCATATAGCAGCCCCCAGTAGCGGCATCTAGCGCAGCATACGCATTGTACGACTCAAACATATCTGAAGCCGTATACGCAATGGTTTCTTTCAGTTCTGGAAATTGCGGCATCCGTATTTGGTGCCGGTCATTCAATGTAATTAACGAATCCAATTTAAGGGGTTGGTACGGATTAAACTTCAGGGAATTCAGAAAAGTATCATTTTCCGAAATGGTATCGTCTTTGGAGATGGCTTGGCTTAGCAGCAAATAAAAACGATTTCCCCTAAAAAAAGCATGCGCCCGGGCATGATAGGTTTTCGAGAGTTCAATTTCGTATGACGTCCCTAGAACTCCATCTACCTCAATTTCTTTTGGCTCACTAAGAATTTTTCCTTGATTTTCCAGAAGACTAGAAACTTGTTCGTTAAATAGGTCTGCGTCGTTCAAGTAATAGCCAATAGGCTGGTCGTTGTATCGAAATAAGTTGAACGTATTCTGGTTGGGATCTTTCATTGAAAACAGGTGCAGAAAATACTCAATATCGGGATTGGTAGGGTCTGGCGCCTTTCTCGACAAATCGGTAGTCTCACCAATTATTTGCACTGTGTACGCCCCTAAATCATTTTCAAGAGTTTCCCAGGTTACTTCGGGAACTTCCCGTTCAAAAAATTGAATCGAATTAAAAAAGGTGTCGACGTAAGGTGATGAAAGTTCGCTCATCTGATTTTCAACTAAAAACGCAAAAAGATGATTATCAATATCGAAATATTGTGCACGCATAGTGCCATCTTCTGTTTTCATGATTACTTCAACTCCATTACTATCGCCTACTGAAATTTCTTTGCGGCCTATTAATTCGTTAGTAGCATCTTCCAATTGGTTGTCAATCACCTTGTCTATGATATTTCCCTCGCTTGCGAGATCTGAACCAGTATAATCCATAAAGAAATAACTGAAACTCCCTCCCGAATACAAGTCTGCTACCGTATAAATATTGTATTGTCCAGACATGGGAATCGCGATGGCCTTATCTGGAGTCTTTAAACTAAAACCAGCTTCTTTATAAGTGGTAGTCATCCAATCTTCTTCATTAACTTTCAAATCGAATGTAAACTCAGGATCGTTAAAGGTAGCACCCACGGGTCTCACAGTATATCCTTTCTTTTCCAATAAATCTAGTACGCCACTGTTTCCCGGGAGGTGGGCCGCTCCTACCCCAGCAAAGATTGTTTTTCGCTGCATGATAGAATCTAGGCTCTTTACCATTTTGGTGTTGCGCCTTTCCATTACTTTATCGATGGGCCACCAACCGTTTAAATAATAATAAATTTGTTCTAGGCTGCCCTGATAATATACGTCTATGAGACGCTCTAACTGTTGGTTCGCCTCTGCTTCATCTAAATCTATCAATTCTAAAATTGCTTGCCGCAGCTCTTCCTTCGGAATATCTTCCATATCTGGAATCTGATCATCCAAATCTTCAAGTCCGGTGATTTCTTTGTTGAAATGATTGGCTACCCCAAACAAATAGACATCTAAAAAAGTACGCTTATCGGTTTCTTTTGAAATATTAGGCGATAAAGCCGATTCGATCATAAGCGGATGTGAAATCGGAAAGTCTTCAATAGACGAACCATTTATTTCCATGAACTTTTGGGCAAGGCGCTCGTATTCTTCTTCGGAAAGTATTTCTTTATAAATATTTTGAGTCCCTTCATAAGATTCCATCTTTTCCTTGATAGCACCACCCATGATATTTGGGTCGATTTCAAGGGCGAAAATTTCTGTGTTCTTTATAGCAGGGATAACCGAGTCTGAAAATTGAAATACACGCTCATCTTGAAGGTGCATGGTGCCGAAAACATACGACTTACCTACTGTGTTGTTTTTGGTAATCTCCCAGAGTAATTTATAATTAGACCGATCTTGGGCGGCGACTATAGCAGTAAAACAAAGGAATATAGAAACGAAAATATTACGTGAATGCATGATGATAAGTAGATGTTATATAAATAAGGGGCTTTAACGCTTGCCGACAAAGATGCAGAGATAATCTACTAAAACAAAATCTTTTTTAGAGACGAATAGTTTTGCCAATACATCTAAAATGGTACCGTGCAACACGGGCTTATAGGATTAATTTTATTGCGTCAAACCGCAATTGGGGAAACCTGCTAAACAAAACCTTCGAGCTGTGCTGGATCATTTTATTCTAACCCAAATATAATCTGAAGAATCGGTTTAGCGCAATCACTGGCGTGTTGCGCAGGACCGCAATTGGGGAAACCTGCTAAACAAAACCTACGAGCTGCGCTGCGGTTGTAGTTTAAAGTATTAAAAACTAACTTGAAGATCCGGTTTAGCGCAATCACTGACGTGTTGCGCAGGACCGCAATTGGGGAAACCTGCTAAACAAAACCTACGAGCTGCGCTCGTAAAAGCTTTTTTTGTGGAGTTTTGCCATGAGCAAGCTCACGCAAAACTCCACAAAAAAACCTCCAAGTTTCCTTGAAGGTTTTGTTTGGGTGGAAGATCGGTCTCGAACCGACGACCTCCTGAACCACAATCAGGCGCTCTAACCAACTGAGCTACAACCACCATTTACTTTTCGTTTGAAAAGCGGATGCAAATATACTTCAAATCTAACGCTTGTACAATAGCTTCGTATTTTTTTTAAATCAAATCGAAAATTGAATCAACCGCAGGCAAACGCTCTACCGTAAAACCTTCTGCCGCTTCGGTTCCAATGAGCCTTCCCAAGTTCCTGTTTCTGTACAACATACTGTCGGTTGCATTTTTAGACGAAATGGGCGTGTTGGGTTCTTTGGAGTGTTCATCGAAAAACTGACTTTTATAAGCGAAAATCGCTTTCATCTTTTGGTCTTCAAAACCAGAAATATCTACCACAACATCTGGGGTTAACTCTTTCCATTGAATGTAATGGTACACATGTTTTGGTCGCCACGGGTGTTGGTGGTTGCCTTCGTGTATGGTCTCAATTTTTACAAGTCCGCTCAAAAAACAAGCATCACTCACTAATTTACTTCCCCTACCGTGATCTATGTGCCGATCGTCTACTGCATTGCACAGAATAATTTCTGGGCGGTATTTTCTTATAACTTTAATAACTTCAAGTTGTGTGGCGTGATTATTTTCAAAAAAGCCGTCGGCAAACGCTAAGTTGTGGCGCATCGAAACTCCCAAAATGTCGGCTGCAGCTTTTGCTTCGTCTTTTCGTATTGCGGCACTACCTCGGGTACCCAGCTCACCTTCGGTGATATCTAAAATCCCAACTTTTTTACCGTTTGCTATCTCTTTCGCGATGGTGCCACCGGCGCTCATTTCAACATCGTCAGGATGTGCGCCAACAGCCAATATATCTAGTTTCATCTATTTGTTATTTTCTAAAGTGCTTGTTCGTATGCTTCTTTAAGCCAGTTTTTCAGTTCTGTATCAACCTGTGAGACATCTTCAAGTCGTACACGATGTGTGCACATCGTGCCAAAAGGTCCAGAATTCTCTAAACGATCGGTGGTTGGTTTGTCTTTCAGCTTTAACCCAAGGTCTATGCGTGATTTTGTAGCCGGTTTTACAAGAGCAAACTGTTTTCCACGTATCATACTTACACTCGTCTTTTTTGGTGTAACTGTAACGTCTTTGCCAAAATTTTGGACAGTGCTCAACAATTTTTTATAGATAGGCAACAGCGCTTCCTTTCCTTTAAATTGGTTATTAACCAGATCTTCTGGAGTATCATTTTGATCTTTAGACAGTGCTACAATCGTATTTGCAAATCCGTGGGTAACCCCAAAATCCTTTTTAAGAAAATTAACGGCTTCTGAATGTTTGCCGAAATTTTTCGTTTTTAGGAGCGATTTCCAATCATCAAGCGATTTACCCGTTTTTTCGGGCATATTGTCTATCATGGTTTGCAATGCTTTATCCATTGTTTATTTTTTTAATTTTTATTCAATCTTGCATTACAGCATTACTTTTCGCAACCTTATGAAACGCTTGCTCTATATCGTTTACTAGGTCTTTCTTTTCTTCAATTCCTACTGAAAATCGCAATAATTTATCTGAAATTCCCTGATGGGCTCTTTCTTCCGAAGAAAGCAATGCGTGGCTTGTTTTAGCAGGCGATAAAATAGTAGATTCTACCCCTGCAAGGCTCATAGATTGTTTAATGAGCTGCAATGCCTGCATAAAAGCTTCTGCATCTACTGAAGGAATCAGCTCAAAAGACAACATACCTGTAAATCCGCGCATTTGTCGTTTTGCCAAGTCGTAATCTGGATGGTCTTTTAGTCCGGGATAATGCACCTTTTCTACTAACGGATGTTGTTGTAACCATTTCGCCATTCTCTTGGCATTTTTATTCTGCGCTTTCACACGTAGCGCCATTGTTTTTAAACTGCGCTCTAACAACCAAACGGTATAATCGCTTAAACTGCCACCGATATTCTTCGATAAATTCCAGATACGTTCCATATGTGCTGAACTTGAAGCTACAGCTCCTGCACAGATATCGCTATGGCCACCCATATATTTGGTGGCACTGTGTATCATGATATCTATTCCGAAATCGGCTGGGTTTTGGTTTACAGGAGAAGCAAATGTATTGTCTATCATAGACACCAAACCATGCTCTTTGGCGATGTTGGAAATCATCTGCAAATCGGTAATCAGCATCAACGGATTGCTCGGTGTTTCTACATAAATTACTTTGGTGTTTGGCTGAAGTTCTCTTCTGAAATCAGCTTCTGAAAAACCATTGGTAAACGAATATTCTATTCCGAACTTATGGAACTCTTCCACCACAAAATTATAAGTACCACCATACAATGTTTTTTGTAACACAATGTGGTCTCCCTTTTGTAAAAAAGCAAGCAAACAATGGCTCACGGCTGCCATACCACTCCCGAAAATCATTCCAGATTCGGTGTGTTCTAAGGCCGCTATTTTTTTGCCCAATGCTTCTTGATTGGGGGTATTAAAGTAACGCGGATAGCGTTTTACGTCTACATTTTCGTAGGCGTACGAACTGCTCATGTAAAGCGGAGAAATGGCTCCTTTAAATTGCTCATCTTTCACTTCACCCACGTGCGCACAAATTGTATTTAATCCCATGTTTTTTGAATCACCCATGCTGTAATATTTTGAAGGTCTAAGGTATTAATTCCTGTGCAGGTTTGCTATCTTTAGCCAATGAAATTATTGTTAGTAAATATTAAAGAATTACTTCAAGTTCGGGAAGAAGCGCCTTCAAAAGTAGCTGGCACCGATATGAACATCTTACCAACCCTTAAAAATGCTTGGCTTTTACTAGATGGCGACTGCATTTCAGATTTTGGTACCATGCAGCAATTGCCTAAAATTTCCGTAGAAAAAACCATAGACTGCACTGGTAAAATAGTGCTCCCCACGTGGTGCGATAGCCATACCCATATTGTTTATGCCGGAAATCGGGAGCAAGAATTTGTAGACCGAATTAACGGTCTTACCTACCAACAAATTGCCGAAAATGGCGGTGGAATTCTAAATAGCGCCAAAATACTACAAGCCACTTCTGAAGCAGATTTGTATGAACAATCTGCAGCACGATTGGAGGAAGTAATACGAATGGGTACTGGAGCGATTGAAATTAAAAGTGGCTACGGACTTACCACCGAAGCTGAATTAAAAATGCTACGGGTGGCTAAAAAATTAGAAGAAAAGTATCCGGTAGCCGTTAAAACCACTTTTCTAGGGGCACATGCCGTCCCCAACGAATTTAAAGGAAACAAAGCTGGGTATTTAAACCATATCATTACCGATATGCTGCCAAAGGTGGCAAATGAAAAACTAGCCGATTATGTAGATATTTTCTGTGAAGAAGGATATTTCAGCGTTGAAGACACACACCAACTTTTGGGTGCGGCCAATAGTTACGGATTTGTACCAAAAATACATGTAAATCAATTTAATGCCATTGGCGGGGTGAAAGCTGGAGTGGTGCACGATGCCCTTAGCGTAGACCATTTAGAGGTATTGACAGAAGCCGACATTGAAGTGCTACAAAACAGCAATACCATGCCGGTTGCACTGCCCTCCTGCTCTTATTTTTTGAGCATTCCGTATACTCCGGGTAGGAAACTGATAGACGCAGGTCTGCCTCTCGCGTTGGCTACCGACTACAATCCTGGCTCTACTCCAAGCGGAAATATGAATTTTGTCGTGGCTACCGCTTGTATTAAGATGCGACTCACCCCAGAAGAGGCGATTAATGCCGCTACCATAAACGGTGCTTATGCTATGGGCTTGAGTGCTTCACACGGAAGTATTACCAAAGGAAAAGCCGCAAGTGTGATCATCACCAAAGAAATACCGTCGTATGGGTACTTACCGTATGCGTTTGGAAGCAATTGTATAGACACTGTAATTGCAAACGGAAAAATAATAGCCTAATGTTGAAATTTTATTCGAAAGACATCTTGTTACAACATACCAATCTGCGGGAAGGCGAGTTAAAGTTTGGTGAAGTTGCCGGCACTGTTTCCAATTGGGAGGCACTAGAAAACGCACCCCAAAAATATGTACTGCTAGGTATTCCTGAAGATATTGGCGTTCGTGCCAATAAAGGAATTGCAGGTACTTCGGAAGCGTGGATAGCAGGACTAAAAGCTTTATGTAACATTCAACACACAGCGCTTTGCAAGGCTGATTCTGTGTTGGTCCTGGGGGCAATCGATTGTGAGGCTGAGATGGACGAAGCCGAAAAATTAAATCCTAACGACCCGCATTATCTTTTCAACCTAGGTTTGTTGGTTGAGCAAATAGATATCATAGTGAGCAAAGTAGTCGAAAAAATTGTCGCTGCCGGTAAAATTCCGATTGTGATTGGCGGTGGGCACAACAACAGCTACGGAAATTTGAAAGGAACAGCCTCTGCGCTGAAAAAAGCCTTGAATTGCATCAATTTTGACGCACACTCCGATTATAGACAGTTAGAACACAGACATAGCGGAAATGGGTTCAGTTATGCCCAAAAAGATGGCTTTTTAGAAAACTATTTCATATTTGGACTACACCGAAACTATACATCCCAAAATGTGTACAACACATTAGCAGAAACCACCTCTTGTGCCTTTTCTACTTTCGAAGAAATTTCTGTTGAAAAAACATTTCCTTTTTCCGAAGCATTGAAAAAAGCAGAACAGCACTGTTGCCAACAGCCCTTTGGTGTTGAAATCGATTTGGATACCGTGGCCAATATGGGCAGTAGCGCCATGACCCCAAGTGGATTCACAGTAGAAGAATGCCGTCAATTTACGCGGTACTTTTCAGCAAAACAGAATTGCTCCTATATCCACATCTGTGAAGGAGCACCCAACCGGGAGCTTTTCGCTGGGCAAGTGGGTAAAGCGATTGCGTATTTAGTGTCAGATATTATTTCGGAATAAGTGATGCAAATTGTAACCTTCAAACCAAACTACAGTCAAGCATTCTACGATTTAAATATGGAATGGCTTGAAACTTTTTTTTACGTAGAAGCCTACGACAGAGAGGTGCTTAGCAACCCAAATAAATATATTATTGAGCCTGGCGGACATATATTTTTCGCTATTGAAGATGACATTGTTTTAGGTACAGTCGCACTTTTAAAGCGTTCCGAAACCAGTTTTGAGCTCACCAAAATGGCCGTTAGACCCAACGCTCGTGGTAAACAAATCGGACAAAAACTATTGCAATATTGTATCGATTTTGCACGTGATAACGATTTTGAACGCCTTTTTCTGTACTCACACAGAACACTGGAAAACGCCATATACATTTATAAAAAGTATGGTTTTGTTGAAATTCCCTTAGAACAACCCAATCCGTACGAGCGCAGCAACATTAAAATGGAGTACCCTTTATCTTAGTTGCAATTTCAATTTGTATCTTTATAAAAAACCAAGCTATGAAAACTTATACCTTACTAGCTATTTTCGCTTTTACGCTGTTCGCGTGCAACAATAATACTGCTAAAGACAAAAATTCAGAAGAGCCGATGGCTACTTCCGAAGTAAAACAAACCGAAACTGAATCAACTTTCAACGTTACCCCCATATCGCACGCCACTATGGTATTAGATTGGGATGGAACCACTTTTTATATAGATCCTGTAGGTGGAGCGGCAGCATTTTCGGGGCAACCCCCAGCAGACCTCATTCTCGTAACCGATATCCATGGTGATCACTTTAATATGGAAACCCTTCGTGAAGTGGTTGGAGATGGCGTACGTATTATGGCTCCCCAAGCGGTAGCAGACAAAATTGATGACGAGTTACTTTCCCAGACGCTAGTCGTTGCTAACGGAGAAACCACCACTGTACCTGGGATTGATGATTTTACTTTTGAAGCAATACCCATGTATAACCTGCGCGAAGAAGCATTGAAATTCCATACCAAAGGTCGTGGAAACGGATATGTGATTGAAAAAGATGGCATGCGTGTTTATATTTCTGGAGACACCGAAGACATTCCGGAGATGAGAAACTTAGAAAACATTGATATTGCCTTTGTTTGTATGAACCTGCCTTATACAATGACCGTTGAAAGTGCGGCAAGTGCCGTGGTAGATTTTAAACCAGAAAAAGTGTATCCGTACCATTACCGAGGTTCTGAAGGTATGAGCGACGTAGGTGTTTTTAGAGATATGATAAAAAAATCGAGCGTTTCTAGCGATATTGAAGTAGTACAATTAGATTGGTACCCGAACAAAGAGTAATCCATTTTTTTGTTTATGGTAATGTCCCAAAAATCAAACAATTACGTTTTTTAGGTAAGATTCCTATGTTTTTTCCTGTATTGAAAGCCAGATTTTTAGCTACCTTTAAAGAAACAAACTAGTATATCAACCATCTTTATGTTCTCCCCATCCCGCTATTTAACAGCATTGCTGTTAGTTTTTACGTTTTACCTTTCCGCAGCACAGCAAACAGATAAAGAAATTGAAGCTCTGGCAACAGAAGCACTTAAATATGAGCGTGTTCCAGATAGTTTGTCTGCAATTGGAAGTAAAATCCTAAGTATTGCAAAGAATACTGCAAACGAACCTGGTCTCATAGAAGGCTACCTCATGTTGGGGCATGCCAACTATGTTAAGGGAGATTTTAAGACGTCCATTCGGTATTATGACAGCCTGCTGGCTTATAAAGAACAATGGGCTAGTAAATTGTATGTGAAATTTTACAGAGCGCAACGAAATAAGGCCATAGCGACCATTCGGTCGGGTAAAACAGATGAAGGGCTCGTACAATTTGAAAAGTTACTAAAGCTCACTATTGAAAACGACGATGCACTAGGAACGGCAGGAACGTACAACAACATAGGTATCAGTAAAAAAAATGAAGGGAATGTTGCCGAAGCAATAGATTTGTATGCTAAGGCAATTCATATTTATGATAGCCTAGATGCGGTAACTGCGATGCCTTCAGTTCTTATCAATATTGGTATCGCCCAATCTCTGATGGGTAACAACCCAAAAAGTTTAGAAAGTTTTCATGAGGCTGTGAAAATAGCCAAGCGGCATAAGGTCACTAGAGATGAGTACAGAGCCTATAACAATCTTGCGGTTAGCTTTCTAGGAGCAGATCAGGCAGATTCTGCCATATTTTATCTCAAAAAAAGTATTCCGCGATACAAAAAGAATAACATAAAGAGGGAAGAATACCTCGCTTACCAAAACTTAGGAGCGGCTTTCACATTAAAAAAACAAAGCGATAGCGCCTACTTTTATCTAAACAAATCTATCATAGGTTTTAAAGAACTTGAGAATCCTAGGGGGCTAGCCGAATCTTATTCACGAATGGCAGACCATTACAACGAAATGAAAAAGTACGATGTAGCTATTGCTTATGGTGATAGTTCGATTACAAAAGCAAAAAGCATCGATAACTTTGTGATTTTAAAAGGCAACTATTCGCGTCTTTCTTCAATTTATGAATCAAAAAAAGACTTTGAAAAAGCAAACCAATACCTAAAGGTATCACAAGAGATTGAAGCGAAACTGTTTCAACTAGAAAGTTCAAAACAACTCAATGAGATTCTTACGAAATATCAGGTAGACCAAAAAGACGATACCATTAAAGCGTTGCATAAAGAAAAATCGATTTATCAATCTACGGCGTTTCTTATTTCTGTAATCGCAGCGGTGTTACTCATATTTTTTATCCTTTTATGGCTCAGAAACAAAAACTCTAAAAAAGAATTAATGGCGCTTAGAGCAGAACTTGCTTCCTTTAATGAAGCTGCACTTCAAGACAAAACTCCGTCGCTACTACACCTAAAAAGCAAAGCGGTTATCGATGTAAAAGAATTGCTTTACGTAAAATCTGATGGTCATTATTTAGAATTTTATACCGAAGGTAGCAACAAGCCTGAGATAGATCGAAACACCTTAAAAGATGTTATCGAGAAGCTTTCTTTGGAAGGTTTTGCGCAAGTTCACAAATCGTATCTCGTAAACTTAGCCCAAATTCGTATAATCAACTCGACCAAACTAATGTTGGAAGACGGAACTTGGCTACCCTTATCTAGAACTTACAAGCCCCATTTAAAAGAAACGTTATTGCATACCACTTCCAATTCGTGACATAACCCTACAAATTTCATGATGTATTTATTGTGATTGGCGCTATTCGGCATAAAATCACCCCTGTTAGTTGTGACAGCAAATAGGTTAGTAGTGACATATATACTGGTAAGCCTTTCATATCTAGGAGATTTCAAATAGTTTAGAGGAAACAACTAAATTAATTTTCACTCAACTTAAACTTATGAAGTCTACCTCCTCGCTCCCCGCAACTCATGAAATTCAAACACAACCAACTATTAAAAGTTCGGTACAAATAGCTATTGAAAATTTTACCAAACAATATCTTCAGAAACACTCTGATACTTTTGAAAATGAATTAGACCGCTCGGTTAGATACCTATACCATGACCACAGACCATTAAAAAAATTGGAGTCGGTTGTTGCAACCATGGAACAATGGGAAAACGACTTGCAGCAAAAAGAGCTTTCTTCGGAAAAATTAAATAGTATCACTCCGCAAGAACACACCATTATCGACTGTATTTCAAAAGGAATGCAGACCAAAGAAATTGCAACCCACCTTTTTATTTCTGAACATACCGTTCAAACCCACCGAAAGAACATCAATAAAAAATTAGGCACCTCTTCAATTATCGATTTGATGAAGGTGTCGATGTTGTTCTCAATGCGCTAAAAGTCCTACATAGATAATTCATGCTTGGGTCAACATGAAGGTTTTAATTATATTTAGTATTTTATAACTAAATGTATAACTATGAATATTTTACTATCCACGCATGTTCTATTTTTAAATGTTGGCCTACAGACTAGTGCCACTTCAAAAATGACCACAGGACTCTCTATCGCGCTTATCGTTCTACTTGGTTTGGTGTGTTATTTGGCTTGGAAAAATCAGAGCATGCAGAAAGAAAATGCTGCTTTGCGCAAACAACTCCACAACCAAAAATAACTTCCTTACTTAAACTTTTCGAACCAAGCCAGTGTATGTGCTACCTTAGTGATTAAATTACTGGGACGTGCCGCGATGCCATGGGATGCCTCGGGAATTTCCACGAGCACCGTTTCTACTTTTCGCAGCTTTAAGGCGTGGTACAATTGTTTGGCTTCACTAGGTGGTGTACGCAAATCGTCCATCCCAACTAGCACCATTGTGGGGGTTTCAACATTGCCAACCAACGATAAAGGTGAAAATTTCCAATAATTTTCAAAGTTTTCCCATGGTTGTCCGGGATATCTAGAATTGGCATATCCATAATAATTATCTGCTACTAAAGTTTTACTTATCCAATTCACCACAGGTTTAGCGACTACCGCAGCTTTAAATTCGTTTGTTTTTCCTACCATCCAAGCAGTCATGATACCGCCCGCACTACCTCCCGTAACATAGAGTCGGTCTGCATCTACCACGCCCTTATTCACCAATTCATGCACCCCGTCCATCACGTCGTTGTAATCTTCTCCCGGATAATTATTGAACAATAAATTTCCAAATTCTTCGCCATAACTTGTGCTTCCCCTCGGGTTCGGATAAAAAACCACATAACCAGCGGCAGCATACAATTGAATTTCAGTAGAAAAATGCGGACCATAATTTAAGATGGGGCCGCCATGGTTTTCTACCAACAGTGGATATTGCTGTGAAGCGTTGTAATTGGGCGGATATACTACCCAACCTTGTACTTTTCTGCCATCAAACGAAGAGGTGTACCAAATTTCTTCCACCTTTCCTAAATTTCTGAAACTGAGCAGGTCTTCATTTAATTGCGTGAGCACTTTTGTGTCTTTCTTTTCTACCACCGCTACATCTGCAGGGCGATCTGTTTTTGTAAGCGTATAGGCTATTTTTCCGCCATTGCTTACCGAAAAGCTACCACTCGCGTACGGTCTGCCCAATGTGGTTCCGCCTACGTTCGAGACAATTTCAGTAAGGTTGCCATTCAACTTCATATAGCCAATCTTCGTAAGTCCCAAATCGTTGTATTGCACATATAACCCCTTACTATCACTAGCCCAAATAGCATTTGAAATACTTCTATCTAATCCTTCGGAAATCGTCTGCTTTGAAGATCCGTCGAGGTTCATAAGATGTAATTTGCTGGTTTGGTAGGTCTGTACTTTATCTACATACCCCATAAATGCTATCTTTTTTCCGTCTGGTGAAACCATGGGTGACCTATCAGGTCCCGGGCTCTCAGTTAGTGCTGAAATTATTCCAGTACGTGCCTGTACGGCATACACCTCACTATTTCTGAAATCGTATTCCCAGTCTTCATTACGATTAGCAGAAAAGTAAATGGTAGCACTATCGGGAGACCAAGACAAGCTACTACCATGATTATAATCGCCTGAAGTTAGCTGCCGTGGTGCTCCACCATCTGCCGGAATGACAAAAATATGTGTAAAACCAGGGTCTAAATATCCTGCTCCGTCTGCTTCATGTTTTAAACGGTCTGTAATTCGCGGTGCTTTTGCCCATTTAGCGCCTTCGGGCTTCGCGGGCATGGTAGCTAATACAGGGGCTTTCGCATTTACTTTCATGGTAAAAGCGATCTGTTTTCCGTCGGGAGACCATTCGATATTAGACGGACTGTTTTCTAGTTGCGTTAGTTTAGCCAGCGCACCAGAATCGGTCCAGTATACAAATATTTCACTGCCTTCCCCTTGGCTGCTCACAAACGCAATTTGTGTTCCGTTTGGTGACCAGCGCGCCGAACTTTCATTTGCATCACTTGCAGTAAGTTTATGGTGAATTTTTCCATCAGCACTTAACATCCATAAATTTCCCTTAGAACGGTCTTTCATGATATCGAAACCCGTTCGGCGATAGATAATATAATCACCATTGGGCGAAATTTGTGGATCGCCTGCATATTCTAGCTGAAATACATCTAGATATTCAAATGGTTTAATTTGTTGGGCGAAGGAAATTTCCGCAGAAAGTAAAAGAAATAGTACAATGAAGGTCCGTGATAAAATTGTTTGCATTTTGGTACGTTTTAAAAAGGAAAGATACGTGTTTTCGTAAGTTTCTCAAATTGAAATGCGCCAAGCATCTCAAAGAAGATCAAAATATAAACGAAGTTACCACCACCTTAAAATCTATAAAGTGTATGGAACTATTATTTCAGCGTGAACAACTAAATTCGGACTAAAAATATTGGCCGCGGTATGACTATCGAATCAACTTTTTATATTTGATACGTTTCGGTAGCAAGTCGCCGCCGAGACGTTTCTTTTTGTTTTCTTCGTATTCGCTAAAACCACCTTCAAAGAAATAAACTTGGCTATTCCCTTCAAACGAAAGTATGTGTGTACAGATTCGGTCTAAGAACCAACGGTCGTGACTGATTACTACGGCACAACCTGCAAAGTTTTCGAGACCTTCCTCTAAGGCACGGAGCGTATTTACATCCAGATCGTTGGTAGGCTCATCTAGCAACAGCACGTTTCCTTCTTCTTTTAAGGTCATGGCCAAATGCAAACGGTTGCGCTCTCCACCAGATAGTTTTGAAACTTTTTTATTTTGTTCGCTTCCGCTGAAATTGAAACGGCTTAAATATGCACGTGAATTCACTTGCTTCCCTCCCATCATGACCAATTCTTGGCCATCGCTGAAATTTTCCCAAATGGTTTTATCAAGGTCTATGTTACTATGACTCTGGTCTACATAAGCAATCTTTGCTGTTTCTCCAACGTTGAAACTTCCTTTATCAGGTTCAATTTCGTCCATGATCATTTTGAAAATGGTAGTTTTACCGGCGCCATTCGGACCGATAATCCCGACAATTCCTGCTTGCGGAAGGGTAAAGTTTAGATTTTCGTATAAAATTTTATCATCAAAAGCTTTACTCACGCCATTGGCTTCAATCACATTGCTTCCTAATCTCGGGCCATTCGGAATATAGATTTCCAATTTTTCGTCCAGTTTTTTCTGGTCCTGGCTCATCAGCTTGTCGTAATTCTGCAAACGCGCTTTTTGTTTGGTCTGTCTACCTTTGGCACCCTGCCGAACCCATTCTAACTCGCGTTCTAATGTTTTCTGTCGCTTGCTTGCCTGTTTTTGTTCTTGCGCCAAACGCTTCGATTTTTGGTCTAACCAAGAAGAGTAGTTTCCTTTCCACGGAATGCCCTCACCTCGATCAAGTTCAAGAATCCAACCAGCTACATTATCTAAGAAATAACGGTCGTGTGTAACTGCAATCACCGTTCCTTTGTATTGTGCCAAATGGTGTTCTAACCAATGTACACTTTCGGCATCTAAGTGGTTGGTAGGCTCATCTAAAAGCAGTACGTCAGGTTCTTTCAGCAATAATCTACACAGTGCCACGCGGCGCCGTTCACCTCCTGAGAGCACGCTTATTGGTTTATCTCCGTCTGGCGTGCGCAGGGCATCCATTGCGATTTCCAGCTTGGTGTCTAGTTCCCAAGCATTCGTAGCGTCAATTTTATCTTGTAGTTTCGCCTGCTTGTCCATGAGTTCCTGCATTTTATCGGCGTTCTCATACACTTCGGGCAAACCGAACATATCATTAATTTTGTTGTATTCGTCTAACACGTCAACCACATCCTGCACGCCTTCCTTTACGATTTCAATCACGGTTTTACTTTCGTCCAGTTCAGGTTCTTGCTCTAAATACCCTACCGAATAGCCCGGTGCAAATACTACGTCGCCTTGATAATTTTTATCTACTCCAGCAATAATTTTTAGCAAGGTAGATTTTCCACTACCGTTGAGACCTAAGATTCCGATCTTAGCTCCGTAGAAAAAGCTTAAGTAGATGTTTTTTAATACAGGAACTTGTGCGCTGGGAAATGTTTTAGTGACCCCAGACATCGAAAAGATTACTTTTTTATCGTCAGACATGTTTTTTGGTTTAAGGTTGAAAAGGTACTAGGCTACTGGCTACATTCTGCCTTTTAGGGCATTAAACACCCAAGCGATGGCAAAGAAACCAATGCCTACGGCTGCAAAACCCCAGCCAGCTACTTCGTCATATCGAAAAGCGCCCAAGGCAATTAAGGCGCACCCTACCAAGATCATTATAAATGTGGCCCAGGCCAGTACGGTATTTTTATTCATCATGTTTTTGATTTTTAGTGCGTTACCTCCTTTGCTTTAGCTACAGGAGGTCGGGTCTTCCGCTATATCCCCGTCCCGATTATCGTCGGGAATCGGGGGATGCCGCTGCAACCCCTAACGCGGGTCAAATATCGGGTTTTTTGATATAAAAAGTACCTAAAGAATCCTTAATTATTACGACGGTAGATACCCCATTTTACCTTGTTGAAAATCACGAAGTGCCTCCATGATCTCAGTTTGGGTATTCATAACGTAGGGTCCCCAACTAGTAACTTTCTCATGGTGTGGCACTCCCGACAAAAACAATAATTGGCTGTCTGTTTGGGCATCGATACTAAAACCTTCTCCATCTTGGGCAAACCACACCATTTGGTCGTTGTTAAACGAAAGTGTGGCCTCCTTATTAATGGTGACACTCCCTTTCAACAAATACACTAAAGATTGGTGCTCTTTAGCTATCGGGAGCTCCATAGTTCCGCCTTCGGAAGCATGAATCATAAAGGCATTTACGGGAGTCTGGGTTGCAATTCTGCCATACGTACCGTTTAATTCGCCTGCGATCACCTGTACTTTTATAGAACCATCGTCAGAAGTGACTACTTTAAAATCTTCGTTCTTCTCATGTTGATAGGCCGCCGGAATCATTTTCTTTTCCGCAGGAAGATTTAACCAGAGTTGGATTCCCTCTAGGTTGCCGCCGCGTTTTACAAATTCCTTCGTAGGTGCTTCGGCATGCATAATTCCTCTGCCGGCTGTAGTCCATTGTACATCGCCTGCTTTTACGACGCTTTCGTTGCCCAGAGAATCTCGATGCAGCTGTTCTCCCTGAATCAAAAACGTCACAGGTTCAAATCCGCGATGCGGGTGCGGTCCTAGATCGAACGGATTGTTCAATTCGTTGATGGGATAAGGTCCGTAATGATGTAAAAGTACAAATGGGTCTATCATTTCGATTTCTTGCGTCGGGATGGGCTGTCGTAATTTGATCGGGCCCATATTCACGAAATCACTTTTTCCTATTTTTTTAATACTGTTATGTTTCATAGCCTGTTTTTTTTATGTCTATTGTTATTGTAACACCTAAATTCTCGGGTTGATGTAACGTCCCTGTTTCTATATCGATTTAAAAACCCGTCATTCTGAATTTATTTCAGAATCTCATCCTGCGAACTCTTCAAAGCCGTGGGAACCTGAAACCATCAGCTTCAAATACAGGTTAAAACGGGTTATACTTTACATTTTCAAAATACCATTCACCTAACTTTATCCAACAAGTCGCTTAAGATTGCCGCTTCTTTTTCGGTTAAATTTTTCAAATACGTGGTGTGTGGCGTCATATTGATTTCAGCCAACAAACTGAGTCCGTTTTTAGTAATCGCTACGTGTACTACTCGCCTGTCTGAAGAACAACTCACCCGTTTTATCAATTTTTTATCGCATAGTTTATCCATCATTCGGGTTGCATTGGGGGCTCGCTGTAGCATACGGTCTTTAATGGTTTGTACTGGCAACTCTGTGCCCGCTCCACGCAGAATCCTCAAAATATTATACTGTTGTGGTGAAATCCCGAACGGTTTAAAAAAATGGTTTTGCTGGCCGGTAATCCAATTGGCGGTATAAATAATATTGAGCATTGCCTTTTGCCGGTTGTTCTGAAATTTGCTGTTAATGTCTTTTGAAATATCCCCCATGACGTCTATTGCTTTTTAACTGCTTCTTCAAACAGTGCCAGTGCCTCTTTAAATGCAGCGGCTAATGTTTTATCTTTTATCCCCTCTGCTGAAAAATTAGTATTAAAATTAGGCAACGAAAAAGTGGCAACCACAGCTCCTCCCATGTAGGGGAACCTTCCTTTGGCAATATCCAGCACCGTTGCTCCTCCCCGTCCACCGGGTGAGGCAGCCATAAGAAGCATCGGAACGTTAGACCAAAGTTTACCGTCTATGCGCGACATCCAATCGAAAAGGTTTTTAAATACCGTAGCGTATGCTCCGTTGTGTTCTGCCAAAGACAATACAATTCCGTCAGCTTGCTTGATATACTCCAAAAAAGTGTGCGCAGCCTGTGGAATACCATCTTTGTTTTCTAGATCTATTCCGTAAAGCGGCAACTCAAAATCATTTAAATCTAATACGGTAACTCCTACATCCTGGAGCTGTTTGGCAGCATATTCGGCTAGTTTTTTATTTATCGAGGCGCGGCTATTACTTCCCGCAAATGCAATTATTTTTTTCATTTTTTCTGTATTTGAACACAAAGATAGTCAATTTTATTTTCCTAGGTAACTATTTCCTAGGAAAACGTAAACAGATTGATTTTTTGAATGGTTTGAAGTGTCAGTTTTTCGTACCTTAGCCTAAAATTTTAGACACGTGGATATCAACTTCAACAAGAACGAAGATCATAATAAATTAGCAGTTTCAGAATTACGCAAACGTTTGGCCAAAGTGAAAATGGGCGGAGGAGAAAAACGGATTGAAAAACACCATGCCAAAGGCAAAATGACAGCCCGCGAACGGATTGCTTATCTGCTAGACGATAAAAAACCCAGTATTGAAGTCGGTGCCTTTGCAGGCGAAGGGATGTATGAAGAACATGGCGGGTGCCCCAGTGGTGGCGTAGTTGTTAAGATTGGCTACGTACAGGGGAAACAGTGCATAGTTGTGGCAAATGACGCCACCGTAAAGGCTGGTGCCTGGTTTCCGATCACCGGAAAGAAAAATCTGCGTGCGCAGGAAATTTCCATAGAAAACAAACTTCCCATTATTTATTTGGTAGATAGTGCGGGGGTATACTTGCCGATGCAAGATGAAATTTTCCCTGACAAGGAACATTTTGGGCGGATTTTTAGAAACAACGCCGTGATGAGTAGCATGGGTATTACTCAAATTGCTGCGGTTATGGGCAGTTGTGTCGCAGGTGGCGCCTACCTCCCCATCATGAGTGATGAAGCGCTCATTGTTGACAAAACTGGAAGTATTTTCTTAGCGGGAAGTTATTTGGTAAAGGCAGCCATTGGTGAAAGTATCGATAACGAATCGCTCGGTGGTGCTACCACCCACTGTGAAGTAAGTGGGGTAACAGACTACAAAGCGAAAGACGATAAAGACGCACTTGCTAAGATTAAGAACATCATATCTAAGATTGGTGATTTCGACAAAGCCGGATTTAATAGAGCTGAAGCTAAAAATCCGATAGAGGACCCAAAAGACATGTATGGCATCTTACCGAAATCGAGAGCCGACCAATACGACATGCGTGAAATCATAAAACGCTTGGTAGACGATAGTGACTTTGAGGAGTACAAAGAAGGATACGGACAAACAATACTAACTGGCTACGCGCGTATCGATGGCTGGGCAGTGGGTATTGTTGCCAACCAACGAAAACTGGTAAAAACTACCAAAGCAAAAACCAAACCTAGCGAAATGCAGTTTGGGGGTGTGATTTACAGTGACAGTGCCGATAAGGCCACGCGGTTTATTGCTAACTGCAATCAGAAAAAGATACCGTTAGTGTTTTTGCAAGATGTTACCGGGTTTATGGTGGGCAGTAAAAGTGAACATGGCGGTATTATTAAAGATGGCGCCAAAATGGTAAATGCGGTAAGTAATAGTGTAGTTCCTAAATTTACCGTTGTGATTGGAAATAGTTATGGAGCCGGAAATTACGCCATGTGTGGGAAAGCGTATGATCCAAGATTGATTGTTGCTTGGCCTAGCGCAGAACTAGCGGTAATGAGCGGGAACAGTGCTGCTAAAGTGTTGTTACAAATAGAAACCGCTTCCCTTAAAAAGAAAGGCGAAACCATTACTCCTGAAGTTGAAAAAGAACTATTCGACCGCATTAAAGCACGATACGACCGTCAAATCTCTCCGTATTACGCCGCTTCAAGAATTTGGACCGACGCCGTTATCGACCCTCTTGATACTAGAAAATGGATCAGTATGGGTATTGAAGCAGCAAACCATGCGCCTATCGAGAAGCCTTTTAACCTTGGGGTAATCCAAGTGTAATTCGCTTATTTCGCTAAAAATGAGTATCTTAGTAAGAATAACTAATACTCTTTTATCATGGGAACTATAAAGTCTTTAAACAAATGGGCTAATAAAAATAGTTATTACCCAATCGATCTCTTACGCATAGCGCTTGGTATTTTGTTGTTTTACCAAGGTGTTTATTTTATGTCCAATTTACCGTTACTGCTTGAGTTGTACGAACCCATCAAACCCCTTATCGGCGACGTTCTTTTGGTTCACTACATAGCTCCTGCCCATTTTGTGGGAGGATTCTTAATCGTTTTCGGTTTATTAACCCGATGGGCTATTATTGCACAATTACCCATTTTGGCAGGTGCAGTACTCATCAATTTTGTGGGAACAATGAATACTAGCAATTTCCTTATCGCCTTGGTTGTATTGTTGGTGTGTATTTTCTTTTTATTTTACGGTAGCGGAAAACATTCAGTCGATAAATACCTAAGAATGCAACAGTAGTTTAGAAGGTTTGAATTGGCTTAATAGCCTCTTGCCTTCCATTCACATACCGAAATCCGTTTGGGCCATAATATCCGGCTTCTTCAAGCATGATACGGATATCTTTGTCCCATTCTTTAATGAAAGCAGTATTATTTAACTCTATAGCATACACCGTATTTTTGTGTAACGGATAATCACCATTTACAGGAACACCACCTTGGCTATCCCACATCCCTAGCGTAGTTCCTGAGCTATGTCCGTAGGTGCCTAGCGGGTGTGTATAAATAGATGGGCGCAACCCTTCGGCTTTTCCCTCTGCCAATGATGTTAACAAGATTTCATTCCCAGTTTTTCCTTCTTCAAAGTTATCGGTAAAAATATCTTGCACCCGATTCCCTTTTTTAAATGCTTCTGCAAGAAAATCGGGCACTTTTGTTTCGCCTTCTTTTAAAACATACGCGTGTTGTTGGCAGTCTGTGTTTAATGTGATGTAGGTAATTCCGAAGTCACAGTGCAGCAAGTCGCCCGGTTGGATGACCACATCTTGTTTTGCTTTACTGAACGATTCGATATGGCTTTTAAGTGCTTCATTGCTGCGTTGCACATCTACCGTAGGGTGAAACCATGTTTCCAGGCCCATATCGGTCACTTTTTGGCGCATCCACCACACCACATCGTCTGTAGTGGTGGTTCCTGGAGTAATCACTTTACTGGAGAATGCTTCGTCAATAATGTTATGTGTTACTTCAACCAAGGTGTTATAGAGCTCCATCTCCATGGCAGTGCGTGTTTCTATCCACCCAATAGCCAATTTTTCTGCGGAAACGAGCTTCGATTCTAAATTTGCAGGCAATGCTTCTTTGAGTTCTTCAAAATCTGTATGTACGAGTCCGTCTGCAATTCCGAAGTGTTTGCTATAGTTTACAGCTATTTTCTCTGGATTGCGTTCTTCGATGATTTCTACCAATCGTTGCCATTGGTCTGGTTGTTTTTCTTTATCCCATGCAGACGTTATATTTTCTCCAACATCATAGCGCGCCACGGCCAATTTTTCGATGGTATTGGCGGCTTTATCACGATAAAACACTAAGATAGTCCTACGTCTCGCATTGAGCCATCGTGCAGGCAACATGGTGCGCATTACAGGATCTTCGTTGTACTCACGCGAAATCACCAACCACATATCAATGTTGGTATCGTCCATTAATTTTGGAAGCAAGTTATTAAAGCGATCTGCCAATATCTCGTCCCGTTTGGTAGCACGGTCCCATTCTGATAAAATCTGGGCCGACGTGAATTGAAAAGCGCACAGCGCTATGATACAGAGAAGTAGGTTTTTTTTCATTGTTCTAGGATTTTTTCTAAAATTACAACATCAGTTTGAATTAAAAAAGGAGTTCCATTTCTGAAACTCCTTTTACCAACAACCTCAACTTTTCCTCCTCCGTGAGGGTGCTATTTCTTATATGGCTATAAAAGTATATAAGATTTAACCGTACTACGAGGGCCATTTAGGCAACCCGTCTTTTCAGTGAGGGAACTGTCTTTTTGTGTCTATTTTTACTTCGAAAGGAGTTTCAAAGCGGCTTCATAATATGTATCTTTACACTTTAAAATTGACGAACTCTTTCACCATAAAATCATGACCGAACTTCAAAAAACTATTGAAACCGCTTGGGACGACCGATCGCTACTCACAAATCCAGAAACCATTGCAGCCATTCGGGAAGTGGTTCGTTTGTGCGATGAAGGCACGCTTCGATGCGCAGAACCTACCGCAAACGGCTGGCAAGTAAATGAGTGGGTGAAAAAGGCCGTTGTGCTCTACTTTCCCATCCAGAAAATGGAAACCATGGAAGCTGGAATTTTTGAATACCATGATAAAATTCCGTTGAAAAGAGGCTACCAAGAAAAAGGAATTCGTGTGGTTCCGCATGCAGTGGCAAGACACGGTGCTTACATTAGCAAAGGTGTGATCATGATGCCCAGCTATGTAAATATTGGAGCATACGTAGATGAAGGTACCATGGTAGATACGTGGGCTACCGTTGGTAGTTGTGCACAGATTGGTAAAAATGTGCACCTAAGTGGCGGCGTTGGTATTGGCGGGGTCTTAGAACCGCTGCAAGCTGCTCCAGTAATTATTGAAGACAACGCATTTATTGGTTCGCGAAGCATTGTTGTTGAAGGTGTTCGAGTAGAGAAAGAAGCCGTTTTGGGTGCCAACGTAGTTTTGACGGCTTCAACTAAAATTATTGATGTTACGGGTGACCAACCCAAAGAAATGAAAGGATTGGTGCCTGCTAGATCGGTAGTGATTCCTGGAAGCTACACCAAACATTTTCCTGCTGGAGAATTTCAGGTGAGTTGCGCACTCATTATTGGCCAACGAAAGGAAAGTACCAATAAAAAAACATCACTGAATGATGCTTTACGCGAATATGATGTGGCGGTTTAGCAGGTAGCTGGATGCTGGATGTTGGATGCTGGATGCTGGATGCTGCACTTCGACAGGCTCAGTGTGACAGATGCTGGAAGTTGGAAGTTGGAAGTTGCTAGTTATGGGTTAACTGTGAACACTCTTTAAAGACCTATTGCACATCATTTGGAGACTCTTTAGTCCATACTCCATACTCCATTTTCTATATTGATATGTTCGGTGATGCACTTCGACTGCCAGCCCGAAAGGTCCATTCTGGAGGGCGCTCAGTGTGATAGGTGATAGAAGCGGGAAGTTGGT
>TARA_R100000306_G_scaffold47172_1_pt1 | contig 51105 bp, 46 predicted proteins | sample TARA_R100000306 | Tara Oceans TARA_R100000306 (sample SAMEA2620824) | marine metagenome | biome: marine biome (ENVO:00000447); feature: mesopelagic zone (ENVO:00000213); material: "saline water (ENVO:00002010), including plankton (ENVO:xxxxxxxx)" | depth 1000 m | reverse complement strand
CCTGCATCGGCAAGCTGGTTTGAAGGAAGGACTGGAACAAGGGCTGGAGCGCGGCATCGAACTTGGCGAGGCACGAACACTGAAGCGGCAGCTCACCAAGCGTTTCGGTGAACTGCCAGCCGATGTGCTACAGCAGATAGATACAGCAACATTGGTCCAGTTGGAAGTATGGCTGGATCGTGTGCTGGATGCAGATTCTCTTGCCGCAGTGTTGGACTGAAACGAGCAGCAACGCTGTCTAATGCTTCAATTTCTTTCCCAGCACGTATGAAGTCTGTATCGACGGCAATCTGAGAAAGGAGAACGAGATGACTCAACCCCGCATGCAGGCTACTGACCTACGCCTGGACACGGTAGAAGGCAAGCACTGGACACTGGCTGAGCAGCAGCCGGATACCTTTACGATGCTCGTGTTCTACCGTGGCCTTCACTGCCCGGTCTGCAAGACCTATCTACAGACGCTTGAGACGAAGCTGGACGATTACCGTAGCCGTGGTGTCAATGTCATCGCCATTTCGATGGATGACAAGGCAAGGGCTGAACAATCGGTGAAGGAATGGGGTCTAAAACAACTCACTGTGGGTTACGGCCTCACCGAAGCCGCGGCCAGAGGGTGGGATCTGTACATTTCCGAGTCGATCAGCGACAAGGAGCCGGAGCGCTTCAGCGAGCCAGGCCTACATCTGATAAGGCCCGATAACACCATCTACGCCTCTTCGGTGCAGAGCATGCCGTTTGCCAGACCATCGCTGGATGACCTGCTCAAGGCCATCGACTTCGTGGTAGAGAAGAACTATCCCGCTCGTGGCGAGGCCTGACACAGCCCTTACCGCATGACTACACCGACAGCGCGACCGCCGGTGTTTGTGTGCTGCTTGCTGCCGCTATCTGTCGCTGCAGGCGACTGGCGCCTGTTAAGAGGGCCTGAATAGCAGTCGACGTTGTGTCCTCGGCTATGGCGGCGGCACTACAGAGGTGACCCACACCGTGAGCGCTGGCGCTCCTCAGGCGGAGGCAGCAAATAGCCTGCGCCGTTGTGCCAAGCCCGATGGCAAACTCATCATAGTTCTCGATACTAATGGCGAGTTCGTAGCGGCTCTGGATGGCCGCCACCACGGCCTCTATTACCCCATGCCCCTTACCCTGCAGCTTCTGCCCACTACCAATTTCGAGCTCCGCCAGAACGCCTTCGTCCGTGCGATGAATATCGTAGCCATGCAGTATCCAGTCGTCATTGACCGCCATGAAGTTATCTTCGAAGACCGCCTTGATTGCCGCGACTGAGATTTCTTTCCCGCTGCGCTCTGTTTCCAGCTGTACCAGGCGGCTCATCTCGATCTGCGCCCAGCGTGGGAGGGTGATGCCCATGCTCTGCTCGATCACATAGGCAACACCGCCCTTACCTGACTGGCTGTTGATCCTCACTACTTCTTCATAGCGACGGTTCAGGTCGCGCGGGTCGATTGGCAGATAAGCCACCTGCCAGATATCACCTTCCTGATAGCGGCTGAGGCACTTGCGTATGGCATCCTGATGACTGCCAGAGAACGCAGTGAACACCAGCTCGCCTGCGTATGGGTGGCGTGGATGGGTGCTGATCTCAGTACACGCTTCGACGGTTCGGATGACTTCAGCCATATCACTGAAGTCCAGCTTCGGATCAATGCCCTGTGAATACAGGTTCATGGCCATGGTGACGATATCCATGTTACCGGTACGCTCACCGTTGCCCAGCAGCGTCCCCTCGATGCGGTCCGCGCCAGCCATGACACCGAGCTCCGCCGCAGCGACGCCACACCCTCTATCGTTATGAGTGTGCAGGCTGATTTCTATATGCGAACGGTGCTGCATATTCTCGCATACCCACTCCACCTGATCGGCAAAGACATTGGGTGTGGCCATTTCGACGGTCGCTGGCAGATTGATGATCATCCGCTGACCGTTCTGAGGTTGCCAGACGGCAGAAACGGCATCGATCACTTCGACAGCGTAATCAAGCTCTGTGCCGGTGAAGCTTTCGGGCGAATACTGGAAGGTCCAATCAGTATGGGGATGCTGTTGCGCATGCTCCAGCACCCACTCAGCGCCACGCACTGCAATAGCCTTGATGCCAGCCTTATCGAGCTGAAAGACCTGCTCACGCTGCACGGTGGAGGTCGAATTATACAAGTGCACAACCGCCCGCTTCGCGCCAGCCAGCGCTTCGTAAGTCCGCGCTATAAGCTCGGGCCGCGCCTGGGTGAGTGCCTGCACGGTCACATCGTCCGGGATGCGATCCTCGTCAATCAACTTGCGACAGAAGTCGAAATCGGGTTGGCTCGCTGCAGGGAAGCCGATTTCGATTTCCTTGAAGCCGACCTTGACCAGAAGTTCGAAGAGCCGTGTTTTCTGCTCTACATTCATCGGGTTGACCAGGGCCTGGTTGCCATCGCGAAGATCGACAGAGCACCAGAGTGGCGCCTGCTCGATGACCTTATCTGGCCACCTGCGGTCTGTCTTTCTTACAGGCTTGAAAGCCTGATATTTACGATGATCGAATGCCATACCCGAGTGTCCCTTGTTCCAGCGAATTTGAATAAGCAGGGGCCAGGCCCCTCACCGGATGAAAATGCTCTTGTGAAGCTTCTGCTGGTTCGCTCTTGTGGAAGCTCGCAGCGGATCCGATGGCACTTACTATAACCGAGTTCACGCGCTTGTTAATTGCCAATATCGGCTATTATTAAGCTATTCAGCAATTAATCACCCAAATAGTGGGGTGCAGGCGCAATAAATGACTCAAAGCAAGACAATCCATAAGTTCGACCGCATCGACAGACGTATTCTGGCAGCGCTGCAGACCGACGCGAGTCTGACCAACCAGCAGCTTGCGGAGGTGGTGGGCCTGTCGGCTTCACCATGTCTGAGACGGGTCAGAGCGCTGGAAGAGGCGGGCGTCATACTTAGTCGGGTCACGCTGCTGGACAGGAAGAAGCTTGGCCTATCACTCACGGTAATCATACTCATCAGCATGGACCGACATACGCCTGAGCGCTTCGAAGCGTTCGTGAAGCAGATTGAGGTACTGGAGGAGGTGCAGGAGTGCTATCTCATCACTGGGCAGGAAGCGGACTATATGCTAAAGGTTGCCATTCCGGACATGGACCACTATCAGGATTTTCTTCTGAACAAGGTCACCCGCATACCTGGCGTCAGTGGGGTGCATTCGAGCTTCGTCCTGCAGCGGGTACTGGACAGGACGAGTCTTCCACTCAGCTATTTACCTTGAATAGCGAAAGTTTTTCAGGTGGTGCTGTAGCCCACCGGCAACCCCGTCGACGCGGCGAATGACTGGAGCCAGGCGCTCCAGGGCCGCGATGTTGTCACCGGCATGGCTGGTGACGTCTTGGGCAGAGCGGCTGATCTTATCACTCGCCTGTTTCTGGCGCCGCGTTGCCTCAGCGATCTGATGACTGAGATCTCCAAGTGAATGAATGCGCTGGGCAACTTCCTGGAAATTGTCGGTCATGGTTTGCATCACTACCGCGAAGTCAGTCACGGTAGCCTTACTCGAGGCCATATCACTGACGGCCTGTCTGCTACCGGTCTGCAGCTGCGCAATCATGCGTTCGATTTCACCCGTCGAGACCTGCGTCTTTGATGCCAGGCTTCGCACCTCGTCGGCCACGACGGCAAACCCACGCCCCTGCTCACCGGCTCTGGCCGCTTCGATAGCTGCGTTCAGGGCCAACAAATTCGTTTGTTCAGCGATACCCTTAATGACCCCCACAACCGAGCCAATAGTTTTGGCCGAAGCATCCAGCGAAGTGATGGAATGAAGTGTGCTATCGATGGCGCGTTCCAGATCGTCAAGACGCTTGCGACTCTGGCTCACCAACTGCGTGCTCTGCCCTGCAATCGACTCAGCATGGCTGGCTGTTTCCGAAGCAGTTTCCGCATTGGCGGCAATCGCTTCGACGGCCCCGGTAATCTGTTCTATGGCTGACATGATGCCCGCCGTCAGTGTCTGCTGACGACGGGTCTGGCTGTCCAGAGTGGAGAACGACTCCTGCAGGTCCGCGCGCGCTTCGAAAAGCTTTTCGCCTTCACTACCCGTCGCTTTCAGGCTGCTTTCAAGTTTGCCAAGGAAACCATTAAAGGCGTCAGTGAGATGCCCCACATCATTTGGGCAGCGATAGCTAAGATCGATGGACTCACCTGACACCATGTGGCTGGCGGCTTCCTGGATGTGGGTTGCAGACGCCTCCTGCTGCATCAGTGTACGAGCCAGTATCACCAGAATGACGGTTTCGACAACCACATAGGCGGCATGCATGAAGATGACCCCCCAACCAGCAGCTGGGTTTTCCAGAACGAACACCGCTGACGCGTTGGACTGCCACCAGTAGAACAGCACATGATGAACGGCCACCAGTGCAGCCGCAGCCACGATCGTGAGCCAATCCCGATAGTAAAGCAGGATAGCCAGCAACATGAAAAAGCCGAAGTGCGCCTCGATCATGCCGTGCAACTGGTGCACGTGTAAGGCTGTCATAATCATGAAGGACAGGCCCAGCGCAATTCGGCTCAACTGCTCACCTGGTTGTAGCGAACGTATCGCCGCCACGCCACCAAGCGTCAGCAAGCTGATCACCAAGGCTGGCGTCCAGGTGGAGTGAACCGGCGCTAGTGCCATCGAATAAAGCACGAGTCCACACAGGATCCGGAACATGAGCTTGTCAGCAGCCATCATCTTGATTCGAAGCTGCGTACTGATTTCAATAGTCATTCTGAACGGGCGCCTCCGGCGCTGATAGATGCGGTGAGCAGGTTTTGCGGCGGATCGCAGAAGCAGGTCCGACCACCAAGATCGTATTCAGGCGCAGCCCTGCCCTCATGCAGGGCTTCCAGGACCGGCATGATCGTGTCGCCGGCACGCCCGCAGGCAGGACCAAGACTGTAGGGCCCGTAATAGGACAGATTGTGTTGTGCATCGAATATGGCAACTGCTGGCGTTCGCAGTGGCACATTGAGCATGGCGCTGCGGATGTATTGAGCGGCTCCGATCAACTCGTGTGGTTGCAGAGCACTCTGATCAGGCAATGGAGCACTAACGACAACATGATCGGCCTCGAGAAAGTCGGGCTCCTGCTGCAGCGCAGTCAGATGAGATCTGGTGTAGCGCAGACAATCGCAGGTCGGATCAAGAATGTGAACGATGGTAGGCCGCCCGGTTCGCGCGGCAGGCAATACAGTCGCGAGGCCTGGGGGGTAGGCTGGCAGGTCAGATGAGGCCGAGGGCTGAAACGGTCTCAGTGGCTGAAACTCGAAGTGATACAGGGCGACGCCGACGGCAATGAGCCAGCAGACCATTATCAGCAGGGTCAGCCTGAAGCGGCGGTGCCTTTCCGCTTCGGGTATTCTGGAACAGGATTGGGAGGCGTCAGCCATGGCTTCGCAGCTACAAACAGGACTATGGAACCTGAGTATAGACGAGGCGGGTCAGGCTGCTTGCGGAAGACCGTTAAATTCAGGCGAGCCGGTGTTCCGCCCCGCCTCTAGTTCTGAGGACGCGCGAAATTTTGCACCCAATAGCGGCCGTAGGCGGTGGTGCCTGGGTCGGCTATGGCCAAAGCCGCGCCAAGCTGGGTAGTGCTGCTGCTCATGATATTGCGGCAGTGGCCATCGCTGGCTAGCCAGCCATTCATCACTGCAGTCACGCTACTCTGCCCTGCAGCAATGTTCTCCGCAGCAGCGCTCCAGTTGTAGCCAGCGGCGCTGATTCGGCCGCCCATGCTGGAACCATCGCTACCGGTGTGACTGAAGAAATCATGGTTGACCATATCGCGGGCATGCCTGTTCGCGGCGGTATCGAGCTGGCAATTCCAGCTGAGCGCAGGCACAGCATTGTAGTTGGTGCTTCCGCAGGATCTCGTCACCGCACGCACCCTATTCACTGCATCGAGCATCTCGAGATCAGTATCGCTCATGCAGCTATCGATCGTAGCCTGGCTGGTTGAGCCAACATTTCCTGCAGTGCGGAAAGTCCAGTTCTGTGACTTCATCGACTCGCCGTTCTCAGCCATCAAGCCCGCCGATAGCGAGACGGTGTAGAGCGTATCAGGTGCCAGCGCTGCAGCAGGTATAAGCGTGATCGCATGTTCGGTATTGTCGTACTGCAGGGCCGTAACAGTCGCGACGCCGTTCCGACTCAAGCTGACATGTTGACTCACGACTGTGCTGTCGATAAGTGGTTGATTGAACAGGATTCTGACTACTGAATCGAGCGCTCGGTTTGTGCTGTCGCGAGAGGGACTGGAAGATGTAACCGAGAAAGTGCCGGTGGAAGCATTGCTCTCACCGACTGGTGCGGCTCGGTGACCTGAGCCCTCCCCAGGCTCTGCTGGCGACACTGCACCAGACCCACTCCCAGACGAACCACCGCAAGCCGCAAGTAACTGAAATGTAGCCAGCACGCCAAGCGTACTCAGCTTCTTGATCCAGATGTTCGACAAGGCCTATCCTCGAAGATGAAAAACAGTTCATGTATCGAGTATAGGCCTGGCATTTCCTGTGTCCGACCAACTGCAGCGGATTTTGATCAGATTGTGATCTGGTCCAGCTTTCCGCTGTAGTTAGACGCCGATGGGGCCGCCATCGTTGCGACGAACGACCACTGTAGACGCCCGCGGTCTTACCGTTACGCCCTCAGGTGCAGCCTCCGCGGCATTATCACTGAACGGCCAGTTGCCCGGATGCTGGATGTTGACGAAAAAGGTGGTGTGATCTGGGGTGAATGCCAGTCCAGTCACTTCACAGCCGTTAGGCCCTACGAAGAAGCGACGAAGCTCATCCTGGTTGGAAGCATCCACCACGCGCTGGTCATTGTTACTATCCCGCAGTCTGGAAGGCACAACGGCGAGCATCTGGTCGTTAGTCTGTTCGGTGACAGCTTCCGCACCGTTGTCCGTCTGTATCCACATGATGCCGCGACCATCGAAGATCAGGCCATCTGGACTGGCAAACTGGTTGGCAGTCGTCAGGCCAGATCGATTGGTGTCAGCATCGGCAATCGCAGGCGCGCCAAACACGAAGATTTCCCAGTTGAAGCGGTCAATGCCGTCTTCATTCCACCGAACGATATGACCAAACTCATTGCCGACTCTCGGACTGACGGCTGCGGCCGTCTCGCGATCACTGTTGTTGGTGAGCGTGAAATAGACGGTGCCATTGACCGGGTCCACTGCAACCCACTCCGGACGGTCCATAGGCGTGGCACCCACAGCGTCGGCGGCACCCGGGGTATTGAGAATGATGTCAGCCTGCGTTGCAAACAGACTGCCAAGTGTCTGGCCGTCAGTAGTGACGCTATCGAGCGTCAATGGCAGCCAATCGCCGGTGCCATCCTCGTTGAAACGGGCCACGTACAAGGTGCCTGCATCCATGTACTTCGAGCCGGTGGCCAGACGATCGACTGGGTTTGCATCGGCCGCTGTCCAGAGCGCATCTGAAACGAATTTGTAGATATATTCAAAGCGGGAGTCATGCCCGGCATAGCTCACTACCGGTTCGCCTTCGACCAGCGGACCAAACGTTCTGCTTTCCTGTCGGAAGCGGCCAAGCGCTGTGCGTTTCACGGCTTTTGCCGTCGGATTGTACGGGTCGATCTCGACCGTATAGCCGAAGCCATTGGCTTCATTCCGGTAGTCTTCGAGTGCCGATGCGCCTGTTGGTGTATTATCGAAGCGCGCAAATTCCTGGTCGACTTCGGATGGGTCGCCCGCAAGGTGGTGCCAGCCATAGCGAGTGCCATCGTTAGGTATGCCAAGGCGATCCTGATCGGCTGGGCGACTGGCAGCCGAGTTCATGAAGTACCCGGGCCAGTTCTCCTCACAGGTCAGATAGGTTCCCCAGGGCGTTGAACCATTGCCACAATTGTTGGAAGTGCCACGGGTCACATCGCCCGCAGGCGAATAGCGAGTCTGTAGGAGCGGGGAATTCGCCAGTGGGCCGGCAATGTCCATCTCTGTCGCGCCAGTGAATCGTCTGTTCAGTGGATCATTCGCCACCACCTGCCACTCACCATTGATCAATTGCACACGCACTACGCTGACACCATGAGCATTGATCTCCTTGCGAATCTCTTCGGCACTGGTGCGCAGCTCAGTGACAGGATCAATGGTGGGCCCATCAGGGTGCAGCGCATCCTCATCGATATATTCATGGTTGATGACCAGCAGCCCATCCGTAGAGCTACCTTCGATCGGGAAGAAATGCATGCCATCGTGATGCATACCCACCGCATTTTCCTGGTCAACGGCGGTGTTGCTGCCGTCAGGCCGGTAGGCCTGAGCTGTACTGTTCAGTGGCGTTCCCCATGGCGCAAGTATTCTGGCGTTGTAGCCCTCAGGGACGACAACCGCATCGGTTCTTGATCCCGGAATGGATTGAAAACCAAGAGTCTCACTGCTGCTGCCAAGTGTGCCGCGTGCTGCTGAAGATTTGTCGTCATCACTACAGCCACTCAGGCCGAAGCCAGACAGCAGGGACATCCCGGCAACGCCAAGTCCACCTTTGATCAGGCTGCGTCGCGAAAGGTGCTTCTGCAACACCGTCGCAAAAGCTTCGTTGCTGCTGAGGTTATAAGTCTTTGGATCAAAGGTTGCCTTGCTCATGAACGGCTCCGACTGGCGTTATCGAATTTATTGAGACGCAAGAGTAGGAACCGAAAGTTACAGTTCGATTGAGCTAATGTGACAATTTTCTGACAGCCACAAACCAAGCGCTTGCTTGGTAAGAGGGCGATTGATAAGCTCCGCTCAGTTTCAATTGCCTACAAGGACCCCTTCGCCATGCCATTCGATGCATCCCATGATCAGGTTCGAACCACAGTCAGACGATTTGTCGAACGGCATATCCTGCCTTCAGTGAAGGATTGGGAGGAAGCCGGCAGTTTTCCTCGCTCACTGTATGAGACAGCCGGTGAGGCCGGCATACTCGGAATCGGCTACGAAGAGCGCTGGGGCGGTAGTGGCGAACACGACATATTCATGAAGATTGCTGCATCCGAAGAACTGATGCGCTCTGGTTCGGGAGGGCTTGTCGCAGGTCTCGGCTCACTTGATATTGCGCTGCCACCGATCGCGAAATGGGCGAAGCCCGCCGTGAAGGCGCGCATCTTGCCTGAGGTAATTGCCGGAAAGAAAATAGCCGCGTTGGCAATTACCGAAGCTGGCGGCGGCTCTGATGTCGCCAATCTCGCGACACGAGCCGTACGCGAAGGCGATCATTACCGCATCAATGGCAGCAAGACCTTCATCACCAGCGGCATCCGCGCCGACTATTATACAGTAGCCGTACGAACTGGCGGTGAAGGACACGGTGGGATCAGTCTGCTGGTTGTTGATCGTGACACACCTGGCTTCACCCGGGGCCAGCCACTGAAGAAAATGGGCTGGTGGGCAAGCGATACTGCAGAATTGTTCTTTGACGACTGTCTTGTACCCGTCGATCATCTCATCGGCGTGGAGAATGCCGGTTTCATCGCCATCATGTCTAACTTTTTGATGGAGCGTCTGTCGCTCGCCATCATGGGTTACATGACCGCTCAGCTGGCCTATGACGAAGCCCTTGCCTATGCCAGGCAACGTCAGGCTTTCGGCCGGCCGATCAGCCGTTTTCAATTGCTGAAGCATACCCTGGTGGACATGGCTTCGAAGGTAGAGGTTGCGCGACAATACACGTATTACGCGGCTGAACTCATTCAGGCGGGCAAGAATCCGGTGAAGGAAATCTCCATGGCCAAGAACCTGGCTACTGACGCCGCCGATTCGGTCAGCCATGACGCGGTACAGATCTTTGGCGGTATGGGTTACATGCGCGGTACGCTGGTGGAGCGGCTGTACAGGGACTCAAGAATCCTGTCTATTGGCGGGGGGACTCGCGAAATCATGAATGAAATCATAGCCAAACAGTTGGGGCTTTGAAGCCTCATTCACGACAGAATTTACCGGCAACACTCAGTAACAATATCTTTCCGACGCCCGCTGCACCTCAAGACTATACTGATTTTCACGTACAATACCTCGCCACTTTCCGTGGCTTACCCGAGTTGTAGCTACAACTTTGCGCACTTAATCTGGCTGGAAAAAATTGCATGTTGGGCGGTCTTCAATTACTTCACACCCTAAGAGCAAAGATAGTCACTGTTTTTGCCTTGTTACTGATCATATTCATCTCCTCCTCCCTGTTCGTGAACAAACGCATCAAGAACATCGGGCAGAATACGGATACTCAGATGCAGAGCATCCAGCAGCAGAACACCGCAATTCAAAAGCAGAACGAGCTGGTGGAAGAGCAGTTCGCTCTGGAAGAACGCCTTCAGTTGATCAACACAATTCAGCTTACACTCAGTGAGCTTCAGTACCTTCACTTCACCGCAGCGCTGACCTCCGAATATGAAGCATTCGAAAAGGCCAACGATACGAAAGCGATGATTGCCACACAGATCGACCGCATTGGCGAGATTGATCCGTCCAGGCAGGGAAAAATAACGGAAATAAAGGCGGTTCTTGATAAGTATCAGGAACTCGGGCAGCGCATGTTCAAATTCTATGAAGACGACATGCCCCTGATGGCGCGGTCGATGGCAGAAGCCTCCCGTAGTGAAGCCGTCAAGGTCAGTGCCATGCTCAGCCAGATCCGTGAAGAGTATCAAAAGGTCAGGAAGGACATGGCCCAGGGAATATTACGCGCTGGCAAGGATCTTGAGACAGCCGGCCGACAGGTCGCATCCGGCGGTGAGGCTATCCACCAGGCCGTCGATGATACGATAACCACCAGTCTCGCTACGATGGTCATCCTGTTAATCATGGCACCGCTTCTCGGATGGGCTTTCCTTCAGTCTGTATTGAAACCAATCCAGCGACTGAGCAAGGCTATCAACCGCATCGAGCGAGACAACGATCTCACCCAGCCATTGAACTACCAACATGCAGATGAGCTGCAGACTATTACGATCGCTTTCGATCGAATGCTCCTGAAATTCCGTGAGCTGATTGGACGATTGGGTGAATCAACTGAAACGCTGGAGGAGGCCGCGAATCGCAGTGAAGTTGGTAGCCTGGCACTGGCCAGTCACGTGCAGAGACAGCAGGCCGAAACTGCTCAGGTCGCAACCGCCACCAGTCAAATGAGTGCCAGCGCTCACGGCGTTCAGGAAAGCACCAAGACTGCCGCTGACCTTGCTGAGCAGATCAGCCAGCTTACCGTCGATAGCCAGAACGCCATGCGAGACTCAGTCAGCGCAATCGGGTCACTGGCCGACAGTATCAACAGTGCCAGTGGCGTCATCAACAAGCTGGCATCACGTGCTGAATCTATTGGCTCTGTGCTTGATGTTATTCGTGGCATCTCCGAGCAGACCAATCTGCTCGCGCTCAATGCCGCTATTGAGGCAGCCAGAGCAGGCGAAATGGGACGCGGATTCGCTGTCGTGGCTGATGAGGTTCGCAGCCTGGCACAACGTACCAGTGTTTCCACCACAGAAATTCAGGAAGTCGTGATCAATCTTCAGTCTGATGCTCAAAAGGCTGTCGACCAGATTGGCTCTAGTCTGCAGGGCAGCGAAGTCTCTATAGCAAAGATCGAAATCTGTCGGAGCGCACTTCAGGATATCGATAATGCGTTCGCACGGATGCATGAGATCAACCAGCATGTTGCTGAAGCCACAGCGGAGCAGAGTCAGGCCGTACAGAGCATCGACCGAAACCTGGTCAACCTGAGCCAGCAAAGCGAAGAAATTGGCTCTCATGCCGAAGAAACAAAAGACACGACGCATCAACTTTCGCAGGTCAGTATGACGCTCTCGAAAGCTCTAAGGCAGTTCCAATACTAGCTTGATTTGCCGGACGTCCCGTCCGGCGCCCTCAGGTTTTGAGGGTGCCGATGGGCGCGTCCAGAGACACGACTGGCACCAGCACGATATCGTGGATGCGCCAGTTCAATTCACGGCAGCTTATCGTAGCCTCATGTAGCTTCTGCGTCAGTTGCTCATCATTGTTTACGCTCACAAAGGCCTCCCCGAAATAGACGTGGCCGTCTTCGCGCATCCTCACCTGCACGTCATCGATCCACGGCAGTTGTCTGAGATGGCGGTTTACTACGCTCGGTAGATCATCGCGACCTGAACGGTCGACCTGTTCCGGCGACTCGTTCATAAGATCCAGAACGACTTGCTTCAGGTTGCCACAACCATCCCGCAGGATAGAGGCGGATATAGCAGCCGCAGCTACCGAATCGGCCCACCAATAGCCGAGCCCTACCCCTGTGATGCCAACCATTGCCGCAGCAGCTGTCATCCAGTCGGCCTTGTTCATGTCGGCATCGGCATATAGAACCTTGTCATGAATAGTATTGGCGAGCGGCATTTTCGCTCGTCCCAGAAAAAACGGCGGAATGGCTCCCCATAACAGGACGGGGTACATCGGCCAACCTTGCCAGAAGGTCGTACCAGCCACTGTCATGCCACCTATGGTGGGATGCTCCTGCATTACGAGCTTGCTCAGAGCGTCGTAGAGCAATAAGGCGCCCATCGTAAACAGAGCTAACGAAGCGCAGAGGAAAGCGATGGACACCACCCGGTGGTAGCCATACGGAAAGCGGGCATCTGGCGGCTTGTGCGCAAAATGACTGGCAGTGAGAAAGACAATCGGCGGAATGAGGCTCAGCATGTCCTCCATCCAGGCGGTTTTCATGGCCTGCGATGAACCCATAGTGAAATACATCAGTACGATGACGGAGATCAGGTAGGCGATTGTCCACCACTCCAGGCGGCGGGCTTTTAGAAGCGCGGCAGTCTGCTCAGCAGGAAATTCAAACCCGGTTCCTCGTTGCTTCATGGCTCGACTATCGCCTCCACGGTCGGTCCATTCAGAAACTTTTCCAGCTCCAGTAGCCAGCGATTCTCACCAGGTGCAAGGGCCAAGACATGCTCGTTTTCGCCTTGCACCAGATAGGGCTTGGTGAAGGCTACCGTTTTCCATGGTATGGATTTCTTCAATCCACCTATCACCAGATCCAGCTCATTGCGTTCAAGCGATTCGAGGAGAACGCTTTCGGAGCCTTCCTGCCATTCGATTTCTGCGTCCAGTTGCTCAGCGAGGCGCTCGACAAGCTGCACCTCAGTGCCGGAATAACGATCCTCATGAATGATGACCCACGGAGCCTGCTCGGTCAGGCCAACCCTCAGTATACCCTTATGCACCCGCTGGTAGGTGTCTTCAGGGTCCGTTGGCATCGTGCAGGCGGCTAGTGTGAGAAGGACTGACGCAAGCTGCAGATATATGAGGCTGTGTTTTCTGGTCATCGGACTTGGACCTCAACATCAGTGACTACTGCGGCTTGGGTACGTGAGTCCTGGATGACCGGACCGCTAGCAGGTAAAAGCGCGAGACAGCGTTCCGCCAGCTTGCCTATTCCGCTTTCTCGGGTCCTCGGTACAAACGCTGGATACTCGAGAAGTCCAGCTGGCCATTGCCCTGCTGGGCATGCAACAGAAACATGTTTCTCGCCAGGGCGCCCATCGGTATGGGGGCCTTGTTTCGGTCGGCATTGTCGAAGGCAAGACCGAGGTCCTTGTTCATCAGATCTACCAGAAAACCGCCTTTATAGTCGTTAGAAGCCGGCACACCTTCCATGACATTCGGCCAGGGGTTGTAGACATTGAGCGCCCAATTCCCCCCCGAACTCTGCCGCATGATCTCGGACAGCACGGCGGGATCGAGGCCATTTTTCTCCCCAAGGGCCAAGGCTTCGCAGGTACCGTTCATGAGGATGGCCAGCAGCATGTTGTTGCAGATCTTGGCAACCTGGCCGGAGCCATGCGGCCCTGCGTGAAATATATTCTTGCCCATGCCACTGAGGACCGGACCGGCCCTGTCGAAGGCATCGACTTCACCACCGCAGATAAAAGTGAGGGTGCCCGCTTTGGCGCCACCCACCCCGCCGGACACTGGCGCATCGAGAAAAACGACGCCTTGCTGGATTGCTTCAGCAGCAACTCGTCGGGCTGTTTCTGGAGCAATGGTGGAGCAGTCGATCACGAGCGTGCCATCAGTCAGATCTGCCAGTAGACCTGTTTCACCGAGATAGACCTGCTCGACATGCTTGCCTGCAGGTAGCATGGAAATGACGACCTCGGTATCCCGTACAAGATCCCGCAGGCTTTCAGCAGACTGTGCACCAGCGTCCACCAGTTCCGCCATCGCGGTGTCGGATAGGTCGAATACCTTCACGCTGTGGCCAGCCTTGAGCAGATTCCGCGCCATTGGGGCGCCCATGTTACCCAGACCGATAAAGGCTATTGTTGTCATCGTACTCTCCTGTATGCGCGAAGGACTGACCTCTCAGGCAGTCTGAAAAAAGCGATCTATCCAATCCGGCTCGAGTTCGGCAACCGTTCGGTAGCGCCACTTTGGATTCTTGTCCTTGTCGATAAGCAGTGCCCGTACACCTTCGGCGAATTCGCCAAGTTGGAGACAGCGGATAGACAGCTGCAACTCCTGTCTGAACACGCTTTCGAGATCCTCGTGCGCTGCCCGGTGCCATTGGCGCCAGAAGATGGCCATCGAAGTCGGCGAGGCTTTGCGCACGGCGTCAGCGGCTTTCTGCAGCATAACTGTCTCACCACTGTAGTTCGCCAGATTGTGAACAACTGTATGCAGTTCATCGGCCTCAGTCAGTGCATCGATCTCAGGCCGTGCCCTACACATTGCTGACTCAGGTAAGCTCTGCAGCGCGGCCTTGGCCTCCTGCTCACAGGCCCTATCAATTGCGGTGCGTGGATCATCGCCCAATCCAGGGCTCTCGCAGATTGCTGTCAGTAGCGCTTCGCGTTGATCGGCCTGGACGTAATGGTCCGCAAGCCCAACATACAAGGCATCGCCGGCATTCATGTTCGCGCCAGTGAGGCCAAGGAACAGGCCGGTCCTGCCTGGCATTCGGTTCAGAAACCAGCTTCCGCCCACGTCGGGATACAGGCCAATCGAGCTTTCAGGCATTGCAATTCGAGCCGTCTCGGTCACGATCCGATGCGAGGCCCCGACGAACAAGCCGATACCGCCTCCCATAACCACCCCATGGCCCCAGGCAATTACAGGTTTGGGGTAATCATGAATCTGATAATCCAGCTCGTACTCTTCAGTGAAAAAGGCAATGCCTGCATCGAGACTGTGCTCATCATCACCGGTCATTGCCCGATAGAGTGCAACGATGTCGCCACCGGCGCAGAAGGCCCTGTCTCCTGTACCTTCGAGCCACACCGCCACCACTTGTGCGTCATCCGCCCAGCGCGTCAGCTGCGCATGCAAAAGCCGAATCATGTCGAGGGACAAAGCGTTCAGTGAGCGAGGCTGATTGAGACGCGCCATACCGATGAGATGACCACTGGCCGTCGGTCGGGTTTCGAAAACTACAGGGTTTTGGGAATCTGACATCGCCTAGCGGCCCTTCCATTCAGCAGGCCGCTTTTCCAGGAAGGCCTGGACACCCTCCTTCTGATCTTCGGTGGAGAACAGCTCGATGAACAATTCGCGCTCCATTCGCCAGCCATCAGCCTGGGACCGACTTTCACGGGCGCTCATGATGAGCTGTTTGCAACGGGATATGGAGCTTGGGCTTTGCTTGCTGGCGCCTAGGGCCAGTTCGTGCGCACGGCTCATCGACTCACCAGTCGCCACGACCTCCTCCACCAGACCAATCTTCTCCGCTTTTGCTGCATCGATACGCTCGCCACAGAGAATGAGCCGCTTTGCCCATCCCTCGCCTACCAGCCAGGGCAGATTCTGCGTACCGCCGGCACAGGGCAGTAGTCCAACACTCGCCTCTGGCAGGGCCATCTGGGCGTGCTCCTCGGCGATACGGAGGTCGCAGGCCAGCGCACATTCAAGACCGCCACCCATGGCGTAACCGTTGATTGCCGCAATTGAGACGCCTCTGAAATTCGTCAGTGCGGCGAAGGCTCTGCCAAAGGCCTGCGCCATCTGACTCGCTCTAGCCACGTCGCCATCAGCGAAGGTTTTCAGATCGGCGCCAGCCGAAAAGAACTTGCCACCCTGCCCGGTCACGATCAGCGCCTGGATAGAAGCATCCTCATTGAGATCATCAATGGCTGCAGCGAGTGCGTCGAGCGATTCGCGAGTCCAGGTATTGGCTGGCGGATTGTCGATCGTGATCACTGCGACATGATCATCCTTTTCGATTCGAATCAGATCGCTCATATTGTGAACTTCCTTCTGTAGTTGTGAGCCTCTGGAGACAAGGCCATTAGCGGATTGCTTCTGCCACACCTTCGAGCAATAGCCTGCGCGCGATAATGAGGCGCATCACTTCATTCGTGCCCTCAAGAATCTGATGAACCCGCAGATCCCTGACGTACTTTTCGATAGCATATTCGCGAATATAACCGTAGCCACCGTGGAGCTGGAGCGCTTCATTACAGACGTCGAAGCAGGCATCCGTGGCGAAGCGCTTGGCCATCGCACAATGCAGGGTGGCTTCGGGATCGGCATTGTCCAGCTTCCATGCCCCAAGCCGAACCATCTGCCGAGCGGCGACAAGGTTGGTGGCCATATCCGCCAGCCGGAACTGCAGCGCTTGAAAGGTTGCCAGCGGCTTGCCGAACTGCTCGCGCTCATGTAGATAGTTTCGCGCACGCTCCAGCGCAGCCTGCGCGCCACCCAGTGAACAGGTAGCGATGTTCAGCCTGCCGCCATCCAGCCCCTTCATGGCAATACGAAAGCCCTCACCTTCCTGACCCAGCAGATTCTCGACGGGCACGCGCACACCATCGAAACTGATCTGGCCAGTGGGCTGACTGTGCCAGCCCATCTTCTGCTCCAGCTTGCCGTAGTGGATGCCGTCGCTATCGGCAGGTACCACAAAGGCGCTGATGCCAGTCGTCCCGCTATCCGGTGCGCCTGTTCTTGCCATCACTACCAGCACCTGCGTAGCGCCTGCGCCTGAGATGAAGGCCTTCGAGCCCGTCAGTACATATTCGTCGCCGTCACGAACAGCCTTGGTCTTCAGACTACCCGCATCGGACCCTGAGCCCGGCTCGGTGAGGCAATAGGAACCCAGCAGCTCACCGCTGGCCATCCGTGGCGTGAGACGCTCTCTAACGGATGCGGTCGAGAAGTTGGCGACCATCCAGGTAGCCATATTATGAATCGTGAAGAAGGCAGCGGTAGACGGACAAGCTGCGGCCAGCTCCTCGACGATGATCGAGGTATCCAGTCTGGAGAGACCGAGCCCGCCCAGATCAGTCGGTGTATAGAGCCCACAGAAGCCTAGATCGCCCCCCTCACGAATGACCTCGACCGGAAAGGTGTGGTCGACGTCCCATTGGCTCGCAAAGGGTGCCATGGCCTTATCGGCAAAGGCCTTGGCCGCTTCACGGTAGGCGACCTGATCATCACTCAGTGCAAAATCCATCTGGCAGACCTCTGCTTATCGCATCTGTATTGAGAAATTTGTGCCCGCCACAGCATCGCTGGAGAACCAGCGGGCCGTCACTGTCTTCGTCTCGGTATAAAACTTTACGGCCTGCTTGCCGTAAGCGTGCTGGTCACCGTAGAACGAGCCCTTCCAGCCTGTAAAGGAGAAGAACGGCATGGGGACCGGAATCGGAATATTGATCCCGACCTGACCCACCTCGACCTCATGCTGATAACGCCGTGCGGCGCCGCCTGAACTGGTAAAGATTGACGTGCCATTGCCGTAGGGGCTGGCATTCACGAGATCCAGCGCTTCATCCAGTGAGGCGACTTCCATACAGCACAGCACGGGGCCAAAGATTTCCTCCGTATAGATGCTCATGTCTGCCTGCACGCCTGCGAACAAAGTCGGACCTACCCAGTTGCCATTCGGCAAGCCATCAACGCTGCAGTTGCGACCATCGAGCAAAAGCCTTGCACCGGCCGACTCGCCTTCACCAATCAGCTTTTCCACACGGGTCTTAGCCTGTGCGCTGATCAGCGGACCGTAACTCGCGCCAGCGTCATCCCATGCACCGGGCCTGACCTGGGCAAGCCGTTCTTTCAGCTCCGGTATCCAGCCCTGCGCCTCACCAACAAATACAGCCACTGAAATTGCCATACACCGTTGACCTGCGGCACCAACCGACGCACCAACCAATGCACTCAGCACCTGATCCTTGTCCGCGTCAGGCATGATGACCATGTGATTCTTGGCGCCGGCGAAACTCTGCACCCGCTTCATATTACGGGTACCGGTTTCATAGATATAACGACCCACTGGCACCGAACCGACGAAGGAAATGGCCTTGATGGCCGGGTCGCTTAGCAGCCTGTCGACCTGCTGTTTACCGCCGTGCACCACCTGGAGCACTCCTTTTGGAGCGCCGGCTTCTTCGAACAACTCCGCCAAACGCATCGGCGTAAGAGGGTCCTGCTCCGAGGGTTTAAGGATGAAAGTGTTCCCGGTAACGATGGCCATCGGGAACATCCATAGCGGAATCATCGCCGGGAAATTGAAGGGCGTGATACCTGCGCACACGCCGATCGGCTGAATGTAGGTGTAGGTGTCGATATTGCGGGCGACGTTCCCTGCGGTTTCACCCATCATCAGGGATGGCGCATTCGCGGCATGTTCGACGACTTCAATGCCACGCCAGACATCGCCTTTGGCATCCTCGAAAGTCTTGCCTGTTTCCTGGGAAAGTATTTCCGCGAGCTCATCATGATGCGCCTTGAGCAGGGCCTGGTAACGCAACATCAGTCGCGACCGCTCCGGTACCGGCACTTCGCGCCAGGTTCGGAACGCTTCAGCGGCACTGGCAATTGCACGGTCCATTTCAGCATCCGTGGTCGCCGGTGCACGGGCAATCACTTCCCCCGTCGCTGGATTGGTAACATCGATCCATTCCGTTGTTTGGCTCTGGACGAATTCGCCTTCGAGGAAGAGTGGCACCTGCTTCATGATCTTTCACCTGAATATCTGTCTGAGTCGTCGATGCTAGCATGAGGCAGCAGCACGGGTGGATTGACTAAGTTTCGACAGTAATGGACTATCTTTCGATTCATACCTGTTATTTACGAGATGCCTGAGGCTTCAAGCTGATGACGAGAACCTCACAGTGGCCACTGCCGCCGGGCAGTACACGGTACATGGTACCAGGCCCCGTGGCACAGGAGCTGGCACGTCACCCCCTCACCCGTGACCTTTATCCTCTGGCTTTCGGTCACTACCGGCACGCCGCGGGTCACCATATGCACCGGCAGCAGCATTCGGACAATCTTTTGATCTATTGCAGCGACGGCCAGGCCTGGCTGAATGTAGAGGGAGAGCCCCTGACGGTCACGCCGGGAGATCTGCTGTTGCTACCTCGTGGCGCCTCACACCGCTATACAGCGGACCCCGGCCATCCCTGGACCGTGCACTGGGTGCACTTCGGCGGTGAGCTCGCCGATCTATTCTGCGATCAACTCGGCTTCGGCGGAAAATGGATACGCCACGTCGGCCAGCAGTCCCGCCTGCTTGTCGACTTCAACGGCCTCCTCGCCGTACAGCATACCGGCTATCGCCTCGCCCGACTCATCCACGCGTCGAATCGACTGCGGCAGCTATTGACTGCCATACCACTCAGCAGCGATATCGAAGCTTCGAAACCTGCGCTGGCAATCGACGATATTCATGGCTACATGAGAGAGCATCTGGACGAACGACTCACCCTTGCGCAGCTCGCAGAGATTGCCGGTCTTTCTGACGCCCACTTCGCTACCCGTTATAAGGCGTTGACTGGAGAATCACCAATTCAGCACTTTCTTCATCTTAAAATTGAGCAGGCCTGCCAACTGCTCGATACTACCAGTCTGAGCTTCCGCGCCATCAGCTCTGCACTTGGGTACGATGACAGCTACTACTTTTCGAGACTGTTCAAGAAGATCATGGGCCATTCGCCCACAGCATACCGCCAGATGCACCGACACCAGGCTTGAAGAAGAGCCAAGCGGCTCGTCTGGGCGTAGCTGTATCTATCACCCAGCACGTAAAACGAGGCACGCATGCAGACTACGGTACCGTCCGATACCCACAGCAAGATCATCGGTTACCTGTTATGGATATTTGGCTTTCTAGGCGCGCACCGTTTCTATTATGGCCGCCCCATCACGGGCACAATCTGGTTCTTCACCCTTGGCTTGCTCGGCATCGGCTGGCTGATAGATCTGTTTCTCATTCCGTCGATGGACCGCTCCGCAGATAGACGCTATACCGCGGGCAGCACCAATTACACCATTGCCTGGGTGCTACTGACCTTCCTCGGCGTATTCGGCCTACATCGCCTATACCTGGGCAAGTGGATCACCGCCATATTGTATTTCTTCACCGGCGGTCTGTTTTTGTTGGGTGTGCTGTACGACTTCTGGACACTCAACGAGCAGGTCTCGGAAGAGAACCAACTTCTGCACTAGGCTTCGGTCCTCCTTTGCTGGGACTGTTGCTAGGAGGCTGCCCGCGAAGTGGGGTATGATCCGACAGCGAATCAACGCCCAGCGCCCTGTGCAGGAGTTTCATGGATCAGTCCACGCTCAATAGCCTTGTCTCAGCTTTTGACGCCGCGCCTTCGCCTCATCTGGCGAAGGTCATTCTGCTGGCCTATGTCGGCCGCAATGAGCCGGGTGAAGCGCTGCGCTTCATACCCGCCCTCAGCCCGACACTTGACGATAGCGAAGTTCGTGAGATAGCTGGCGCCATTGCTGGTGCCAGCGACGAGGCGCTCCTGAGCGCTTTCGCGGACACTCTGCAGAGCCAGCAGTTCACGCTTCTCATCGAGGCACTACTCGACCAGGGCCGCGGCCGCGAAGCACGGACGCTTTACCTCAAGGCCGCCCGCAACGACCCGAGTGTCCGGTCCGAGAATCTCGACGCTCGGCTCGAACTGCAGGATGCTAAAGCAAAGCTGAAGATTGTCGAAAAAACCGATTTCGCGGAAGTGACGCAGCTCGCGCGCTACCGTCAGGCCACCACGACCTTCGACGACGTGGTGGGCTTGGTCAGTATCAAGAAGCAGATTCACAAGAAGATCATTCTGCCCTTCCAGAAACCCTCACTGTTTCAGCGATTCAAGAAGAAAGTTGGCGGCGGCGTGCTACTTTACGGCCCCCCCGGCTGTGGCAAGACATTACTTGCACGGGCAACGGCCGGAGAGTGTAAATCCGCCTTCTTCAACATCGAAATATCCGATGTGCTCGATATGTACATCGGTGAATCTGAGCAGAAGCTCCACGCCATCTTCGAAAAGGCCCGCAATGAAACGCCAAGTGTGCTGTTCTTCGACGAGCTCGAAGCCCTGGCTGGCAAGCGTGAGCATGCGCGAAGCAGCTCGAGCAGCAACACCGTAAGCCAATTTCTGACTGAGCTCGATGGCTACGCGCAGAACAACGAGGGTGTACTGGTGCTGGCGTCGACCAACGTACCCTGGGCCATAGACTCAGCTTTCCTGAGGCCTGGGCGTTTTGACCGCATGTTCTTCGTTCCCCCGCCAGACAAGCTTGCACGTGCAGCCATTCTGCGTCATGAGATGAAAGGCCGACCAAGTGAGGACGACATAGATTTTGAACTGATTGCTGCCAAGACTGTCGGTTACTCGGGAGCTGATCTTTCGAACCTCATCGACATGGCGGCAGATGAAGCGATTGACGAATCGATGGAAGCCGATCGGGAAGTCGCCATAGGCATGCGCCATTTCAAGCAGGCTGTTGGCGAGAGCCGGCCCACCACGACAGAGTGGATGACCACGGCGCGAAACTACGCCCGCTATGCCAATGATGGCGGCCGCTACAATGAAGTCGTCGAGTTCCTCCAGAAGCATGGCAACTGATATGGTGACGTACTGATGCCGGGTTACGACATTATCGACGAGCCGAAACCGCGGCTGCAGGAGAATTTCATCGTCGATCCTACTGCAATCTTCTTCGTCAGCGTCTTTCTGCCGCTGCTTTGGGTGCCACCGTTGCAGGGTCAGTACTGGCTACCCTTCGTATGGGTGATCGCTAACGGCTATCTGCTCGGCAGCCCTACTTTGAAAAAAGAGATCGGCATTAGCATCGCCGGCATTCTGGTCTGGCTGGGCTTCTCTATCGGTGCGGTATACCTTACTGAGTTTGTCGGATTCGCACTCGAAGCCACAGCACCCTACATCAGAATATTGTCGAAAGGCATTTTCTTCCTCGCCCTCTATCTCGTGGTGCTGAAGCAGTCGGCGCCCTACGCGGTTTACCGCTACGTGAAGGAGCAGGCAAGCCATTGATGGAGACCTATAGAATCGATTCGATCTGGCGGGCCATGCGCCTCGGCCAGCATGCCCAGGCCATCGACCTCCTGAAACAGGTGCTGGCGGATGATCCCCAGAGTGCCCTGCCGCACGCCTTGCTGGCTTCGAACCTCATTGCACAAGGCCGCCTCCACGCCGGTGAGCATGAACTGAAAATAGCGCTTAGCCTGGACCCGAATACAGCCTGGTTCTACCTCAGCTATGCTCGTCTGTGCACCCTCAAGAACCGCCCCAGGAAAGCAATCCAGTTCTGTGAGCAAGCACAGTCGCTGGAGCCTCAGAATGCCGAACCACTGTTTATGCTAAGCGAAATCTATCTGCACCTGGATGACCGCCCGGCAGCAGAAGCGTGCCTGAAGCAGGCCGCGAACCTCGAGCCTGACTCGCGGCGGCTCGAAGTCGCTTTGGGCGAATTCTATCTTGCCGGCGGCAAGTTCGACCTGGCCTTGCAGCATGCCAGGGAAGCCCTGCGTGCAGACGCCGGCGACGCCGATGCCAACCTACTGATGGGCAAGATACAGCTAGCGCTGGGCAACAGTGACGACGCCGAGTACCACGCCAAGTTCGTCATCAGCAATAACCCTTCATCGAAAGAAGCGCTCCGCCTGTTCAGCCACGTCAAGATGCGGCGCAATCCCTTCCTCGGTCTCTGGTGGCGCCTGAACTCGAAGATCGCTGCGCTTGGCAATACCAAAGGCGCGTTCGTCATCATCATGGCCTTTCTCTTCTTCAACCTCCTTGCCAGGGCCATCCTCGATCTTGGTTACCCGACTACTTCGCTGGTGCTTTCGCTCGGCTGGGTGGCACTGGTGCTGTACTCGTGGATCAGTATCCCGATGTATCACCGCGCACTGAAAAAAGAGCTGGAAGAGTTCTCGTTCAGGAAGGATTACTGAGCCCCGGGTCCGCGGATAAGATGGAAAAGTCTTCATCCAGGGTCTTTACTTAAGTACTGGCCCATACCTGACTTTGCTTCGGACGTTCTCGTGGCACCATTGCTCGGGCCTGGAGACTTCAAATGACCCCAGATTCCCCGACATCAAGCTTTTTCACCCGCTTCGGCATACTGCAGCGCGCACTGCTGATGAGCGCGCTCTTCGTCCTTGTGCTCATCGTCAGCTTCGTGTTTGTCGGGTCCGAGGTGGACAAGATGCATGGCACGGCTGACAAGGTCGGAGAGGCGGTCGATAACCAGAACCTCACCCTCCAGGAACAGTCTGGTCTACTCGACAGGCAGCAGGCTGTGATGAAACTGCAGTCCCTGGTGCTGGAAGCGTATAACCAGTACAACATTCTCATCTACTGGCGATTCGACTCCGTGATCACCGGCGAGCCAAACGCCATTACCGAGGCTAAAAAGGCTGAACTGGCGTTGCGCGCCAAACTCGACGAAATTTCGCAGAACAGTGAGGAGACTGCTGAGTCAGCAGAAGTGCTCGAGTACTACATCGATAGATTCAACCAACCCATGACGACGGCCTTCGAACTTGTCCAGGCTGATGCAGAGCCCTTCGCCATTCGTGCACAGGTTGGTCAGGCCCAGGGCCACAGTCTTGCGATGAACAGCATGTTCGAAGGCTTACTGGCGTCGGCGGCCGAGGGGGTCAAGGCAGCCAGTGATGGTGTCGTTGCCACAGGAGAGCGGATGGGGGTTTCTGCTGGGCGCGTCTCAGAGGCCCGAAGATCTCTGATTTCCAGAGCAGCAGATCTCTCCACTTCAGTGCTCGTGATTCTTGCCGTAGCCGCCTGTATCACGATTATTGTCGGCGGAGGTCTGGCATTTTCCATCACCCGCCCAGTCAGTCGGCTTACCAAGGTCATCGGCGACATCGAACGTCAGTCTGATCTCGGCCGAAGAATTCGTTATGACCGACAGGATGAGATTGGTGATATCGCCCGTGCGTTGAATCGAATGTTCGAGAAGTTTCAGCAAAGTCTGCTTCAAGTGGCGAGTACCGGCTCTGCATTGCAGCGAATGGCAGACGAGAGCGCGACCGTCAGCAAGGCCACCTGCAGCACGGCAACAGACATGATGTCTGAAGCAGATCAAGTGGCCACGGCGAGCAACGAAATGGCTGTGACCGTCAAAGGCATCAACGACAGCACCAGTGCAGCGGTCGCACAGGTCGAGGCGGCGGTTGCAGCCTGTGAAGCCGGACGCAACAGTATCGGCAGCACTACGCACGCCATGTCACTTCTGGCCTCACAGATTCAGGAAACTGCTGAAGACATCAGGGCTCTGGTCAGGAGTACTGATCAGATCGGCTCGGTCCTGGAGGTAATCAGAGGTATTGCTGAGCAGACCAACCTGCTGGCGCTCAACGCAGCTATCGAAGCTGCCAGAGCTGGTGAGCAGGGACGCGGCTTCGCTGTAGTCGCAGATGAAGTAAGAAACCTCGCCAAACGCACTCAGGACAGCACGGCACAAATTCAGCAGATGATCGGTGAGTTGCATTCGGGCACGGAACTCGTTGTTAGCAGTATCGAGCGCGGTCGGCAAAAAGCCGAAGTAACACTGCAACAGGCCGACACCTCGACCAATGCCATAACCACTATCCTGCAAGCTGTCGGAGCGATCAGTGTGACCAATCAGCATATCAGTGAAGCCACTCGGGAACAGATGCTGGCTGCAGAAAGCATCGATCAGAGCATCACGAGCATCAGTCAACTGTCCAGCCGCCTCACGCAGGCTGCGGAAGCGACATCGGCCACCAGCGCTGGTCTCAAGGGCATGGTAAGTGAGATGAATCAGGTGGTTAGCAGCTTCAAGCTAAAAGGTTGATTGCACCGACTGCCTACCTCGGCGCTCACATCGCAGCTACAATCGACAGCTCATTTTAACTGAGCGCTGCTTGCCGCCATGCATGATTTGCACGTTTATCAGTACCTTCTCATTGGACTCGTATTTATCTGGAGCGGTTTTGTTCGTTCTGGCCTTGGCTTCGGCGGCGCAGTGCTGTCGCTGCCGTTTCTCCTGCTCATCGTCAATGACCCGCTGGTATTTCTGCCATTGATCGCTGTGCACCTATTGGTATTCGCCTCGCTGACCATAGTGCTCAACAATCGCCGACAACCTGCAGTGGCTGCTGGCCTAACCGGTTCGTCAGGCGTCGATGCTGCCCTGGCGGCTCAGCGCGACAGCCCACCTGCTGCTACAGTCGACTGGCCCTACCTCTGGAAGATCCTGGGGATCATGATCGTGCCGAAGATCATCGGCGTGCTTGGACTCATCACCTTGCCGCCGCAGATCATGAGTATCATCATTTTCTGCATCGTGACTGCCTACGCGATCAGTTACATCCTCGATCGGCCGTTCAAAAGTAATAGTCCAGTGCTCGACACGCTATTTCTGATGCTCGGTGGCTACATCAGTGGAACCTCTCTGATCGGCGCACCACTCATCGTTGCGGTAGTCGCCCAGCACCTCGATAAAGCCCAATTACGCGATACGCTATATGCGCTGTGGATCATACTCGTGTCGATCAAGATCGCCGCATTCATTTGGGCCGGGGTCGACATGCAGCTGATTCACCATATGTGGCTACTCCCCTGCGCCGGTGTTGGCCATGTGATCGGGCTTCGGTTTCACCAGCACATGATCAGGGCCGAGACGAAGGTCTTCTTCCGCTGGCTCGGTTCCGTGCTGCTGCTGGTCAGTGCGATTGGGCTATGGAATGTGTTGAGCGGCTAGGCCGGGCTTAAGCGCATTATTAGCGCAGGGTCGCAACGTGCCTTAAACCGCCGAGCTGATCCATCTGTTCCTGAATCCAGCCAACGCGGCTCTGCACATAAGGGCTTGGGCGAGCCACGCTGAAACGTTTCGGACTGGGTAGCACCGCGGCCAATCGCGCAGCCTGGCCAGCCGTTAAATTACGGGCACTGATGCCAAAAAAATGCTGACTGGCCGCTTCTACACCGTAGATCGCCTGTCCACCCTCAAGGCCGAACTCCGCCACATTCAAATATACCTCCATGATGCGACGCTTGGACCAGACTATCTCGAGACTCACCGCCAGAGGCGCTTCCAGCACTTTGCGAATAGTCTGGCGACCGTTCCAAAGAAAAAGGTTCTTTGCAGTCTGCTGGGTTATCGTACTGGCGCCCCGGAGCGAACGGCCGCGTCGGTAGTCCTCCACTGCCGTGGCAATGGCGCCTGGATCGATACCCCAATGGGACAGGAAGCGCTGATCTTCACTGGCGATCACAGCAAGTGGCATCCATGGCGATATCTGCTCCATATCGACCCACTCGTACTGAATTCGTCGCTGCTCGTTGGCAAGGCTATCTGCAAACATTACGGCAGAGCTCGGCGGATCCACGACTCGGAAGATCCCGATGATCAGCAATACGAATAGCAGGCCGCCTAGACCGATCCACGCTAACCAGCGGGCGGCGCGTCGCAGACCGTGCCTGAGCCTCAAACGTCATGCTCCGTAGCGTTGATGAACGAGTAAACAGAGAAGTCATCGCGCTTCTGCCAACCTCGATTCTGCCAGTATCGTCGGGCCGCAGCGTTGTCATCGAGCACGAAGAGATGCGTCTTCAGTATGCCTTCCTGCTTCAGCGCTTCAAGACAGCGCCTGGTCAGCTCGGTACCAATGCCGGCACCCCGATGGCCCTCTCCCACCGTGAGATGCTGCAGATAGCCACGCTTGCCGTCATGCCCAGCCATAACTGTGCCGACGATCTCACCACCGTCCAGCTGCTGCTCGGCGACAAAGCTCAAGCCCGGATTTCGCTGAAGATATCGCGCTATGCCCTCACGCGAGTCCGCCTGACGCAGGCGCAAGCCTTGAGCGCCGCTCCAGAGTGCGATGACCTGCTCATAGTCTGCAATACTCATCTCGCGATAGACTATTTCGCGAGTGTTTGGCTGGGTCATTGGATACTGTTCCTGATCGTTTACCTGAGCCGAGACGATACACGACACTCGCTTGCCGCGGCAAAAATTCGCGGCACGAAACGGAATGCTCAGCCAGAGTCCAGGCGCTATCATGAACCATGATGGTATCGAAGCAGCAGAGTAAGGAGTCTGATGATGGCCACGATGGAAAAAGCACCCGACGAGCGCGCGATGTTGTCGGCGGTGGCGACGAGAGATGCACGCATGGATGGCAGGTTCGTCTATGGCGTCATCACCACTGGCATCTACTGCCACCCATCATGTCCATCGAGACCTGCACGCCCAGAGAACCTCCGTTTCTTTACAGACGCTGCGGCGGCTTCAGCCGCTGGCTTCCGAGCCTGCCGAAGGTGCCGAGCAGATGCGCCTGCGCTGAGCAGTCGCCTGCACACTATCGCACGTTTCATTCAGGCTGAAGCCGATGAAGTACTCGACCTCAAGACGCTTGCCTCCCTGGCCGAGCTCTCGCCTGCACGGTTTCAAAGAGCATTCAAAACTGAATTCGGCTCTTCACCGTTGGCATTCCAGCAGGCCTTCAGAGCAGAGCGCTTCAAGACAGCCTTGCGAGAAGGTAGCTCTGTCACTGCTGCCGGACATGGGGCTGGCTATGGCTCACCAAGCCGGGCTCACCTCCACGCAAAGCGCAGTCTCGGTATGATGCCATCGACCTTCCGTTCAGGTGGCCGTGGCGAGCACATCCATTTCGCGATTCGACAGACCAGCCTTGGTCTCATGATCATGGCCGCATCCTCACAAGGCCTGTGCCTGGTGGAGTTCGGCGATACGGAAGAGGCGCTTTATCAGCAGCTGGAAGCCAGCTTTCCCAATGCCGAGCTGCTACCAAGCCCCCAACGAGCCAAGCCTGCACTCGAGGCCTGGACGCTGGCGCTCGAAGCCCATCTCCGCGGCTGGGGCCCGAGACCTGACCTGCCACTGGATCTTCGTGGCACCGCCTTCCAGGTGTCTGTATGGCGCTTCCTGCTGACCATTCCCTGCGGCGAGACCATAAGCTACACAGCGCTGGCGGCAGGTATCGACAGACCGAGCGCGGTGCGAGCTGCTGCCACTGCCTGCGCAGCGAACAAGATAGCGGTACTGGTCCCCTGTCATCGAGTATTGCGTGGTGACGGGCAGCTTGGCGGCTATCGGTGGGGGCTGGCGCGTAAACAGGCGCTACTGCATAGCGAAAAAGCTCATTCGTAGTTACCAAAATTATCAGTGGACGCAAAAAACCTCTATTTGATACTAAAAATACCGCATATCGAACGTTAGTTTTTTGACGCAGCTCTACGCATTAGTACGCACCCCTTCAATCTGCCATTTTCTTGACTCGAAACCTGTAACAATCTGTTGCTTTTCCATTTCATCAAGCGTGGAAATGTTTACTTTCGAATTTCCGCGGATTCCCGCCGCTTTTCCGTCGCAGAAGCAGTCTACTATTCGATCATGTTCTGCCGATGTATGAAATTCAGCCAGACGGGAATTCAGTCAAAATGAATCGATCAAGCAAGCCGAAACGAGTTAAAGCCAAAGGCACTGAGCAGTTGCTACGCAAGCCACTTTTCTGGATGGCGTCCACTGCCTCCCTGACGGCTATTGCTGTAGCTATCACGATTGCCAGCAACGACATGCTTGATCAAATCGACTCTGCCACTGGAGCAGTCGCCACCGCGCCGCAGGCTGAGCTCAGCAATGCATATAGCAACGCGTGGGCAACGCCGGTGCTGGTGGAGGCTCCAGTAGCCGTATCAGCGACAGCTGAGGACCTTCCTGCGGTCGACTCCCCAGTGGCAATCGCCTCCGTAGAAGACGCTTTCGCGGCCGAGCACCTGATTGACGAGAATAGCGACTTCGGTTTCACGGTTACTGCGCAGCAGGAAGCCCGATACGAAGAGATCAACACTAATGCCAGCTATCCGGATCTCGAGACTCGCATGATCGAGATGCAGGCGCGCAGAGATGGCAAGCCCTTCGATGCAGAAGCCGTGTTGGCCGCACTGGCGACGCCCGCACCCTGGGCCGTTAACGACAGCGCTGTTGAGGCGCTGGACCTGACGCTTGAAGAGCAGCACGACGGTCGCGAATTTCTCAGCGTCGATCGCATGAAGATCGAATCACTTGTGGCAGGTGACGTTATCGAACTGCCGGTGGCATTCGAAGGCGGCATGATGCAGATGGAAGTCGAGCGGGTCGAAGTCGGCACGTCCGGCGCAGTGACCTGGCACGGCCGGATCACTGACTTCGAAGAAGAAAACCAGGTGTCTATTACGCAGGGTGAAGCCATTACCGTTGGCGGCATCACCACACCAAACGGCGTCTATATGGTGGAGTCCAGAGCGGAAGCTGGTTGGATAGTCCCCACCGGCACCCTGTTCAAGAACACAGAAGAAGAAGACGGAATACTACCTCCCGAGAACACGAATTCCTGATTTCTAAGATGCTGTCCTTTCGCCGGTCAGCCTAACCTTTGCAGTAGATTGGAGTTAGAGAAAAATGTTTCACGCCGTAGCCAAAACACGAAGCCAGAGCCCCCAGAAGAGCTTCAAGAAAACGATTTTTTCCGCAGCCTGCGCGAGCGGCCTGCTCATGTCAGCAGTCGCGAGCGCCGCGACCGTCGATGTACTCGTTGCCTATGACAGTGCAGCGAAAACCAAGCTTGGCGGTGAGCCAGCGGTTGCCATGCAGAGCTGGGTCAACCAGATCAATGGTTACTATGCGAATTCCCAGATCGATGTCCAGCTCCGCCTTGTAGGTACCGTTCTCCACGAAGAAGCATCCTCAGACATGTCAACCATGCTGCGCAGCCTTCAGGCGAACGCCGACATGCGTACTGAGCGCGACAAGCTCGGCGCAGACTTCGTCGTCATGATGAGCCCGAAAGCCAGCTGTGGTATCGGTTATATTTCTGTACTCGCAGCCTATGCTTATAGCATCGTTGGTCCACAGTGCGGGCCAATGACCATGGCTCACGAGCTCGGTCACAACATGGGTCTCAACCACTCCCGCAAGCAGGGCAATACTGGCGGTTATCGTTACGCCTATGGTCTGGGTCATGGTGTGGACTACTCGTTCAGCACCATCATGGCCTACGCCCATGTGTACTCGACCTCGCGAATGGGCAAGTTTTCCAACCCGAACGTCTCTTGCAACGGTCAGCCTTGCGGCATTCCAGCAGGCAAGCCAGGCGAAGCAGACTCTGCCCTGGCCATCAACAACGTCAAAGCTGAAATTGCTGCGTTCAAACCGACTGTCAGTTCAGCGCCCGTGTCTACTAGCCCGGCGCCTGTCACGACAAACCCGACACCAGCTGCCGGCAAGACTTACAGCTTCGTTGCAGCGCATAGCGGCAAGTGTCTGGATGTGAGCGGCAATAGCAAAGTTGATGGCGGCACCCTGGCTCAGTGGACCTGTCACGGCGGTCTCAACCAGCAATACACAGCGACAGCCGTTGGTGACTACATGACGCTGAAAGCAAAACACTCCGGCAAGTGTCTGTCGATCGAGAGCAACAGCACATCCGATCGTGCCCGTCTGGTCCAGGCGACCTGTGACACCAGTAACCACAGCCATCTGTGGAGGTTCCAGACCACAGGTAGCCATGTGAATGTGATCAACAGACGCAGCGGTAAATATCTGGACATCCGTGGCAACAACTCTGACAACCGTGCCGCGGTTCAGCAGTACAGCGCCACTGGTGGAAGCAATCAGAAGTTCTCGCTCAAGGCGATGTAATTACTCCAGATCGAGAAGCCCGGCCAGTCCGGGCTTTTTTATGCTTGCCATTTGCTGGTCCCAGCCTAGAATCGGCCGCTCCCAAGCATCGAGACGCCGATAAACATGCCGAACACAGCCAATAACTCGCCGCTTGTCAGATGGCTTTCTGCCATCGAGTCTAGCCGGTATTTCCAGATCTCCGTCATTACAATCATCGTTATCTCCGCGCTGACGATAGGCGCGAAGACTTATTCGATCCCACCATTCATGGAGCAGGCGATTACGGTCCTGGACTGGGGGATCACGATATTCTTCCTGATCGAAATTCTGCTACGCCTCACTGTTCATCCGGACAAGAAGCGCTTTTTTCGTGACCCCTGGAACCTGTTTGATACCATCATCGTGATAGGCAGCCTGATTCCTCTGGAGCAAGCCGGGTCGGTACTTATCGGGCGCTTGCTACGGGTTTTCAGAGTGCTTCGCCTGGTATCAGTCGTGCCCGAACTGAGATACCTGATCACGGCCCTGCTCAAGGCGATACCTCGAATGGGCTACATAGCCCTGCTCATGTTCATCATCTTCTACATCTATGGCGCAGTCGGCTCGCTGATGTTCGAAAAGATCAATCCTGAGCTCTGGGGCGACTTGTCTATTTCGATGCTGACACTGTTCCGGATAGCCACCTTCGAGGACTGGACAGATGTCATGTATGAGACGATGGTGCATCACCCGCTGAGCTGGATCTATTATCTCACCTTCATTTTCCTGACCGCTTTTATATTTCTCAACATGATGGTTGGCGCGATACTGGAGGTAATGACGGCCGAAACCAACAAGCAGGCCTTGGGAGAGGCGAAGGATGAGCGCGATAATATGGCGCTGCAGCTGACCCAGATACAGGCACAGCTGGTTGAATTGCAGCGGAGCATCGATGGCAGCGCAAAGATGGAAGGCACTGACTCGAAGGCCTAGGCGGGTCTACTGACATTCAATATGGAAGCCATTGCGACCAGTGCGCTTGGCTTCATACATGGCCAGGTCCGCCCGTTTGATGAGTTCTTCCGGGCTGAGCTCGGCGTCGTACGTGATAGCCATTCCGATGCTGGCGGTCACAGAAATCGAGTCCCCATTCTCAAGCTCGACCGGTGCACCAATAGCATCAGACATTTTCCTGGCGAGCCCTTCGTAGTCATCGTCGGTCTCCGAAAGGCCTTCCAGCACGACCACGAATTCATCACCCGCGAGGCGCGCGACGCTATCTGTTTTTCTTATAACGTGCTGCAGTCGTTCGACCACTGTCTTGAGGAGCTGATCTCCGGCGTTATGCCCGTAGGTATCATTGATCTGCTTGAAGCGATCCAGATCGATGAATGCCGCGGCCAGTGCTCGTCTGTTCCGACTGCTGCGGGCCAGAGCGGTATCAAGCAACTCCTCCATCCCACGTCTGTTGAGTGCGCCGGTCAGACCGTCATGCGTGGCCTGGAACTGTAGTGACTTTTCCACCTGCTTTGCCAGACTGATGTCCTGCACCAGGATGTAAAATCCAAGCACGCCAGCGGCATTGCCAGCAGTTTTCTGACCCGCCGCTCCGTCGGCGATATTTGGTACGTAGGTGACGCCAATGTAGCGTTCGCTACCGTCCGGCTGGGTATGCTGCCGCTCGTAAGTAACACGTTCCCCTGCCAGCACTCGCTGTATATAGGACTTTGAATTCTCGTAGTTTTCAGGACCAATGAAAGACTTGATGGTCCGCCCCTTCAATTCATCGGCATCCACGCCAAACCAGTCACTGAAGGTCGCGTTGTTGAACTGGTATCGTTCTTCGGCATCGGCGTAGGCAATCAGTACTGGCAGATTGTCTGTGATGGTACGCAGGCGGAAATCACTTGCTTCGAGTGCATCGAGAGCCTGCTGCAGGTTTGCTGTGCGCTCGTTCACTCTTGCTTCGAGGTGCTGATTGGCTGCTTCAAGCTCTGCATCATGCTCGAGCAATTCCTTGAACAATGACTCAAGAGACGAGACGAGGTGTTGTCCCTCCTGATAATACACACGTTCAGGAAAGCTGATGCGCCGATCACCTCTTCGCAGCCGCTCTGCGATATCAGTCAGCACTTCCAGTGGCTTGGTGATCCAGCCGGCGACCCAGCCTATCAATAGCATGAATAGTAGCGCGAGCGTCAAGCCTATCAGGAGCACCCGCGATTGCAGCTCGTCGACCGACTTCATGGCAAAGTCGTTGTTCTGTCGAACTATTACCTGCCAGCCGAGGCTGTCCAATGCAGATAGGCCGCCGGTATCGGTATAGCCGGTCAGGTAAGCCTCATTGTCGGGCCAGCGATGGAGAACGTAATTACTGCCACTCTCGCTAGCAAGCTCTACGAGGTCATCAACGACTGTGTCTTCCAGGCCGGGCGGACCAAGCAGAACCTGGCCCCTGCTGTCGACGATTACCGCCTCGACGGGTCCATGAATGGATACCGCGGACACTACCGATTCTGCCAGGGCCTTTGCCCAGCCCCAATCGAGATAGGCGGCAAGGACTGCATTCTGGCCGGTAGGCAGTTTCACCGGCAGCGCGATGTCCAGGAACCTTCGGGGTTCGTTGCGAGGCGGCAAGAGCGCCTCAAGCAACACTGCGGCATGGACATCGCCGAAGTACACTTCTCTCTGCCCTGCCTGAAACCAGGGCCGATCTGAGACGTCGGCGCCTTCGAGAAGTTGCCTGGTACTGACCACGACCTGGCCGGAGGTATCGACAAAACCGATCCAGACATAACTCGGGTAAACTTTTTGCAACTCGTTCAGCCAAAGGCGCGTCGCGCCCGCACGCTGCAGGAACAATCCTGTTGAAGTCGAGACCGAAGCCACCACACTGAGATCATTAAGATGGGATTCGAGACCATTGTTGAGGCGCCGGGCCACCTGTTTCGCAAGGTCTGCCATGGCCACCCCGCGCTCCTGCACCACACGCTTGCCGGCGCTATAACCAAGCAAGAGGCTCAACGCCAGCGTCAGCACGAGTGCTATCGCGCCGAAGGTGAGCGTAAGCCCGGTCTTGACCCGGATGCTCATGGCGACGAAGCGGCTCTGTTGTTCGTTTTCGCTACCTTGGTGGATCCAGCTACGGCCTTTCGGATCTGAGCCAGCTCGTCCCGGGTGAGATCACGCCACTGACCCGGTCTCAGCTTACCAATACCGACCATCATGATTCGGGTCCGGCGCAAGCGAGTCACCTCATAGCCGAGATACTCACACATGCGGCGAATCTGTCGGTTGAGGCCCTGGGTGAGGATGATACGGAATTCATGACGACCCAGCAGCTCGACGGTACAGGGGCGGGTTACGGTGTCGAGAATTGGAACACCCTTCGCCATCTGCGTTGCAAACTGGGGCGTAAGTGGACGGTCGACCGTCACCAGATATTCCTTGTCGTGTGCGTTTTCCGCCCGCAGGATCTTGTTGACGATATCGCCGTCGCTGGTGAGAAAAATGAGCCCTTCGGAAGGCTTGTCGAGCCGGCCGATCGGGAAAATTCGCTCTTTATGACCGATCGCGTCGATGATGTTACCTCGAACATGACGCTCCGTCGTGCAGGTGATGCCGACGGGCTTGTTATAAGCAATATAGACCCGATCTTCATGACTCGCATCAATGGCGCCAATGCGACGACCATCAACCTGCACGTGATCACCATCCATCACACGCGTGCCGAGCTCCGGAATCCGACCATTGAGTAGCACACGGTTCTGCTCGATAAGCTTGTCTGCCTCTCGTCTGGAGCAATAGCCAGACTCGCTGATGAATTTGTTGAGGCGCTTGCCTTCGGGACTCGTCAATCTATTCGTATCCTTAATCCAGAATAAAGAATGTTCGCCGGCGGGATCTGATAGACTGACCGAACAGTCTGCCCTTTTCAGTAAACAGCTCGTCCCATTTCAGTTTATCCCGTAGTCACTCTGAAACGGCGTCTTCAACTGACATTCTGCCGAAACAGACCACTGCAATCCATGGAGAATTTGAAATGCAAACCCTCACCGAATATGGCCAACGCACCATCAACGATATGGCTTCCCGCTACGGCGTGTCTACCGATGCCATCATGTGCATGCTCTATGCCGTCATGAATGGCAATGGCAGCATGGCGCAGTTCAACTGTCCCGAGTTCGGCGGTGGCGGGCAGTGGATGCAGGGGGGGATGACCATGGTTGGCGACATGTTCAATTATGGTCTCAAGGCCTCGGTAGACAACGTCTGCGGCGAGCTGTCACGACTGCTCCAGCAGCAGGAACAATTGTTCGTGCCGGTAAAAAAGCCGAGCTACAGCAATTCCGGTCAGCAGCAGAACAATGGTGGCTACGGTCAGCAGCAAAGTAGCGGTGGTGGCTTTCAGCAGCAGGGTCAGGGCGGCGGGTATCAGAGCCAAGGCAACTCCCAGCAGCAGGGCAACTTCGCCCAGGGCGGCATGTTCGGCGGCAACAACAGTTTCAACAACTGGTGGCCGGACGGCCTTGGCGCGGCGTCGTCTACCGGCGGGCAGAACAATATTCGCTACGCCGTTTTTCCTGCGACGCATCGTCTTGCGGTCGAGCGAAATGGGCAAGTGACCGTGTATGACACGCTGGATCATCAGATCGGCGGTGTTTCACAGCAACAGGGCGGCGATACCTCGCTGACGTTTACCAGTCAGTACGGCCTGGTGAATGCCAACCAGCTGCCAATCATTTCTGCTGACGGTGTCGATCAGAACCAGGACTCGAACCAGAGCGCCAATCAGAACAGTTCATCGAACCAGACCAACCAGTTCGACCAAGCGCCACAGCAGAATGTGAATCAGTCACAGCCACTTCCGCAGCAGTCGGATTCATCCAGCCTGGCCGAAAGCGATGTGTTCGCCGCCATCGAAAAGTTGGCGGGCCTGAAAGATAAGGGCTACATCAGCGAAGACGAGTACGCGACGAAGAAGACTGAGTTGCTCAAGCGGCTTTAGTCTCTCGAACTTAGACATTGCTTATAGGCTTTCACGATTTGGGCGGCTATGGTCTCCCAGGAAAAATCTGTCACTACCTTTGTGCGGCTGTTCTGCCCCAGTTCCGCACAAAGCTTACGATCGGTTTTCAGTGTCTTGATAGCCAAAGCGAGCGCCTCTTCGTTGCCGGGCTGTACCAGAAGTCCACTTTGTTCCTCGTCCACTATGGCAGGTATGCCCCCCACCCTGGATCCAATGATAGGGAGCCCACAGGCCATTGCTTCCAGCCCTGAAATACTCGTTGCCTCCATCAATGATGGGAGCAGTAAAACGTCGCTTCCCCTGTACAAGTCCACCATCTTCTCATTCGGCACCGCCCCGAGCATGATTACATTATCGGGAAACGCAAAACTGGCCCTGGCTTCTTCAAAGGGTTGCCTCTCACTGCCGTCTCCAGCAACCACGACGAACAGGTCCGGCTCATGGAGTTGCTGCAGTGCACGTGCAAGAACCAAAAGACCTTTCACGGGCTGCAGACGACCGGCAAAGATCGCAACAAACGCTTGGTCCGGAATACCGTAGGTGCTTCGCATTGAGGAAGGGCCGGGGCTATAGCGTTCAATATCCACCCCATTGCAGATGTACTCAATTGTCCCACCGAATCCGGCCTCTCTAGTCTTCTCCGCAAGGAGTGAGCTTGGAGTAAATATCAAATCGGCTAAGGCAAGCTGCTTTCTCATCTTCTCCTTAACCCGCCCACCCTGATGAGACCGACGGACAAAGGAGGACGTGTGATTGGTGAAGACCAGTGGCGGGCCATTGTCAGAGCATGCCTTTAGCGGGCGCATACCATGGACATGAATAACGTCGAAACTTATGGATCTATGCAGTGCTCTGACTGTCCTGCGCATAATCCAGTCATAGAGTAAGTGGCTTGAGGGTAGCTTGATCCGGTGGACGTGCACGCCAAAAAAATCTTCTTCGGTCGCAGAACTTCGATCTTCGATACGGGTGATCACATGTACGTGGTGCCCAAGCTGAACAAGCGCTCGTGAAAGTTCTGCCACATGAGTTTGAACACCTCCAATGCTCGGTGGAAACCCATTACTAACCATCAGAATATTCATTCTACTCTCTCATCGACCGATCCCAATTTGAATATCTCCGCCCTCTTTCCCTTTTCAGAGGTAAAACTCGCCAAGGGAGCCCCAACTGGAAAGTCCGGCCCGCTTGGCTTTTTCTTACTACTGACATGGAGGTAATAATCGTAACGATCGAGTGCGCCCGCCGGATTGTCACTAGTCGCGTCAAGCGGATTCTCCATACGATCAATCACAAAAGTGAGGGAACGGGAGTTGCTGAAAACGTGGCTGTCTGAAGGAACATTACGCTCTATCCAGCTCTGCGCAGATTTTAGATAATCATCTTCGAAAATAGAAACCGAGAAACTTTCAACGGTGAGCGTGAGACCCAGCAGGATGGCGAGCACTCTGGCCGATTTCGGAAATTTGTGACGCTGTTGGATGAGTGCTGGCAATACAGCAGCAAGAATCAGCAACACCAGAAGCATGATATAGCGGGCGGCGACGAACTGATATTCGACGCAGAACATGGCCACTGGCAGGGCAGCCAGCGCAATGTAAGCCTTCAGTGCCGGCGCCACCGCGCTGACGCGCCACGCTTTCGTAAGCAGGTACAGCACTGGAATAATGATCGCGGTCTTGAAAGCCTTGATCAATGAAAGCAGCAACAGTACAGCCAGCATCCAGAGATAGAGCCCGGTCGCGTGACGGTCGGAGTATTCGTTCAGAACCGTCTCACCGAGTATGGCGGACTGCGTCGAAATAGTGGCTGGAATTCTGCTGAGTCGATCAGTGTGCTGCATTGCCCAATGCAGATCGTCCTGATTCAGATAATACAGCACACCCACCAGCACACTGAACGCGATACCACAGCCCAGCACCAGCGGCGAACGAAAGACCCGCGTACGGCTGCCCCCGGTAAATGCAAGAACGAACGGCGCCAATAACAGCACGAATCCTTCCTGCTTGAACAGGCTGGCGAGCAGCTGCAGAACGAACCAGAGCAAAAAGAACCACCGAGGCGCACCGCGTTCGAAGTGAATCAGACTGGCCAGGGCCGCAAGCGAAAAGGCCCAGAGCCCCCAATCCCGGTAGACCTGCTCTTTCAACTCGTTGAGCTGAGGGAGCAGAACGATAAGTAGCACTGCTGCCAGGGTGGTGGTCCATCCACGGTCGTGCTGTCTTACGATATAGACGAAACTCAGGCTTGTAAGCGTAGCCAGGCCAACGCACACCACGTGACCCGCGTGCAGCAGGCTCAGACCAGTAGCACTGCTGACGAGCGAAATGAGAATCGAAAGAAATGGATAGTAGTACAGCGCAAGCGCCGCTTCGAGCCCCTCCTGCGAAAAGACCCGCGCTACAGTCAGATACAGCGCCCCGTCGCTACTGAGCGGATAACTCACCAGCAGTATCTTGATCAGTGCACCGAGCAGGCAGAGCACCAGTGTCGTCACATAGGGATGTTCAACACTTCGATTCAGGAGGATAGTAAGACTTTGTTTCAACGGCATCGTACGCATGTCAGATTGAGTGAAAATGAGGACTGGCTTGCGGCATATACGTCGCCATCTCGGGCGCGAATGCTACCACGCAGGCGGTCTGCCAGTCATCGGCACATACGACTACTGCAATACTGGAGGACCTGCGATGACGCGTGACACAGCAAGCCGAGCGGAGCCGGAGCGACCGGCGCTCAACGATGCGACCGATCCGAGTGACCCCTATGCTCGAGAACAGCAGACCTTTGCCAGGCTCGATGACGAGGCAATAGAACGTCTGAAGCCTTATGGCAGCCTCGAAAGGCACGACAAGGGCGACGTCCTCTTCTCACGTGGCGACCGAGGGGTCGACTTCCTGCTTGTACTCAGTGGCAGTATCGAGATCTACGAACTTGATACCGATAATGTGTCGCATGTCCTCACGGTTCACGAGGCAGGACAATTCAGTGGAGAGCTGGATCTCTTCAATGACAGGATGGTGCTGGTTGGGGCCCGTGCTGCAGAGTCAACAGAGGTGCTGCGAATTACCCGGCCCCAGTTCTACCGAATGATGAGTGCGGAGCAGGACATCAGCGACATCATCATGCGCGCGCTTATCCTTCGCCGTACCGGCGTCCTCAATCATGAGCAGGCTGGTGTGACCATCTTCGCTGAAGCAGGCGACGGCGAAAGCCTCAGAATCCGTCGTTTCCTCGAACGAAATGGCTACCCGAGCCATCTGCTGATAGCCGACGGCTCTGCAGAGGCGGAAAATTTTGCAGGCAATCACCACGTAGACATGTCACGCCTGCCGGCAGTCGTAAGCCCCCGTCAGGCCGTGCTCTATCAGCCGACCAATCCCGAACTCGCGGACCAGCTTGGCCTTACCGAGAACCTGGAGCAGAACAAGGTCTACGACGTGATTGTGGTCGGCGCCGGCCCAGCCGGTCTCTCGGCGTCAGTGTACGCGGCATCCGAGAGCCTTAGCACGCTGGTCATCGAAGTCGAAGCGCCCGGTGGTCAGGCTGGCACCAGCTCCAAGATCGAAAATTACCTCGGTTTCCCGGTAGGCATCTCAGGTCAGGCGCTGGCAGGTCGAGCCTGGATTCAGGCGCAGAAGTTTGGCGCCCGTTTCGCCGTTTCGCGACCGGCCAGTCGTCTCGACTGCTCTACCCGCCCATTCATTATTCATATCGACGATGAATGCAGTGTGAGCGCCAAAGCCGTAGTCATTGCGACGGGGGCCACCTACAGAAGGCTGGATTTGCCGAACTACAGCCAGTACGAAGGTCAGGGCATCCATTACGCGGCTACAGCAATGGAGGCTCAGCTGTGCTCAGGAGAAAACGTGGTGGTCGTGGGTGGCGGCAATTCAGCAGGCCAGGCTGCCGTCTTTCTTTCGAGACATGCAAGACAGGTTCATATGCTGGTCCGTGAAGATACACTGACCGAGACCATGTCGGACTATTTGATACAGCGCATAGAAGACTCCTCATCCATAAGCGTCCATACTGCAACCGAACTGACGGCCCTCGAAGGTGACCGGTTTCTCAAACAGGTGAGCTGGCAGACGCGTGACGAGTCAGCACAGACACACGATATTCGGAACGTATTCGTACTGATCGGCGCTGTGCCTAACACAGACTGGCTCCGCGACTGTCTTCAGCTGGACAGCGAGGGCTTCGTCGTGACAGGCGCGATGGTCAAGGGCGCACAACCTTCTTCAGCATTCACAACTTCCATAGAGGGCGTATTTGCTGTGGGCGATGTACGCGCCGGCTCTGTGAAGCGTGTTGCGTCCGGGGTGGGTGAAGGCTCCGTCTGCGTGCAGCATGTTCATGCTTATCTCAATGGTCTGACTGACTAAATCCAAATACGTTGAGTCATATGAAAGAAATTCTGATCGTAGGCGGTGGTGCAGCCGGTTATTTCGCTGCAATCTCTGCCGCCACCGCCTTCAAGGCCTCCGGGCGCGAGGCGCGCATCACCATCCTCGAAGGTAGTTCTTCCCCGCTCGGCAAGGTTCGAATCTCCGGCGGCGGACGCTGCAATGTCACGCATGATTGTCCCGACGCGAGCGACCTCGTCACCTTTTACCCGCGTGGTGAAAAGGAGTTACTCGGCCCCTTCTATCATTTCGGCGCCATGAATACCGTCGCCTGGTTCGAAGCAGAAGGTGTCGCGCTCAAGACTGAGCAGGATGGTCGGATGTTCCCCGTCTCGGACTCATCTCAAACTATCATAGATGCCTTGCTTGCTGCGGCGAATCGACTCGGCGTCAGACAGCTGCTGAATCAGAGGGTGGGCACGATTGAGCCAACCGATCAGGAGCCTGGAACTTCGGCATCGCGCTGGCGCGTGTCCACGGCAGGGCAATCAGTATTCGAAGGCGACGCGGTGATCGTCTGCTCCGGGAGCAGTCCGCACATCTGGCGTTCGCTGGCGGCCCTGGGTCTCGATATCGTGCCAGCGGTTCCATCCCTGTTCGCATTCGACACGCGCGATACTCGCTTGAGAGATCTTGCAGGCGTCAGCGTACAGGACGCTCATGTCCAAATCGAAATAGCAGGCGCGCGGTCGAACACTGAAGCCAGCGGCCCTTTGCTCATCACTCATCGTGGCGTGAGCGGGCCAGCCATTCTACGTCTCTCTGCATGGGGCGCGACCGCACTTGCAGCCTGTGAGTATCAGTTCGGGCTGCGCATCAACTGGCTAGGCAACTGCACAGCTGCAGAATGCCTAGCGGGGATTAATGACGCTCGTCCCGCTCTGGCGAAGAAAAAGGTAATCGGCCATAGCCCGTTTTCACTGCCTACGCGCCTGTTCGCGAGTTTGGCGGAGCACGCGGGCATTGATCAGGATCAACGCTGGGCCGATCTTGGCCGCGAGGAAGCGCGCCGTCTGGCCGACATACTCACCAACAGCGTGCTGCGAATAAACGGCAAAAGCACGAACAAGGACGAGTTCGTAACTGCTGGGGGCGTCGCACGCTCCGAAATCGACTTTCGAAATTTCGCTGCGCGCCGTTTTCCCGGTCTGTTCCTGGCGGGTGAAGTCATCGACATCGACGCTTTGACTGGAGGATTCAATTTTCAGGCTGCCTGGACCGGTGGCTATCTCGCTGGCAACGGCCTGGCCGAAGCCTTATAAGTACAGCCTCTTCCGGCGCCTGCCAAGTGTTCATTTAACTGTCATGAATGAGTCATCTAGACGACATGGCAGTGTCACAACCCATCCCGATACTGAAGCCCTTCGAATCAATACGCCAGCTGCGCCACCAGACGCACGGCATCGAGAGGCTTTATGGAATCAGTCATACGCGTCACCAATCTGTCGAAGACCTTCGGCAAGGGTGGAAAAGCACTTCATGATGTCAGCCTGACTATAGCCCCGGGGGAGATGGTCGCGCTGATTGGTCCATCAGGTTCAGGCAAGTCTACGCTGCTTCGACACCTCGCTGGGTTATCGCAGGGTGATCGGGAACAGGGCCGAATAGATGTGCTCGGTGCCCCGGTGCAGGTCAACGGCAAGCTTGACTCTGACGTTCGTCAGACCCGCTCGAAAATCGGTTACATCTTTCAGCAGTACAACCTCGTTAATCGCATGAGTGTCATGAGCAATGTGCTGATCGGCGCTCTCGGCAGGATAGCCATCTGGCGTGGCTGCCTCAGCTTTTTTACCAAGGAGGAACAGGCTCTGGCGCTGGAGTCGCTACGCCGGGTCGGCATGGATGCTTTCGTCAATCAGCGCGCCTCCCGTCTTTCTGGTGGTCAGCAACAGCGTGTGGCAATTGCCCGCGCCCTCACCCAGCAGGCAGAACTCATTCTCGCCGATGAACCCATTGCATCGCTTGACCCCGAGTCATCCCGGAAGGTGATGGAGATTCTGGCCGACATCAATGACCGCGACGGCAAAACGGTGGTCGTGACCCTGCATCAAGTCGACTACGCCTGCAAATTCTGCCCTCGTGCGATTGCGCTCAAGGATGGGCGGATCGTGTTCGACGGGCCTTCCACGATGCTGACGCCCGCGCGCCTCAACGCTATCTATGGCACCACGACATTCAGCGACGAACCAGAACTACCCACTCGACCACCACTGAAAATTGCCGGTGGTCTGGCGATTGCCTGACCACTTCAATTCATAAGAAAACCAGCTCAACACATGTCCAGGAGTACACACATGAAACATTGGCTTCGCACACTTTCACTCGCCACCACAATGACCGTAGCCGCTAGTAGCAGCGCACTGGCAGCAGATAAAGACGTCAAGGAAATCAATTTCGGCATCATTTCTACAGAGTCGTCACAGAATCTCAAATCGGTCTGGACACCATTTCTCGATGACATGCAGGAAGAGCTGGGTGTCGAGGTCAATGCCTTCTTCGCCTCGGACTACGCCGGCATCATCCAGGGCATGCGTTTCGGTAAGGTCGATGTTGCCTGGTACGGTAACAAGTCAGCCATGGAAGCGGTTGATCGTGCCAACGGCGAGATCTTCGCGCAGACCGTCGATAACGAAGGCAATCCCGGCTACTGGTCGCTCCTCATTGCCCGCAAGGACAACGAGAAGCTCAACACCATGCAGGACGTGCTGGACAACGCCAAGGACCTGAACTTCGGAAACGGTGACCCCAACTCGACCTCGGGCTATCTGGTGCCAGGCTATTACGTGTTCGCCTTGAACAATGTCGATCCGAAGAAAGCCTTCAAGCGCACTGTCAATGCCAGTCATGAGGTCAACCTGCTTTCAGTAGCCAATGGGCAACTCGATGTCGCCACCAACAATACTGAAAACCTGCGTCGGCTCGAAATCACCAATCCTGAACAGCATGCCAAGCTGAAAGTGCTTTGGAAGTCCCCACTTATTCCCGCCGACCCCATCGTCTGGAACAAGGAACTACCAGAAGCCATGAAGGTCAAGATCAAGAACTTCTTCCTAACCTATGGCACCGAAGACGCTGCAGAGAAGGCAGTACTGGCGGCCTTGCAATGGGCACCGTTCGTTGAGTCCAGCAATGATCAACTGCTGCCGATCCGTCAGCTGGAGCTTTTCAAATCGAAGCAGGAACTTGAGCAGAACGCGAGCATGGCGGCTGCTGAAAAAGCCGAGAAGATTGCTGCGATCGACAAGCAGCTGACCGAGCTCGGCAAGCGACAGGCGATGATCGAAAAACAGCAAGCTTCAGTTCAGTAGTTGGAGAAGAGCATGCAACCAGTCACAGCCCCTACGCCGATCGTCAAAGATCCAGTGACTCCCAGCTTGTTCCGCCTGCTGGGCTGGGGTCTGCTGCTGGCTGTCCTGGTCTGGTCCTGGAATGGCGCAGAAATGCGCCCGATGGACCTGATCACGGATAGTGGCAACATGGCAACCTTCGCTGCCGACTTCTTCCCGCCAGACTTCACCAACTGGCGCATGTATCTCGAAGAGATGATCGCCACAGTGCACATCGCGCTCTGGGGAACTCTTCTTGCCGTTATTCTCGCCGTACCCTTTGGCATCCTGTGTGCTGAAAATATTACGCCCTGGTGGATTCATCAGCCATTACGTCGATTGATGGATTCGTTCAGGGCCATCAACGAAATCGTCTTCGCCATGCTGTTCGTGGTAGCGGTCGGCCTCGGACCCTTCGCCGGGGTACTCGCCTTATTCATTCATACCACCGGCGTACTCGCCAAGTTGTTCGCCGAGGCTGTCGAAGCCATCGAGCCCGGCCCTGTGGAAGGCGTTAGAGCGACTGGAGCCAACGCCTTGCAGGAAGTCATCTACGGTGTCATTCCGCAGATCATGCCGCTGTGGATCTCGTACGCGCTATACCGATTCGAATCCAATGTCAGGTCAGCCACAGTTGTCGGCATGGTCGGCGCCGGGGGTATCGGTGTGCTGCTCTGGGAGAACATCCGCAGCTTCCAGTTTGCCCAGACCTGCGCAATCATGATCATCATCATCCTGGTCGTTTCAGCGCTCGACGTGGCTTCACAGGCAATACGCAAGAGGTTCATATGAGCCCGTTTTATCGCCCCACGTTGTCTAGACAAGTGGAGGCTTTCTGATGGCTATTTATCAGGAGGTCGCCCGTGCGCTCGAGCAGGACATCAGGCAGAACTTTCGCAGCGGGGACTACCTGCCTTCCGAGGCCGTTCTCGCACAGCGCTTCTCGATCAACCGACACACGCTGAGACGAGCAGTCGACGAGTTGATCGATGCAGGTATGCTGCTGCGCCAGCATGGCCGTGGCACGCAGATCATTGAACAGGCGGTCGAATACGACATTGCTTCGAGGGCACGGTTTACCGAATCCGTCGAAGCTTCTGGCCACCTCGCTGAAGCCCGGGTGATCGAGCGCAAGTTGCTAACCGCCGATGCAACACTGGCTCGAGCGATGTGGATCGCACCCGGCAGTCCGGTGCAGCTGATCGAGACGCTTCGCAGTGTAGATGGTCGACCAGTCACACTGATCAGCCATTATCTGCACGCCACAGCTCTCCCCGAAATTGCCAGGCATTACGATGGTGGTTCCCTGCATGCCTGTATTGGCACCAAATACGGACGCCGTCTCAGTCGGCGTCAGGGCCTTATTTCAGCTGTCATGCCAAGCCGGCGTGAGTCTGTACTACTGCAATTCCCGCGCAACATGCCGCTGCTGAAAGTCCGTTCCAATAATGTCTGTGTCAGCTCAGGCGAGGTGCTGGAGTACAGCGTCGCCCGAAGCCGCTGTGATGCCTTCGAGTATCGCGTGCAGCCTGGCCTTGAACCTTCTCCTGCCGAGTCGACCGTTCGTTTACCACCGAGAGATCCAAACCATGAGCATTGATTCCGCCCTGCGTCAGTGTAGTCCTGACGCACAGCAAAGACAGCGCGTGATCAGCGTGCTGGCACGAGCCAGTACGCAGGCGCTTGAACAGTATTACAGCAGCCTCCCTCAGTTACCCGAGTTTCGCTTTATCCGCAAGCCGGAATGCGGACTGGCGCTTGTCAGGGGCCGAATTGGCGGCACAGGTGATGCCTTCAATGTTGGCGAAATGACCATGACACGCTGCGCCGTTGAGAACGAAGCTGGGGTAAGAGGCTTTGGGTATGTCGCGGGGCGAAATCGCCGCCACGCAGAACTCGCCGCCATCTTCGACCTGCTACTGCAGCTTGATGCATCCACTCATGAGTCAGCACTGATTACCCCACTCGAACAGGCCTGGCTGGCTGAGCGTGAACAGACCTCGCGCAAGGCGGCCGCTACCAAGGTGAATTTCATGACCATGGTCAGGGGAGAGTCCGAATGAACACGATGGTGAGTGGCTTACAGGATGCCTCCACGCAGGCTCAGCAGATCTTCCGCAACATCCTCGGCGCCATGGCCGAACCTGGCCGTCTGTTCCAGCTGGATAAACTTGATGGACCAGCAGGATTGAACAGCGCCACCTGGCAGAGCTGCCTGGCACTGGCCGACCTCGATACGAATATATGGATCGAACCCGCAGTGAGAACACCACAGGCTCTTGACGCACTGCGCTTTCATACCGGCTGCCGCTATACCGAGCAGGCGGAGGATGCGGACTTCGCGATCGCCAGCTCTAATCTCTCCACACCGCTGTCCACCTTCAAGCAGGGGTCGGATGAGTATCCCGACCGCTCTTGTACGCTGATTGTACAGGTGAGTGATCTGACAAGGGGCCAAAGACTTCGACTGACAGGGCCTGGAATACAGTCCGAAAGAACGATCACGATTGCAGACATCAGTCCCGATTGGGTTGCGCAGCTCCAGTTCAATCGCAAGGCCTTCCCCTGCGGAATTGACTTGATTCTGACCTCAGGCGAACTGCTCATGGCCCTGCCCCGCACCACGCAGATCACCTTAATCAATGAATGCGCTTCGAAGGAAACAACATGTACGTCGCAGTGAAAGGTGGCGAACAGGCCATCGATGCCGCTCACACCTGGCTGGCTGATAAGCGTCGTGGCGATCGCAGTGTCCCGCCGCTGCAGGTGGATCAGATTCGCGCGCAGCTTGGCCTGGCAGTCGATCGGGTAATGACGGAAGGCTCTCTCTACGATCCTGAGCTGGCAGCATTGGCCTTGAAGCAGGCGAGCGGCGATACGATAGAAGCCGTCTTCCTGCTCAGGGCCTACCGCAGCACCCTGCCGAGGCTCTACGGCACGAAGCCGGTAGAGAGCAGCGACATGAGTGTCCGCCGCCGAATCTCCGCCAGCTTCAAGGATCTTCCGGGGGGTCAGGTGCTCGGGCCAACCTACGATTATACCCACAGACTACTCGACTTCACGCTGCTGGCGGATGCCGAAGCTGAGGCCAGCTCTATCGACGCCGGCATCCCGTCTGCGTCACTGGCGGATACTGTCCTCGAGCCTTGTCCAAAAATCCTTGAACTACTGAATCGAGAGGGACTGATTGAAGCGGCCTCTTCAAGGCAGGGTGTGAGCGATGAGCTTGAAGTACCCGGGGATCTCACGAGGGATCCCTTGAGTTTTCCTGCCCCACGCGACGTTCGGCTGCAGGCGCTGGCCCGCGGCGATGAAGGCTTCCTGCTCGCACTCGCCTACTCCACCCAGCGCGGCTACGGTCGTAACCATCCCTTTGCCGGAGAGATCAGGAGTGGCGATGTCGCTGTCGAGATCGTGCCGGAGGAGCTCGGCTTCCCGGTGGTCATCGGCGATATCGAAGTAACAGAGTGCGACATGATCAACCAGTTCGCCGGAGATGGCATCAGCAAGCCGCGCTTTACCCGCGGCTATGGGCTCGTATTCGGCCGAAGCGAGCGCAAGGCAATGGCGATGGCGCTGGTTGACCGCTCACTGCGGGCCAGGGAGCTTGGCGAGACAGCCGAGTCACCAGCGCAGGATGAAGAGTTCGTGCTGGCCCACTGTGACAATCTCGACGCTTCCGGATTCGTCTCTCATCTAAAACTACCGCACTACGTCGACTTCCAGTCTGAACTGGTGCTGCTAAGGCGGTTGCGAGCTGAATATGAGGATCGCAAAGCGGCACAGGCTGTACAGGCCGAAGCTGATGCACAGACTTATCGCGGACGGCACAGTAGACCAGAAGCTGTACTGACGGAGCCACAACAATGACGAGCCACACTTCTGCCCACGTCAATAGCGACGCCGGCTACAATTTCGCCTATCTCGATGAGCAGACAAAACGCATGTTGCGCCGTGCGCTGCTGAAAGCCGTCGCAGTTCCCGGCTACCAGGTGCCGTTCGCCGGACGCGAAATGCCTCTACCCTACGGTTGGGGCACGGGCGGCATTCAGGTTACCGCTGCGATCATTGGAATCAATGATGTGCTCAAGGTGATCGACCAGGGCGCCGACGACACAACTAACGCCGTAAGCATCCGGCGGTTCTTCGCTCGGACTACCGGCGTCGAAACCACTGAGCGCACCACCGACGCGAGCGTTATCCAGACCCGCCATCGCATTCCGGAAACGCCACTGAAGGCCGGTCAGATCATCGTGTTTCAAGTGCCCATTCCAGAGCCACTGCGCTTCATCGAGCCGAGGGAAAGCGAGACCCGCACCATGCATGCGCTCCGTGAGTACGGCGTGATGCATATCAAGCTCTATGAAGACATTGCTCACCACGGTCATATCGCCACGACCTACGCCTATCCGGTTCGGGTCAACGGGCACTATATCATGGACCCTTCACCGATCCCGAAGTTCGACAACCCGAAGCTGGACAACAGTCCAGCGCTTCAGCTGTTCGGAGCGGGCCGGGAGAAACGGATTTATGCTGTGCCGCCCTACACCAAAGTGCGCAGTCTCGACTTTGAAGATCACCCGTTCGAAGTGCAAACCTGGACGCAGCATTGTGAATTCTGCGGCTCCCACGAAACCTTCCTCGACGAAGTAGTGGTTGACGATGCTGGCAAGCGAATTTTCGTCTGCTCAGATACCGATTACTGTCGCAGCAACATGCCCCTGGAGACCAGCGCATGAACCAGCCCAACATGATGCCGACTGATCACTTCAGCGCAAGCGAACTGCCCTTACTCACAGTCTCGGGGCTGAGCATGCGATATGCCAATGGCCGAGGTATCGACGACGTGTCTTTCGCCCTCTACCAGGGCGAGGTGCTCGGTATCGTCGGCGAATCCGGCTCCGGCAAATCGACACTGCTGAAATGTCTATCAGGTCAGCTCGAGCCACAGACCGGCGCGATCATCTACCGGAAAGAAGACCTGAGCACGGTGAATGTATACGAAGTATGCGAGAGATTCCGTCGCGAATTGCAGCGCAGCGATTGGGGCCTCGTACATCAGCACCCCAGTGACGGTCTGCGCATGAACGTGAGCGCCGGTGCCAACATCGGTGAACGTCTGATGGCAACGGGTCTACGCCACTTTGGTAAGTTGCACGACGCAAGCAAAGCCTGGCTTGGTGAAGTCGAGATTGACGCAACGCGTGTCAACGACAAGCCCACGTCATTTTCTGGCGGCATGCAACAGCGCCTGCAGATCGCCCGAAACCTTGTCACACATCCTCGCCTGATGTTCATGGACGAACCGACCGGTGGTCTCGATGTTTCGGTTCAGGCCCGTTTGCTGGACCTGCTGCGCAACCTGGTCGCTGAACTCGGGCTCGCGGTGGTGCTGGTCACACATGATCTCGCTGTTGCAAGGCTGCTTTCGCACCGCCTGCTCGTCATGAAAGACGGTGAACTCGTCGAGCACGGCCTGACCGATCAGATACTCGATGATCCACAGCATCCTTACAGCCAGCTGCTCGTGTCATCGGTGCTGACGCCATGAATATCTCCCCAATCGATAACCGGAGCGCCCCTATGCCGAGCGAACGACCAGTAAGCGTACAGGTTGATAAACTGACCAAGACATTCACCCTGCACAACCAGGGTGGGGTCGTCATCGATGTGCTCAATGAAATCAGCTTTGAGGTCTGCGCTGGAGAATGCGTCGTGCTCGACGGCCACTCGGGGGCAGGCAAAAGCACGCTGCTGCGAACCCTCTACGGGAATTACAAGGCGGACGCTGGCAGCATCTTGATTTCGTCAGCCGGTAAGACGCTGGACGTCATTCAGGCCTCGCCAAGAGAAATTCTGGCGTTGCGTCGACAGATCGTTGGCTATGTCAGCCAGTTCCTCCGAGTCATACCGCGCGTGAGCGCCCTCGAAGTCGTGATGGAGCCGGCGCGTCTGATTGGCTTGCCCATAGAAACTGTAAAACCCCGTGCAGAGGCACTTCTGCGGCAACTCAATATTCCGGAGCGTATCTGGCAGCTGGCACCTTCGACCTTCTCTGGCGGTGAGCAGCAGCGCATCAACATCGCGCGCGGCTTCATGGCTGACTATCCAGTGCTGCTGCTAGATGAGCCAACCGCATCGCTTGATGCCGACAACTGTGCAGTTGTCATGGCTCTCATCGAAGCAGCCCGCGATCGTGGGGCGGCCATCGTGGGTATCTTCCATGACCGTGCGATGCGGGAGCGTGTCGCGGACCGTCTCATCCCGATGCAGGAAAGCAGCAAAGGACAGCAAGCAGTACGCGACAGGACACCGCTACAGTCAATGGAGAAACTCGTATGAATGCCGTGCTAACTGCAAACGGAGCACCAAAAGCCATACCCGACCTGCTCGCGCGCAACGCATTTGTGCTGACAAACGCAATGGTTGTGACCGAAACCGAGTGTTTCTCGGGCAGTATCGAAGTAAACAATGGCTTGATAACCAATGTCGACCGTGGTGCAGTCAGCTCACCAGGCGCGATTGACTGCGAGGGCGCCTGGCTCCTGCCTGGCCTCGTCGAACTGCACACCGACAATCTCGAAAAGTACTTCGCACCCAGACCAGGCGTTAGCTGGCCGGCAAGTTCTGCTGTCGTTACCCATGACGCGCAGATTGTCGCCTCCGGCATCACTACGGTGTTCGATGCGATTTCAGTAGGCGACATCATCGCAGGCAGTACTCGAGTGGAAAACCTCAGCATCATGATTAAGGCGCTTGCGAAAGCCCGTGAGCAAGGCATGCAACGTGCAGAACACTTTCTGCATCTTCGCTGTGAAGTCAGTCATCCCGAAGCGCTGGATATGTTTTCCACCCTGATGAACGAGGATGCCCTGAGACTGGTATCAATCATGGACCACTCCCCGGGGCAGAGACAGTTCGTGAATGTAGACAAGTACCGGGAATACTACGGCGGTAAGCATGGTATCAAGGGTAGCGACATGGAGAAGTTCATAGATGAACGCATCGAGTGGAGCCGTCGCTACAGTGACCGCTACCGCAAGGCCATTGCCGAGATCTGTCACGAGCGCGAAATCCCGCTTGCGAGCCACGATGACGCAACGATCGAGCACGTTGCCGAGTCCGCCTACTACGGTATGCGTATAGCAGAGTTTCCAACGACACTCGAAGCCGCGCAGACTTCAAATGACCTTGGATTGAAGGTGCTCATGGGCGCGCCGAACATCGTGCGCGGCGGCTCACACTCGGGCAACATTGCGGCGGCCACACTTGCTACCGAAGGTCTGCTCGACATACTCTCTTCTGACTATTATCCGTCCAGTCTGCTTGATGGGGCCTTCCTGTTGGCGAGAATGCAGTCCAATGACTACGATCTGTGTCGAGCCGTTGCAACGGTCTCGGCAGCCCCTGCCGCAAGC
>TARA_R100000306_G_scaffold62536_1_pt1 | contig 51647 bp, 51 predicted proteins | sample TARA_R100000306 | Tara Oceans TARA_R100000306 (sample SAMEA2620824) | marine metagenome | biome: marine biome (ENVO:00000447); feature: mesopelagic zone (ENVO:00000213); material: "saline water (ENVO:00002010), including plankton (ENVO:xxxxxxxx)" | depth 1000 m | reverse complement strand
TGGCCCATTTTGGTGTAGATCTCGTCGACCACTTCGCCGCTGTATTTGCGTTTGAAGCCCTGGAGGGTTTCACGCCCGCCCGGGTAGTTCGGGGCAATCATGGCCACGCGCTTGTATCCCTGTTCGTTGGCAAAGGCGCCCATGGCCATTGGCACGTCTTCGTTCTGCCATGAAACCACAAAGAAATTGGGGTCGCACTTTTCACCGGCATAGTCGGCAGGACCTGTATTGGTGCTGATGAATACGGTGTCCGATTGCAAGACGGTAGGCAGAATGGGTAGTACCACGCTGGAGAACACGGGACCGGTGACAACATCCACGTTGTCGCGCTTGATATAGCGCTCTACGGTTTGCCGCGCGGAAACAGGGTTGTTCTGGTCATCTGTTACCGTTACTTCCGCAGGTAGACCGCCCAGTTTGCCGTCGTTCATTTTAACGGCCAGCAGGAAGGCGTCCCGGATGTCCTGGCCCAGGCTGGCACCGGGGCCAGACAACGTGGTTAAGAATCCAACTTTGATTTCGTCGGCTGCCTGGGCACCGGCAGCCGTTAGTAAAGCTGCGGAAAACACCATTGCACGAGCGATAGCTGATTTTTTCATGATTTTCCTTGCGCGTTAAGTGGTTAGAGCAGTTCAAGTCTAGGCAAAGCCTGTAAAGGGCAATATCCGCAATCGGCAGACGCTGGAGTGGTGCTATCCGTTTTTAGCAGTGCCATTTTCGGATTTTTCGTCACGATTTCCGGATAGTGCCGCATAATCCAAGGCGCTAGACTGGATTCACTGAAAAATTGGGTTACAGCCCATTGGGGAAAACCATGAGTGAGCGAACGGCTGTTCTTGCCCTGCATTATCAAAACGAAGTTTTGCATCCCGGCGGCAAAATTCGGGTTGGCGTGGATGATGAAACAGTGCGCGAGCGTGTCATTGCAGGGGCTGGCCGCATGCTGGAACTGGCCCGCGAACGGCGGTTACCCATTATGCATGTTCGCATAGCGTTCCGTCCCGATTACGCCGATTGCCCGCGCAATACGCCGATTTTTCGTAAAACGATAGAGCTGGGTGCTGTGAAGGATGGCGAGTGGGGAACAGAATTTCTGTCGCCATTGCAACCGTTGGCGTGCGAGCGAGAGTTCGTTGTGACGCATCAGCGTATCAGTGCGTTTGCCGGCACGCCGCTTGAACAGTTGTTGCGCATGCTTGATGTGCGCCACCTGATTGTTGGCGGCGTAGCTACGCATTCCGTTGTTGAGCATACGGTACGCGATGCCACTGATCGCGGATACGAGGTCACTATTGTGGCCGACGCCTGCGCGGCGGGCTCATCCGACGCCCACGATGCAGCGCTGCGCAGCCTGGCTTTAATTGCCGATGTAACTCACGTCCAGGATCTTACGGCTTAAACGCCCATGTAGCGTACCCACAGGCTGCGGTCGGCATCCAATTCGGCCGATGTGCCTGTCCATACGATCTTCCCGCGCTCTAGAATCAGATGACGGTCGGCCAGGCCAACCAGTTTGTCGACATATTTATCAACAATCAGCGTTGTTTGTCCTTCATTTTTTAGCAAGCCCAGGCAGCGCCAGATTTCCTCGCGAATCAGGGGGGCAAGGCCTTCGGTGGCCTCGTCCAGAATCAGCAGTCTTGGGTTGGTGGACAGCGCCCGCCCGATTGCCAGCATTTGTTGCTCACCGCCTGATAGCTGCCCGCCCATGTTGCGGCTGCGTTCCGCCAGGCGCGGAAACAGTTCGTAAATGCGTTCCAGTGTCCATTGGCTTGCGGCGTTGTTGCGGTTGCCTGCGAAGGCAACAAGGTGTTCCCGCACAGTGAGGTTTGGATAGCATTGGCGGCCTTCGGGAACAATGGCAATACCCAGTCGTGCAATGGCGTCCGGCGCCAGTGTGGTCAAGGATTTGCCCTCCCAGTAGATGTTGCCTTGCGTTGGCTTGAGCAGCCCCACGATATTTTTCAGCGTTGTACTTTTGCCCATCCCGTTGCGACCCAGCAGGCCGATCATTTCACCTTCCTTAATCGTGAAGTCGATATCGAAAAGCACTTGGCTTGCGCCATAACCGCCATGCATGTTTTCACAGGTCAGCAACTTTTTTTCAGCCATTTGCAACGGTCTCCGTGCCTAAATAAACCTCTTGAACCTTCGGATCGTTACGAATTTGTTCAACGGTGCCCGATGTGATGATCTTTCCGTAAACCAGTACTGAAATGCGGTCTGCCAATTGGAAAACAGCGTCCATGTCGTGTTCGATGAGCAGAATCGCCATGTTCTGACGCAAGCGCTTGATCAGCTCAATCACCTTCATCGATTCGTCGGGCCCCATACCTGCCATGGGCTCGTCCAGTAACAAGACTTTGGGATTGGCAGCCAGGGCCAGCGCGATGTCGAGTTGGCGTTGCGCGCCGTGCGGGAGGCTGCCGGCTATATTGTTCAAAACCGCGTCACCTACCAGGCCAACCTGAGCACCCAGTGCCTTGGCTTTCTCAGTGAGTTGAGTTTCGTGGTCGCGTACCCCAACAATTTTGAAATTGTTGCCTTCATGCGCCTGGACCGCAAGGCGCAGGTTGTCGAGTACGCTCATGTCTTTAAACAGGTTGGTTACCTGAAAGCAACGCGACAAACCGGCTTTTACACGTTCGTGTGTCTTCAGGCGGGTTATGTCGCGCCCGTTGAGCGTGATCTGGCCGGCATCAACAGACAGTACGCCGGAAATAAGATTGACCAGGGTACTTTTGCCAGCCCCGTTGGGGCCGATCAGCGCATGTACTTCGTTGGCGTTAACGGAAATGTCGACGTCATCGGTGGCGCGCAGACTATGGAAGCTCTTAACCAGACCGGTTGCGTTAAATAGGCTCATGCCTGCCTCCGGATAAGTTTGAGAAGCCGGTTGTTTTGCCATCCACGGCCCGCGTTGCCGGGTTCACCGCTAAACAGCGCCCACAGGCCATTGGGAGCGTAAAGAATAATGATGATGACCAGCAAGCCCATGGGCCAGTGCCAGTATTCGGTCAGTTGCGGGAGAAACTCTTTCATCAGACCCCATAGACCGGCACCCAGAATTGCGCCCCATTTATAGCCCATGCCACCCAGCGCAACCATGACCAGCAATTCCGCCGAGTGGGTCCAGTGGATGGTGCTTGGGCTGATGAAGCCGTTTTGCGTCATCATCATGGCACCGCCCAGGCCGGCCACGGCAGAGCCGATAACGAATGCCTGCAGTTGCAGTTTGAAAGTGGGGTAGCCCAGCACCTGCATGCGGACAGGGTTGTCGCGAATGCCGATAACCGCTTTACCGAATCGCGAGTCGACCAGGCGGTTGAAAAAAGCGAATGTCAGTACGAACATGGCCAGTACCACGGCATAGAGCGTGTTGGTATCCATTGGGTTGAAACCCAGGCCGAACGTCAGTGGCGTTGACAATATATAGCCATCGTCGCCACCGTACTGGCGCAGCGACACGGCGATGTAGTAAATCATTTGGGCAAAGGCCAGCGTGATCATCAGGAAGTAGATGCCCCGGGTACGCAGCACGACCAGGCCGATCAGGGCCGCCCCGATGGCGGTAATGACGGTTGCACCTACCCAGAGTACCCATACCGACGTGATGCCCGCCTCGACCAGTGCCACCATGGCGTATGAGCCGATACCAATGAAACCAGCGTGACCCAAGGCGACCATCCCGCCGTATCCCAGCAGAAAATTCAGGCTGTTGACAATAATGATGGAGATCAGCAACCGCATGACAAAGCCGGTGTAGTAGTCCAGCCCTAGAAATCCGGAAAAGAAGGGAAAGCCGGCCAGCAAAAGAATGCCGACCCAGGGTAGCCATGCGGTTGATTTGTTGCTACTGGGCATGGTTATCCTCGTGCGGGGAAAAGTCCGGATGGCTTGCAGCCAAGCACAACAATCATCAGGATATACATTAGAACGCTGGCCAGGGCCGGGCCCACATCGGCCGCAACAACCGGCGAGGCGATCCGGCCGATCAGGTCGGGAATAAAGGCGCGCCCCGCGGTATCGACAATCCCGACCAGCAAGGCGGCGATGAAGGCTCCTCGAATCGATCCGATTCCGCCAATGACGATCACGACCATTGCGGGAATCAGGAATGAGTCACCCATGCCCACCTGTACAGCGGTGATTGGCCCGACCATGGCGCCGCCGATGCCGGCCAGGGCGGCGCCCAATATGAAAATGGTGCTGAATACGCGACGTACGGGAACACCCATGAGTTGGGTCATGGTGCGGTTCGAAGCGCCGGCGCGCACCAGCATGCCCAAACGCGTGTGTGTCATCATCAAATACAAGGCCAGGGCCGCCACAATGCCCACGCCGATAATCAACAGCCGGAAGGCCGGGTACTCAAGCCCGCCAAAGAGCGGTACTGAACCGCTAAGGGCGGGCGGTGTTGCGGCCATAATAGGCGCAGCGCCCCAGACATACTTGACGATATCGTTGCAAATCAGAATGACGCCGAACGTGGCAACCACCTGGTTCATGTGGTTGCGTGTGTAAAGCCGGCGGATCAGTGAGATCTCAAGAATCAGGCCCACCAGCATGGTCAGGGCAACGGCAATCAGTACCGACAGCGTGAATGAGTCGGTGATGCCATAGGACGTTGCGGCAAAGTAGGCGCCAAACATGAATAGCGACCCGTGGGCAAGATTCATGGTGTCCATCACGCCGAACACGATAGTCAGGCCGGCGGCCATCATGAAAAAAATCAGCCCAAGGCCAATGCCGTTCATGAGTTGTTCAATAATGGATAAAGTGCTCATGTGTCGATGTGCTCATTTGGAATCGAACATTGTGGCTCGAAACAGCGAAGCCGCAAATGGGCCATTCTTGTTGAATTCCCTCATTACCACTATCCGAAATAAGCAGGTGCCTTGCCAGGTTTGTCCGAATCATGCAAAAAACAGGGTAATTACGGGTGAGTTGGTGTGGCTATGCCATAAGCGGACAACGCCTGCCAGTAACGGCTATTGCGCGGTTTCGGGTCGTAATAAATTGATTTTTAAGAAATGACTCTTGAACCGTTCGGAGGACAGCATGAGCATTGGCAACGAAGAAATTGCGGGTCTGGTCCGCCCAGACAGCGTGCATAAGCGGGTTTATACCGACCCTGAAATTTTCAAGCTTGAAATGGATCGTATCTACGGCCAGGCCTGGATTTATGTGGGTCATGAAAGCCAGGTAAAGAATCCAGGCGATTACATTACAAGCCGCATCGGCGACCAGGACGTCATCATGACGCGCGATAGCGATGGCAAGATCAATGTCTTGTATAACCGCTGTGCGCACAAAGGCGCCCAGCTCGTCTCCCATGGCAGCGGCAATGCCGGCAAGTTTCTTCGCTGCCCGTACCACGCGTGGGCCTATAAGCTCAGTGGTGAGCTGCTGGCTGTTCCGTTGCGTCGGGGCATGGAAGGCACCTCGTTCGACAAATCCCATCCGGATTTTTCCATGCGCCCTCTGGCGCGTGTCGACTCCTTCTGTGGCTTCGTGTTTGCCAGCCAGTCACCGGAAGGCCCCGATCTGCTTACGTTCCTCGACGGCGCTGCGTCATCTATTCAAAATCTGTGCGATCGTTCGCCCGAAGGCGAGGTTGAAGTGGTGGGCGGTGTGTTCCAGGTGATGCAGGAATCGAACTGGAAAGTGTTTTACGAGAATTTGCACGACACGATGCATGCGCCGATTACACACGAGTCGTCTTTTATGGCGGCGCGCGATGAGGCTGAGCATTTGGGCGAAAAGCCTTTTGAGCTGTTGATTATGGATGGCAACGGCGAGCCCTACGAGTTTTGGGAAAAGCTTGAGTTGCGCGCCTACAAGAATGGCCATGGTTATATGGAAGCCATTTTTGATCCGGCAGCGGCAACGCGAGATCCAGTCTCGCGCGCCCATTTTGAATCGCTGGCCAAGGTGCATGGTGAAGACAAGGCGCGTGAAATTCTGGGTATGAACCGGCATAACACCGTGATTTACGGCAGCGGCTCACCCCATACCGTATTCCAGCAGTTCCGTGTGATTCGCCCCATTAGCGTTGATCGAACGCTTATTGAAATACAAACCTTTCGCTTGAAAGGCGCACCGGATGAGGTTTTTGATCGGGCCTTGACCTACACCAACATCATCAACTCCCCATCGTCCAACGTGATGCCAGACGATATTGAGGTGTACCGGCGTTGCCAAGACGGCAATATGACCCGCGGCGGCGATTGGGTCAGCCAGCATCGCTATGCCGGCACCGACAAAGAAACGCCGGAAGGCACGGTTTCTACAAACGGTACCAGTGAGTTGCCGATGCGTAACCAGTTTGCGGCCTGGAAACAGTACATGTTGTCGGGTGATTATGCCCAGTCACAGGAGAAATAAACATGCTGCTTGATCGTACTTTTGATTTTTCCGTTGAGCCCGTTGCCAGTGCCTCGCCGTCGCTGGAAACGTATCACAGCATTCAGCAGTATCTTTATCATGAGGCCCGCCTGCTCGACGATCGCAGGCTGGATGAATGGCTGGCGCTTTGGACGCCCGAGGGCAGATATTGGGTTCCGCGCAAACAAGACCAGGAAAGTCCGTTCGATCATGTGTCCCTGTTCTGGGAAGATGCGATGTTGCGTGAAGTGCGGGTGCGCCGGGTCAATCATGAACGCAATTGGTCACAACATCCGCCTACCTACGGCAGTCGCCTGGTTGGCAATGTCATGATCGACGGTACCGACGCCGAAGGCCATGTCATTGTGCGTTCCAGTTTGCAACTGACGGAGTATCGTCTGGAGGCGCGTCAATTAGGTGCAACGGTTTACCATAAGCTGGCCGCGACCGAATCAGGTGGTTGGGCCATACACCTGAAAAGAGTCAACCTTACAAATTGCGAAGGTGTGTTCGGTATGCTGGACATGCATATTTGAAGTTTGAGTTCGTTTGGCCATAAGGAGAGCGTGTTGGCGCAAGATCAAGCATCCCAATTAGCCCTGGCGGGGAAAGTTGCCATCGTGACCGGCGCCTCGCAAGGCATCGGCAGCGACATCGCCAAAGTACTCGCCAACGATGGTGCGCAAGTCGTACTTGTGGGTTTGGGTGCCGATGCCGGGCAAGCGGTGGCGCACAGTATTGGTGAACGTGCCTGTTTCATCGAGGCCGACGTAACGTCCGACGAAGCGATTGACCACTGTGTTGATTTTGTTGCAAACAAGTTCGGGCGCCTTGATATTCTGGTGAACAATGCCTGCAGTTATGCGGATCAGGGCCTGGCGTCGTCGCGTGATCAGTGGTTTCAAACCTTGAACGTAAATTTGATTTCCGCCGCCATCTTTACCCAGAAGGCAGTGCCACATATGGGCAAAGGCAGTGTTGTCGTGAACCTGGGCAGCACCGGTGGCAAGTTCGGTGCTGCCGGTCGCGCGATTTACCCGGCCTCCAAGGCGGCTATGCTGCAAATTACGCGCAACTTTGCGGTTGACCTGGCGCCCCAGGGGATTCGTGTGCTGTCGGTTTCCCCGGCCTGGACCTGGTCGCCTGCAACACAATCCATGAGTGCCGGCAACCGGGATCTGGCCGATGCCGTGGGGGCGCGTTTTCATCCTTTGGGCCGGGTCGGGCGCGGGGAAGAAATTGGTCACGTCGTTTCATTCCTGGCGACAGACAAGGCTTCGTGGATGACAGGCGTTGATGTTCCTGTTGATGGCGGGTTTTCCATGCTGGGGCCCGATCAGGGTGTTTCACCCAGAGAATGGTTTGCCCGATTGGGGCCCGAGGTTTTAAAGTCGTCTGACTAAATCCTGGCAAGAGCGGTTGTTACCGCCCTTGTGATATTTCACGTTCGTTTGGGTTTGCAGACGGGCTATCCGCTACCTTTCCCGCGAATCCCGGCGCCGACATCCCTGGAATGTGCCCGTCTGAAATGCAGGTGCGGCAACGTTCCATGAATGCCTCCACCACGTTGCGCAGTTTCTGGTCTTTCAACCAGGCCAGCCCCAGTTTCATGGGGCGGTGCTGGCCTTTCAAATTAACGCTTACCAGCCGCTTCCCGTCGAGCGATACATTGGTGCGCGGGCGTACATTGGCCAGCGAGTATCCCACCCCGTTGGCAACCAGCGAGCGCAGGACGTCGGGGCTGGTGGAGCGCGCGGCGATGGTCGGCGATACACCTGCTTCGCGGAACAACGATAAAAAATATTCCCGGCTAAGCGGCAGATCGAGCAGGATCATGGGGCGCTTGGCCAACGCCTTAAGCGAGGTGATACGGTTTTGCGCCAGCACATCGGATTCGCTGACGATGACGAAGGGAGGCAACGAGGCCAGTGCCTCAAATTCAATATCACTTTCAGCCACGTTCAGGTCGTAAGTGATGGCAACGTCGATCTGGGCGTTGCGTAGTCGTTCTATGAGGCCTTCGTGATGGTCCTCGATTTGCAGTACTTCTGCGCCGGGGTGGGCGCGTGCAAAGCCCTGGCACAACTCGGGCGCAATCATGGCAGCCAGCGGCGTAAAGCAACCCACGCGCAGAGGCCCGCGCACTAAATGCTGACTGTTGTTGGCAATATCGTAAAGGCTTAATGCCTGATCAAGCGTCAGGCGAATTTGTTTCAAAACCTCCACGCCGACCGGTGTGAGCGACAGGCCTTGCGCGTGACGCCGTATGAACAACGTTACGGACAATTCGGTTTCAACCTGGGTAATCGCAGCTGAAATGGAAGACGGCGAAATATGAATATGTTCGGCTGCTTTGGCAATGCTGCCGAATTCGCCGGCGGCCAAACAGTATTCCAGTTGTCGGAAGGTGAGTCGGGTCAGCATGAGTTTGGGCAGGCAAAGGTTTTTAAAAATTGTTTTAGTTGCCTTGTTTGCCACCAAGGCGCGAATACCACGAAGCATCGATGCGCATACAGTGCAAATCATTCTATCACGTGTTATTTCGCGCAAAAAACGCTCACTGCCTCCGGAAAAAAACGGAGGCAGTGAGCGTTGAATGGCTCCTTCGGTGCTACCTGTCAGATAAGAGACCGGTAACCCGAAGTGACGGCTAATGGCGCTTTAGTAGCTTGCCCACTCGCCGTTTTTAACGGTGCGTACTTCGATGTCGACGGGGATTTCGGTTTGCCCGTTGTCATCGAAAGTGGTGGTGCCCAGTGCGCCGTCGTAGCTGATGCCACGGATGGTTTCAGCGATGGCTTTTTTGTCTTTGGGGCCGGCTTGCTTGATCGCTTCCAGCAGAATGCCGGTGGCATCGTACGCATATTTGGTATAGGGGCTCTGGGCTTCCTTGTAGCCTTTTGCCTTATAGGCGTCTTCCATGGCTTTCAGCTTTGGATTGCTTTGTGCCTTGGGTACGCCGACCACGACTCCATTGGCCGCTTCTCCGGCGATTTCGATGAGCTCAGGGTCGTGGATGCCGCTGATGCCAAGCATCGGTTGTTCCATGCCCAATTCAGCCATTTGCTTGCGCACAATGCCGGCTTCTGTAATGACGCCGCCAAAGTACACCGCGTCGGGGCTCAACGATTTGACCTTGGTCAGGATGGCGCGGAAATCGGTGGTGCCGACAGGAAAGCTTTCACGGGCGATGACCTCGCCGCCGGCTTCTTCGAAAAATGTACCGAACCATTTCAGGTTAGCGGCACCGTAGTCGCTGGTGTCGGCAATGATGGCAATCTTTTTGGCACCCAGGTCTTTGGCAGCCCAGTCGGCCAGGGGTTTGTTTTCATTCACCAGCGTGGGTGTGACACGGGTTGTGTTGGCCAGATTCTGCTCGGTAATTTTCGGGCTGATGGCGCCCCAAACGATGAAAGGCATTTGCGAGCGGTTGAAAACAGGCAGGGTTGCCAGGGCAACCGGGCTGTTCCAGTGGCCTGTTGCGGCAACCACATCGCGATCGTTAACGAGTTTCAATGCGGCTGAAACGCCCGCTTGCGGATCGGAAGCATCGTCGAGCACGACGCCTTCCACTTTAAAGGGTACGCCTTCGGTGTTATTCCATTGGTCAATGGCCAGCAGGAAGCCGTTCTTGGCGCCCAGCCCCTGCTGGGCATTACCCCCGCTCATGGGGCCGATGAAGCCGAGTTTGATGGTTTCTTGTGCTTGTGCGACGCCGGCACCCAGGAATGTGGAGCATGCCACAACGAGAGCACCCAGAAAGTGGCGTCGTCGCGATGCAGATGTTTTTGTAAGAGTTGAAAATGCGTTCATTGTCAATCCTCTGAAGTGTCATTGGTGGGATCGGCGAAGGAGTCAACCATCACACGACTGAAAATGCATCATACCGAGGGTGGGCGCGATGCTGGTTCGCGTTTTCCGACGTAGTCAATTGAAAAAAGCGAATCAGCGACGGCGGTTTTTTGGGTTTAATGGACCCCTTGCAAATCGTTCCATTGGAACTTTCAGGAGTCAATAGTATGCAGGACGTCTTGTTCCAGCAGCTTATCAACTGGTTGACCTTGGGTTGCATATACAGCTTATTGGCATTGGGCTTTAGTCTGTTGTTTGGTGTATTGCAGGTCATCCATTTTTCTCACGGCGACGTGGCGCTCGTTGCGCCTTTCGTTGCCTTGGCGGCTGTTCAAATTGTGGCTGCCAGCCTGGGTGCAGATGCTTCCTGGCTGGTATTGGGTGCGGCGTGCCTGATCGCTATTGTGGCGGTGGGCTGGCTGGGCGTGGGGCTCGACAAGCTGGTTATCAGCCGTTTTCGCGATTCGCCCGCCATGATGCCACTGGTGGCGACGGTGGCGCTTGGTATTGTTTTGCGCGAACTGATTCGTCACCTGTATCCCGAAGGAAGTAACCCGCATGCTTTTCCCGCCGTGGCGCAGGGCAGCATCACCACCCCGTTTGGGGCAATTCCCATGATCAGCGTGGTCTCGGTTCTGGTGTCGGTGGGCCTGGTGGCGGCGCTTTTGTATGTGTTGCACCGGACACCGGCCGGCATGCGTTTGCGCGCGGTATCCCAGGATCGTGAAACAGCCCGTTTGTTTGCGATTGCCAGTGGTCCTGTATTTCGGCGCGCTTTTTTCATTGCCTCGGCCATTGGTGCCGTGGGCGGTATTTTCATGGCCAGCTATGCAGGCGTGGTGCGATTCGATTTCGGCATTCAGGCCGGTCTTATCGGCTTTTCGGCCGCGGTTGTGGGTGGTTTGGGCCGGTTGGGCGGCGCCATTATCGGTGCGTTGCTTATTGCCGCTATTGAAACCATTGTGCAAGGCTACGTTCCCAACGGGACTTCTTACCGTCTGGTGTTCGTTTTTGCGTTGGTTATTTTGGTACTGGTGTTTCGTCCGGCCGGGCTGTTCGGATCCCAGAAAATGGAGAAGGTCTGATGCAAAAGAATCAAGTAACGCATTCAACAGACCCGGTTGTCGCACAGGCGGCCCCCAGCGGGCTGGTCGATTTGCTGATTGTGCTGGCGCTTACATTGGGTGCCACGGCGTTTCTATGGGTGTTCCTGGCAGTTGAAAGCTGGGTTGCTGTGCTGGGTTTGCTGGCGCTGTTCGCCATCGCCCTGATCGCCGTCCAGCGTCGTCCGTTGTTTGAAGAGCGGCTGGTTGACGCCTTTCGTCGCAAGCGCAGCGTGGCGACGGTGCTGGGGATTGCTCTGGCGGTTTTGTTTCCCTGGTTATTGGGTGGCGATACTTATGCGCTGCACTTGCTGATTATCGGCAATCTGTACGCGGTGTTGGCGTTAGCCCTGAACTTTCAGCTGGGCAGCGCCAATATCCCCAACTTTGCGACGGGGGCGTCTTACGGCATTGGGGCCTATGCCTCGGCACTGCTGGCCATTCATTTCGGTGTGAGTTTCTGGGTTGGGTTGCTGGTGGCGGCCGTTGTTGCCACCACGTTTGGCTATCTGCTGGGCTTGCCCTCGATGCGCACCCGCGACAGCTACCAGGCATTGGTCACAATCGCGTTCGGGATTGTGGTGCACCAGTTGTTGATGAATCTTGAATGGACTGGCGGGGCAAATGGTTTGGTGGGGATTCCGCCGCCTACCTTGTTCGGGCATTCCTTCAATGATCCTATTGAGCTCTTTGGGCATAGCTTGCCGGGCCAGGGCAACTTCTATTACGTGTCCGTCGCGCTGGTGGGGCTGGCGATTCTGTCGGCCAAGCGTTTGCATAGTTCCCGAATCGGCCTGGCGTGGAACGCACTGCGCGATGACGAAATTGCGGCGCGTGCCTGCGGTATCAACGTTACCTGGTACAAGGTGCAGGCGTTTGCTGTGGATGCATTCCTGGCCGGTTTTGCCGGCACGGTTTATGCGTTCTACGTGAGCTTCATTTCGCCCGACAACTTCACTTTCCTGGTTTCGGTCACCATCATGACCATGGTGATCGCCGGCGGGATGGACAATATTCTGGGTGTGATCGTGGGCGCCATGCTGCTGACTATGTTGCCCGAGAAACTCCGTGCGTTTTCCGACTACCGGATTTTGTTTTATGGCCTGGTGGTCATTCTGTTCCTGGTTATCCGTCCGCGCGGCATTTTCCCTCAGCGAGTACGTAACCATGAGCATTGATACACAAGTGAAAGCCCCCGAACCCAATACGTCCGAGTCACTGGTGCTTGAAGGTCGTGGCCTGACCATGCGTTTTGGCGGACTGGTTGCGGTTGAGTCCGTTGATATCACTTTGAAGCGCGGCGAGGTGTTGGCCATTATCGGCCCCAATGGTGCCGGCAAGACAACTTTGTTGAACCTGATTACCGGGATTTATACGCCGACAGAAGGTGATGTCTTTCTGGAAGGGCAGCGGCTGAACGGTATCCCGGCGCATAAGATTGCCGAGGCCGGTATTGCGCGCACATTCCAGACAAGCCGATTGTTCGGTAGCCTGAGTGTGCTGGACAACGTCATTATCGGCATGCATACCCGAACACGATGCGGCGTGCTGACGGCGTTGTTGTTGCCGGGGCGTGCCAACGCAGAAATGCGCCGTGCCGCGGCGCGTGCCGGTGAGTTGTTGAAGCGGGTTTCCCCCGATTTGTATGAACGTCGAAATCAACTGGCAAGCAGCTTGCCGCAGGCTGATCGGCGCCGCCTGGAGATTGCCCGTGCCTTGGCCACGGAGCCCAAAGTGGTTTTGCTCGACGAGCCTTCCAGTGGGATGGACGATCGGGATACCGACGCCTTAATCGACGATATCCGGCGTCTTCAGCAAGAGAATCCGACACTCAGTTTCATCATTATTGAGCACGACATGCGTTTGGTGGCGGCCTTGCCGCACCGGGTCATGGTATTGGATTACGGCCGCAAAATCGGTGATGACCGTTTCGAAGTGGTACGCCAGTTGCCGCGTGTTCAGGAAGCTTATTTGGGAAGAAAGGCCAGCCATGCTTGAGCTTGATGCAATTAGTACGCGCTATGGCGTTGTCAATATTCTGAACAAAGTCAGTTTAAAGGTGGATGCAGGCAGCGTTGTTTGTCTGCTGGGGCCCAATGGCGCCGGTAAAACCACGACGTTCAAGGCGATTGCAGGTTTGCTGCGGCCTTACGAGGGCGGGATTACCATTTGCGACCGCAAATTGGCCGATATCAAAACGGAAGACCTGGCAGGGCTGGGCGTGGGCTTTGTGCCGGAAGGACGCCGTCTTTTCCCCGAAATCAGTGTGCGCGAGAACCTTCAAATTGGCTACGACGCGTTGAAACCGAAGGATTCGTTCAAACAGGCGCTTGAGCGTGTGGTTGAGCTCTTTCCTCGTGTGGGCGAACGGCTTTCCCAGGACGCCGGCACCTTATCCGGCGGCGAGCAGGCCATGGTGGCGTTGGGCCGGGTGCTGATCGGCGACCCGAAAATGGTCGTTATGGACGAGCCCACGCTGGGCTTGTCGCCCAAGTTGATCGAAGAGTATTTCATGACGGTTGAGCGTATTCACAAAGAAGGCATCACGGTGCTGCTGATCGAGCAGAACGCCGAGGCGGCTTTGTCGATTGCGCATAGCGGCTATTTGCTGCTCAAAGGGCAGATCGTGGCGTCGGGGTCGGCCAAAGAGTTGTTGAGCAACGACGTGATCAAGCATTTGTATTTGTAGTTTTGTACTGCGTTTATATATACCTCTGTAGAAAGAAGGAACAGCCATGACGGTAGAGAAAAGATCGATTGACACGCTGGTTGTGGGTGCCGGCCAGGCAGGGATCGCCATGAGTGAACACCTTTCCGCGCAGGGCGTGCCGCATGTGGTGCTGGAGCGCAATCGAATTGCCGAGCAATGGCGCACTGGGCGCTGGGATTCGCTGGTTGCGAACGGACCAGCCTGGCACGACCGCTTTCCGGGGCTGGAGTTTGAGCATTTCGATCCCGATGGCTTTCCCGGGAAGGACCAGATTGCTGACTATTTCGAAGCCTATGCCAAAAAATTCAACGTGCCGATTCACGCGGGCGTTGAGGTCAGCAAGGTCGTGCGTAATCAGGGGCATCCCGGGTTTACGGTTGAGACATCGGAAGGTGTTTACGATGTGCAGCGCGTGGTGGCGGCAACCGGTCCGTTTCAGCGGCCCGTTATTCCCCCAATTGCACCCAACGACGATCAACTGACACAAATTCATTCGGCCCATTACCGCAATCCCGAACAGTTGCCTGAAGGGGCTATTCTGGTGGTGGGTGCGGGTTCATCGGGTGTGCAGATTGCCGACGAGTTGAATCGTGCAGGGCGCAAAGTGTTTTTGTCGGTCGGGCCTCACGACCGCCCGCCGCGCGCTTATCGCAATCGCGATTTTGTTTGGTGGCTGGGTGTGCTGGGTCAATGGGACCAGGAAATCGCCACCCCGGGCAAGGAACACGTAACGATCGCCGTAACCGGTGCGCGTGGCGGTTATACGATTAACTTTCGTGAGTTGGCGCACCAGGGCATCAATCTGGTCGGTTTGACCAACAAATTCGAAAACGGCAAAGTCAGTTTCAAGTCCGATCTTGTTCAGAACCTGAACAATGGCGATGCAAACTACCTGGCGCTGCTCGATGCCGCCGATGCGTACATCGAGCGTAATGGCCTCGATCTGCCGCAAGAGCCCGAGGCGCGTAAAGTCATTGCCGACCCCGGGTGCGTAACCAACCCCATTCTCGAACTGGATCTGGCCGAGGCGGGCGTTACCAGCATTATCTGGGCGACCGGGTACACGGTGGAGCACCCGTGGCTGCAGGTGGATGCGTTCGATGAACGAGGCAAGCCCAAGCACCAGCGTGGTATATCGGCCGAGCCGGGTGTCTATTTCGTGGGCTTGCCGTGGTTGTCGCGCCGGGGCTCATCGTTCATCTGGGGCGTATGGCACGACGCCAGGCATATTGCCGATCATATCGCCACGCGGCGCAAGTATGAAGCGTATCGCGACGCATCGCAGCGCGAACGGGATACTGAAAACGCGTAATGCGCGTGCAGAGCAGTTTTATTTTTGTTTATAGCGTGAGAAGATAACAGGAGGGCGTGATGCCGACTCATACGCGCATTCGGATGTTCAACACCAAGGATACATATCCTAATCAAACGTTGAATAATGATCTGTGCCAGGCCGTGCGTGCCGGCAATACCGTGTATGTTCGCGGTCAGGTCGGAACCGACTTCGATGGCAAACTGGTGGGGCTCGGTGATCCGCGCGCCCAGGCCGAACAGGCCATGATGAATGTGAAGCAGCTGCTCAAGGAGGCCGGCAGCGACATGACGCACATCGTCAAAACCACCACTTACCTGACCGATCCGCGTTTTCGCGAGCCGGTTTATCAGGAGGTTGGTAAATGGTTGAAAGGGGTGTTCCCCATTTCAACCGGTTTGGTGGTAAGCGCGTTGGGTCAGCCCGAATGGCTGATGGAAATCGATGTCATTGCCGTTATTCCCGACGATTGGAAGCCCGAGCAGGCGTAGAAAAGGAGTCAATCATGACATTCTCGATTGTGGGTCGTTGCGAGAAAACCGGCCAGTTTGGTATTGCCATCAGTTCGTCCAGTATTGCGGTGGGTGCGCGGTGTCCGTGGGCACGGGCAGGCATTGGTGCTGTCTCGTCCCAGAATGTCACGCTGCCTTCACTGGGCAACCAGATTCTTGATCTACTGGCTTCAAAACAGCTTTCTGCCCAGGCAGCCCTGAATGCGGCGCTGGAATCCGACCAATGGCGCGAGTACCGCCAGGTCACCGTAGTCGACAGCCAGGGCCGTACGGCGTTTTTCAGCGGCAAGGAAGCACTGGGGCTTTATAACGCGGTAGCGGGTCAGCAGTGCGTGGCGGCGGGAAACCTGTTGTCGGATCAATCGGTTATTGCCGCGATGGTACCGGCATTCGAGAATACTTCGGGGGAATTGGCCGACCGTTTGCTGGCAGCGATGCAGGCAGCCATGGATGCCGGTGGGGAAGCCGGGCCTGTGCATTCGGCCGCCCTGAAAATGGTAGGTAACGTTCCCTGGCCCATTGCCGACTTGCGTGTCGACTGGGCCGATGAAGATCCCATTGGTCAATTGCAAGGTTTATGGAAAGCTTACCAGCCGCAGATGCAAGACTATTTATCGCGGGCGCTTAACCCAACCGTTGCGCCCAGTTATGGGGTTCCGGGTGATGAGTAATCTATCCAGTCGTGCGTTGCTTGAGCAATTGATCAGCTTTCCCACGGTAAGCCGTGATCCCAACGTTGAATTGATCCGGTTTATTCAGGACTATCTGTCCGGGCTGGGCGTCGACACTGAGCTGTTCTACAACGCCCAGCGCACGAAAGCCAATTTATTTGCGACATTGGGTCCACAGGACACAGGGGGTGTTGCGCTGTCGGGCCATACCGACGTGGTGCCCGTCGATGGTCAGAACTGGACGGTTGCTCCCTTCAATCTTTCAGAAAAAGAGGGGCGTTTGTATGGCCGGGGCACGGCCGACATGAAAGGGTTCATTGCCTGCGTGCTGGCCGCGGTGCCTTTGTTTCTGGCCAAGCCGCTGAGAAAGCCAATACACCTGGTCTTTTCTTATGATGAAGAAGTGGGGTGCCTGGGTGTACGCCCCATGCTGGCCGAATTGGAAAAGCGAAAGAACAAGCCGCAGTTATGCCTGGTTGGTGAACCGACTTTGATGCAGCCGGTACTGGGCCACAAAGGCAAGCTGGCCATGCGTTGTCATGTAAAGGGTGCTGCGTGTCACTCCGCCTATGCGCCGCAGGGCGTTAACGCAATCGAGTATGCCGCCAGGCTCATCGGGAAATTGGGTGACATCGGCCAGGAACTGGCTCGCCCCGAGCTTCATGATCATCGTTTCGACCCGCCTTACTCAACCGTACAGACGGGCGTTATTAAAGGCGGACGGGCATTGAATATCGTGCCGGCCGAATGCGAGTTTGATTTTGAAATTCGCGCTATTCCCGGATTCGATGCCGCTGTTGTGCCAGACCAGTTGAAAACCTATGCCCACGAGACCTTGCTACCTAAAATGCGTGCGGTCAGCGAGCAAAGCGACATTCAGTTTGACCATTTAAGTGATTATCCCGGTCTGGCGACACCACCCGAAAGCGAGGTGGCGCAGTTGGTGGCTGCGCTGACTGGTTCCACCCAGTTCAGTACGGTGGCTTTTGGTACCGAAGGCGGCTTGTTCAACCAGGCCGGTATTCCAACCGTCATTTGTGGCCCGGGCAGCATAGACCAGGCTCATAAACCCGATGAGTTTGTGAGCCTGGCGCAACTGATTGCTTGTGATGCCATGCTGGCGCGTTTGGCTGTTGTTCTTCAGAGCGATTTACCGGGTTAGCACGCCGTCTTTGTCGTAATCGTAACGGTCGAAGTCGCGGCTGACTTGAACCATAAACTCTTCCTCGGTGAGAACACCGTCTTTGTTAACGTCAACGACGTCAAACTGTTCAGTTGTGAGCACGTTTTCCGTTTCGTTGCGTGTCAGTCGCTGGTCGCCGTTGGCGTCCATTTTCCGGTATGAGTCACGCATGAATTGTTCGTATTCCGCCTTGCTGACACCGCCGCTACCGTCACGGTCGAGTTGGGCGAAATGTTCGGGTGTGAGGCCGCCTTGCTGATTCTGCTTTTGAGCCATCGCGGGCCCGACACTGGCAAGGCCTGCCAGGGCGAACAGAACGGATTTGATTGCCAGTTTTTTCATTATTTGCACCCCGCTTGATTTCCAATGTAGCCGCCTGCACCGATACCCGCTGCGGTTGCAATCGTGTTGCCGCGACCGCCCCCTATTGTGCTTCCTAGCAGCCCGCCGATAATGGCGCCGCCCACGGTGCCGGCAATGCAATTGAATTCTGAGTTTCCGCCTCCCCCGGCTTGCGAGGGGCTTTGGCAGGCGGTAAGTGCGCCCAGGCTAAGCAGGGCGATTGCCAACGTTGTTTTGCTCATAATGGTTCTCTCATTTGACCGGTAAACGGCTGGATTATGTCATGATCCCACGCTATTGTGAATTGGTTATAGCGCGGGTCAGATAAGGCTTTCAACAACGCTGAACAGGGGGTTTTGCCTAGGTTGGAAGTGATTCAAACAGTGTTAAGGTGAATCGGCTAAGCAAGTTCAGTTTTATACATGCATGCTGCGTCGCTTTGCTTCCCTCAATATTCAAGTCGGAGACTTCACAATGAAACGATTTGCCATTGCCTGCCTGGGCGCTGCCTTATGTTTTGGCGCGGTTGCACATGCCGACCATCACAAAGCCAAAGCCAACGCGCAAGAAGAAACAGTGTTTTTGAACTACACCCAGGCTGAGCTCGATAAGAACTACAACCAGGGCGAGTGGGCACCTAATATTCGCCAGATTCTCCAGCGCTATGGCACGCGCAGTGAAACGACGCGTGGGCGTCTGGGTGAACCGGAAACTTTTTCGTACGGAGATGGTGAAGTAGAAACATTCGATTTATTCCGCGCCGAGAATGAGAAGGCGCCGTTGCATGTGTTCATTCACGGTGGCGCCTGGCGAGCCGGCAAGGCGGCGGGGTATCACTTTCCGGCGCAAATGTTTGTTGATAACGGTATTAGCTATGCCGCACTGGATTTCGGCTATGTGCAGGACATCGGTCTTGACGGCATGACGGAGCAACTGCGCAAGTCTATTGCCTGGATCTACAAGAACGCCGATAAACTGGGTATCGATAAAGACCGTATTTATATTTCCGGCCATTCCTCGGGCGGTCACTTGGGCGGTGTCCTGCTGGTAACTGATTGGTCGCAGTACGACGTGCCGCAAGACGTCATCAAGGGGGCCACGCTGATTTCGGGCATGTATGATTTAAAACCGGTGCGTTTGTCAGCGCGGTCGTCCTATGTTCCGTTTACCGACGAGCTTGAACACGCGATGAGCATTCAGCGCCAGTTAGGCAAGATCAACACCCCGGTTATCCTGGCGTACGGCGGGCTTGAAACCGACGAGTTCAAGCGTCAAACGCAAGATTTCGCCAAAGCCATGAAAGAGGCGGGCAAGCCTGTGGAGCTCATTTTTGCCGAGCACTACAATCACTTCGAGATCATGGATGACTTTGGTAACCCATACGGACTGGTTTCTGCCGCTGCGTTGAAGCAGGCGGGGGCGAAATAAAATGAAAGCCGGCTGAATTGGCCGGCTTTTTGTCTGTGCGGATAAGGACTTCGAATCTTAAAGTAACGATTTCACCAGTCCGCCATCCACCGTTATATTCTGGCCGGTTATGTAGCTTGCATGTATCGAACACATGAAGGCGCAGACCGGCCCGAAGTCTTCAGCGAGCCCCAGACGTTGCATGGGGACTGATTCGGCCATGCGCTGTTTGGCTTCATCCGTCGAGATATTTTCACGTTCCGACTGGGCTTTATACACACGTTCCAATGCGCCGGTATCCATTAAGCCGGGCAGGATATTGTTTACAGTAATGCCCAAGGGTGCCACTTCGTGGGCCAGGCTGGCCATGGCGCCTGTCAGGCCGGCACGTACGCCGGTTGCCAGCCCCATGTTGGGATAAGGTTCACGTACGGTGAACGAGGTGATATTCACGATTCGCCCGAATCCGGCTTGCTTCATGTTGGGCAGGGCCATCACGGTGAAATCAAGTGCGGCCAGCATATTGGTTTCCAGGGCTTTTTGCCAGGTTTCCTGCGAATGCGCTTCCACCGGCCCGGGAGGCGGTCCGCCGGCGTTGGTGACCAGGATGTCGATGCGACCTAATTTTTCACGCGTGGCATTGAAAATGCCAAGCCGCTTTTCGGGGCTGGCGATGTCGCCGGGTACGGCAATGGCGCTGCCCCCCAATTGGGTTGCGGCTTCTTGTGCCTTCGCGGCATCACGACCATTAATGGCCACGTGCACGCCTGCTTGGGCCAGTGCTTTCGCGCAGGCTAAGCCAAGGCCTTGTGAGCCACCGAGGACCAATGCGCTTTTGCCTGAAATACCTAAATCCATATGCGTGTCCAATATATCAATGAGTTAGCGACTTAATGTGAGAGAAGCGGTTGAGTAGGCGTTTGATTGTTCCGGGCTACATCAGCGACGGCAGCCAGAGAATAATTTCGGGCACGAGCGCGAGCACGACGATCACGAGCAGGTAAAGCAGAATAACAGGAACCGAGGCGCGATAAAGCTCCTGAATAGTCGTGCCTTTCGAGGCGCCTTGCAAAGCAAACAGCGTGTAACCGAAAGGCGGCGTGACATTACCGATTGACACATTCACCAGGAAAATAGCCCAAAACCACAAAGGGTCGAAGCCCAGGGCGGCAATAATGGGTTTGTACAGTGGCACCAGCAGGATCATCACGGCGATTTGATCAATGAACATGCAAAGAACAAACCCCAGTGCCATGAGCATGATAAACATCAGTACCGGGTGCCATTGCAGTCCGGTGACGGCGTTCACCAGATTGGTTGTGACGCCACTCATATTCAGGATCTGGCTGAATGACACGGAGCACACCATAATGATCATGATCATGCTGGTCGTCCAGGCAGTGGAGCGCAGCGCCTGGACCAGTGTAGGCCAGCGCAACGAGGCAAACATCGAGCAGGTAATCATGGCAACCACGCAGCCCATGGCGGCTGCCTCTGTGGGTGTTGCAATACCGGAAATAATCAGTACCAGAATGGTGGCAATGATGGTCAGGAAGGGCAGCGCCCTAAGTAAGAGCCGTATGCGCTCCTGGGGGCTTAAACTGGCCGATTCTATGACGGCGGGCGCCAGTTTTGGATTCAGTTTCACCCGAATCACGATATAAACAAAGAAGGTCAGCGCCAGCAGCAAGCCGGGCAGAATGCCTGCCACAAGCAGCCCGGAAATCGACACGCCCGCCAGGATGCCAAGTACCACCGCCATCACGCTGGGTGGAATAATGGGCGCCAGGCTTGACCCACCCAGTATGGTACTGAGCGACATATTCTTCTGATAACCGCGTTTTTCCATTTCGGGTAGCAACGAGGCCCCCATCATGGCGGCGACAGCCATGGCCGAACCCGACAAGGCGCCAAAAATAGTGGAAAGAATAACGCTGACGATATACAGGCGCGATTTTACGGCCCCCACCACGGCATCGACGGCGTTGAACATGACATTGACCGCACTTGAGCGAAAAAGGATTTCACCCAGCAAAATAAACAGGGGAATGGCTGCCAGCGACAAGCTGGTACCGGTGTCGTACATTGAGTTGACGACCAGCAGCACGCCTTTGAAGTTGCCCGTCAAGGTATATAGACCCAGCAGGTTAAGCGTGAGAAATGATAGGAAAATAGGTAAGCCGGTGGCGAACAGCAACAGCATTAAGGCCACGGCGGCGCTGATGAGTATGTGCCACTCCATTAGGCGGTCTCGATCGTTGTTTGTTTGGCCGCTTCAAACCAGGTGCAAAGAAAGTGGCGCAGAAAATAAAAGCCCATATTGGAAAGGGCATACACAATGGCCAGCATGAGCCACCATTTTGGAATGGGTGTTACGGCAATCATCATGACATTGCCCGCGAAAACGCGTTCAAGCTCAATAAGGCCAAACCAGGCGGCGATCAGACACGCGGCACATGCCAGCAACCAGGTAAAGCGCTGCAACCAAATCGCAATATTCAGGGGCAGGGCTTTTACGACCATATTCATATTTGCATGCCCGCCTTTCCAGGCCAGCATGGGGGCGGCGCAAAATGTAATCAAAGCGAAGCTGATTGCGGCGGTATCAGGCCCCCATCCGCTGGGGGTGTTAAGTGCATAACGGGCAATCACTTCCCAGGCCAGCACGAGCGTCAGGTAAGCCGAGGCGATAATGGCAACGACAAACGTGATGCGCGTGACAGCGTCTTGAAAAGCGGCCAGCAGACACAAGGCGTGTCGTACTGGCCGAAAGGGGCCGGAGGCACTCATTGACTGGTCAGGCCTTTTTCAACGGCAAGTTTGTGAAAGGCTTCGCCATCGGCGCCGGCGCGATTGCGAACCTGCTTCCAGACACCTTCGGCGAACATGGCATCTACTTTCGGTGCCACTTCAGGGCCGAATTGGGTAATTTCAAGGCCGGCTTCCTGCATGGCTGCATCTTCTTTTGCCCATAGATCGGCAAAGACCTGGCGTCCGGACACTTCAAGTTCGCGCGCCACTTCCATGATGGTGTCTTGCTGCTCTTCAGACAGGCCGTTCCAGGTGTCCAGGTTCATCAACATGACTTGATTGGTGACGCCGAAGGTGGGGCGGGTCATGTAGTCGGATACTTCATACCAGCGGTATTCCATGGCGCCAAAAACAGGCCAGGCGGCGCCGTCGACCACACCGCGTTCCAGGCTGGAATATATTTCGCTAGGCGGAAGAGTGACAACGGCACCGTCCAGTTCCTGAACCATATCGTGATAGGTTGCCGAGGCACGGATTTTGCGGCCTTTAAGTGCACCGTCTTGCCCAATAGGTTGGCGCAGCAGAAAGTGGTAGCCCGAGGCAGAAGAAAAAACGCCAATCAGTTTCAGGCCGCGGCTTTGATAGTGTTTGTCGATGAGTTCGTAAATTCCGCTTTCGCGCCGTGCGATCGGGTCGTCTTTAACCGCATCCAGGCCGAAAGCCATACCGGTTTCACCTAAATGGTAGGCGCCATGAGTGAAAAGCATGTCGAACAGCCCGCTCGCAACCGGTTGCAGTTGTTCAAAGGGGGGAACGGTTTCAGGGCCGCGAACCTGAACGTTCAGGTCGCCGTTCGATTTTTCCTTCAGCTTTTCGGTGAACTGGCCGACGAAGACGGGAACAGCGTTGTAGTTATTGTCCCAGCTTGATAGCAAAGTAAGGTCTTTGGCCTGGGCAGTCGCACCCATGAGCAGGCAGGCCGACGTAAGGGCCGTTGCAAATAAGCGTTGCAGCATGATTTGTCTCCTTGAGTATTTATTTACCTAAGATAAGCAGGCGTGTAAATAGCGTCAAGGAGAAACGCGGCTTCCGATTCCGCTGTGCAGAATTCATGCTGTCAACGGGTGAAAGGGATCAGCCAGCCGTCATGATCAGCTACGCCGGGCTACATGACTCGCCTCTGGTCACTGGGGCGACGGTGCCGGCTGATTGTCTGAATTCATTTCGTCTACGGCTTTAACAATCGCGTCAAGCGCATCCTTTTCAAGAATGAGCCCCGAATGACCAACGCTTGGCAGCAGCGTTACCGGGATGTCTGCGTTGCCATTCTGGAATACCTCTTCGAAGTGTTCGGTTTGAAAGGCCTCGTCATGCATGCCCGCCATGACTCGCATGGGCTGTTTTACGGCTTGAATCGTTGCCTGGTAATCTGCCTTCGGCCGATAGTTCTGGGCCAGATTGAAAGAGTATTCCCGGGTTAAATATTCAGGTGCGTTATCGGGAAGCGCAAACCGCATGACCGTCAGGTGATTGAACGCGTCAATGCCCAGGCGGTTCAGCAACAGGATGGCAATGTGTCTGGGTAAGCCAATTTCGACCCAGCCGCCACTGCCAGGACGTTGCGTGGGCGAATCCTGATTGATAAAAGGCGACAATAAAAGGTAGTTGTTGAACAAGACATGGTGCGGGCTGCCTGCCAGACGCAATGCAAAGCCGCCCCCGGAGGAAAAGCCGATTAATGTCGACGGCGCTGTTGGGTCGACCGCATGCATGAAGTCTTCCAGGTCGTTTTCCAACTGGCCAATATACGCAATGTCGCCTTTGGGGCTCGACGTTCCGTGTCCGCGTATATCCAGCGCATAGGCGCTATAGTTTGCGTCGCTTAGCGCTTGAGCCAGGGAGTGCATGCTCTCGCTGCTTGCACCCGAACCGTGAAGGAGCACCACACTGCCTTTGGCGGGCTCGCCGTTGGCAGCATAACGTCGGTACGTCAGGCGGCTCCCATCACGCGCGACAAATTGCTCTTTTTCCCTGTCAGTGCGAATTTCTTCGAAAGGTTGGGTAATGCGCTTCATGGGAGGCGGATCTTTGGGCGCCCCAAAAACAATTGCCAGTGCCAATACTGCCGCTAATACAAGGAGGGTGATAGCGGCGCTTTGAATAACGTATTTCATTTTCGAGCCTCATGCGTGCTTTACACCATTAGCGTACAACAGTGACTTTATTGACCGATACGCTTAAGAAAACAGTCTGGCTAAACAACTTTCGTGTTTTCTGCGAAAATCAGGCCATTGATTATTTGGACGATACGATTTCTACAGGAGACCGCATGCTATTCCCCACCACTATTGTTGGCAGTTATCCGCAGCCCGACTGGCTGATTGATCGCGAAAAACTGGCCGGCCGTTTTCCGCCGCGCGTTCGTGCGAAAGAGCTTTGGCGTATTCCCGAGGCTTATCTGCACGAAGCAATGGAAGACGCGACTATTGTTGCGATCCGGGCCCAGGAGCGCGCCGGGCTGGATATTATTACCGATGGCGAGATTCGTCGTGAAAGCTATTCGAACCGAATCGCCACTGCGCTGGACGGTATCGACATCGATAACCCCGGTACTGCGCTTGACCGTTCAGGTCATCCGAATCCCGTGCCCCGCATTGTGGGCAAGATCCGCCGTATCAAGCCAATCGAAGTCGAAGATTTGCTGTTTCTTAAGAAAAACACCGATCGCAAAGTGAAAATTACGGTGCCAGGTCCGTTCACGATGCTTCAGCAGGCGCAAAATGATTTCTACGCGTCCGAGAAGGAAGCGGCCATGGATTACGCGGCTGCGTTGAATGAGGAAATCAAGGATTTGTTCGCCAATGGGGCGGATATTGTTCAGGTTGACGAGCCCTACATGCAGGCGCGCCCTGAAAAGGCCCGCGAATACGGTGTTGACGCGCTGAATCGCGCCTTGGAAGGTATACAGGGTCAAACGGCCGTACATATTTGTTTTGGCTATGCTGCGGTGATTCATGCGCGCCCCAGTGGCTATGATTTCCTGCCGGAATTAAACCAGTGCTCCTGCAACCAGGTCTCCGTGGAAACCGCACAGTCGAACCTGGATTGCACCGTGCTGGAAACCCTGGGCAACAAGCAAATTATGGTGGGCTGCCTGGATTTGAGCGATATGACGGTTGAAACACCTGAGGTGGTGGCAGAGCGAGTGCGCAAAGCGCTCAAGCACATCAAGCCCGAGCAGGTTATTCTGGCGCCCGATTGCGGTATGAAGTATCTGCCCCGTGAAGTCGCTGACGGCAAATTGCAGGCGATGGTCAAGGCTGCCGAGATTTTGCGTAAGGAATACGCCTGAGCACGTTTTAACTGCAACGCCGCCGCCAGTTGAAGTGGCGCTTGTAGATTGTGTTTTTGCCACGGCAAAAGAAGGCCCGGTTTTCAAGCCGGGCCTTCCTGATTTTCGCCGGCCGTGTTGCGTTAGGCGAAACAACACCGGTGGCGAAAATTTACTTGGGCATTACAACGGTGTCGATTACGTCGATCACACCGTTGTCGGTTGAATGTCTGTTTGCACAACGGTTGCGTTATCGACCATGACTTTGCCGTCTTTCACGCTGTCCACAATGTCGGCTGTGGAGGCAGTACCAACGGCAAAGGCAAGGGATATCCCCATTAAAAAGCGTTTCATCATTAACTCCTTTAACACGTTAAAGTGGTCGAGCAACTGCTTCTTTCAAGTAGCGCTCACTCAATAAGTAAGCGGTAATTCAGGGAAAGTATCCATGTTCAACAGTGACGACACGATTCAAGGCACACTGTCGGCGTTATATGTTTACCCGGTCAAATCGTGTGCCGGTCTGGCGCTAAGCCAGGCTACGCTACGTACAACCGGCCTGGCATTCGACCGGGAGTGGATGGTAGTCGACACAAATGGTCACTTTCTTACGCAAAGATCGTATCCACGCATGGCGTTGATTCGGCCGCATATCAATGCGCAGGAAAACGTTAACGGGTTAACGTTGTCCGCGCCGGGGATGCAGGATCTGGCGCTGATGGAACCCAAGGTGCCGGGTTCGTTAACAGTAAAGGTGTGGCGTGATTCGGTTCCGGCGCTGGACATGGGGGACGAGGCTGCCGAATGGTTCAGTGAATTCCTTGGCGCAGCGTGCCGTCTGGTGCGTTTCGATAAGCAGGGACGTCGTCTTTGCGACCCGGCATGGACGGGTGGCGACGGCACGAATACGTATTTCGCCGATGGCTTCCCGCTTCTGGTGTTAAGTGCGGCAGGCGTTGAGCAGTTGAACCGCAGGATGGGGGAGGCGGGCCGCGAGCCTGTTCACGTGTCCCGGTTTCGTCCCAATATTGTTGTGAGTGGCTGGGCGGCTCATGCCGAAGATCGTTTGTCGGCGTTTAACACACCGGACGCGGCGTTTCGTTTTGTGAAGCCGTGCACGCGGTGTGCCATTCCCGATATTGATCCGCTGACCGGACGGGTGTCGAATCGGGTAAATGACATTTTGCGCCTTTACCGGCGCGACCCGCGCATGAAAGGGGCGCTTACGTTCGGCATGAATGCTGTCATAACGCGTGGTGCGGGTGAAACGCTGAAAATCGGGCAAAGTGTCAACGGAGGATGATTGCGCGCTTTATCATGGGTGCATTTCCCGCATGCGGTTCCCTATTTGGCGTATGGTTCAAGCGGTCGTGCTTGCGCGCCAGAAGACTTGTTGAACACCCGCCGTTTTTTTCATCTTCCCTATCAGGGTATCCAGCTCTGTTCCTTGCAGGGAAACCGGGAGCAGACTGACTTCAATTTCCGTGCGCTGTTCCCCGAAGGCGTTCATTTCGGTATCCCGGAACGGCAGGCCGACGGCATTCAACGCTTTTTCAAGCGACGATAAAACCGTATCGCTTTGTTCTTCATCCGTAATGACGTGAATGGAGTAAGTGACCTCGACTTCATCGGGATGCAGGGGGCGCCGGTTGATGCGGTCTACGGCCGGTCGCAACAATGTGTTTGCAGCCAATACGAATAAAGCACCGAGCATTGCCTCTGGCAGAAGGTCGGCGCCGGCGGCGCACCCCACTGCAGATGAGCCCCAGAGCGTTGCCGCGGTGTTGATGCCGCGCACGTTGCCTTGTTCGCGCATAATGACCCCGGCACCCAGGAAGCCGACGCCGGAGACGACATAGGCCAGAACCTGCAGGGTACCGGGAGAGCCGCCATGTATCTGGTGAAAGCGCATGGCGGTGTCGACGAACAGAGCGGCACCTACCGCAACCAGGATGTTGGTTCTTAAGCCTGCGGTACGAAGACGAAACTGTCGTTCCAGGCCAATTGCCCCGCCCAGGACGAATGCGGCGAACAGACTCACCAGTGAGTCAAGAAACGGCCCTGTTTCAAAATAGGCAAATGCTTGCATAATGGAAGTGTAAGTTAAACCGGTGGTGGATATTCTAATCGTGTATGTGCCCTTGGGAGATTGAATGGCATTAGGCGTGCAAACCTTCCTGCAAATTAAAAGAACAGAAGCCTGGCCGGTTTTGCTGGCCGGGCTTTTCTTTTTTTGCATACTGGCTGCGTTGATGGTGGTGCGCCCGGCCCGCGAGGCGCTTGGCTTGCAGCACGGTATTGAAACCGTGCGCTGGTTATTCCTGGGCACTTTGTTGCTGACGCTATTGGTCAATCCGATATTTGGTGCTTTGGTCGGTCGTTTTCGGCGCCGTGTGTTTGTCAGTGCGACATACCTGTTCTTTGCGGCGGGCCTGTTGGTGTTCTACGGCTTGCTGGTGCTCACTCCCACAGTGTTGGGACAAGCTTCGGGCATGGTTTTTTATGTTTGGTTCAGCGTATTCAATCTGTTTGCGACGATGCTTTTCTGGGCGTTTATGGTGGACAGCTTCACGCCTGAACAAAGTGAACGCCTGTTTGGGGCCATTGCCGTTGGCGGAACCGTTGGCGGGTTGTTTGGTCCCTGGCTGGCCGGAACGTTGGTACCTCATGTGGGCACGGCTGCATTACTGCCCATTGCCGCAGGTTTTCTTGTGGCGGCGGTGGGGGTTGCTCACTTGTTGGGTGCTTTATTGAAGCCGCGTACAGATCAATCACCGTCCCTGCAGGGCAGCCGGTCCGAAACGCAGGCTTCGATATCAAGCAGCGCGCATGTCGACCCTTTCGATGAGCGTCTGATTGGCGGCAAGCCCTGGGACGGTTTCAAAACCATGATGCAATCACCGTATTTACTGGGGATTGCCGGTTACGTTTTGTTGGTGGCCATTATGGCCACTTTGCTTTACTTTACCCGTTTGCAAATGGTGTCTTCATTAGTTGACGATACAGATGGCCGGGCACTGATATTTGCGCGTATCGATTTTATTACCCAGGCTACGACCCTGGTACTGCAAGCGCTCATTACCGGTCATATTATGCGACGTTTGGGTGTAGCGGTGGCGCTGGTGTTGTTGCCCGTTACCGTGGCGCTGGGCTTCGTGGGCTTGGCGATTGCCGGCACATTAACTGCACTCATTGTCCTGGAGGCGGTATTTCGTGCCGTACAGCGCGGCATTATGCGGCCTGCGCGTGAAACGCTTTTTACGGTTGTACCCCGCGCGCAGCGCTATAAAGCGAAAGCATTTATTGATACTTTTATGTATCGGGGCGGAGACGCAGTGGGTGCGCAAACGGAAGGATTGCTTGGGCGCCTGGGTATGGGGCTAGCCGGTTTGGCCGCATTTGCGGTGCCGCTGGCCGTGTTGTGGGCAATGCTGGGTATCTGGCTGGGTTGGATGCAGAACAAGCGTAAAGGAGAAAATCATGACGACACGACGTGATGTATTGAAATATGGGTCGCTGGCGTTTGGCGGGTTCGCAATGGGCGGGCTTGGGCCAGTTGCGTTGGCCGATCATCATGAAGATTCTTCCGCAGGGAAGCTGATTCATCGTGCCATACCGTCCAGTGGGCAAATGCTGCCTATTATTGGGCTGGGCAGTTCGGCTACTTTCCAGCGCGTGGCGGGAAGTGAAGATATCGCTGCGGTCAGGAATGTGTTGTCGACGATGGTCGATATGGGCGGCACGGTGTTCGACACCGCGCCCAGTTACGGTGCTTCGGAACAAGTGGCGGGCCAGGTTGCCAAAGAACTCGGCATTACCGACAAGCTGTTCTGGGCAACGAAGCTGAACGTGGCGGGTTATGGCGGCGGCAAGGCCGATGAAAAAGCAGCACGCGAACAGTTGGAGCGCTCGTTCGAGTATGTAGATAAAGAAGTGATCGACCTCGTACAGATTCATAATATGGGAGACTTGCCCACGCAATTACCGATTTTGCGCGAATACAAGCAGGCAGGGCGGATTCGTTATATAGGCGTTACGACGACTTTTCAAACCCAATATGAGGCATTCGTGCAAATGATGAAAGACGAATCGCTTGACTTCATTGGCACAGACTACGCCATTGATGAACGCCATGCCGAAAAGTCTATTCTGCCTGTTGCCCGGGAACGGGGCATTGGCGTTCTGGTATACGCTCCGTTTGGCCGCAGCCGTTTGTGGAGCAAGGTGCGCGGCAAAGCGGTGCCTGAATGGGCAAAAGAATTCGATGCCACCACATGGGCGCAGTTCTTTCTGAAGTATGTGGCCAGTCATCCCGACGTCACGGCGATTACCCCGGCCACAAGCAAACCGGTCAATATGGCCGACAATATGCGTGGCGGCATGGGGCGCTTGCCTGACGCCGCAATGCGAAGCAAAATGGTCGCATTGATTGAGTCTTTGTAATAATTAGTTGAATGTTGGAAGGAAAGCGTCGTGGGTGAATTAAGCCAGCTGATTCAAGTTGTGAGTATTGGGTTAAGTTTATTGTTGCCACTGGCCAACCCGCTTACGTCTGTCAGTCTTCTATTGGCGCTGGGCGGTAGGCTGTCGCCGCAAGAGCGGGCCCGCCAGGTTAAGCAGGCGACGTTCTATGTCATGGGTATTATGCTGGTCACGTACTACGCCGGTATGTGGATCATGACTGCCTTTGACATCTCGATGCCCGGCATGCGCATTGCCGGCGGGATGGTGGTTGCGTTTATTGGTTTCAATATGTTGTTTCCCAAGACATCAGTGGGCGACATCCCCGAGGCCGATCGCGCCAAAGAATCGATGCAAACGCAAACGAACCCCAGTATTGCCTTTGTGCCGCTGGCCTTGCCCGGTACCGCCGGCCCGGGCACCATGGCCATGATTATCAGTTCATCGTCGCGGTTGGATTCGGTTCGTTCGCACTATGCCGAATGGGTGATTTGGGTGGCACCCATTATCATTGCCATTATTCTTGGGGTGTTATTTTTCGTGTGTATGCGTTCGGCGTATCGGCTTGTCAAAATTGTCGGTCACGATGGCATCGATGCGATATCCCGTGTGATGGGTTTCCTGTTGGTTTGCATGGGTGTGCAATTGGTGATCAACGGTATCGAAGAGATTGTGTCCGTTGCCCGCATGGCTTCGTAATGTTTGCCGTGATGCGTGCTGAATGATTTATCCCGGAGAGTTGTATGCGTAGTGCCGCCGTTCCCTCGTTTTCGTCTTTGGCAGGTGGTCGATCTGCCTTGAGCGCAGAGAGTCGCGCCACTGCGTTTCAGGATGGATCGTATCTGGGCCGGCATCGCCAGCCGGTGTGCTCCTGCGCAGGCGTGGCGGGGCAGGTATTGCATGATCGTGTCATGGCCTCGATGACACGTCGTATGTTCCTGGGTGGCGCGGCTGCCGCTGTGGTCCCGTTCATTGGTTTTCAAACCAGCAAAGCCATTGCGCAGCAGCCCGCACCACCTGATCGTCCGGTACTGTTGACCAATTTGCGGCTGTTCGATGGGCTCAGCGCGAAAGTACGCGAGGGCGTCAATATTCTGGTTGAGGGAAATCGCGTTTCGGCCTTGCCCGGGGTTGGTGAAACGATTGAAAATGCCAAAGTCATCGATTGTGGTGGGCGCCTGGCCATGCCGGGCTTAATCGATGTGCACTGGCATTCCATGTTTTGTGGCCTGACCGAAATGGCCGCGATGACAGCCGACATCGGTTATGTTTACCTGGTAGCGGCGCGAGAGGCAGAACGCACCTTGTTGCGCGGCTTTACCAGTGTGCGTGATGCCGGTGGTCCCAGTTTTGCGTTGAAGCGCGCGATCGACGAAGGCATTGTGGTGGGGCCCCGCATTTTCCCGTCGGGGGCGATGATTTCCCAAACGTCCGGTCATGGCGATTTCCGTATGCGTCACGAAGTGCCGCGCCAAACCGGTGGGCCGCTAAGCTATGCGGAAAAAATGGGTGCTTCCATGATTGCCGATGGCGCCGATGAGGTGCTTCGCCGGGTGCGTGAGCAACTGATGTTGGGCGCAAGCCAGGTCAAGCTGATGGCCGGCGGCGGGGTTACATCGCATTACGACCCACTCGATACGACGCAGTACACGGAAGCCGAACTGCGTGCGGGCGTGCAGGCTGCCGAAGACTGGGGCACTTATGCCATGGTGCATGTGTATACCTCAAAAGGGATACAACGCGCGGTGAAAGCAGGCGCCAGATCAATTGAGCATGGTCAGTTGGCCGATGAAACGGCGGCCAGGCTGATGGCAGACGAAGGCGTCTGGTGGAGTCTGCAACCTTTCCTTGCCGATGATGATGCCAATGTCAAGGCTGATCTGGATAGTCAGGCGAAGCAGCGCGAGGTGGCCGAAGGCACGGTGCGTGCCTACCAGATGGCGATCGACATGAAAATCAAAACCGCATGGGGAACCGATATTCTTTTTACGCCGCAGAATCTGCCAACCCAGGGCCGTCAACTGGCCAAGCTGACGCGTTTCTATGATCCGCTCAGTTTGCTGCAAATGGCCACGGCACATAACGGTGAGCTGCTGGCTTTGTCAGGGCCGCGTAATCCATACAAGGGTAAATTGGGTGTGATAGAACCAGGTGGATTGGCCGATATTCTGATTGCCGATGGCGACCCCACCCAGAGTCTTGATTTCATCGGCGACCCAGACAAGAACTTGAAACTGATCATGAAAGATGGACGTATCTATAAAGAGCAGCTTTAAGCAAAGGGCAGGGAATGTGGTCTTTTAAAGGCATCAAGTGGGAAAGAGTCGGTTTGGGCCTTGCCCTACTTTTGGCATTGGCCGGTTGCGCGCAGAGTCGCGCTCCTTCTTTCCTCTTGTTTGGCTCTTATTTTCCGTCGTGGCTGGTGGGAGTCGCCATTAGTATCCCACTCACGCTGCTTGTGCGCTGGGGCCTGATACGCGCCGGCATCGACGATGTTTTGCCGCTGCGCCTATTCGTATACGTTTGCCTGGGTTTGATCTTCACAATGATGTTTGCATTTCTTTTTTCTCCCCGGTGACGCTAATGGCCGAAGCTTCTCATTCTTCAACCCGTCGTATTGCTGTCTTGCTGGCAGTGGTCGTGATTCTGGCCGCTGTGGTTGCGGGCGCGATTTATTGGCGTTATCTCGATCGCAACCTGATGTCGGAAGATGCCTTGCTGGAAGCGGATGTGGTTCACATAAGTGCCGCAGTACCCGGCAAAATCGTTGAACTGAACGTGGCGGAAGGAAGCCGGGTTACCCAAGGCGATATTTTATTCCGTCTGGATCCCCAATCGTATGCTTTGCGGGTGGAACAGGCCGAGGCCGAGTTGGCGGCGGCGCAGGCCGCATTGTCGACGCGTGAGCGGCAGATTCGAGCCGAAACAGCAAATGCTTCCGTTGCCAAAGAACAAATTGAACGGGCGCAGTCCAATTTGGACCTAGCGCGCAAAACGGTGGAACGGTTAACGCCGTTGGCCAAGAAAGGCTATGTCACGCAGCAGGATCTGGATGCCGCCAGAACTGCGTTGCGCGACGCTCAGGTGAGCCTGAGTCAGGCGCAGTCTCAATCGACCGCCGCCCAAGAACTTATCGGTGAAGTGGAAGCGGCGCGGGCAACGGTCGAGGTTGCCCAGGCGTCGTTGGCACTTGCCCGTAAAGCGCTTGACGACACGGTGGTCAAGGCGCCTCACGACGGTTTGGTTGTGGGTTTGAAGGTCATGACAGGCGAGCAAATGGCACCCGACCAGGCTTTGTTCACGCTTATCGACGCAAATGAATGGTTTGCCACGGCGTTGTTTCGGGAAACCGACCTGGCTCATTTGAAGGCAGGGCAATGTGCGCAAGCGTATGCTTTGTCGGACCCCACCCGGGAAATAAAAGGCAAGGTCATCAGCATTGGCTGGGGCGTGGCCTCGGAAGATCTCATTTCTTTGCCCAGGTCTTTGCCGTATGTTCAGAAATCGCTGAACTGGGTACGTGTCGCACAGCGTTTTCCCGTGCGCATTCTTTTGCAGGATCCGCCGCCTGATCTCATGCGGGTTGGGGCGTCGGCATCGGTTGTGGTGCGTACCGACAGCGAGTGTTGATTTCTATGGTTTCCTGGTTCGAACGTGAAATCATACAAGAGCTCAAGCCCTTCGAAGGCCGATTGGACACGGCCTGGCGGATTGCCCTGATATGTTCGCTGGCAACGTTTGTATTCATGACGTACGGTATTCCACTGGTTGCCATTGGGTGCTATCTGATTTTGTTTGTGATGAAGCCCGATCCTGCGGAATCCACGCTGATGGCAATCGGGATCAGCGTGCTGGTTTCCATTGTGGTGCCGGTTTTATTGCTCTTGACTGACTTGGCGATCGACGTGCCGCTGTGGCGCATGGTCATTATCGCCGTCAGCTCTTTTCTGTTTTTGTATCTGGGGGCGGCGTCGCAGCTGGGGCCGGCCGGTGGCATTATTGCGCTGGTTATTGCCTTCATCATGACCTTGTTGGGCAGCGCGCCATTCGGCGAGGTGGCCACGCGCGGCATTTTGTATGCGTGGCTTATGGCGGCCGTACCGATGGGCTTGATTATCGTATGCAATATGGCGTTCGGGCGTTCAGTACCCAGGCTGTTGCAGCGCTTGGTGGCTGAGCGCTTGAATGTGGTTGCCGGTATCCTTCACGGCCAGTTGCCGGTTGACGATGCGTGGGTGCTTTTACGTAAAGGCAACGCTGAGGCGCAAAGTTATTTGAAATATGTGGCCTTGTTTCATTTAATTCCCAAAGTGCGTCAGGCCCAGATGAAGACGGCAGTCATGCGAAGTTATGAGTTGTTGATTCTTGCCAGTCAGGGTGTGCCTGTGCAGCAAACGGGTGAATCAGCTCGAGTTGCCGGTGAACACGACCCGGATGGGTATGCCTTTGAGCTGGCGAATCAATGTCGACAGCTGGCGGCGGCTTTTCATGCAGGCCGATACCCTGAACTGCCGCAACAAGTAAACTCCTTGCCGGTAGCCCTGCAGCCTTTCAGTGATGCAATAGCGTTGCTTTATACACCGGCGCCCGAAGGCGCCGCCGCCCCCAGTTCGGGCTTTTTCTATCCGGATGCGTTGACCAACCCTGTATATCAGCGGTTCGCACTTAAAACCACATTGGCCGCCATTATTGCGTACATTATTTATACCGCGATTGATTGGCAGGACATTCACACGGCACTGATTACCTGCTACGTGGCGGCATTGGGGTCCACCGGGGAAACCGTTCATAAATTAACGTTGCGCATATTGGGTTGTCTGGTGGGGGCGGCCATGGGTGTGCTATCTATTTTATTTTTGATTCCGCTCATGACATCCATTGGCCAGCTTATGTTACTGGTGTTTGTTGTCATACTGTGCGCCGGCTGGGTTTCCAGTGGGTCCGAGCGCAGCGCCTATGCGGGGGTGCAAATCGGACTGGCTTTTTTGCTCACGGTGCTTCAGGGGTTTGGTCCCGACGTACAAATGTCGGTTGCGCTGGACCGGATCATGGGTATTTTGTTGGGCAATGTCATTCTTTATCTTGTGTTCACCCGTATCTGGCCTATTAGTGCCGCCCAGGCGGCTAGTGGCCGGTTAGATGCGATCTTCGAACGGCTTGCCTGGTACAGTGACCACGATCGGCAGGTCCCTTTATGCAGTCCCAATCAGGCGGCGCAGAATGTAGCCGACCTGGATGCCGTTCGCGAACAGTTATTGCGAGTTTATTTCGAACCCCGTTCGCTGCGACCCGAACCTCAGGTGCTGGAGCGTCTTAAAAAAATGCTGGAGCAGGGCGAGGCGCTGTGTGTGCAAATGGCGTTGCCAGGGGGTAGTCGTGCTAATGTCGCGCAATGGAAGAGTCAGTTAAGTGATATGCGTCACCAGTTAAATATGCAACCGGTATGAACAATTTTTCAACATGCTTGTCCAGTGGCACTGATTCAGCATTGTGGTTACGTGTGGGGCGCCAGGCGGCGTTTGTCCTGGCATGCCTGGTGTTGTCGGCGTGCGCAACCAATGCAATCGACCGTGCACCGTCCTCAGCCCATGAGCCTTGGCGACCCGCTGAAAAAAACGGGTCGTCATCGTTGGACATCAGCCCGCCCGATCTTTCCGGTTTTTCGGTCCCTTCGGTTCCGGCATTGGCACAAGTGGATCCCGGTCCGGACCTTGATTCGTCCAGCCCTTTGCACCTGCCTGAACTGATTGACATTGCACAGCGTGAGAATCCGCAGACCCGCCAGGCCTGGAATCGTGCTCGACAGGCGGCATTGGCCACCGGCATGGTCGAGGCCACGTTTCTGCCCATGTTGTCGGCAAATGTGATCGGCGGTTATCAACGCACCAGCCAGCCCTTGCCCTTACAGGTAGGTGGTTACGAAACTCTGGATACCGACATAAGCGGCACCGTACCGGCTTTGGCTTTAGGTTGGTTATTGTTTGATTTCGGCCAGCGTGAGGCTTTGCTTGAAGGTGCCTCTCAATTATCTTTTGCGGCCAATGTGTTGTTCAATGCCACGCATCAAAAGGTGATTCGCGATGTCACCGACCAGTTCTATCAGTACAACACGGCGCGGATGCGCACGAAATTGGCGCGCGAAGCGCTGGCCAACCAGCAAAAAGTCGAGCGTGCCGTGCGCGATAAGCTGGAGGCGGGCGTGGCCACTACCATTGAACTTGCGTTGGTTCGGCAGGCCGTGGCCCAGGCCAAACTAACACTGGTCGATAACGAAGGCCTGGAACGCAATGCCTATCTTGGGCTGATGAGCGCGCTGGGTGTGCCGCCAACCACTCAGCTTACGATTGCGCAAGTTCAAACGCGCACGTTGCCCAAGGCGTCCGACCCCATTACGTTGGAACGGATGCAGCAGGCTTTGGCACAACGTCCCGATTTGGTGGCGGCTTATGCAGCCGTCAAGGCTGCCAAGGCCAATGTGAAAGCCGCCGAGGCGGAGTTCTTGCCCAAGGTCTATTTGGGTGCGGTTGCGGCGAACAGTCGTATCAGTTTCGATGTGCGGGGTCTGCCGGGTTTAAGTCAAACAGCCACGTCAAGTGGCGTTTTATTGGGCGTCACAATGCCGATTTTTGATGGTGGCTTGCGCCGGGCCCGTCTGTGGGAAGCCGAAATAGAGGTGGAAGAGGCGCAGCAGGCGCTGCAAACACAACGTCGTGATGCCTTGCGGGAGATGGTGGCTGCAGAGACGTTATTGCGTTCCACATTGCAAAGTTTCGAGGCGGCAACGGAGTTGGTTTCAACCGTGCAAACCACTTACGATGCTTCTTTTGATGCGTATCGCAATGGCGTTGGAACACTCACTACGGTTACAGAGGCAACAACCGATTTACTGCAAGCGCGCCAGGCCCGTGCCGATGCGCACAACGCCGCGCTGGCAGCGGCGGCGAATCTTGCTTTCGTGATGGGGCGCATGACGGCACCCCGTTCGTCGTGGCTTACCTCGCCGTGAGGTCTGAGATTGTTACCAAATTTGGGTTGAAGATGAAGCGCATGGTCTTATAGCTGAAAGTGTATTGATACAAATATGATCGATAAGTATTTGTCTCGAAGCATGGCTTAAGGGATTGTGCCTCCTGGGGGTATCGATATACCGCTGAGCGTAGGCGAGGTAGGGGATATTTATCATTTATACGATAAAATCTGGTTTATTAAAAGAGAGTCTTTGGACGTATGCATGGTTTGGGTGCCGATCATTTTGAGCGTGAGTGGCGAGCGCTGCATGAGGGGGTCATCCCTTCAGTTGTGGATGTAACGGTTGATAAAGTGCAGCGTAATGCGTCACTGTTGACTGATTATTTTTACCAGGCGATGCTTGAAGACCCGGAGGCGGGGCAGTTTCTTACACACGACAAAGTTAAGCAGCGATTGCATGGTTCCATGATGCAGTGGCTGGCTGATTTGAACTCCGCCAAAACGACCAAGCGAATTCGGGCTTTATATGCAAATCAACGCACAGTTGGTGCGATTCACGCGCGTATCGACATCCCGGTCTCTGTTGTTCTTAAAGGTGCGAGGTGCCTCAAAAATCGCTATGCTTCTTTAATGGATAGCGCCGTCGATGTACCCCGGCATGAACAACATGCTTCGGTGCGCTTGTTTTGTTCTCGTATCGATTTGGCCATGGAAGTGATGAGTCAGGCTTATACCGTTAATGTTGAGCGCCAGGCGAAACACAACGAAGCCTATCGCCTGTTTTCTATTACTGAAAACATGGCAACCGAGAAAGAAAAACAGAAAGCCGCACTGTTGAATTGGGAGAGTGAGGTGATGTTCCAGGCTGCTCTTGGTGCTGCGACGCAAGTGTACTTACCACGCATACGAGAGTCAGATTTTGGCTTATGGTTCCAGCATAAAGGCGCTCACGCCTTTCAGAGCGTGACCGAGTGCGATGTGATTGTTCAAGTTATCGAGGAGGTAGATACCGTATGTTTACCGCAGATAGAAAATAGTACGAGTGATATCTCTTTGCGTAGCAAACAATTACGCACGCTTAAAGCGCATGCACAGAATTTGCTGTTGCAATTGTCTGGTTTATTTGAAAAGAGTTTGGAGCTTGAGTCGGGTAAGGATGTCTTAACGCATTTGTTGAATCGTAAATTTTTGCCAACAGTATTGGCTCGCGAAATTGATTTGTGTCGCAACCAGGGGCGGGAGTTTGCTGTTGTCTCGGTTGATATTGATCACTTTAAACGCATTAATGATCGCTATGGTCACGAGGCCGGCGATGTGGCGGTGCAGCAGGTGGCGGCTCTTTTGCAAAGCCAATGCCGTGGTGGTGATTTTTTGTTCAGGATGGGCGGAGAGGAGTTTCTCGCGCTTTTGGTGGATGTGGGCCGGGAGCAGGCGCTGAAGCATAGCGAGGCTTTTCGTTCAGCTGTCGAGGGACATCGGTTCGAGCTGCCTCAAACCAACTCGTTGAAGTTGACGGTAAGTATCGGATGTGCAGTGTATTCAGGTCATCCCGATTACAGCTACCTGTTGCGCGAAGCCGATAAGGCGTTATACGAAGCGAAGGAAGGCGGACGTAATCGGGTGTGCATGGTTTAAATTAAAGTGCTCAGAAGAGCTTGTTCGGCAACCAGGTTGCCAGCCCCGGCACCATATACAGGAGCCAGGCTACAAACAAGATCAAAAGCCAGTAGGGTGCAGCGCCTTTGAATATTTCGCTGATATAAATATTCTTGTCTGGTATGGCTGCTTTTACGACGAAAACACCGATACCGAAAGGTGGGGTCAGCACGCCGGCTTCAATTACCAGAATGCCAATTAATGCAAAAATAATCGGATCGATGCCCAGCGCCTGTGCTATAGGCCAAAAAACAGGAACAGTCAGCAGCATAATTGAAATGCTGTCGATCAGTGCACCCAACAGGAACCAGACAATCGCCATAAACAGCATGGTTCCTGCCACGCCCAGCCCCATGGATTCCAGGATATCTTGAACTTGTTGCGGAACACCGTTAAGCGCGATGAGTTTGGTGTACATGACCGCGCTCAGCAGCAGCAACATAATGGGTGTGACGGTTCGCCCTGCTTCGACACAGGCTTGAAAGAGACCTTTTGCTTTCAAGCCTTTCGCCGCAGCTAAAATTGCCGCTCCAACGAGTCCGACTGCGCTTCCCTCGGTTGGGGTGACGTACCCGAACCAAATGCCACCCAGCGTGACAACAATCAGGATACCCACTCCGATTGCGCCAAGTATTTGCCCGGTTGTGACTGGCGTGATGGTTCCCTGGTCGGTTTGTTCCGGCGCTGCTTTTGGAACAGCTTTTGCATAGGCGATGCAGTAAACCGCATATAGAAGTGCCAATATCAGCCCCGGAATGACGCCTGCCGCAAATAGCGTTCCGACGGATTGTTCTGTCAGAATCGCCCACACAATCATGAAGACCGAAGGCGGAATGAGTAGACCTAAAACGGAACTGCCGGCAATGCATCCAACGGCATAGCTTCTGCTGTAATTGTGGTCACGCATGACCGGATACGCTACGTGACTAAAGGCTGCTGCTGCGGCTACACCGACACCGGTAACAGCAGCGAATACGGCATTGCCGCCGACAGTGGCAACTGCTAACCGGCCGGGTACGCCTTTTAGCAAGCGATTTACAACCGAGAACAGATCGCTGGCCGCACCACAGTGGGCGATCAGCATGCCCATGGCGGTGAAGAGCGGAATAACAACGAAGTTGTACTCTTTAATTCCCGACAAAGCGGTTTGCTGAAGCAAACTGACGACCATATCAATTGAACCGAAAACAAAGTACAGCCCCAGGGCGGCTGATGCGGCAAATGCAAACACAACAGGCACACCCAGCACAACAAGTACCGCCAGCACAATGAGTCCGCCCCACATTTGGAAGTCCATACTTATTCCTTAATCTTTGAGTTTGTCGTCTGTTGCTTTTAATTTTCCCTGGATGCCCTGAACGGCGAATCCGATACAGATAAAGCCACTGATGATCCAAAGTACCAATGTGCCGAATCGCAAGGGCCAGGCTGGAATGCGGAACGCATCATTGCCGAAAAATTCGCCTGTGTTCCATCCCACGATCGAGGGTTCAACAGACGTAATGGCAATGGCCAGGAAAAAGGCGGCGCCAAGTATGTAGGCGAGGGCATTAAGTTGTGAGCGTATTGCGCCTGGAACGCGGTCGAGCAGGAACGTAACACGCAAGAGTTGTCGGTGACGAATGACGTACGGCGTTTGCAGGAAGGTAAGAAGCACGAGCCCGACGGCAACCAGTTCAGCTGTGCCTGCAAATGGCCGGTTGAATAGTATGCGCCCGAGTACGTCGTACATAATGAGCAGGGTGAGCGCAATAAGGAAGCATGCACCGACCAGGTGCAGTCCGAGTAACGCGCGATCAATCCAGACTTTCATCGGAATTGTCCTTTTGAAGCAGGGATGAGTGCGCGGCCCAGTCAGTCCGGGCCGCGTGTTTTGGTGTTAAAGAGGATAGTCCAGGGGAAATTGGTATCCTTCTTCATTCATGAACTTGATATAGGTTTTAAGCACTTGCGTTGCCGGCAAGCCTTTTGCATCGAGCTCTTGCGCCGACTTTCCCGGTAAATCCTTAATAAGTTCGGCCCACTGCGCACGTTGTTCCGCCGGCAGCGTGTTAACGGTAATGCCTTCCTCAAGTAATCGCGCCTCAACATCCTGATCGCGTTTCTTGGATATTTCGGCGACACGCCATGATGTCTCGAGCGCAACTTCGTCGATAATGTCGACGACCTCTTTGGGTAACCGTTTGCGTGTATCCAGGTTCATGAACGCAACCAGAGTACTCAGAGAACCAAAGCCGGTTTTATTGAAGTACTCTGCCACCTCTTTCAGTTTGAACGCTTCCATGCCTGAAATGTAAAAGAGGCTGCCGTCGGCCAAACTGGACTGCATGGCTTGATAGTGGTCACCAATACCAAGCGTTACCGGGATCGCTTCGATGGGAATAAATAAAGGTGCATTGGTCCCGGCCATCGCAATACGCTTTCCCTTCATTTCAGGAATAGAGTTCCAGTCGAAAGAGGTCGCCACGCCGTATGCTTCTGAAACCATCGCGCTCAGCACATGGGAGTTGTACGGCTTCATACTTTCCTGGAGAGCCGGAACCTCTGCAATCATGCGATTGGATACCTTTTGTTGAACGGTCGGATCAGGCGAAGTAAAGGGAACATAGGCACTGTAGTTGAGTAGCGCCGCACGAGATTGCTCGAACCCAATTGGAGAAAGGCCGATATCCAGCGTTCCTTCTTGTACTGCTTCGATCGCGCCGTCGACTTTTGCGACACTGCCGCCCCAGGCTTTAATAAAACGCACTTTGTGGTCTGTTTGTTCTTCAACTCGCTTGGCTACCTCGTCGGCAAAGTAGGTGTCGTATTGATTAACGTAGGTTAATCCGGTTGTATGTCCACCTCCCATTCGTAATGTGAAAGTGTCTGCTTGCGCGGCGAGTGAACTGCAGGCCAGAGCCAGACCGGTTATTAGGGCTGATAGTTTCATTTTGTCTCCTGTGCTTTATATTTCTTTGGGCGTGGCCGCCTAGCGGCCCGACGCCAAAATTTTCATTAAAAGTGATGCATATTCATCTGGATTCAATAAATGCGGATAGTGTCCGCCTGTTTTTAGCGTCACGTGATTCGATTCGGGGTAATTTGTTCGAATACGTTCGCGTACATCTGGTGGAATCAACGGGTCGTCGTCACAATCAAGGACAGTAATCTGCGATTTGTTCAAAGGTAATGCGGGGCAAGGTGTTGCCCTAACGACACCCAGAAACCGGGCGTGCAGGTTTTCCGGGGTTTGCCGGCGTTTCAACATATCTGTCTGCAATTGCTGCAAACTGGAAGCCGGGGCGCTTTCAATGCGTTGCAGCCATTTTTGATGAAGCACCTGTGGCGTTACGTTTTCCACGTAGTCGGGATCAAACAATGGGTTGTCGGTCAGGTCGCTGCCGTCGACAAAGCCGTTTCCTATGACCAGATGTTTTACGCGGTTCGGGTACTTCAATGCTATGAATTGCGCCCAGTACGCAGCGAATGAAGAGCCGACGATCACCGCATCAGAAATCTTCGCGTGGTCGAGCACTTCGATCAGGCCTTGTGCCAGCAAAGAAGGATCGGAAATTGCCGGATACGTGACTGCCAGCACTCTGGCCTTTTGAGCCAGTGCATCTATTGTCAAAGCAAACATGCCGGCATCGCCGACGGATCCGGGCAAGAGAACGATAACCGGCCCTGATCCTTTCGTATCAAGCCAGCGCCACTCATGATCTTTGACCTCCAGCGACTGCCATTGATGGGTATGTTCCAGCGCGTTAAGTTCTTTCAGCATGGGTATCCTTAGTTGACGTAGCCCTTTTCCTTGAGTTCGGTCATTGCACCCTCTGAGAACTCGGCTTGTGGTGCGTTTCCGCCAATCACAAAGAGCAGCCAGTGTGTTTTGCCCGGTTCGTCATCGGTGATATTCTCAAAGCGTCGATTCACGCCGGCAGGGAAAGAGACGACGTCGCATGGGCCAAGCTCAAAGGCTTCAACCTTGCCATCGACCTCCCATGAGCAGCGCCAGCGACCACTGATCGGCATGAATGTTTCATTTGTGTCGTGGTTATGCATCATCGGGCCTTTACCTGGCTCGGCTTCGCAAAAGCCCATGTTGAAGCCTTCATTAATTTTGATTGCCGCATTCTCGGCAGCCTTGGCGCCGACCGGTGAGCTGACTGCTTCAGAATCGCCTTCTGGGGGTTGGAAGCCTACGACGTTGTAAAGCATTCGTTTGGCGCTGGGATAGTCGCTGTCGGGCAGGCCGCCGTCAAATCCTTTCAGATCCTTGAAGTAAGCAACGCGTTTGCGCATTTCTTCTTTTGTAACCTTGATGAGTGGAAGGCTCATTTGTTTCCTCCTGGGGTTGATAAAAACAAAGTCATATCAATTTCTCTTGATATTCCGTGGCTACTGTATTGCCGCATCGACAATTTCGATCCAATGTCTCACCGGGGTGCGTTTTGCACTGTTTAAATGAGTCTGGCAACCAATATTTGCAGTTGCAATCACGTTTGGCCGGTCTTGCTCAAGCGCATCCATTTTCTGATCGCGGAGGGTCCGCGCCATTTGGGGCTGGGTAATGGAATAGGTGCCTGCCGAGCCACAGCACAAATGGCTATCCGCGACGTGGGAGATTTGAAACCCGACGGTTTTGAGTATCGTTTGCATGGCGTCGGGAAGCCTTTGTGCGTGTTGCAGTGTGCATGGGCATTGCACGGCAATTTTCTCTTTTGAGTCCGTGCGCAGTCCGCTTAAGTCTTCCCGGCTGATCGTCTCAACCAGATCTTCTGCCATTGCACTGATTCTCTTTGCCTTTTGCGCGTAGTCTGGATCATGTTGCAACAGGTGGTCGTATTCTTTGATGAATGCTCCGCAACCACTTGCCGTGTGTACGATGGGATACGCCCCTTGTTCTATCATCGGCCACCACAAGTCTATGTTCTTTCTTGCATATTGTTTGGCGGTTTCCGGATGACCGAGATGCATGTCGTTAGCGCCACAGCATCCTGCGTTTGTTTTAATCGCGCTGATTCCCAGGCGATCCAGAACACGCGTGGCCGCATAGCGGGTATTGGGTGATAGCGAGCGCTGTACACAGGCCTCCAGCATAATTGCTTTTCGCGTGTGTGTTCCAGAGGGTGTCTCGCTGTTGATGTGGGGCGTTTCTGGTATTTTCTGGGCAATGAAGGCGGGCAGTATCGGACGGAGCTGTTGACCTGTCCGCAGTAAACCCGAGAATAAAACGTGATTTGGAATCACCTTTCTTAAGGCCAGGCGAAGCAGCTTCTGGTGCCATGGTCGAGCAACACGCGAGTCGACCTCGGCGCGTCCGATATCCAGAAGATCATGGTAGCGCACGCCCGAAGGGCAGGTGGTTTCGCAGTTGCGGCAGGTCAGGCAGCGATCAAGATGAGTTTGGGTCTTTTCGCTGACCGCTTCGCCTTCCAGCATCTGCTTGATCAAATAAATACGCCCACGGGGGCCGTCAAGCTCATCACCAAGCACTTGATAAGTCGGGCAGGTTGCGTTGCAAAAGCCGCAGTGCACGCAAGAACGCAGTATTTCCTCTGCGTCTTGCAGGCGGTGTGGCGTGCTGGCATTTGGATTGAGGTTTGTTTGCATGTTGCTTAAAGCCCTGCGTAAAGCATCCCGGGGTTGAATAGCTGCATTGGATCCAACTGCGCTTTGAGGCGTTTGTTAAGTTGCATAATGGATGCGTGTGGTGCTTGTCGAATTGTGGGTTCTTTGTTTATGGGGTATCCCACAGCGTGTCCTCCCAGACTTGCGGCCAATCCTTGCATTTTTTCGACGGATGCGTCGGTTTTAATCCACCACTGCGCGCCGGCCCAATCCATTAAAGCGGGGCCGGGCAACGAACTCAGCAAGGTCCCCATTGGTAAGCTCAAACGCCAAAGTGTTTGATCGCGCTGAAAAAAATCGAGCTGTTTTTCACGCAACTTGTTCCATGTTTCGGCGCTTGCGACTTGGCCCCCAATTTGCCTTCTTGTCGTGGAGACGGTGTCTTCACTACCCTCTATACGCACAAAAAGTTGACTGCCATCGTGCATCAAGGCCGAGATGGGAATGCCTTGTTTGCGCCATTGAGCAAAGGCATCCAAGCCATGGCTGCGGCTCATATCAAGCTGCAGCGTGATGCTGTCCGCAGGTTTTGGCATGACCTTGAGTGAAATCTCGGTCATCAGGCCCAAACATCCATAACTGCCGGTCATTAAGCGTGAGACGTCGTAGCCTGCGACATTTTTCATTACTTGGCCGCCGAATCGCAGTAGTTTTCCGCCGCCGCTGATGATCCGGCAGCCCAGGACGTGATCACTGACGGATCCGCTCCAGGGGCGACGAGGGCCGGCTGCGCCTGTCGCGATGGTTCCTCCCAGGGTGGCGCGCCCCCCATGCTCCGGTGACTCAAAGGGCAAATGTTGACCCTGTTCGCTCAGCAGTTCTGAGATATCAGACAGACGCGTACCTGTTCGCGCGGTGAGTGTGAGTTCGGTTGGGTGATATTCAACAATACCTTCGTGCCCGGTCGTGTCGACCAGGGATAGGCCTTCAAGTTGAGATGAGCTTATTTTGCTTTGCCCTCCGACAATTCCAATAGGCTTCTTTTGTGATATTGCCTGTTCAACTTGTGCCTGCATCTCTGAGCTGCGATCTGTACCGTGATTCATCAGAAGCGCTCCAGCTCGGGAAAGGGCAATTGCCCCGCGTGCACATGCATTGCACCGAATTCCGCACAACGTTGCAGGGTTGGAATATTTTTGCCAGGATTGAGCAACCCATGCGGATCAAATGCTTTTTTCACGCAATGGAAGTATGTGATTTCGTCGGCAGAAAACTGTACGCACATCTGGTTGATTTTTTCCCGGCCGATACCATGCTCACCCGAAATGGTTCCGCCTGCTTCAACGCATAGTTCCAGAATTTCCCCGCCTAAAAGCTCGGCTCTGTCTTGTTCCCCTGGGATATTGGCATCGAAAAGGATCAGTGGATGCATGTTGCCGTCGCCCGCATGGAATACATTTGCCACCCTTAATTGATACGTTTTCGAAAGCGTTGCAATTCCCTTGAGTACGTTTGGCAGTTCCCGGCGAGGAATCGTGCCATCCATGCAGTAGTAGTCGGGAGACAGCCGGCCGACAGCCGGAAAGGCGTTTTTGCGACCCGCCCAAAAGCGTGCGCGCTCCTGCTCGTCTTTGGCAAGGCGCACATCGATAACCCCCGCTGCTTCGAGAATGCTTTTTGCCTTGCTCAGATCGGCGTTGACGTCGTGTTCCAATCCATCCAGCTCGCAAATTAGAATCGCTTCGGCTTGCGTCGGATAACCGGCGTGAACAAATTCTTCGGCCGCCTGAATGGCCAGTTTATCCATCATCTCCAGGCCGGCTGGAATAATGCCTGCAGCGATAATGTTGCCGACCGCGTTGCCCGCTTTTTCGACATCGTCAAAGCTGGCCAACAGAACTTTTGTTTGCGGGGGATTGGGCAGCAGTTTGACGGTAACTTCAACGACAACGCCCAGCATTCCCTCCGAACCGATGAAGACAGGCAGCAGGTCGAACCCCGGCGCGTCAAGGGCAAGTGAGCCGAGTGTCATCAGTTCACCATCGATTGTGACGATCTTTATTTGCAAAACATTGTGTACAGTGAGGCCATACTTCAGGCAATGCACACCGCCGGCATTTTCTGCAACATTGCCGCCAATTGAACAGGCAATCTGTGACGACGGATCAGGTGCGTAGTAAAGACCCCAGGTTGCAGCGGCTTGGGAGATGGCGAGGTTGCGCACGCCAGGTTGAACAGTTGCAATACACCGCTGGGCATCAATATCCAGAATCTGGTTGAAGCGGGACATGACAAGCAGAATGCCTTTCTCAAGTGGCAAGGCGCCACCAGACAGCCCTGTGCCTGCGCCTCTGGCTACAACGGGCACTTTCTGTGCCTGCGCGTATTTCATCAGCGAGATGACCTGCTCCACATTGCGCGGCAGCGCGACCAAAAGTGGCGTGGTTCGATAGGCGGCCAGGCCATCGCATTCGTAGGGACGCAGATCTTCAGGTTCGTGAAGTATGTCGAGGTCGGGCATCTGGGTGACCAGATCATTGACGACCCGCATTTTGTCGACTGCAGGCAGTTCTCCATCGATCGCTTCGTTATAGAGATTACTCACGCTCACTCCAAAGTATATTTTGTCTTTTTTTTAACTTAGGGTGTGTTCCGGGCTTGTGTCCAGTCTATTTAATTGTGGTCCTACCAGTTTTTTTTGATTTTTATTGATATTAATAATTTTTTGTTTATTATCAATATATTAAAATTCAAATATATGTCTTTTAATCTTATATTGAACTGGTCCTACCAGTAAGTTGAATGGTCATTGAAGAAAAGAATTCGTCGGTCAATACAATGCGGGTTGCCGTGGCGGTTGCGTCTCAATTGGAAAAATTGATTATTGATTCTGCGCAAAAGCCTGGGCAGCGGCTCCCGTCTGAGCGCTTGTTAATGCAACGACTTGGTGTTTCACGAAGCGCTTTGCGTGAAGGATTGGAAATCCTGAGAGCGCGTGGGGTCATCGCCACCGAGCATGGGCGGGGTTCTTTCGTTGCCAATCTGATGCAAGCCCCTTCCTCGCGTCCGATGTTGCATATGTTGAAGACGCAGCCGCGCACTTTGTATGATTTGCTCGAGGTACGGGAGTTTCTGGAAAGCGAGTCTTCGCGGCTCGCCGCCGAGCGAGGGACGCTTGGTGACTATTCGATTATTACCCAACGTTATGAAGAGTTGGTTACTGCACAAGACAAACCGACTGACACGGCCACTCATGCTCGTCTGGATCATGCCTTTCATTTGGCTATCTGCGAGGCCGCGCACAATCCTGTTTTGGTTCATACCTTAAGTTCGCTGAACGAACTGATGCTCAGTTCGGTATTTGCCTCACTCAGTAATCTTTATCATCGTCAGGCTCAAAAAAAGAAAATTGATCGGCACCACGCGCGGTTGTACAACGCGGTTACCCGTAAGATGCCGCAGGCGGCGTACAGAGCCGCTCAAACGCATATTCGCAGTATTCGTTCGGAATTGTTGGCGATTGAACAAGAAGAGCAGCGGCTTATTCTTTCAACTTTGCGTCTGTAAGTATCGCCGACTGAGTGCTTTGAGATTTATCGCGCCAGAAAATCAAAATAGGTGTCGGGAAAGGGTTCGTTCGCCAGGGTGAAATGCCACCATTCCTGTCGCAACGGTAGGAAGCCTGCTTGCGTCATGACGCTTCTTAGCAACAGCCGGTTCGCCCGCTGCTGTGCTGTTACGCCGGCGTAGTCGGGCCATGATTCTTTGCCAAGGAAGTCAACGGGTGTGCCCATGTCCAGCACGTACCCCGTCTTCAGGTCGCACAGGGTCAGGTCGACGGTGCTTCCACGGCTGTGTCCCGACTTGGCGGCAATGTAGCCCTCTTTGAACAGGTCGGGCTTTGAAACATCGGGGTAATACTGTTCGCGCATCTGGTTATCGGCAGTGCGAGACCATGCAATGAAGTCGTTAACTGCGCGTTGGGGCCGATAGGTATCGTAAACCAACAGGCCGAGTCCGAAAGGTTTCAAACGATCCTGTACTTTTTTCAACGCTTGTACGGCCGGCTTGGTCAGCACCGCACGTGCCTGTTCGTATCCGTTAACAGGTCGCCCCAGAAAATTGTCGCTGCCCGTGTACATCAGGTCGATCCTGATGCCTGGAACAGCCTCTTCCAAGTAGGTGAAGCCCGCGGGCAACTGGCTTGCGCTGGCGTGGGAAGTGAACAAGCTGCTCATTGCGAGTATTAAACCAGAGAGCCAAAAACGAAAGTGTGCGCGCATATCAAACCAGAACTTGTTGGAAATTCGCATCGGCATCCACTGTAAACCGAGTTTTTTGGAGAAACAACAGGCCGTTATGAAACAGCGCCGCATAAGGCGGCGCTGTTCAGGCCCGGATGCGGTGTTATTCGCGGTGATGCTGGGGAGCGCGCGTTTTGTTCCTGGGGAAAACCCAAAAACCGGCACCAACCAGCAATGGTATTGCCATGGCAATCCAGCTCAATACATTCCAGATGCCGCTTCCCAACAATGCGCAAAGCAGACCAAAACAGGTTAGGCAGCCCAACAGGATCGGGGTGCGCCAGACAGGGATATGACGACGCGAATGTGTGTTGGAATGGGGCAGGGATGACATCATGACCTCGTTGCGGAATAGGCCGGCGTCAGTGTGTCGGCAATTTGTCGGATACGGGCGTCATTGGTTTTTCGCCTTGCAATCCACAGGTACAAGCCGCTGGCCAACACCACGATGGTCATCAGGTCGAGCAATGTCCAGATGATTTTAAGTGGCAATCCGCCGTAGTCGCCGAAATGCAAGGGGCGGGAAAGTTCCAGCATAACCAGGTACCAGGGAGGCTCGGCGACGGCTGTGACCTCGGCAGTCGTGGCATCAATCAGAACCGGTGTGAACAGATGGGATGTCAGCGGTGTTGAGCCCTGCATCCAGAAAACGTAGTGATGGGGGGTGGCGAACATGTTACCCGGATGGCTGAAGCTGGTTGCGATGCTGTCGGGTAATGCCCGGGTGGCGGCGGCCATGGCGGCATCGGCAGATACGTATTCCGAGGGCGGACTTTCATTCTGGTAGGGCGCAATTAAAGACGCAACTTCAGTCGATTGCCAGTAGCTGAACATGGGCGTAGCCAATTCATTAATGACGCCGGTAACCCCGACGACGGTAACCCAGACAACGGTCACAATACCCAGCAGGTTGTGAAGGTCGAGCCATTTAAGACGACGCGAGCGATCGGCGCGAACGGTGCCGAATTCGAGTTTCTTCATGAACCGGCCATACAGCACCACGCCAGACACAGTGGCAAGTACGAAGAGCAGCCCCATGAAACCCAGGAAAAGCTGTCCCGGCAGTCCTGCGAACAAGTCAACGTGTAGGGCGTACATGATGCCCATGAATGTGAATTGCTCTTCAAAAACGCTGGGCCCATCGTAGAGCAGTTCTGCGGTATGGGCGTCGAACCGCATGTAATGATGGCTTTTTGCATCGGCGGCGGTTGTCGGGTCGGCCATGCCGACCCAGACAACAGGTTCGTGATCATCAATATAGGTGTATTGCAGCGCTTGGCCAGGGTAGAGCGCCCTGGCATTGGCGTGAATGGTGTCTATGCTGGCGCGCGGCGTACCTTCGGGGACCACGACATGGGGTTTGCCGTCTTCGAATGCGTGCTCGATTTCCTCATGAAATATCAGCGGTAAACCGGTCAGGCAGATAAGCAGTAGAAAAACGGTACAGACCAGGCTGGACCACTTATGCAACCAGTACCAGGTTTTAAGCGAGGCGGCAGTTGTCATGGAAAACCTATGTTGGAAGAAGATGGGTGAGTTTTTACTGGCGAGTCTGTCAATTTGCGGTTAGTTATATATTCTCAACGCTATAAATTATTTTATTAATGCAACTGAGAACTATTCTTATTTTAATTAATCCGTAATGATTCGTCAATCATCGTCAGGCGTGTTTACAATGTCGGTTCATAATAAAAGGAGAACCCGCATGCAGCTTATTATTTCCGCCGGCGTCATATTGCTGGTCGTGATCTGGGGGATTATTGCGCCGGAGTCCCTGGGAGGGATTTTTGACGAGCTTCTTGGTTTTATAACGGTTACGTTTGGCTGGCTCTATTTATGGATTGTTTTGGGGTTGGTCGTTGTCGCCGGTCTCCTGGCATTCAGCCGTTATGGCGATTTGAAATTGGGAGCCGAGGACGAAGAGCCGGAGTTTTCGCTTCATAGCTGGTTTGCCATGTTGTTTGCTGCAGGCATGGGGATCGGTTTGGTGTTTTGGGGCGTGGCGGAACCCATTTCTCATTTCGGCTCGCCGCCACCGGGATTTATCGCTGAAACGCCTGGCGCCGCATCGGCCGCCATGCGATACAGCTTTTTCCATTGGGGGTTGCATCCCTGGGCTGTATACAGTGTGGTGGCACTCGCCATTGCCTTTTTCTGTTTCCGTAGAGACAAGCCGGCGCTGGTTAGTGTGGCCACCAGTTCTTTACCCTGGCGCTGGGCTCCGCATCTGGGCTTGGCGGTCAATGTACTGGCCATTATTGCAACGGCTTTCGGGGTGGCGGCGTCGCTGGGTATCGGGGCACTGCAAATCAACAGCGGTTTGCATTACGTGCTGGGTGTACCCATTAGTACGACGGCGCAGGTTTTAATTATTGTCATTACGACCATTCTGTTTTTGACCTCGGCGGTAACAGGGGTTACCCGTGGCATTAAATGGCTGTCCAATATCAATCTGATTTTGGCTTTTGTATTAATGGTCACGGTTTTTCTTATTGGTCCTACCGTATCAGTGATCGATACATTCACGACCACCCTGGGCAGCTATGCCAGCGAGTTTGTGCGCATGAGTCTGCGCACGACCCCGTTTATGGACGACAGCTGGATCGGTAGCTGGACCATTTTCTACTGGGCCTGGTGGATCGCGTGGTCTCCTTTTGTCGGTCTGTTTATTGCGCGTGTTTCCCGGGGCCGGACGATTCGCGAGTTTGTCCTGGGTACCGTTCTGGCGCCCACTTTCGCAGGTTTCCTGTGGTTTTCCGTGTTTGGCGGCACAGCGCTGCACATGCAGATATGGGATGCCGTGCCGTTGGCGGAAGCCGTAAAAGCCGACGTTTCAACTGCGTTGTTTGTGATGTTCGATGCCATGCCGCTGGGCACCTTGATGTCTGCGGTTGCGACCGTGCTGGTATTGGTGTTTTTCGTCACTTCCGGCGATTCCGCGACGCTTGTTCTGGGCATGATGAGTACCGGGGGTGAGCCGAATCCGCATGCCCGCGTGAAGATTATCTGGGGCGTATTGGTGGCGGGTATCGCCATCAGTTTGTTGCTGGCCGGCGGCATTCAGGCGGTGCAGACTGCCACAATTGTGTTTGCGCTGCCGTTTACATTGGTCATTGTGCTGATGGTCGTGGCGTTATGGCGGG